>Ga0182013_10009756_pt1 | contig 10074 bp, 9 predicted proteins | sample 612S2MmetaG_FD_120487 | JGI IMG/M metagenome (GOLD analysis project Ga0182013, IMG submission 120487) | Permafrost microbial communities from Stordalen Mire, Sweden - 612S2M metaG | ecosystem: Environmental > Terrestrial > Soil > Wetlands > Permafrost | place: Sweden: Stordalen | collected...
AAGCTCGCCGCTCCCAGTGGGGCAGGCGCTTTCGCCTGCCAAGCCCCGCAGGGGCGCCAGAAACTAGCCCAGCGCGTGAGCGCTGGGACCGCGAACCGAACTCCGCCAGCCCCGTTAGAGGCGAAAGATGCGCCCTGACTCCACCGTTACAGGTATAATCTCAACGTAAGGGAGGATCTCCATGGCCAAGGATAAGAGCCCGAAAAAGGAAGTCAAAAAGCCCAAGAAGAAGAAATAGCATTCCTCAGTCCGGCGCGGACGGGGCGCTCTTGGGTACGTCCCGTCCGCGGCCAATAGGAGTTGTCATGCGCACAGAGTGGGTCGCTCAGAGAATAGATCATAAAGTCCGAACGCAAATGCACTATGCCCGGCAGGGCGTGGTCACGGAGGAAATGCGCTACGTAGGGGAGCGCGAGGGCCTTCCTCCGGAGCTGGTTCGCGCGGAGGTCGCGCGCGGCCGCATGATCGTCCCCGCCAACGTCAACCATCCGAACCTGGAGCCCATGTGCATCGGCGTGGCGTCCAGGTGCAAGATCAATTCCAACATCGGCAATTCCGCCGTCACCTCCAACATCGCCGAGGAGCTCGACAAGCTCCGCGATTCCGTCAAATACGGCGCCGATACCGTGATGGACCTTTCCACCGGCGGCGATATTCCCGCCATCCGCCAGGCCATTCTCAACGCTTCGCCCATCCCCATCGGCACCGTCCCCATCTACGAAGCGCTCTCTCGCGTGCGGCGCGTCGAGGACCTCGACAAGCGGGTCATGCTCGACGTCATTGAAGAGCAGGCCGAACAGGGCGTGGACTACATGACCATCCATGCCGGCGTGCTGGTGCAGCACATTCCGCTGACCACCAAACGCATCACCGGCATCGTCAGCCGCGGCGGTTCCATCCTGGCCGAATGGATGGTCAAGAACCATCGCCAGAATTTCCTCTACGAGTGCTTCGAGGACATCTGCAAGATCTTCCAGAAGCACGACGTGAGCTTTTCGCTGGGCGACGGCTTGCGGCCCGGCAGCATCGCCGATGCCAGCGACGAAGCCCAGTTCGCCGAATTGAAGACTTTGGGCGAGCTCACCCGCAAGGCCTGGGAATACGATGTGCAAGTCATGATCGAAGGCCCCGGGCACATCCCCATGGACCAGATCGAAATGCAGGTGGTGAAGGAAAAAGAGCTCTGCAACGAAGCTCCGTTCTATACGCTGGGGCCGCTGGTAACCGATATCGCTCCCGGCTACGACCACATCACCTCCGCCATCGGCGCGGCCATGATCGGCTGGCACGGCGCTGCTATGCTCTGTTATGTGACCCCCAAGGAGCACCTCGGCCTGCCCAACCGAGAGGACGTCAAGGTCGGCATCATCGCCTACAAAATCGCCGCCCACGCGGCCGACCTTGCCCGTCACCGGCCCGGCGCCCGCGACCGCGACGACGCGCTTTCCCGCGCCCGCTACACCTTCGACTGGAACCGCCAGTTCGAGCTTTCGCTCGATCCGGAAACGGCGCGCGCCATGCACGACGAAACCCTGCCCGAGGAAGGCTTCAAGGACGCGCATTTCTGCTCCATGTGCGGCCCGAAGTTCTGCTCCATGAACATCTCGGCCAAAGTGGAAACCTTCACCGCCGAGGATGCCGCCAGCGTGGTCGATGGGACCGCGTCGGAAGACCTGGTGGAGTTGAAGTAGCGTGTGGGACAGGCCTCCTGGCCTGTCGATGTCCTGCAAGCGTACGGGAGACAGGCCAGGAGGCCTGTCCCACTATGCTCATCATCGGCTACGGCAATCGGCTGCGCAGCGACGATGGCGTGGGCTTCCGCGCCGCCGAACTGCTACGCGAGCGAAACGTGAACCCAGACATCGAGGTTCTGGCTGTACCGCAGTTGACACCGGAACTCACCGAGCCGGTCTCGCGTGCGCAGCAGGTGATTTTCATCGACGCCGCCGCGGAGGGACGGCCTGGAGAGATCCGGCGGCGCAAACTGACGGCACCAGCAGCAGGCGCGGCCTTCACCCACCGGATGACTCCGGAAGCGCTGCTGGCGGGTGCGGCTGCGCTCTACGGGGCCAGCCCTTCCGGCGTGCTCTATTCGATTTGCGGCGAATCGTTCGCCTACGGCGAGCAGCTCACGCCGGCGGTGGAACGCGCGCTCGCGGAGCTGGTGGTGAAGCTATCGATCTGAAGCCGGCGGCAGCAACCGCGGATGGTTTGCCCTGAGCCATGCCTCAACGCGGTGGCGAAGCATCTTGGCAAGATCGCGCATTTCGCGAGCTTCCGTATCGGAAATCGTGTCCGCCCGCTCGTAGTCCGTGAGGTTCCGCTTCTTGCGAAAGACGTCGAACTTCCGGATGGCGGCTGCTTCGAGGCCGAGCGTGAATTCCAAAGACTGAATGACGCGATAGTGATGGTTCCCCCGCTCGGCTTCATACCCGGAGGCGGCCAACGCCGCGGCTGCGAGCTGGAGGGCCGCGTTATACGCGATGGCGAACTTCCAATCGGCAACCAGTGCCGGTGTCTGGCAGGCTTTCAAATCCCTATCCGCGACGGCGAGCAGGTCAGCGATCTCCTGTGGGCTCGTCTTGTGCTCCTTGAGCCATCCGAATTTGAGCCAATCTGGCAAGCTCATGCGCGTCACCGATCAGGAAGATTTTCGGGCCAGCCACCACACTGGAAAGGAAGTGATGGCCTTCAACAAGCTTACGGCGGAACTCGCCGGTCCGATAAACCGAAGGGTTGACCTCCCGCCCGAGCTCGCGCTCGGCTTGAGCGAGAGCGGAAGCCACTTCTTCCAACGAGGTTCTTGGGCCCACAACCATTATGTCAACGTCGCTCGCCGCTGTTTCGGTTCCGGCAGCAACAGAGCCATAAATGAAGGCCAATTGGACCGCGCCCCCGAGTGCGGCCAAGGCTTCCTGCAGGACCTTAGGCGCACCGAAGGTTTTGCGGATCAGCCCGCTTAGCTCGTCGAACACAGGGCACTCGCGGTTTGCTTGAAAATACGTCTGCCGGCCTTCGACCGCGCGCGTGAGAATACCGGCAGCGACAAGCTGTTCGAGCTCTCTCTGCGCCGCCCCCGAGCCAAGGCCAACCAGGCGGATGACTTGCCGTTGGTAGAATCGCCGATCGGAGTGGCCGAACAGAAGGCGTAGTACGGCCTGCCGCGTAGCGCCAAAAAGGGCCCCTCCGATCGCATCCGCGGTGAAGTGCCCGGCATTTGCACCCATCTTGAGTACGATAATACCCATTTTGGGTGCGGCAGGTCAAATTCGGGGGCTCAAGCCCGGCGGCGATCCAGCACCTGCCCGTCGGCGCCGATTAGCGCCACCTCCAGGTCGAGCGTGCCGTCGGCATGGGTCGAGCAGCTCAGGCAGGGATCGTAGGCGCGCACCACGGCCGACACCCGGTTCAGCATGCCTTCTTCGATTTGGGCGCCATGAACGAAATGGCGCGCCACTTCCGCCACGCTGCGATTCATGGCCAGGCTGTTGTGGCCGGTGGCGACGATCAGGTTTACCCAGCGGATGGCGCCCTTCTCGTCCACTTTGTAGTGATGGATCAGCACCCCGCGCGGCGCTTCGATCATGCCCACGCCTTCCAGCCGGTTGACGGCCGCGTGCGAACGCACGTGCGTATCGAGAATGGCGGGATCGGCCAGCAGCAGCTCCATTTTTTCGAGCGCGTGAACCAGCTCGATCAGCCGGGCATAGTGATAGTGGAACGAGCCGTGGACCACCGGTCCGAACCGCTGGCGGAATTCGGCGAGTTTCCGGTCCGCCTCCGGCGTGCCCAGCCGCTCCGCCACGTTCAGCCGCGCCAGCGGACCCACCCGGTATTCGCCGCCGGGAAAGCCGAGCGGCCTGTAGTAAGGCGATTTGAGGTAGGAATCGCGCTGCGATGCCTCGCCGATCACGCTCGCGTAGTCCGCCGCCGGGACGTCTTTGGCGAGCATGCCGCCGGCCGGGTCTTTGAATTGGAGCAGGCCGCCGTACCAGTCGAGCGTACCGGCGGGGTTAGTCAGGCCGGCATACAAAGTCGGGGCGGAGCCGAAGTGCGCGATTTCTTCGGCAAAGCGGTCGAGCAGTCCCTCGAACTGCTCCAGCGTGCGGCCGGCCAGGGCGCGCGCGCCGGGCAGGCCCGCCAGGATGCGGTCGCGCGCCGCCGCGGTGAGCGGCGCGTTGACGCCGCCGGCGACGATCCACGACGAGTGTATCCGCTCCTGTGCCAAGGCCTCGATGGCGTCCTGCCCGAATTTGCGCAGCGCCACTCCCGCCCGCGCCGTCTGCGGGTCGGCATCGATCAATCCGAACACGTTGCGGAGAGCGGGATCGGAATCGAAACCCAGCAGCAGGTCGGGCGCCGACAGATAGAAGAAGCTGAGGGCGTGCGACTGCGCCATCTGGGCGCAATGCACCAGTTCCCGCAGCTTGACGCCGGTCTCGGGCGGCGTCACCGCCATGATCGCGTCGCAGGCTTTGGCGGAAGCCAGCAGGTGGCTGATGGGGCAGATGCCGCAGATGCGCGCGGTGATCGACGGCATCTCGTAGAACGGACGGCCCTCGACGAACTTTTCGAATCCGCGGATCTGGGTGACGTGCAATTGCGTATCGGCGACGCTTCCCTTGTCATCGAGGTAGATGTCGATTTTGGCGTGTCCCTCGATGCGGGTGACGGGATTAATGGTGATTTTCCGCATGGCCGCTCCCCTATCCAAATTTCACTTTCGAACGCAGGTCCGGCACACGCCCTTCGAACAGCTCTTCCAGCACAAAGGCGATGGCCTTGGCCGAGGGCGGGCAGCCGGGTACATGAAGATCGACTTTGACGAACTCGTGAACCGGCACGGCGTGGCGGAGCAAGGCCGGCACTCCGTCGCTGGGCACCACGCGCATAACGTCGGCGCCTTCCACGTAAATCCGCTCCAGCAGCTTGCGCGTGGGCGTCTGGTTGCGCATGGCGGAAATATTTCCCGTGACGGCGCAATCGCCGAGGGAAACCACCAGGCGGCTGCGCTGGCGCACCGTGCGGATCTTCTCCAGGTCCTCCTGCGAACTGACCCCGCCTTCGACCAGCGTCACGTCCACCTGCTTGGGAAACTCGTGCGCGTCCACCAGCGGCCCGTAGACCATTTCCGCGCGGCGGGCCACGTTCAAAATCGCTTCGTCGATGTCCAGGACGGACATGTGACAGCCCGCGCATCCATCCAGCCAGATGGTTGCCACCCGCACCTTTTTCATACATGACCTCCGCGCCTGCCGGCCAGGCGCCTGACCTTGCGATCCCGCTTGACCATTTCCTCCACGCCGAAACCCTTTTCGGCCAGCGCGCCGGTGGGGCACACCTCGACGCATTTGCCGCAACTGGTGCAGGTTTTCGAATCGCCCCAGGGCCGGTTCATGTCGGAAACGATCAGGGAGTGGATGCCGCGCCCGCTCACGTCCCACACGCGCGCGCCTTCCACTTCCGCGCACACGCGCACGCAGCGAGTACACAGGATGCAGCGATTATGGTCCAGAACGTAGCGCTCATGGGAAGCGTCCACCCGCATTTTGGGAAACGAGTACGGGTAGCGCACGTTGGTGACGCCCAGCCGCTGCGCCATCGACTGCAGCTCGCAATGATTGTTGGAGACGCAGACGGCGCACTGATGATTCCGCTCCGAGAACAAGAACTCCAGCGCCATGCGGCGGTATTGAGTCAATTTTTCGGAGTTGGTGGTGACGCTCATGCCGTCCTGCGCCGGCGTGGTGCAGGCCGGCAGCAGGCGGCCCACCCCCGAAACCTCCACGATGCACAGGCGGCAGCCGCCCACCGGCGAGAGGTTTTCCAGCCAGCAGAGAGTGGGAATGAATTTGCCGCCGGCGCGGGCAACCTCCAGGATGGTCTGGCCCTGCTGGGCCGCCACATACTCGCCGTCGATTCGTACGGAAATTTTGTCAGCCATGGCGGTTCTCCTAGTGGTGGTGATCGCGGATGTCGCAGCGCAGGCAGCGCGCCGCTTCCTCCAGCTCCTCTTCGGCCGAGATCCCGACGACCGCTTCGGCGAAGTTCTCCACCCGCTCGGCCGCGGGCAATTCGTGGGCGTAATGGCGGGCGCTCGGCACCGGTTCCTCTGGAATCTCGCTGCCGTAAGACAATTGCGAAGCGATGCGTTCCCATCGCCCCGGTCCCATCACCCGCGCGTCGATGTTGCGCGCGGCCTTCTTGCCGTAGCCCATGGCATTGGACACGTTGGAAGCCCCCGAGATGAGGTCGCCGCCCGCGTAGAACTTGCTGCGGCTGGTTTCCAGCGTATAGCGGTCCACTTCCACCGTGCCGTTCTCGCGGATGCGCAAACCGGAAGCGCGGGCGAAATCGCGGTCCACCGCCTCGCCCACGGCCAGGATGACCGTGTCGCACTCGATGCGGCGGATTTCTTCGGTGGGCACGGGCCGGCGCCGTCCGGATGCGTCGAACTCGCCGAGAGTGGTGCGCACCACTTCGATGGCCTTCACGTTGCCCTGCTCGTCGCTCACGATGCGGTGCGGCGTGGCCAGGAACCGGAACCGGACGCCCTCCTCTTCGGCGGCGTCGGTCTCTTCGCGGATGGCCGGCATATCCTTTCGCTCGCGGCGGTAAATGATGGTGACGTCGGACCCCATCCGGCGCGCCGTGCGGGCGGAATCGACGGCCGCGTTTCCGCCGCCGACAATCGCCACTCTCGGCCCCAACCGCATGGCCTGGTCCTTGGCCACCGATTCCAGGAAGAGAAGCGCCGGGTAGACGCCCTTCGATTCGGTGCCCGCCAGGTACACCCAAGCTTCTTTCCAGGTGCCGATGGCCAGGAACACCGCGTTGTACTGGTTGTCCAGATCGTTCAACTGGATGTCGGTTCCCACCGCGACTCCGGTCACGATTTCGACCCCCAGCCGGCGGATCAGCTCCACCTCGCGGCGAATCACGTTCTTCGACAGGCGATACTCGGGAATGGCGTAGCGCAGCATGCCGCCCGGCTCGGGATTGGATTCGTAGATGGTCACCTGGTGTCCCAGCAAGGCCAGGTAGAAGGCGGCGGTGAGCCCGGTCGGGCCCGCGCCCACGACGGCGATCTTGCGGTCGGTCGGGGGCAGCTTGCGGGAAACGATGCGCTCGGCCAGCTCGTCGAAGCGATCGGAATCGAAAATCGTATCGGCGATGAAGCGGTGCACTTCCCGCATGTTGACGGCGCTATCCACGGCGCGCCGCCGGCAGCGGTCGTCGCAAGGGTGCTGGCAGACGCGGCCGGTGGAGGCCGGCAGCGGATTGTCCAGCACCACGGCTTCAAACGCGTCGTCGATCCGGCCCTCTTTATAGAGCTGGAGAAAACGCGGAATGTTCATGTGCAGCGGGCAACTGTTTTCGCAGGGCGAAAGCGCCAGCTCTTCGCACACCCCGGCGCGGCAGCGCTTGGCGCGGATGTGGTCCTCGAATTCGTGCCGGAAATGCCGCATCGTGGTCAGCAGCGGGTTGGGCGCGCTCTGGCCGAGGCCGCACAGCGAGGTGTCGCGCACCATCCGGCCGATTTCATCCAGACGGTCCAGGTCCGATTCCGCCGCGCGCCCGCGGGTGAAGGCGTTCAGCACCCGCAGCGACTGGTCCAGCCCCACGCGGCACGGAATGCACTTGCCGCACGATTCCGAATGGGTGAATTCGATGAAGTAGCGGGCCACGTCCACCATGCAGTTGTCTTCATCCATCACCACCATGCCGCCCGAACCCATGATGGAGCCGAGCTGCGCCAGGGTTTCATAATCCACCGGAGTGTCGAACATTTCCTGCGGAATGCAGCCGCCCGAAGGGCCGCCGGTCTGTACGGCTTTTACCGGCTTGCCGCCGGTGCCGCCTTCGCCCACATCGTAAATGAAAGTTTTGAGCGTGGTTCCCAGGGGCATCTCCACCAGGCCGGTATTGGTGACCTTGCCGACCAGCGAAAAGACCTTGGTGCCGGCGCTTTTGGTGCTCCCGGTTTCGCTGAACCACGCCGGGCCCTTGGTGACGATGGGCGCGATGTTGTACCAGGTTTCGACGTTGTTGATGTTGGTGGGCATTCCCCAAAGGCCTTTTTGGGCCGGAAAGGGCGGACGCGGCCGGGGCCTTCCGGCGAAGCCTTCGAGCGACGAAATCAGCGCCGTCTCTTCGCCGCAAACGAACGCGCCGGCGCCTTCCACCAGTTGGATGTCGAAGCGGAAGCCGCGCCCCAGAATGTTCTCGCCCAGCAGGCCCGATTGATGGGCCTGGTCGATGGCGCGGGTGAGCCGGTGCACCGCCAGCGGATACTCGGCGCGGACGTAGATGATGCCCTCGGTGGCGCCCATCACATATCCGCCGATAATCATGCCTTCCAGCAGCGAGTGCGGATCGCTCTCGATCTCGTTGCGGTTCATGTAGGCGCCGGGGTCGCCTTCGTCGGCATTGCAGATGGCGTACTTGTGCTCGGCCACGGCCTTGCGCAGAAATTCCCATTTCAGGCCGGTGAGGAAACCGGCGCCGCCGCGGCCGCGCAGCTTGGCGGCTTTGATCTGTTCGATCACCAGCTCCGGGTTGGCGTCGATCAATACCTTATATAAGGACTGGTAGCCGCCCACCGCCACGTACTCTTCCATGTCGTCCGGGCTGATCAGGCCGCAGTTCCGCAGCACGATCTTCTTCTGCGGTTTGAAGAAGGGAACCTCTTGCCAGGAAGGGATCTTGGGGAAGCCGGTGCCGTACTCGATGTGGGCGGTGAGGTGGTCCCACTCTTCGATTTTGCACAGGGCCAGGTCGTCGGGAACGGTTCCCGAGGCGATGCCGTCGAGGATGCGGCCAACGTCGCTGGTCCGCACCCGGCGCAGCACCACGAGCGGTTTGCCGGGAATGCGGACGTTGACCAGGGGCTCCTCGGCGCAGAAGCCGAAGCAACCCACCGAGACCAGTTTGACGTCGCGGCCCTGCTGGCCGATGGCCTCCGCAAACGCATGGTAGACGGCTTCGGCCCCGTTGCCCGCGCCGCACGTGCCCATGCCGACCCCGATCCGGGGACGGTTGGGAACCAGCTTGGCCATGCCCGCTTCGCGCACGGCGCTGAAGCTGCCGATATCCTGTATGCGGGTCACGCTTTCCTCCCGGCGAGGTGCTCGATCTCGCGGCGCAGCGCCTGTTCATTCACGTGCCCGAAAATGGCGTGATCCACCTCCACCACCGGCGCCAGGGCGCATTGGCCGAAGCAGGCAACGGTTCGCAGCGAGTACTGCCCGTCGGGCGTGGTGACGCACAGCTTGTCGGCGCCGCCTTCGCTTTCTTCGGGAAGCCCAAGCTCCAGGCGGAGCTGCTGCAGCAGGTTACGGGAGCCGCGCGTGTGGCACGCGGTTCCACGGCAGATGCAGATGGTGTGTTCCCCCTGCGGCTCGAGATTGAACAAGGCGAAGAAAGTGACGACGCTATAGATCTGGGCCAGCGGGACATCCATGCTGTCGCCAACGTATTCCAAGACCTCGGGGGTAAGATACTTGTGCGGATGATGTTCCTGGACACGCTCCAGGATGGAGAGCAACGCTCCAGGCGTTCCGGCGTATGAAGCGATCATACGGTCCGCGAAGGATTGCTCGTCGAGCGATAGTGCGCTAGGAGCTGCGGTGGTTGCCATGAGGACTCGCTATTCGGATATAAACGTCCTAATCATAGCAGGGAGCAGGGTGGGTGTGGCACCTCCTTGTATTACAGCCCGTCAGATTCTCTTGCTGCCGCGGCGAACCTTCGTGGCGCGGACTCCCGGTCTGCAACGTCGGCTTTCAAGCCGACGTTGTTTCCCTCCGTAACGCCGGTGTCTTTTGGTGGCGGCTCCGCTGCTTTGTGGCACAGGCGATTCGCCTGCCGGCGGGCAAGCGAATCTCGCCAAAACCGGAACTAAGTACCGGTTTTCGCCTGTAACTTACTGATTTCTGGTAAAGGAACCGGTACAAAGTACCGGTTTTGGACAAGTGGAGCTCGCCCTGGCAGATCGTGGCTATGGAATAATGTGTTTAAGGTAATGGAAGAAATCACCTTGCAGGTACAACGCGACGAGGAATCGGGTTGGCT
>Ga0182013_10009757_pt1 | contig 10074 bp, 9 predicted proteins | sample 612S2MmetaG_FD_120487 | JGI IMG/M metagenome (GOLD analysis project Ga0182013, IMG submission 120487) | Permafrost microbial communities from Stordalen Mire, Sweden - 612S2M metaG | ecosystem: Environmental > Terrestrial > Soil > Wetlands > Permafrost | place: Sweden: Stordalen | collected...
ATTCGCAATGCAAAATTGGCTGTCATTCTGAGCGAACGGGGCCCCGAACGCTTTTCAGTTCGGGGGTGGTGAGTCGAAGAATCTGCGGTTTTTCTTCGACGAATTTCAGACTCACTACACTAAGACGTGTCTCATGAATGCTCCTGCACCGCAAAAAAATTCTCAAGGGCTAAAGCCCGGCGATTTTTTTTGCGCCCTTTTCGGCGCGACCGAAGTCGTGCCCTTTCAAAAAGGCCATTTATGAGAACGGCTCCAGGCTTCCTCTTCTCCACTCTCGCCACCGTCACGCTACAATTCCATTCGTGACCAGTCTCTTCGACCTTTACAAGATCGGCGTCGGCCCGTCCAGCTCGCATACCATGGGCCCCATGCGGGCGGCCTGCCTCTTTGCGCGGGACCTCGAGCCGCATGGCTTGCTCCATCGCGTTGCCCGCGTCGAGGCTTCGCTCTACGGATCTCTCGCCCTCACCGGCCTGGGCCACGCCACGGACCGCGCCGTACTTCTTGGTCTCTCTGGCAACGAGCCGGCTATGATCGATCCCGCCATCATTGACTCGACCGTTGCCGAAATTCGCGCCACGCATCGCATCCAACTTGCCGGCTCGCACGCCATTCCTTTTGAAGAAGCAACTGACCTTCTCTTTGAACGTGCCGTGATGTATCCGCCCGGCGCCGTTACCCGGCATCCCAACGGACTCCGTCTCAAAGCCATTGACGCTGCCGGTCACGTTTTGGGCGAGCGAACTTTTTTCTCCATCGGCGGCGGCTTCATCACCGAAGACGGCGTCGATCCCTCCGCGCAAAAGCAGCAAGCGTCCATTCCGTTTCCGTTTCACAGCGCCGCGGAGTTGCTGGCGACGGCGCAGGCGAACGAACTCTCCATCAGCCAACTCATGCTTGAGAATGAGTGCGCGCTTGTGAAATCCGCATCGAACCATTCAAACAAGGCGCCAGTCGAGATCGTTCGCGAAGGCATCGAGCGCATCTGGCAGGCGATGCGCACCTGCGTTGAACGGGGCATCGCCACGGAAGGCATTCTGCCCGGCGGATTGAATGTTCGCCGCCGCGCGCATCGCCTCGCCGGCCGTCTGCGCGAGAAGGAAGCCAATGGCCTGCGCAGCGATCCGCTGGCCCCGCTCGACTGGGTCACCGTCTACGCCATGGCCGTCAACGAAGAGAACGCAGCCGGCGGACGCGTGGTCACCGCGCCCACCAACGGCGCCGCGGGTGTGGTTCCCGCGGTGGCTCATTATTACGAGCGGTTCATGCCAGAGGCCGACCACGAAGGCCTGCTGCGTTTCTTCCTCACGTCCGCAGCCATCGGCATTCTTTACAAAGAGAACGCCTCCATCAGTGGCGCCGAAGTCGGTTGCCAAGGTGAAGTGGGCGTAGCCTGCTCCATGGCCGCCGGAGGTTTGACCGCGGCTCTCGGCGGTTCGAACGGGCAAGTGGAGCACGCCGCTGAAATCGCAATGGAGCACAACCTCGGCATGACCTGCGATCCCATCGGCGGCCTTGTGCAGATTCCCTGCATAGAGCGCAACGCCATGGGCGCGGCCAAGGCCGTGCAGGCCTCGCGCCTCGCGCTCAACGAGCAGGAAGACCACAAAGTCTCGCTCGACCAGGTCATCCGCACCATGTACCTCACCGGCCTCGACATGCAATCGCGCTACAAGGAGACCAGCCTCGCCGGCCTTGCCCTCAATATCATCGAGTGCTGAAGGAACCAATCGCCGCGCCTGCTTCGAATTGCGTCTCGCCGCATCAATCGCGGATTCTTTCATCTCAACAATTCTGTTCATGTGCGCGTCCGACGCGGCCGTATGCACGCACGCGCGGCAACCTGTAAAGCGAAATCATCATCCATCAAGGTTGGCTCATATGTGGCAATTGAATGCTCGAATGTCTCAGGCCGCGTCACTTTCTATCAGCCTGAAAATCGGTCCTCGATTCATTGCGAAAAAATTGTTGACCTTTTTTCCACTCCTCTTACGTTTTTCTCTTGACACTGATGCGGCATGAATCTATACATTCTTCAACTGCAATAAATCATTGCAGGCTCGATGCAACCCATCGAAAAGGGAGAATAGGCAAATGGCAACCAAGAAAGCAGCCAAGAAGGCACCCGCGAAGAAGGCAGCCAAGAAGGCCGCAAAGAAGAAGTAGCGGAACCTCCAACCGAAAGGCAACAAGCAAAAAGGCAATACTGAGGGGAGCGCTTAAAGCGCTCCCCTCAGTGTTTATACGGATAAAATAGATATCGGAAGCATACGCACAATGGAGAGACCATGACCCGCCGCCGCTGGATCGCCGAACGTTGGGATGAAGCCACGGCTGTTCTCACCGGCGCGCAAGCCGAACATCTGGCCCGCGTGCTCCGTGCACAGCCCGGCATGGAGGCCGACGTTGTTGCGGGCGGCCGCGTCTTTCATGCCGAGGTCGCGGCCGTCACCCCCGAAGAAATTCGTTTCAACCTCATTGCCGAACTTGAGGCCGATCCAGCGCTCCCAGTCACGCTGGTTGTCTCGGTGTATAAATTTGACCGCATGGAGTGGGCCATCGAAAAAGCTACGGAGCTTGGAGTCGCGGTCATCGCTCCGGTGATCGCGCGTCGAACAGAAAAACATCTTGCCCAGGCAGCGGAAAAGCGCGCGGAGCGTTGGCGTCGCATCGCGCATGAGGCCGCGCAGCAGTCACGACGTTCCGATGTGCCGCTCATTCACGCGCCCGAACCACTTGCGACGTGCATTCGCGCTGCCTCCACGTCGACGCGCATCGTCCTTGCCGAACAGGAGCGCACCACCACACTGCGCTCTGCCCTCGACGAAGCGATTGCCCAGGCGCAGGCCGAGATGCCGACGCTGGAGATTGCCATCGGTCCCGAAGGCGGATGGGCGCCGGACGAAGAGGCTCTCTTCGACGCCAACGGCTGGCGGGCTGCATCGCTCGGGCCCCGCATCCTCCGCGCGGAGACAGCCGCCATCGCCGCGCTCGCAATCGTCGCGTCGTATCTGGAGTAAGTTTTTTAAAATTGAACCGGGTGCCCCACATCTCGCTTCTGAGATGTGGGATTCAAGAGGCCATTCCTGCAACTGTCCTGAAGTTGAGGACCCCCTCAATCAAAGATGCGCATACCGCAGCAGCACGCCTGCCAGCACCGCGCCCGCAAGGTCGCCGACGATCGGAATGGGCGCATAACTCCAGTTCGATCCGCCCTTGCCCGGAATCGGCAAGAGCCAATGAACAATGCGCGGACCCAGATCGCGCGCCGGATTGATGGCGTATCCCGTGGTGCCGCCCAGCGACAGGCCGATGCCCCACACCAGGCTCGCCACCAGCCACTGCCCCATGCCGTTCGCCGGCCCGTCCTTCGCGACTCCGCGCGAATAGATGGCTCCGGCCACCAGCACCAGCACCGCTGTTCCCAAGGCCTCGCTCAAAATGTTGAACACCGGGTTGCGCACCGCCCCATTGGTGCAAAACACGCCCAGCTTCGCCGCGGGATCGAGCGTCAGCTTCCAGTGCGGAGCGTAGTGCAGCGCCATCAGCGCCGCTCCGCCCATCGCGCCAAGTAACTGCGCCGACCACATGCTCAACAGTTGCGCAAAGCTCCCGTTCTCAATCGCAACCGCCAGCGTGATGGCCGGATTCAGATTTGCGGCGGAGCTGCCAAAAGCCTGCGCCACCAGCACGCCGCACAGTACGGCAAGCGCCCATCCAACGCAGATCGCCAGCCAGCCCGCATCCGCGCCATACGACTTGCGCAGCGTCACGCCAGCGTTTACGCCGTTGCCCAGCAGCACCAGGATCAGCGTGCCCAGAAACTCGCCCAACCAGACAGAATGCATCGTGTTGTCCTTAAAGAGCGGTCGTCGAAAAGCCCGCTCGGTCCACCGGTAGAATTCAACCCTCAATCAGAACCAGGTTTGCCGCTTGTACTCCACATAAGCCTCGCCGAATTTTTCCGTCAACACACGTTCCTCTTTGCGGCTCCGGAGAACCTGCAAGGGAATCAGAACCACAAAGCAAAGCAGCAGCCACGGATTGTTGGCCCAGATCATCACTCCGGCGATCATCAATCCGCCAAAGGTGTAGATCGGATTGCGAATACGGGAGTACAGGCCCGTGGTCACCAGCGTTGTTGCCTTGGCCTCCACGCTGAAGGCGTCTCCCAGTTGAATACGAGCCAGAACGAAGAGCAGGAAAGACGGCGCTGCAATCGCGAGACCGGCAATGTGCTGAATGGTCCAGGGCATTCCCCATGCGTGTGTTGCAAACACCACTGCGAAAAGAAGGGCGACGGCGAGCGTTCCGTAATTCAGTCTCAAAGTCGTCCTCCTCCACACATCAATTCTGGTCAAACCGGCGAAGCTCTGGCGCGTACGGCACCCAAACCGTCCGCAGAGCTCAATCGATTCCAGAATTTGCTGAACCATAGCATTCTCCATCGTCCGGCTGCCATTCGCCAAACTTTTTGCAGGAATGCTATGGCTGAGTTTCAAATGATTCCGTACTACACTCAGAAACAGCATGGGCAGGCCATCGATGAAAACGGATCAGGACCTCTATAACGAGCTCGCCTTCTACACCCTGGCGCATCCCGACCCTGCGTTCATTCATCAGAACGTCGTCGACGCATTTGCGGCGCAGCACGCCGATGAATCGTCAAAGCCCATCTATATTGTCTTTGCCCTGATCGGTCTTTACCTGTGCGTCGAGAAAAACTTCACCGGCAAGCAGGCGCAGATGGCGCACATGCGGCTGGCCAAGATACGCAGGCAATACCCGCGTCTTCCAATGCCCAAGCAGCGAGGCGCCATCGGCGTTCGGGACGTTCTCGCGGTGGCTCCGGGACCCGAAAGAGACGCGATGATTCAAAACTGGTGCGTATCGGCATGGGACGCCTGGAAAGAAAGCCGCGTGCAGATTGTGGCGTTGGCAAAGAGCGAGCTGGGCATCGATTAAGCCATCGCTCTTGCACGTCCCGTCATGGCTTGGATGAAGCAGCCTGCTCCGCCGTCGGAATCGTCCCCGCATAAGAAGGCCAATGCGTCAGCAACTCCTTCACCACCACATGCCCCACCGTATACGCCGCTTCCAAAGACGGCAGATAGCCGCTATACGCGCCGATGCGCTGTTTGGCCAGGCTCTCGGCCGCGGTCGTCCCGCGCGGCTGCCGGTCAAAGTTGCTTACCGTTCGCAGCACCATCACGCGTTGCGCGTCCACACGCCCGGCATGGCCCAGAAACGCGAGCGACTGCAGTGTGCCCGTGTCTTCCATCGCGGTGGTTACAAATTCGCCTTTGCCGCCGGTGAAGTACGGCACCCATTCCGCAGCCCACCTGTCAAAAAGCTTGCCGTGCCAGTATGTCGATGACGATATTTCGTCGCCCATCCCGACAAACGGCGCTCGTTGCGCGGCAGCTCCGTCAAAGTTGCTGCGAATCTCCTTCAGATGATCGCTGTCCGCAAGTGGCGTTGCGCGGGTCAGGTTAAAGGCCCAGTCAGCGAGGCCTTCATTCAGCGCATACACCTGTCCATCCAGCGGCGCAGGCGGCGCTTCAAAGGGCTTCGCTTTGCGCAGCGGCACGTAGCCTGTCGTCCACTCCGGCGGTATCTCGCGCGCATCGATCTCATAGCCCAGGTCGCCATCCACCACCCAGCGCGCCCACATCGCCGAACCAAGGGATGCGCGCTCCGGCGTCGCTCCCGCAATGCCGGCAATCAGCCAGTACGCATGGCTCAGGTCAAAGCGCGAATCGAGACCCAGCGCCATGATGGTGGCTGCCGCATGCGCCGTGCCCTGTCCGGTCAGCACCGCCATCTCGCCGTCGCCGTTCATGCGCACTGCATGATAACCCGCCGCCAGCGGATAGATTTTGTCCAGATGGTCGCGCTCCACCCAGTACTGCAGCTCGCCGGGCTGGTCGCCGGTGTCCGCGCCCACCTCAAACATGGCCACCACCACAACCTTCACCGCAATCGGCTTGGGCTTGGCGTTCGCCGCGGTTGCAAGCGCCGCCAGCGATAGGAGAGCAAAGAAACATCGGGCTGGAGAGATCATTGATTGCGATACTATCCGAGACGCGACCGGCCGCAAAGCATTTCGCTGCGTAAGGCGATACCATGAGAGAAACCGCGGAGGCAATCTACTTGAGAATGACAAGAAACATCCTGGCCTGGGCCGCCATCGCTGCCGCATTCACCTTTACAGCCGTGGCGCAGCAACCCGGACCCACCAAAGTCATCGGCTTCATGACCGACTTCGACGTCAAAGACGATGCGGTCGGCATCTGCAAGGCGGTCATGGATGGCGTCGCCCCCGGCGTGCGCATCCTCGACATCACGCACCAGTCCGAGCCCTACAACATCGCCATGGGTGCGCGCTTCCTTGCCGGCTCTGCGCCCTATTTCCCCAAGGACGCGGTCTTCGTCGTGGTCATTGATCCCGGCGTTGGTTCCACACGCAAGGCCATCATCGCGAAATCGCGCGTGGGTCAGTTTTTTGTATTGCCGGACAATGGCCTGCTCACCCTCATCCAGGATCGCGACGGCATTGTCGAGGCCCGCGAGATCACTAACCCCGTGTGGATGATCGGCTCCGGCATCTCGTCCACCTTCCACGGGCGCGACATCTTTTCCCCCGCGGGCGCGCATCTGGCTCGCGGCGACGACTGGACATCGGCCGGTCCCGCGCTCGACGTCACCAAACTCGTGCGCCTCGACCTGCATGACGCAACCGTCGACGCAACCGGACTCCACGGTCAGGTCATCGGCGCCGACGGTCCATTCGGCAATCTCGTCCTCAACATTCCGCGCGAGACATTTGCCGAACTCGGCTACAAACTCGGCGACCAGGTCCCCTTCACCCTCGCCGGCAAGCACTATACCTTTCCGCTTGTGAAAACATTCAGCGATGTGCCCGTCGGCAAAGAGCTTTTCTACATCGACTCGCGCGGCCGCCTCTCCATCGGCATCAACCAGCGTAACTTTTCCGAGATCTACAAAGTGGGCGAAGGCGCGGAATTATCCATTCCGAAAAAATGAACCACACGTCTGCGGAGGAATTGTCCATGGGAAAGATTCGTTCTGCGCTTGGCGCAATCGTTGCAACAGCGGCGCTCGCATCCGCCCAGCAGCCCGCAACCCATCACTGGGCTATCGTGGTCCACGGCGGCGCCGGCGTCATCGAGCGCGCCTCCATGAAGCCTGAGACCGAAGCCGCCTACCGCACCTCCATGAAGCAGGCCACGGAGGCGGGCGCAAAGGTTCTGGACAGCGGCGGCTCCGCGCTTGACGCGATTGAAGCGACGATTCACATTCTTGAAGACGATCCGCTCTTCAATGCCGGGCGCGGTGCGGTCTTCACCGCCGAAGGCAAGAATGAACTCGACGCGGCCCTCATGGACGGCTCCAATCTCAAGGCCGGTGCGATTGCCGGCGTCACCCGCACACGGCATCCCATCAGTCTGGCGCGCGCGGTGATGGACAAATCGCCGCATGTCATGCTGGTGGGCGCAGGCGCGGACTCTTTCGCGGCAAGCGTTGGACTTGAGCAGGTCGATCCGAGCTTCTTCTTTACTGAGCGTCGCTGGCAGTCGCTCGCGCGGCAGTTGAAGAAGGAGGGCAAGCCCATTCCGCCGCGTCCGGCGGGTGCGCCGCCTGCGCCGTCCGCGCCCGTCGCTGAAATCGAATCGCCGGACGCGCACAAGTACGGCACCGTCGGCGTGGTCGCGCTCGACAAGCAGGGCAACATCGCCGCGGGCACCTCCACCGGCGGCACGCAGGCCAAGCAGTGGGGCCGCGTCGGCGACTCGCCCATCATCGGCGCGGGCACCTATGCCAACAACCAGTCCTGCGCCGTCTCCGGCACCGGCACGGGCGAGTACTTCATCCGCCTCGGTGTCGCGCGCGAGGTCTGCAACCTTGTTTACTTCCGCAGCATGACCTTGCAGCAGGCTGCCGACCAGGTCATCCACAAGGAACTCGACGCGATCCATGGCGACGGCGGCCTGATCGCCATTACTCCAGACGGCCAGCTTGCCTGGAGCTTCAACACCCCCGGAATGTACCGCGCAAAACTTGCGGAAGGCGGCAAGCTCGAAATCGGCATCTACAACGACGAGCCGTAGAGGGTAGCGACGGCCGGATCGAGAGGGCTTGGAATGAATACTTCGGTGAACGCAATGCGGGTCCGATTCGATGCGGACAGCATGTGGGTGGATCTGAGTGACGGCCGCATCCTTGGCGTCCCGCTGGCATGGTTCCCTCGCCTGCTGCAAGGCAGCGCGGAACAGCGTGAGCAGGTCAGGATCACGAGCCGCGGTTTGCATTGGGATGCGTTGGACGAGGGCGTGTCGATCGCAGGCCTCCTGGCAGGCCTCAGCGACCAGAGCGCCAGTAACGGGACGTTCGCAGCTTAATAGTTGCAAATCATCCGATTCAATCCAACAACCAGGCATCAACCGCAAACGCAAAAAGGCCATCCCCGCGGGGATGGCCTCTTTTATAAAGCAAGCGAAATGCTACTGCGCGCCGTTCCGCGCCATCGCTTTTTCCGTCAGCACCTTGTGCGCGTTGTCTTCCAGAGCCTGAGCCTCTGGCAGGAACGTCATCGCCTTCTGAATCTCCGGATCCCAGTCCGCGCGCGTGCGCAATCCCTGCAACTGCCCAAACTGGATGGTCACGATCTTGTCCTTGATGCTCACCTTCAGCCAATCCATCACGCCGTTCAGATCGGCCTCGGTCCACGGAATGCTCTGGCTGGTCAAATATTTCTTGAACTCGCCCAGCACTTCATCGTTGACTTCGAAGTTCTTGTCCACCGTACGATTCGACAAATAGACCGGGGCAAAGTGGAAGAACACATCCTTATAGAGCAGGATGTCCTGGAAGTGGTTGCTCTTCGGCGTGTCGATCTTCTCGTCCGGCGTAATGCCGCCGCCGCCGTAGACCGTGCGGCCCGCGTCGGTCAGCTTCACTTCCTGGTTGGTCGAGTTCGAAGGCAGCGCGCCGGCGTGGTTGTAGTAATAGTCGTAGAGCGAAACGCCCGCGTAGTTGCGCTGAATCAGCCGTCCCGACGGCGTGTAGTAGTGATACGTGGTCAGCGCCAGGCCAGTGTTCTCGCTCAGGTTGTAAACCGTCTGCACCAGGCCTTTGCCGAAGGTGGTCTCGCCCACAATCAGCGCGCGATCGTGATCCTGCAGCGCGCCGCTCACAATTTCCGCCGCCGAAGCCGTGCCGCGATTCACCAGCACCACGATCGGAAAGGTCTTTCCGTCGTTGCCGCGCGTGGCCGTATACACCTGGTCGGGATAGGCGCGCCCACGCTGCGAGACAATAGTCTGTCCCTTGGTCAGAAGGTGATCGCAAACCTCAACAGCCTGGCTCAGCAAGCCGCCGGGGTTGCCGCGCAGATCGAAGACCAGTCCTTTCAGGTTGGGAAAGTTGTCGACCGCTTCAATCACTTCCTGGGCCGTGGTTTCCTGGAACTGCTTCAGGTGAATGTACCCGATGCCGGGGCGAATCTCGTACTTCAGATCCACCGAGGGGTTGGGAATTTCGTCGCGCATCAGGTCAAAGACCAGCGGCTTGGTCTGCCCGTCGCGAATGGTGCTCACCTGCACATGCGTGCCCTTGGGCCCCTTGAGCGCCTTGGCTACCGCGTCTGAAGTCCAGCCGTCGGTGCTCTTGCCGTCCACGGCTACAATCACGTCGCCGGGATGAATGCCGGCGCGGAATGAGGGCGTGTTCTCGTACGGATTCACCACAAACACCTTGTTGCCCTGCTGCACGATCACCATGCCAACGCCGTAGTAGCGGCCATGCTGCTCCTCGCGCATCTTGGCGTAGGCCTTGGGGTCGTAAAAATTCGAGTGCGGGTCCAGAACGCGCAGCATGCCCGGAATGGCGCCGTCATAGATGGCAAGGTCGGCCTTGTCGCCGTCAATCGGCTCGGCGTAGTTCTGCTCCACCTTCGAATAGACATCGGTGAAGGTCTTGAGGCTGTCGCGCAACTGGCTTTCGTCGGCGGAAGACTGCGCTCCCACGCGGCGCTGCATGAACGTGCCCGCA
>Ga0182013_10009758_pt1 | contig 10074 bp, 7 predicted proteins | sample 612S2MmetaG_FD_120487 | JGI IMG/M metagenome (GOLD analysis project Ga0182013, IMG submission 120487) | Permafrost microbial communities from Stordalen Mire, Sweden - 612S2M metaG | ecosystem: Environmental > Terrestrial > Soil > Wetlands > Permafrost | place: Sweden: Stordalen | collected...
ACCTGCACGCTTTGACATTGACAAGGCACGGACAGACCATGAGCAACAAAGCCGCTCTCAGATTCTGGTTGCTCGCATTCGCGGCCACGGCGATCCCGGTTGCGGTGTGCATCGCCTATGTAGACCGCCCTGTGGCTGAATTCTTCGACGAACATCTGCGTCACACGACTTCATGGGTCTGGATTCAGCGAGTGTTGGCTCCCCTCGATCTTGTCGTCGCAGTGGCCTTGCTCTTCCTGCTCGGATGCGGGATATGGACCGCATTGGGCCGCGCGCTTGCCTCCTGGACTCGAACACCACGTCTCTGCTCCTGGGCCGCAATGTGGGCAACTTTGGCCAGCTTTGTTTTCAAACGCATCTTTGGCCGCGCCTGGCCCGATCCGGCCTATGTCCAGAACCACGTTTACGGATTTCATCTACTGCATGGCGGTTCGCACTGGCAATCGTTCCCGTCGGGAACGGCAGCAATCTCCACCGCGATCGTCTCGGTGCTTTGGATGCTTATGCCGCGCTCTAGGACGATTGGTGCGTTGACCGTCGCCCTTTTGTGCGTTGCGGTGGTCATCACCAACTACCACTGGGTGGGAGACGTCATCGCCGGAATATTCCTGGGCGCGTTGATCGGTTGGATGACCGTTCAGAGGTCGATACCTGGATGGCGTTGAAAGTCACCACCATGAAATCCAGTTAAATCCACGGCCTTGTTCAAATTGATAGTTGTCTTCCGTTCTTGAATTTGCGTGGCAAGCTCCCGCCGCTATCGAGCGGGGGATACTCCTGAGCAGTTACACTGGTCCTTGTGAAAACCTCAGCGCATTCCGTCCAGCCCAGCCGCAAGGAGTTTCTCGCGCTCGCTCGTGAGCACACGCTGATCCCCGTCTGCCGCACGCTGGCGGCGGACCTGGAGACGCCCGTCTCGGCATTTCTGCGCGCCGCCTGGCCGGAGCGCGAGTGCTTTCTGCTGGAGTCGGTCGAGGGCGGCGAGAAGCTGGGCCGCTATACCTTCATCGGCCTGCAGCCCTTCAAGCGGATTGTGGCGCGCGGTCGCGAGATCACCATCACCGAAGGCAAAAAAGTCGTCCAGACCGAAGGCGACATCTTTGCCGTACTGCGCCGGGCGTTGAGCGGGCACAAGCTGGCGCGGCTTCAGGGACTGCCTCCGTTTACCGCCGGTGCGGTGGGCTTCTTTGCTTACGACGCGGTGCGCCAGATCGAGCGGCTGCCGGAGCTGGCCAAGGACGAGTTGGGCGTTCCCGACGCCTGCCTGCTCTTCTTCGACGAGGTGCTGGCCTTCGACCATGTGCGCAAGGAGATCTGGCTGCTGGCGACGGTTGACGTTACGCGCGGCAAGCCCGCCGATGCCTATGACAAGGCTGTGAAGCGGCTCGAAAAGCTGGAAGAAAAGCTCTCGCAGCCGCTGCCCAGGCTGGCCGCCGGACCGGTCAAGGGCAAGCTGAAGGTGCAGCGACGGACGGCGAAGAAGGACTACCTGGCCGCTGTGGCCCGGACCAAGGAGTACATCGCTGCGGGCGATATCTTCCAGGCGGTGCTCTCGCAGCGCCTCGACTTGGAGCCGGGCGCTGACACCTTCCAGGTATATAGGGCGCTGCGCACCGTCAACCCCAGCCCCTATATGTTCTTTCTGCGTTTCTCGCCGGAGGGTCCTCTGGGCGGGCTGCCGGATCAGTCCAAGCGCTCGTCCAAAAAGTCAAAAGCGCCTACGGCGCTGGAGCTGGCGGGGTCTTCGCCGGAGCTGCTCGTCCGCGTTCACCAGGGCAAGGTGGAGTACCGGCCCATCGCCGGAACCCGCCCGCGCGGCGCAACGGAGAAGGAAGACCAGGCGCTGGCAGAGGAGATGCTCCACGACGAGAAGGAGCGCGCCGAGCACGTGATGCTGGTGGACCTGGGCCGCAACGACGTGGGCCGGGTGAGCGAGTTCGGCTCGGTCAAGGTGGACCGGCTGATGTTCATCGAGCGCTACTCGCACGTGATGCACATTGTGAGCTCTATCGAGGGCCGGCTCAGGCCGGAGCTGACCGCCATCGATGCCCTGCGCGCCTGCTTTCCCGCCGGCACGCTCTCGGGCGCGCCCAAGGTGCGGGCCATGGAGATCATCGAGGAGCTGGAGCCGGCGCGGCGCGGAACCTACGGCGGCGCAGTGCTCTACGCGGATTACTCCGGCAACTTGGACTCCTGCATCGCCATCCGCTCCATGCTGGCCATCGGCGGCAAGGGCTACGTGCAGGCCGGCGCCGGCATTGTGGCCGACTCCGTGCCGGAGCTGGAGCACCAGGAGTCGCTCAACAAGGCGCAGGCGGTCATCCGGGCCATCGAGCGCGCGCGGGAGCTGTGAAAGGCAGGGATCAGGGGTCAGAGATCAGGAAATGCCCCAATCGGAAACATCAAGAGTGCGCAAGCAATTGGCTATCTAACAGAGTTATGATTCTCCAAACATGGTTTGAGGCATCTATGCTGCCTTCACAATTGTTATCTTTTCTACGAGGATGAGCTCTGTCCAGAACCCCATCCCGCCCAAGGCCGACCCCGCGATCTATCCAAAGATGCGCGCAAATGCGCTGACAATGCGCGACCCCAATCTTGCCGGTGACTCCATAACCGCCGTTTTAATGGATTGGCATGTCGGCAACGGAACAGCGAGCGTGCTTGCCGCTTCCGATGGAACTGCCAGCCTCTACTTAAGCAGCGGTGGCGGCTTCATTGGCGGCGGCCAGAGATATCCACAGCTTCGCGAGGCCGCCCAACAAGCGGTTCATCTTGCGACGAAGTTGATTTCGCAATTCGTTGCGACGGAAACGACTGATCTTCCGCCCAGCGGTGAAGTCTATTTCTATGTCACGACAAGCAGCGGAGTCCGTCGTGCAGTTGCGAAAGAAGCCAACCTGAGAAATGGTGCCGATCCGCTTCTGGCTCTTAGTAATACAATGCAACACATTGTCAACCTTTAGGCTAACAACTTCACAGCCTTCCGCTTCACGTTGAACCTTTCCATCACTTTGGAATTTATACAGATTGGCAGGTAACTCGAATCTCAATCCTCCATTTCAAAAGTGGACGTCCCAGGTCTGGATTCTCAAAACTATGATGCAGGGTGTCAAAAGGACATGCGTGATCGTCAGGACAGGCTGCGAAAAAGCGGCCGAAAGGCACGCTCAGTGGGTAAGAATGGTCTCGTTGCCCAGGATACGATAAAGGGTGGAGCGGCTGATGCAGAGTTGGCGGGCGGCGCGCAGCTTGTTGCCGCGGTTCAGGTCGAGCACATATTGCACGTGATGGCGGATGACCGCATCGAGGCAGAGGTCGTCGGGCCGGCCGGCGGGCTGCGCCTCCGGCTGAATCTCCTCGCCGGTGGGCAGAGCCAGATCGTCGGCCCGAATGACGCCGTTGACGGCTTCAAGCAATGCCGTCTCCAGCACCGAGGCCAACTCGCGAACGTTTCCCGGCCAGTTGTGCTGCAAGAGCCGGGCCAGCGCGCCGGGCCCCAGCATCACGGGCCGCTGCTGGTAGCGGCTACAGATGCGGTCGAGCAGAGTCTGGGCGAGCGGGGCGATGTCTTCGCGGCGCTGGCGCAGGGGAGGAATGGCGAAGCGGACGGCCGAAAGCCGGAAGGCCAGGTCGGGCAGAAGGAGTCCCTGGCCAACCATCTGGCGCAGCGGGGTCTGCGAGGAGGCAAGCACCACGGCGCGGCCCGGGGGCCGGTCCTGGAGGTCCTTGAGAACGCCCAGCAGCAGCCCCTGGCCGGGTGGCGCCAACAGATCGACTCGATCGAGATAGGTAAAGCCGCCAAGCGTGGCAGGATCGGCGTCGGTGACCAGCCATTCCCGGGCATCGCGCCTTTGGAAGTTGGAACCGGCGAGCGGGGATCGGCTGTAGAGATAGCGGGCCAGGGTCTGCTTGCCGGTCCCGTGTTCTCCCTCGATGGCGGCCACCTGCAGGTGGGGCGCGGTCATCCCGGCCTGCATGAGCAGTTTGCGCCAGACCGCGCTGACGCCCACAACCTGGGCAGCGTATCCCGAGTCCATTTCCACGAGCGTAAGGCCTGAGACCGGGGGCTGAAATTGAGCGGCGCTCTGCATGGATCTCAACTTGCTTGCCTCCGTAGCCCTGACCCGCAGTACTGGGCCAACAGAGGTCATATCGGCCTCGTCCCAAAAAACATGAACCGGAGAGATGGGTAATCTCTCCGGTCCGGGTTGTATAAAGTTGAGGGCTTTGCGCGGGCTTGCGCCAGTTCTATCGAAAGCGTTTGGAGGGCTCGTCGGAGAAGATCTGGCCGTCGCGGATATGCACGACGCGATGGGCGTACTCGGCGATATCCGGCTCGTGCGTAACCAGCACGATGGTATTGCCGTTGGCGTGCAATGTGTCGAAGAGCGCCATGATCTCCAGGCCGGTCTTCGAGTCCAGGTTGCCGGTAGGCTCGTCGGCCAGGATGATCGAGGGCTTGTTGACCAGCGCCCGGGCGACGGCTACGCGCTGCCGCTGGCCGCCGGAGAGCTCGTTGGGCTTGTGATACATACGCGATTCGAGGCCGACAGACGCCAATGCCTCCTTGGCGCGCGCCAGGCGAGCCACCGCCGGGGTGCCGTTGTAGATCAGCGGCAACTCCACGTTATGGAGCGAGGTGGCCCTGGCCAGCAGGTTGAAGGTCTGAAAGACGAAGCCAATCTCCTTGTTGCGGATGCGCGCCAGTTGGTCGTCGTCCAGGTCGCTGACCAACTGGCCGTTCAACCAGTAGCGGCCCTGGGAGGGGGTATCGAGGCAGCCGATGAGGTTCATCAGCGTCGATTTGCCCGAGCCCGACGGACCCATGATGGCCACGTACTCATTGTGCTTGATGCGCATGGAAACGCCACGCAGCGCATGCACCTGCTGCTCGGAGCCCATATCGTAAGTGCGCCACAGATCCTCGACGACAATCATGTCTCCGTTCGGTCCAGCTACGGCCGCCTGCTTGACTTCTTCGCTGCTTATGCTCTCCAGAGCCATTCGAATCTCATCCTTTGCCCGTTGCAATCGCCTTGACGGCTTGCCGCATTGCTATCTGGTCACATTTTCATGCGTGCGTGGAACGACTTTGGTGCTTTGGAGCCCTAGTCCCTAACGGACCGTGTTACAAGTAAAACTACAGGAAAACATCCCTCAATGGCTAAAGCCAATCGTATCTTGTCACCCATTAACGGCACGGTCGAAGCCGAACCCTTTCAAAACCAGAGTTTCACCGCAGGCTGTTAGGAATTTCCGCCGGAGCCTGGCGCAACCGCCTTGGCTGTGTCCCGCTTCAAAAGAGAGTTGTTCTTCAAGGCGCGAAGGGTCTTGAAGGGGCCCGTGACAATCTCCTGCCCTTCGGTCAGACCTGAGACCACCTCGATGTCAGTGGCGCCAGTGATGCCTGTGGTTACGGGAACGAACTTGGCCCGCAGCTTGCCGCTCTTGTCCTTTTCCATCACGTAGACGCCTTGCACCGGCGTACTCTTGGCCGTGGACGAGCTCGAAAGCGATGCTGCTTGCACGCCGCCCTGCCCCTTGAGCTTATCGTCATCCGGGTTGTGCATGGTGAGCGCCTGAATGGGCAGCGAGAGCACGTTGGATTTGTGCGCCGTGGTGATCTTGGCGGTGGTGGAGAGCCCGGGGCGCAGATCGCTGGAAGGGGTATCCAGCGTAACCACAACCTTGAAGTCCTTGGCCTCTTCGGTTCCGGTGGTGGACTGCAAAGTGGCCACGCCAGTAGAACGCAGCAGAGCCTGATCGCCGGCCAGGGTTACGTGTCCCTTGAAGACCTTGCCGGGCAGCGCATCCACGGAGACATCGGCCGTCTGTCCGATCTGGATGTTGACGATGTCGGTCTCGTCCACCTTGACCTCGGCGGTGACAACGCTCATGTCGGCCAGAGTCATTAGTGTGGAACCCACAGTGTTCTGGATGCCTGGAACCACCGATTCGCCTTCTCGGACCGGCTCGTTGGTGACAACAGCATCGAAGGGAGCCACCAGAATGGTCTGGTCGAGCAGATCCTGGTTGGAGCGCAAGGAAGCCACCGCCATCTGCAAATGCCCGCGGTAGGAATCGGTCTGCGCCTTGGCCTGATTCAGCGCCGCAACACATTGATTCAGCGTGGCGACGTCGGTGTCGTAGGCCGCCTTTTTTGCATCGAAATCCTGTTTGGCCAGAATTCCATCCTTGTAAAGGCTCTGGGCGCGCTCCCAGTCCAGCCGTTTCTGCTCCAGATCGGCCTTGGCCTTCTCGACATTGGCCTCGGCCGTCTTTTCGTTGGCAACGGAGGCGGCAACATCGGTCTTGGCCGCGGCGATGGCGGCCTGCTGGCTGACGACACCCGCTTCCTGCTGCACGTTCTGGATAGTGGCCACAGTCTGGCCCTTCTTGACCAGGTCTCCCTCTTTCACATAGAGGTGCGTGACACGGCCCATGGCGTTGGCGCCTAGATTTGCGTAAGTGATGGGCTTGATCTGGCCGGTACCGCTGACCACCGTGGCCAGATCCTGGCGCACGATCTTGGCGGTCAAAACCTTGGTATAACCAGACTGCTGCTTGTAGACCATGACTCCTACCAGCACGGCGGCCACGACAACGGCGAGAGCAATTAAAAGGATCTTCTTCATAATGAGCTTCGAACTCCAAGCCTCTCCCAATTCGATGTACGCAATCGCCCTGCGCGCGGTTCCCTGCCGCGGGCGCGGCAGCCGTGGAAGAACGATCCTTGTACGCGGACCGGGGATCGGGTCTATTTCTTGGACGCTTGACACCGTCTCGTGGTCTCAAGGTCTACAACTTTGGACGAATTGCCGCGGTTGTAGCGGCTTCCAGGGTTACCTTCGCCGTACCCATACGTCCAAACGGGAGCCAGCTCCAAACGGAATCTTGCCCAGCCCCACCGGGACCCGTAGAATAGAGGTTCGCAGGAGTTTTAAAGGCAATGACGTTTAACGGCCGTACTGTCCTCATCGCCGCATTGGTTTGCGGCCTGGTTTTCTATCACACTGCCGGGCTTCGAGCCCAGCAGGCAGCCAACCCGCCCGCACCGGCGCAACCGGCCGCCGGCCAGAATCAGGGCGCGGGGCAGGAACCGGACCCCCTTAAGCGCGAACGCACCGATAAAGAGAAGTTCCAGGCCCAAAAAGAGGTCCGCAAGGAGCTGAAGGGCGCCTATAAGAGCTGGCTTGAGCAGGATGTGCCCTATATCATCTCCGACGAAGAATCGAAGGCCTTCAGGAGCCTCGGCAACGATGAGGAGCGCGACGCATTCATTGAGCAGTTCTGGCTGCGCCGCAATCCCGATCCGGACTCGCCCGAAAACGAGTTCCGCGAGGAGCACTATCGGCGCATCGCGTACGCAAATGAGCACTTTGCCGCCGGCAAACCAGGCTGGAAGACCGACCGCGGCCATGTTTACATCGCCTGGGGCAAACCCGACTCCATTGACGCTCACCCCTCCGGAGGCATGTACGAGCGGCCCATGGACGAGGGCGGCGGAAGCACATCGACCTTTCCTTTCGAGACCTGGCACTACCGCTATATCGAGGGCATCGGCGAGAACGTCGATCTTGAGTTTGTCGATACCTGCCAGTGCGGCGACTTTCACTTCACCATCGATCGCGGCGAAAAGGACGCGTTGAGTCACACCCCCAACATGGGTCTGACCCAGTGGGAGCAGATGGGGATGGCCAAGAAGGGAGACCGCTTCAACGGCAGCAATATGGAGACCCTCGGCCTCGGCCCCATGGGATCGGGGCAGCAATCTAAGCAATTCGACCGTATCGAGCTGGCCGCAAAGATCTTCACTCCGCCTCCCATCAAATTCGCAGACCTCGAGAACTTCATCTCAGAGCACAAACTGATCAACGGACCGGTCTTCCCCTTCGACGTTCGCACCGACTTCGTCAAGGTTACGGAGAACACGGTTCTAGTACCGATTACCTTGCAGTTGAGGAACCGCGACATCACCTTTGTGACCAAGGACGGCGTATCCAAGGGCTTTGTAAATATCCTTGGCAAAGTAACCACCCTGACCCACAAGACGGTGCAGACCTTCGAGGATACAGTCCAGGTGGAGCAGCCGGCGGAGTTGCTGGAAAAGACACTGGACCGGAGATCGGTTTACTGGAAGGCCATTCCCCTGCTTCCTGGCCTCTACCGGCTGGATATTGCCATCAAGGACGTGAACAATCCAGACCATATCGGACTCTACGGCCGCGGCATCGAGGTGCCAACCTTCCACGACGAGAAGCTGGCTACATCCACGCTGATTCTGGCCGACGAGATGAATACCGTCTCCTCGCGCGAGATCGGCGCAGGCAGCTGCGTTATCGGCAACACCCATATCTGTCCGCGCGTCACGCCGAACCCGGCCACTCCGGTGAACTTCAAACACGGACAGCAGCTCAACTTTTGGATGCAGGTCTACAACCTGCGTATCGACGACGCCACCAAAAGCAACCAGGCTACGGTGACCTACCAGATCACCCAAGCCGCAACCGGCACAGTGATTCTTGAAAAGGAATTGGATTCAAAGGACTTGGGAGCCCACAGCGACCAGTTGACGGTGGAGAAGACTCTGCCCATTGCTGGCCTGTCGCCAGGAAAGTACAAGGTGACGATCAAGGTAAGCGACTTGATCTCAAAACAAGATATTGCGCAATCGGCGCCTTTTGTCGTGGAATAGTATGTATCAGGCGCCAGGTGGTAACCGGACGCAAGATCCGAAAGCCGGCGCGGTTTCGATTCGGAAGTGTTTTGCCAGGGACGCCGCCAGGTCACCGAATGTGATGATGAGCAGGGTCCATCTCGTTGTTTTTGCAGCACTGATTGCCGTGGGAAGCAGCCACGTCAGCGCGGCTGCGAACGGCTCGGTGTCGGGCACGGTGCGCGACTCCGCCGGGGTGCCCCAGATCGGCGCTGTCGTCCAGTTGCTGGGCGCCGACCTGACCGTGGTCGCCAGCGTCTACACCGGCGGCGATGGTCGATTTACCATTCCATCGGTGCTTCCCGGCCGTTATTCGGTCAAGGCCATGGGCGCGATGTTTCTACCCTCGTTGCGCGAGAATGTCCGCGTCCGATCGAGCATCGTGGTCAATCTGACACTGACTACACTCTACGAAGCGATGCAGTGGCTTCCCTCCGAGCCGCGCTCGACCGGCGCCCAACAGGACGACTGGGCCTGGACACTGCGTTCGGCCGCCAACCGCCCACTGCTGCGCTGGCTTGAAGACGGGCCCCTGGTGGTCGTTTCCGACAGCTCCGGAGCCCCGCCCAAGTTGAAGGCCCGCCTGATGGCTACCGGCCAGGAGGGTACCTTTGGCGAGAGCGGTGAGCGCTTCTCCGCCACTGTCGAAGAGACGCCGTCCAACAGCCGTGAGTTGCTGGCTCAGGTGGACTTTGCACCGAACACCGATGCCGGCATGGAATCGATGCTCGGCTTCCGCCAGGATTTGGGGTTTGCCGGCGCAGTTCAATCCGTGGCAGCCGTCGCCATTCAACCCGTGGTCAATGCCTCCGGAGGAGCCGGACTCGACGAGGCCGCAGTTCGTTCCTGGGAGACTATGTACCTGGGAGACGAGATCGAGGCCGAGGCGGGTTCAACTGAGATGCTGGCCCGCTTTGGTGAGCATTCCACCAACGGCAGAGCAGCCGGCGCAGTTGTTGCGGCGCTGCCATTCGTCTCTGTAGGCTGGCGCAACGGCGACTCGGTCATTCGTTACCGGCTGGCTACTTCCCTGCCCTCTTCAACGCCGGGGGATGAGACGGTAGCTCAGACTTGGCTGCCCAGGATCTCCGCTCACAACGGAGATCTGGCTATCGAACACGGCCTGCACCAGGAGATTGGCTGGGAGCGCCTCACCGATCGTTCCAGCATGGCTGTTCTGGTCTTTGCCGACCGCCTCGACAATCCCGTTATCGAGGCCATGGGCCATCTTGCGACGAGCAATCCCGGTTCCGATGCGGATTCTATCCCAGCGCTCTTCGACCGCGCCAGCGGACTGCTTCGCGCCGCCGGACCGGATTACTCCACTGCCGGCTTCTCGGCCGCCTTGGAACGTC
>Ga0182013_10009762_pt1 | contig 10072 bp, 8 predicted proteins | sample 612S2MmetaG_FD_120487 | JGI IMG/M metagenome (GOLD analysis project Ga0182013, IMG submission 120487) | Permafrost microbial communities from Stordalen Mire, Sweden - 612S2M metaG | ecosystem: Environmental > Terrestrial > Soil > Wetlands > Permafrost | place: Sweden: Stordalen | collected...
GCGACCGTCGGATGCTCCCGGCCGCGCAGCGAATAGGGCGCGATGGTGGTTTTCGAGCCGCTGTTCTGGCTCCAGTCCAGGAAGACCTTTCCAGCCCGCAGACTTTTGGTCATGGTCGAGGTGACCAACTTGGGCATCGCTTTTTCCAGTTGCTGGGCAACGCGTTTGGCCAGCACGGTGGCACCTCTGCTGCTCACAGGCTCATCCAGCGGCGTGTAGAGATGCAGCCCCTTGCTGCCGCTGGTGAGCGGGAACGTGGTCAGCCCGATGTCGGTGATGAGATCCCGGACGGCACGCGCCACCTCGGCCAGCTGCGCCATCGTTACGCCCTCGCCGGGGTCCAGGTCGAACACCAACCGTGTTGCGGGGCCGGGCGTGAGTTCTTGCGCGCCGCCTCGCGTCCACTCGGTGACGAACCGCCACTGCGGAACGTGCACCTCCAGCGCCGCCTGTTGTGCGATCCAGGCCAACGCGTCCGGGCTGTCGATGATCGGGTAGGTCGTCGTTCCGGACCGGTGGATCACGCCGGCGCGCGGCAGCCAGTCGGGCGCCGACGACGCCAGTTGCTTTTCAAAGAATGAAGGTTCCTCGACGCCGTTGGGCCAGCGCTTGCGCGTAGCCGGGCGGCCGGCGATGTGCGGCACCATCACGTCCGCGATGCGGGTGTAGTAGTCGAAGACGTCGCTCTTTGTGGTGTTGGTTGCCGGGTAGAGCACCTTGTCGGCGTTGGTCAGCTTCACGCGCTGCTCCGCCGTGGAACCCATACCTTCAAACGTACGTCTTGGCGGTTGGCCGTAACCTGTCGGCATGACCCGCGGGTTGGTGATCGGTGAGGCGTTGATCGACATCGTCGAGCATCATGGCGCCGTCGAGCATGTGGGCGGCAGCCCGCTCAACGTCGCGGTCGGACTTGCCCGGCTGGGCCGCGACGTAGACTTCCTGACTCACATCGGAAACGACGGCCGCGGCCAGCGCATCAGCGCATATGTTGAAGCCTCTGGTGCGCACATTGTTCCGGGAAGCACCTCGGCCGGCCGAACGCCGACCGCGGTTGCGACCATCGCCGACGACGGGTCGGCCACCTATACCTTCGACATGGACTGGCAGCTGTCCGGCACACCGCCGGTCGCGCCACCGCTGTTCGTGCATACCGGCTCTATCGCAGCGGTGCACGAGCCGGGGTGTTTGGCGGTCGCGGCGCTGCTCGACGCGTATCACGTATCGGCCAGCGTGAGCTTCGACCCCAACGTTCGTCCTTCGCTGATCGCGGACCCGGACCAGGCCCGCGCACGAATCGACCACCTCGTCGAACGCAGCGACATCATCAAGGTCAGTGACGAGGATCTGCGCTGGATCGATCCGAACCACGACCCCGAGCGGACCGCCAGGGCCTGGCTGGCGTCGGGGCCTGCGCTGGTCGCGCTGACCATGGGTGATCGGGGCTCGGTGGCGTTTTGCGCGGCCGGCGAGGCCAGAGTGCCCGCCAAGCCGGTTCAGGTCGTCGATACCGTCGGAGCCGGCGACGCGTTCACGGTCGGCCTACTCGACGCGCTGTGGGGCCTGGGGTTGCTGGGCGCAAACCGCCGCGCCGACCTCGGCCGCATCGGGCTGGACGCCCTGACGGCTGCCCTTCAGTCAGCAAGCCTGTCGTCGGCGTTGACCATTGCCCGTGCCGGTGCCGACCTGCCCGACCGCGCCGCCCTAGATCAATCATCTTCTTCCCCTGATTGTTTCAGCTGAGACGGCGCGATCGGGCACCGTTGGCATCTCGACGCAGTGCGTAACAATCCTCAACGAGGCTGTTACGCGACCCAACTGTGTGGGCATACTGGCTTCATGCGCTCCATCTGGAAGGGTTCGATCGCGTTCGGGCTGGTGAACGTCCCGGTAAAGGTGTACAGCGCCACCGAGGACCACGACATCAAGTTCCATCAGGTGCACGCCAAGGACAACGGGCGCATCCGCTACAAGCGAGTTTGCGAGGCGGACGGCGAGGTGGTCGAGTACGGCGACATCGCCCGGGCCTACGAGTCCGATGACGGCCAAATGGTGGTGATCACGGACGACGATATTTCCACCTTGCCCGAGGAGCGCAGCCGCGAGATCGAGGTACTGGAGTTCGTCCCGGCCGGGGAAGTCGACCCGATGTTGTTCGACCGTAGTTACTTCCTGGAGCCGGATTCCAAGTCGTCGAAATCCTATGTGCTGCTGGCAAAGACTCTCGCCGAGACGGATCGGATGGCGATCGTCCATTTCACGCTGCGCAACAAGACGCGGTTAGCTGCATTGCGCGTCAAGGACTTCGGAAAGCGTGAAGTCATGGTGGTGCACACCCTGTTGTGGCCCGACGAGATCCGCGATCCCGACTTTCCGGTGCTGGACAAGACGGTCGAGATCAAGCCCGCGGAGCTCAAGATGGCCGGGCAGGTAGTGGAGTCGATGGCCGACGAATTCAACCCGGACCGCTATCACGACACCTATCAGGAACAGCTACAAGAGCTGGTCGATGCGAAACTTGCCGGCGGGGAGGCGTTTGCCAGCGAGGAGAGCCCGGCCCAGCTGGACGAGACCGAAGATGTCTCCGACCTGCTGGCCAAGCTGGAGGCCAGCGTTAAAGCGCGCTCCGGCGACGGAAAGGCGCCGGACAAGGCACCAGCGAAGAAGGCACCTGCGAAAAAGACGCCCGCGAAAGCGGCCTCGAAACCCTGACCGCCGGAAGAGGTCCCGTCACGCCCTGACGTACGAGAGTGCTCCGCGCTGCCGGGTTGTCAGGAATCGAATCGCCCAGGCCGCCAAGTTAATCACCGCGACAATGATGATCAGCGTTAGCGCCGCGCCCCACACCCGCAGGAACCCGGCGTGTTCGGGATTGGTGAGCTCGGTATAGATCAGCAGCGGCAGTGATGCCATGTTGCCATCGAAGATGTCGAAATTGATAGAACGGCTGTAGCCGACCAGCACCAGAACCGGTGCGGTTTCGCCGATGACGCGAGCGATCGACAGCAAGACACCGGACACCATGCCAGGTGTCGCGATCGGAAAGACAATCCGCACGATGGTCTTCCATTTGCTAACGCCTAACGCGTAGCTAGCTTCTCGCAACTCGTCGGGCACCAACCGAAGCATCTCCTCGGCGGACCGCACCACCACAGGCACCATCAGAACGACCAGCGCCAGCGAGACGGCGAAGCCGCACTGTTGAAATCCGAAAGTGGCGATCCAAAAGCTAAAGATGAACAACGCCGCGACGATTGAAGGCACCCCGGCGAGCACATCGACCATGAAGGTGGTCACCCGCGCCAGTCGGGAAAAGCCGTACTCGGCCAGGTACACCGCGGTCATCAAGCCGAGTGGCACCGCGATAATCGCAGCCACGCCGGCTTGTACCAGCGTCCCGTACACCGCGTGGTACACCCCGCCCGCGAACTCTTCTGGCAGCACGCCGCGCAGCGAGTGGGTCCACCAGCCCGACCGGGTTACGGCGTACCAGCCTCGTCCGACCACAACTGACAGCACCCAGCCCAGCGGTACCAACGCGATGAGAAACGACGCGAGGAAAAACGTTGTCGCAATGTGGTTTTTGATCCGCCGTCGAATCGCGACTGGTCGAAGCAGCTCCGCCTTGACGGGCTTTTCCAGCACATCGAAATTCATCCGTTGACCTTCCCGCCGGCGATCACGCGTGCGGCTGCGTTAACGATAAAGGTCAGGACAAACAGCGCCAGCCCCGCCGAGATGTATGCCCCGGTGGGCAGCGGCTCACTGAATTCAGATGCGGCGGAAGCGATCTTGGAAGCGAAGGTGTAACCGCCGTCGAACACCGACCAGTCCCCCGGGTGGGCGGCTGAGCGCAGGATGATCAGCACCGCCACGGTCTCTCCAAGCGCACGGCCCAACCCCAGCATTGACGCGGCGATGACACCACTGCGACCGAAAGGCAACACCGTCATCCGCACCACCTCCCACTTCGTAGCACCCAGTGCCAACGCCGCTTCGATCTGGGTACGCGGGGTCTGCCGGAACACTTCGCGCGATACCGAGGTGATGATCGGCAGGATCATTGCCGAAAGCACGATTCCGGCGGTGAAGATCGTGCCACCGCCCGCCAGGGAAACGTTGCCTTGTTTGAACAGAAACAACCATTTCAGATTGCGATTGAGAAAGGCAGCGAACGGCTCCAGCGTCGGCGCCAACACGAAAATCCCCCACAATCCGAAGATGATCGACGGCACCGCAGCCAGCAGATCAACCATTGCTCCGAACGGACGCGACAGCCGCGCCGGAACATACTGAGTAAGGAACATCGCGACCCCGATCGCGACCGGGACGGCCACCACCAGCGCGGAAATCGAACTCAGTACCGTGACCATGAACAGGTCACGGATACCAAATGCAAGGTTGTGGCCGTCGGCGGTATCGAAGTTGGCACTCGTGAAAAAGTTCGCGTGGTTTGCGCGCAACGATGGGACGGCACGAACCAACAAGAACAGTGCGATCAGCAAAACGCCGACGACAATCGTCGAACCGGCGGCGGAGGCGACCAACTTGAACAGCCGGTCGCCCCGCCATGCCGCGCGCCTATCTGTCCGCTTTAATTCAGCGTTTGCCCCGGCCCGATTCGGCCGCACACCCGACAATCCTCGGGGCATGACCACCTCAGTTCACGAGATCGCGTTGACCGCCGTGGACAACCTCGATTTGAAAGCATCGGGAATAGGGATATATCCGTTGTCCCCCAGCCCGTTCTGCCCGGCGCCGATCGCGCTCAGCAGGAACGCCTTCACAGCCGTACCGACCTGGCTATCGGGATATTTCGAGCAGACTATCTCATACGTCGCTAGCACGATCGGGTAGGAGCCGGCCTGCGAGGGCTTGTAGAACGAGGCCGTGTCGAGCACCAGGTCGTTACCCTGACCCTTGATCGTGGCACCGGCGATCGTCTTGCCCACCGAGTCAGGGCTGATCGCCACAGCGGCCAGACCGGCCGACGTGACGATCTGGGCCATATTCAGATGCTGAGCCTGGGCGAACGACCATTCGTTGTAGGTAATCGACCCTTCGGTGGCCTTGACGGCCGCCGAGGTCCCGTCGTTGCCCTTGGCCCCCTCGCCGACACCGCCTTTGAACGCCTTGCCGGCCCCCTTGCCCCAGGCGCCGTCAGAAGCGCCATCCAGATATTTCTGGAAGTTATCCGTGGTCCCCGACTCGTCGCTGCGGAACACAACGTGAATCGGCTCGTCCGGCAATGTCGACCCGTTGTTCAGCGCCTGGATGGCGGAATCGTTCCAGGTGGTGATCGAACCGTTGAAGATCTTCGCCAACGTGGGGCCGTCAAGATTCAGCGAAGTCACGGCGTTGACGTTGAACGTGACCGCGATCGGCCCGAACACCGTCGGCAGATTCCACGCGGGCGAGCCGCCGCAGCGCTGCTGTGCGGCGGTGGACTCGTCGTTACTCAGGGGCGAGTCTGAACCACCGAAATCAGTTTGGTTACCGTTGAATTCGCGAATCCCGGCGCCGGAACCGTTAGCCGTGTAGTTCAGCGTCTGACCTGGGCAGGTCTGTTCGAACGCCTTGACAAAGCGAGTCATCGCGTTGGCTTGTGCTGTCGATCCGCTGGCCTTCAGGGTCTGCTTCCCACCACAGCCCGCCTTAGCCGCCGGAGATCCCGTCGTTGCGCCGCCTCCCGTTGCGCTGTTGTCGCTGCCGCAGCCCGACAACACCAGTGCGCCCGCTGCCACGATGCTCAGCGCTCCGCCAGATCGGTTGAGTTTCAATCTACTTCCTCACAATAGGTGGGTTTCGCCGCGCTCTATAACGGGGCTCGTCAACCACCGTGTTCCGAGACGTCGTCAAGCTACAGTAAGAATGGGTTAACGTTTGGCAAATTTGTCCCCGTTCTCAACATCCATCCGGCCCGCATTAGCGCTGGCGTTTCGTCGCCGCACCCGGTATGACAAACTAGAACGTGTTTCAGAAATGCTGCAATCCGAAGCGGTGGGCTTGCTACCGTTTCGGCCGGTAACTCAACGTGGAGAGGCCGTAATGATCCTTGACAGGTTCCGTCTCGACGACAAAGTCGCCGTCATCACCGGTGGCGGCCGGGGACTGGGCGCGGCCATCGCGGTGGCTTTCGCCGAGGCCGGCGCCGATGTCCTCATCGCTTCCCGAACCGAATCCCAACTAGAAGCCGTCGCCGAACAGGTCCGCGCCACCGGCCGTCGGGCACACACCGTCGCCGCCGACTTGGCCCACCCCGAGGCAACCGCGGAGTTGGCCGCCGCGGCCGTCGAGGCTTTTGGGAAACTAGACATCGTCGTCAACAACGTCGGCGGAACCATGCCCAACACGCTGCTGACCACCTCGACCAAGGACCTCAAAGACGCCTTCACCTTCAACGTCGCCACCGCCCACGCCCTGACCGTCGCGGCGGTGCCGCTGATGCTCGAGCACTCCGGGGGCGGCAGCATTATCAACATCACCTCGACCATGGGCCGGCTGGCCGGACGTGGTTTCGCCGCCTACGGCACCGCGAAGGCGGCGCTGTCGCACTACACCCGGCTCGCGGCGCTGGACCTTTGCCCACGCATCCGGGTCAACGCCATCGCACCGGGATCGATCCTCACTTCCGCGCTCGACGTGGTGGCCTCCAACGACGAACTGCGCCAGCCGATGGAAAAGGTGACGCCGATGCGCCGCCTCGGTGATCCCGTCGACATTGCTGCCGCGGCGGTCTATTTGGCCTCTCCGGCCGGAAGCTTTCTGACCGGCAAGACGCTGGAGGTCGACGGCGGCCTCACCTTCCCCAATCTCGACATCCCCGTCCCGGACCTGTGACCCCCGACCGCTAAGGAGCCTGCTCATGGCCATACCCGTCGTCCAGTTGGGTACCGGCAACGTCGGCGTCCACGCGCTGAGGGCGCTCATCACCAACCCTGAGTTCGAACTCACCGGCGTGTGGGTGTCATCGGATGCCAAGGCGGGCAAGGACGCGGCCGAGCTTGCCGGACTTGCGGATTCGACGGGTGTGCTGGCCAGTACCGATCTGGACGCCGTGCTCGCGACCGGGCCGCAATGCGCCGTGTACAACGCGATGGCCGACAACCGGCTACCGGAGGCGCTGGAAGACTACCGGCGCGTTCTGGCGGCTGGAGTCAACATCGTCGGCAGCGGTCCAGTCTTTCTGCAGTACCCTTGGGAGGTAATCCCCGAACAACTCGTCAAACCTCTGGAAGACGCGTCCCGCGAGGGCAATTCGAGCCTGTACGTCAACGGGATCGATCCGGGCTTCGCCAACGACCTGCTGCCACTCGCGTTGGCCGGCACCTGTCAGAGCATCCAGCAGGTGCGGTGCATGGAGATTGTCGACTACGCCACCTACGACAGCGCCGTCGTCATGTTCGATGTGATGGGCTTCGGCAAGCCGCTAGACGAGATCCCGATGTTGCTGCAGCCGGGAGTGCTGAGCCTGGCATGGGGATCGGTGATCCGGCAACTCGCTGCTGGCCTTGGCATTTCGCTCGACGAAGTGACCGAGAAGTACGTGCGCGAGCCCGCCCCCGAGGCTTTCGACATCGCCTCCGGTCACATTCCCAAGGGCAGCGCCGCGGGAGTGCGATTCGAGGTGCTCGGCATGGTCGACGGCGAACCCGCCGTCGTCCTGGAACACGTCACCCGCCTGCGCGAGGATCTGTGCCCTGACTGGCCGCAGCCCGCGCAGCCCGGCGGTTCGTACCGCATCGAAGTCACCGGCGAACCGTCCTACGCCGTGGACATCTGCCTGAGCAGTCCCAACGGCGATCACAACCACGCCGGACTGGTCGCCACCGCGATGCGGATCGTCAACGCGATTCCGGCGGTAATAGCCGCCCCGCCGGGCATCGTGACCACCCTCGACCTGCCCCAGATCACCGGCAAGGGGCTCTACGCCGCCAAATGAAGCAGGCGGCTGCCTCATAAGGCCTGTCCGATAGCCTCCTACCAGGAATGACCCTGCGGTAGTCGGTGACGGTGCGCTGAGGCTTTCGGGTAGCCTAACTTTTTTATTCGATGCTAGGAATCGAGGGTCGATACGTTGGCGCAGGGCACCGGGGCCTCGCCGAAGACCAGCTGGTATCTGCTCGGCCCGGCGTTCGTGGCGGCGATCGCCTATGTCGATCCCGGGAATGTCGCGGCCAACGTCAGCTCCGGTGCGAAGTTCGGTTACCTGCTGCTCTGGGTCATCGTGCTGGCCAATCTGCTGGCGGGCCTGGTGCAGTACCTGTCGGCGAAACTGGGGCTGGTAACCGGTCAGTCGCTACCTCAGGCGATCGGCAAGCGGATGAGCCGCCCGGCCCGGTTGGTCTACTGGGCCCAGGCCGAACTTGTAGCGATCGCCACTGATGCGGCCGAAATCGTCGGCGGGGCCATCGCCTTGCGCATCCTGTTCGGTTTGCCGCTGCTGCTCGGCGGGATCATCACCGGAGTGGTGTCCCTGCTTCTCCTGGCGATCCAGGACCGGCGCGGGCAGATCATTTTCGAACGCGTCATCACCGGGTTGCTGCTCGTCATCGCGATCGGGTTTGCGGCCAGTTTCTTCGTCAAGACTCCACCGCCCGATGCTGTGATCGGCGGGCTGCTGCCTCGATTCCACGGCACCGAAAGCGTGCTGCTGGCCGCCGCCATCATGGGCGCCACCGTGATGCCGCACGCGGTGTATATGCACTCCGGGCTGGTCCTCGACCGGCACGGACATCCCGACGAGGGCGAACATCGGCGGCTGTTGCTACGGGCTACCCGCTTGGATGTCATTTTGGCGATGACGGTTGCCGGAACGGTGAACGCCGCGATGCTGCTGGTCGCCGCGATCAACCTGCAGAACCGCAGCGACCCCACGGTGTCTATCGAGGACGCCTACAACGCTATTCACACGACTTTGGGCACGACGGTTGCAGTGCTGTTCGCGATCGGCTTGCTCGCGTCAGGCCTGGCGTCGTCATCGGTGGGCGCCTACGCCGGAGCCATGATCATGCAAGGGCTGTTGCACCGGTCCGTGCCCATGATGGTGCGCCGGTTGGTCACCTTGTGCCCGGCGCTGGCGATCCTGGCAATCGGTTTCGACCCGACCCGCACGCTGGTGCTCTCGCAGGTCGTGCTGTCGTTCGGGATCCCGTTCGCGGTGCTTCCCTTGATCAGACTGACCAGCAGCCGCAAGATGATGGGCAGCGACACCAACCATCCGGCCACGACGGTAATTGGCTGGGCGGTCGCCACATTGATTAGTCTGCTTAACGTGGTTCTGATTTATCTGACGGTGACCGGCTAAATGCCGGCCCGCCGGCATCCCTACTTCGCCTACGGGTCGAACCTTTGCGTCCGGCAGATGGCACTGCGCTGCCCCGACGCCGCCGATCCGCGGCCTGCGGTGCTGGCCGACCACGACTGGCTGATCAACCAGCGCGGGGTGGCCACCGTCGAGCCGCTCACCGGAAGCCAGGTGCATGGCGTGCTCTGGCACGTCTCCGAACATGACCTGGCCGCCCTGGACAGCGCCGAAGGCGTGCCGGTGCGCTATCGGCGCGACCGCCTGACCGTGCACACCAACGACGGGCTGTCACCGGCCTGGGTGTACATCGACCACCGGGTGACTCCGGGGCCGCCGCGGCCCGGCTATCTGCCACGCGTCATCGACGGCGCCGTCGACCACGGGCTGCCGCAACGCTGGATCGACTTCCTGCGCCGCTGGGATCCCGCGCGTTGGCCTCGCCCGAGGACCGCAACATCATCTGCACCTCAATCACTTTCAGTGTTGTTGAGCGATCCGGAAGTAAGCGAGGTCAGTCGGCTGCGTTCGCGTTTCGGCTTCCTTGCCATCCACGGCGGCGGCCTGGAGCAGATGACCGACCTGATCGCCGAGCGCGCCGCCGAGGAAGCCGAGGCGTCGGTGTACCTGCTGCGCCATCCCGACCGGTACCCGCATCACCTGCCGTCGGCGCAGTTTGACCCCGGCGAATCGCCGCGGCTCGCCGAGTTCCTCGACCACGTCGACGTCGCGGTCTCGCTACACGGCTACGGCCGGATCGGGCGCAGCACA
>Ga0182013_10009764_pt1 | contig 10070 bp, 7 predicted proteins | sample 612S2MmetaG_FD_120487 | JGI IMG/M metagenome (GOLD analysis project Ga0182013, IMG submission 120487) | Permafrost microbial communities from Stordalen Mire, Sweden - 612S2M metaG | ecosystem: Environmental > Terrestrial > Soil > Wetlands > Permafrost | place: Sweden: Stordalen | collected...
GGCCGTTCGACGAGGGCAAAGCGTTCGGCGATGTTCATGATCCGTTCTCCAAGAGATAGCGCGTGACGGTTTGCACGAAGGCCCCGACTTCGGCGTTGGGCGCGACGACGTCGGGCGGAAAACCGCAGGCGTTCGCGCTCGACGACGAGGCCGCGCCCATCGCCGCCACGACGGGCCGCTTCCCAGTATCGCGCAAACTCGCCAGGTACTCGGTGATCGCGGCAACCGACCCCGACGACGGAAAGAGAATCGCGCTCGGCAGCCGGTCGCCCAGCCCCGCGCGCGCGGCTTGCGAGTCGGCGGCTTCGATGACTTCGGCACCCGCGTCGCGCAGCGCCGGCGCGATTCGGCCGGCGTGCTCCTGGGTGCGCGGCAGCAGCAGCAGCCGGCCGGCCAGGGGCGCGCCGGCCACATTGCCGGCGAGGATCGAGGCACCGCCGGCTTGGAGGAGTTCCTCGGCCAGACCGACGGCCAGGGCTTGCGCCGCCGCGACGCCGTCCGCGCCGAGATCGGCGATCTCGGCGTAGCGGGTGCTGCGCACGATGCGCGACCCGTCGAGAGCCGCGATCACGCCGGTCACGTTGAGCGCGCCGCCCGCGTACACGGCATGTGCCCCGACCGGTGCTTGACAGCCGCCGCGCAGCGTTCGAAGGTACGCGCGTTCGGCACGGACGCACAGATTCGTCTGGGGATCGTTGAGTGCCGCGGCGATCCGGGCGGCGCTCGGGTCGCCCACACGCGTCTCGATCGCCAGCGCGCCCTGGCCGACCGCCGGCGTGAGCTGGGCGGGATCGAACGGCACGGTGTGCTTTGCCGCGATGCCCAAGCGCCGCATCCCCGCGCTGGCCAGGACGATCGCTGCGTAGTCGCCGTCGCGCAGTTTGCGCAGGCGGGTGTCGACGTTGCCGCGGATATCGTCGTAGACGAGGTCGGGGCGCAGCGCGTGCAATTGCGCGCGCCGGCGCGGGCTCGAGGTGCCGACGCGTGCTCCGGCCGGAAGCGCTTCGAGCGTGGGGTACAGCTCGCTGCAGAAGGCGTCGCGCGGATCCTCGCGTCGGGTGATCGCGGCGATCGTGAGGTCGTCGGGCAGCGTGCTGGGCAAGTCTTTGCACGAGTGGACCGCGTAGTCGGCGCGCCGGTCGCGCAGCGCGTTCTCGAGTTCTTTGACGAACAGGCTGTCGCCGCCGATCGCCGCCAGCGCGCGGTCTTGGACGGCGTCGCCGCGCGTGGTGATGTTCAAGACGGTCGAGGCGATCCCGGCCGCGGCGAGCTGTGCCATCATCATGCGCGTCTGCACCATGGCCAGCGCGCTCGCGCGCGACGCGCAGACCAGGGTGCCGGGGTCGGCGGGGACGACGTTTGCGACCGTGTCGGCGGCGCGTTCCACTTCATGCTCCATTTCGCTCGCCGGCATACCCGCGAGATCGTCGATGTCCCGTTCGCTGAAATGCTTCATCACTGCTGCCCGGCGAGGAAGCGGCACGACCGCTTGCACGCGTTCGCGTAGTAAGCCCAGCGTGGCGGCGGCGCGCGCGTAGCGGGTATCGAAAACCACCGCGAGTTCGTCACGGATGCGTTTGGTGAAGCCCGGTGCTAGCCCGGCGGAATCGACGCTCACGGTAAGGGCGCCCGCGCGATGGACCGCGGGCGTCGCGAAGTGGCGCGCGGCGGGGCTGCCGGCGTCGTTGACGAGCGCTCCGGCGGCGCGCGCCGCCGCGGCAACGTCGGCGTTCAAGCCGGAATCATCGGTCGCGGCGATGACCACGAAGGCCCCCGCGGCGTCGCCGGGCGCGTAGGGTCGCGCCGTCCAGCGGATGCGAGCGTCCGCGGCGAGCTGGGCCAGGCCGTCGGTGACCCGCGGACTCACGAGCGTGATCGTCGCGCCCGCGTCGAGCAGACCGCGAACTTTGCGCTCGGCCACCGAACCGCCGCCGACGACGAGCGCCGGGCGGTCGCGGACGCGCAGGATGATCGGGTACACGCTGCCATCGTTTGCCGGCGATTCCCGGGACTCCGCGCGCATCGCGACTAAACGGGAATATTCGATGCGACTCGCCGACGTTGCGGCCCGGATCCCCAGGCGCGCGGCGTTTCTGGGCGCGCTCTTTGCCGCGCTCGTCACGCTCCCCGGTCTTGGTTTGGGAACCCTCTGGGACAACAGCGAGACGGCCTACGGCGAAGTGGCGCGGGAGGTGCTGATCGATCACGACTGGCTCGTGATGCACCTCAACGGCGAGCCCTGGTTCGTCCAGCCGCCGCTGTACTTTTGGATTGCTGCGGTGTTCGCCAAGATCTTCGGCGTCGGCGCGTTCGCGATGCGGCTGCCGTCGGCACTCGCGACCGTTGCGATGGGCGGCGCCGTCGGCTACGCGGCGGCCCGCATCGCCGGCGGCCGGGCCGGCGCGTACGCGGGCATCATCCTGTCCACCAGCCTGATGCAGGCGATTGTCGGCCGGCTGGCGATCATGGACGCGCTGCTCGACCTCGCCGTCACGGCGGCGATCCTGTGGTGGTTTCGCACGTTCGAGGTGCGCCGCTCGGCCGGCGCGCTCGACGCCCGCAAACGTGCGGCGGCATTCATCTGCGGGTCGGCGGCGCTAGCGCTCGGAACGCTGGCCAAAGGCCCGGTCGCGCCGGTCATCGTGGTCCTCGTGATCGGCGTCTGGCTGATCTGGGAGCGCTTGGTGCGCACCGCGCCGGAGGTGCCCAAACCCGCGGTCATCGTTGTCGGCGGGCTGGTATTCGCGCTGGTCGCGCTGCCCTGGTTCGCGCTGTTATTCGCTCATGTCGGGCCGCGCGCGACGAGCGAACTGATCGGGCACTATACCGTCGGCCGCTACACGGGCGTGATCGAGAACCAGCGTGGTCCCTGGTTTTACTACTTCCCGGTGCTCGTGCTGGGGTTTTTCCCCTGGATCGCTTTCGTGCCGATGGCCGCCGTGCGGGCTTGGCAGACGGCGCGGGCTCCCGCTGGGGGATTGGCACGCTTGGCGCTCGTCTGGACCGTCTTGCCGTTGATATTTTTCAGCCTCGCGCAAACGAAGCTGCCGAATTATGTCGCGTTGGTGCTGCCGGCGCTGGCGATCGTGGTCGGGATGTGGTTCGCCCAAGTAAGCCGCGGAGCCGACCGCCGTGGCGCGCTGATCTCGGCGGGGGTCGTGCCGCTGACCGTCGGCTGCATCGCGTTCGCAATCGTTGCGTTCGGCAGGAGCAACCAGCTTCCGATCGGTGCCGTCGGCCCGCAGCTGGTGACGCTGGCGATCGGGATGCTGGCCGGTTCGCTCGTGGTGGTCGTGAGCTTGGCCCGAACCGCGATGCGCGCGGCGGCGCCGTATCTTCTCGGGCTCACCAGTGTCCTGCTCGTGTATTTCATCGTCTTCGTCGGTGAGCCGGTCGCCGAGGGTTTCAAGCCGATCGCGCCGATGGCGGCGATCATCAACGGCCAGCGCAATCCCGGCGATATCGTCGCGATTCGGGGCGTCTCGGGCGGAAACGGGCTGGTCTTCTATACCGCGCCCGGGGTGCGCAGCATCGATCCCGATGACGACCGGAGCTTCATGCGCACCGTATGCGCGGCCGACGCGGCGTTCGTCGTTACGCGCAATGCCGACGTCCCGGCGCTCGCGGCGCTCGCCGAGCGGGTAAACCGCAAGGTAACGGCGCTGGACGTGAACGGCAAAACCGTCCTGATCCGCGTCGAGGGCGGCCCCTGTCCGGCAGTCGCCACGCAGTAGCGGTCCCGGTGCAGTAGCGATCCCGATGGAAGAAGAGCGGACTGCGCGGGTGCGCAGTCCGCTCTTGGCGATTGGGTTCGGAACCTTCGGCTCGGTGCGGTTACTTCGCGACCGCGGCCACATCCGCGGCGGTCACCGCGCCGGCTTTGTTGCCCCAGCTCGCACGGATGAAGGTAGCGACGTCGGCGATCTGCTGCGGCGTCAGATTGCCTTTCCAGGCCGGCATCATCCCGGTGTACGAAGCGCTGCCGACTTTGATCGCGCCGTTGAGCCCGTAGTTGAGGGTGTGAATGAGGGCTTTGGGATCGCCCGTCACGTACGGGTTGTTGGCCAGCGGCGGGAACACGCCGGGCTGGCCGGCGCCCGCCGCGCCGTGGCAGCCGGCGCAATTCGCGGCATAAACCGGCTTGCCGGCGGCGAGGTTCGCCGCGCTCGGCGCCCCGCCCGCAGGTGCTTCGGCGGTCGAAGCCGCGGCGGCCGCCGGACCCGCTACGCCATTGAGTACTTGCTGTTTCTGGACGTTGACTTGGCCGAGGACGCTCAGCCCGAGCGCGCCGAACATCGTTGCGGCGGTCAAACCCAGAACCCAAGGGCGGCGTGACAGGCGGCGCGATGGATTGCGGTCGACGAACGGCAGCAGAATCAAGAGCAGCACCAAGCCGCCCGGGACGATGATCGTCGCGACGAGATCGAGGAATTCGAGCAGCGTCGGGTTCTGTACACCGCCCACGATGTTGAGCAGCGCGAAGAGCGCCATGAAATACCAGGCCGGATAGGGCACGAACGCGGTATTGTTCGGGTCGGCCTTGTCATCGAGCGGCGCGGGCGACACGAACGAGAGCAGCACGATGACCGCGAACATGGCGAACGAAACGACGGTGTCCATGTACATCTGATCCGGCCAGAAACGACCGGGCTTGAGCTTCGGCGGCGCGTCGATCGGCGGACCGGCCGGCCCGTTCCAGCGGAAGATCATGAGATGCAAGGCGACGAGCACGGTGAGAATCGCGGGCGTCAGCCAAACGTGGATGCCGAAGAACCGATTGATGGTGAGCGTGCCGATGCTCGCGCCGTCTTGTAAGAACGCGAGCGTCGGGCCGCCGATGAGCGGCGCGGAGCCGGCGATCGAGATCGCGACTTTCGACGCGAGCAGCGCATTGAGGTCCCACGGCAGCAGATAGCCGGTCAGACCGAGCACGAGCGTGAGAATGAAGAGGATGACGCCGACGATCCACTGCAGTTCGCGCGGCTTCTTATAGGCGCCCCAGAGCAGCGTCTGAATCAAGTGCATCGCCATGAACGCGATCATTGCCGATGCGCCCCAATAGTGGAGCGACATAACGAAATGCCCGGCCGGCACTTTGTCCATGATGTACTTCGTCGACTCCCACGCCGTCGCCGCCGATGGCGAGTAGTAGAAGGTTAGGAAGATGCCGGTGACGATCTGCAAGATCAGCGCGAACACGGTCGCGGAACCGAAGGCGTACCAATAGCTTGCGCCGCCCGGAACGTCTTCGGTGAGAAAACCCTTCGTGAACGTTACGAGGCCGGTGCGTTGGTCGAGCCAGGTGAGCATCGAATACAGCCTTTAGGTGGAGTACGAGAGTACGATGTGATCCGAAATGTTCTGCACATATTGGATCCAGGTGATCTGGGCCGTCCCCGATTGATCCCGCAAAGGCAGCGGATCGAGACCGCGTTGCGCGGGCCCGGCCGTGTGCGCGCCGAAGTCCGTGAACTGCGATCCGTGGCACGGGCAGGCGAACTTCTTCAACTCGTCGCTGTACGCGTACCGGCAGCCGAGATGCGGGCAGATCGGACTGAAGACGACAAAGCCCATGTTCACGGCGGGATATGGCAGCTTCCCGGCGGCTTCGAACAGCTCGGGGCGTTTTTGTTTGAACGTCGCTTCGTCGGTCTTGATGGCCCACACGAATTCGTCGCTGGAAGCTTCGGGTAGGTAGCCGTCTTTTGTCTTCACCGCGAAAGTGACTTTTATCGGCTTATCGGTGGCCTTTTTGAGCTGGTCGAGTTCTTCGGGAGTGAGCGGCGACCAATTCGATCCCAGCGCATCGGGCGAGGGAACCAGTGACGTCACCACGGGAATCGCGATTCCCAAACCAATGACGCCCCCAAGTGCAAGCGTCGCGTTGACCATGAAGGTGCGGCGCGACTGCTCGGCGGGAGTGCCCTCATCTTTATACGCCTCGGCGTGACCCATTATTTCCTCATCATGTGTCCGTAGCGGCAGATTTATCCGTGCTGCTTGCTAACAGTGCGTTTGTTCAGCGAACGCGCACGCCTCGTCCAAAACGGCGCGACGGGTGGCAAAACGTATTTACTTTAGTTTCACAGACCTCGTGTTTCCTACTGCAGCCCGCGGTGTTAGACTGATTTGCTGGTCTACGCGGTTCTCGTTGCGAGTGCATTCTTGATCGAGGTCGCGCTCAATGAACCGTTGGGATCGCTGCCGCCGGCTCTGGTCCGCGCGCACGTTCCGGCCGGGGAAATCGCTCTCGTCTTGGCGCGGGTCCGATTGCCGTGCTGCTGGTGAGCGTGCCGATCGGCGGCCTCGGCGATCGATTCGGACGTCTGCCGACGATTCGGCTCGCGGCATGTTTGTGCGTCGTTTCCGTGGGCGCGCTGGCATATTTCCACGATCCGATCGTCAGCGGCGCGATCATGGCGGTCCGCGGAATCGCGATCACCGCGTTCGTCACCGCCGAGTTCGCGTATGCCGGCGCGGTCGTCGCGCCCGAGCGCGCGATCTCGGCGACGGCGATCCTCGGCATTGGTCGGAAATCTCAGTTTCGCGACTGCCCCGGCGGGCGGTTTTTGGCTCCGGCAGCACGGGATCGAGCGCCAACAATTCTTGTGAGCGGCCGCTTGGCGCTCGTCGTGGCCCCGATTCGGTCAGGGTTGCACGCGCCGAAGAGGTTCGCCCTTTGGTCGGAAGGCCGACTTCGTCGAATCTGATGGGTTCGTCTCGGCTTCGCTGGACGAACCCGGGCGTTTGGGTTTTGCCCAAGGCGCCCGTCGTCACGCGTCGGGTAAACCATTCCGAGGGGAAGAGCGGAGCCAGTCGTGGCACCGCCGAAGGCTTCGGCGCGGCGAAAGCCGTTACGACGAACAGCTGATGGAAATGTCGCGCGCCCAATCGGGTGGTGCCCCGGCATACGGCTCGTTCTCCGGCTGCTCGTCGAATGGCCGCCGAAGAACGTCGTGCAGTCGAGCGATCTCCGCGAGATCTCCAATCTGCGCGCGCTCGATCGCAACTTGCGCGAGATGGTTGCGCAGCACGTATTTCGGGTTCACTTGCCGCTTCGCCGCGCGACGCTCCGCTTGCGTCGTGGTTTCGGCGGCGAGACGCGCGCGGTAGCGCTGCTGCCACGCGTACCAGCCGTCGCGGTCGCCGAACAGCTCCGCGGCGCGATCGTCGGCCGCCGAACTCGTGACGTCGATATCGCACAGCGCGCGGAAAAAGCGCGTGTAGTCGGCGCGCTCCGCGGCGAGCAGCGTCAGCAAATCGCCGATCAGCGCGGCGTCGTCGGCTTGCGCGTGCAGCAAGCCGAGTTTGGCGCGCATGCGAGCGGTGAACGCCGCGCGATACGTTGCCGCGTACGTCGCCAGCGACGCATTGCGCTCGCTCTCGGACACGAGCGACTGCAGCGCGTGCGCGAGGGCGTGACAATTCCACAATCCGATCGTCGGCTGCGCGTCGAACGCATAGCGGCCTCCGGCGTCACTGTGATTGCAGATGAAGTTGGGATCGTACGCGTCGAGGAAACCGAACGGCCCGTAGTCGAGCGTCAATCCGACGACCGAGAAATTATCGGTGTTCATCACGCCGTGAGCGAACCCGACCGCTTGCCACGCCGCCATGAGCTGCGCCGTCCGGGTGACGACGTCGTCGAAAAAGCGTGCGTGACGATCGTCGCCGGTGCCGGCGCTCGGAAAAAACCGGTCGATCACGTAGTCGGCGAGGAGCCGTACTTCCGCCGTTCGACCGCGCGACGCGAACAGTTCGAACGAACCGAAGCGCACGAATGTCGGCGCCATGCGCACGAGCACGGCCGCCGTTTCGATCGTTTCCCGGTAGACCCGATCGGCACTGCCGGTAATCGCAAGCGCCCGTGTCGTCGGGATTCCGAGCGCGTGCATCGCCTCGCTGCACAGATATTCGCGAATCGTCGAACGCAGCACGGCTCGTCCGTCAGCGAAGCGCGAAAACGCCGTCAGTCCGCTGCCTTTGAGCTGCAATTCCCACGGTTCGCCGGCGGCGTTCGTGACTTCGCCCAAGAGGATCGCGCGGCCGTCGCCGAGTTGCGTGACGAACGTTCCGAATTGGTGGCCGGCATAGATCGCGGCGATCGGCTCCATGCCGGACAGAAGCGCGTTACCGCTCGCAACCCCAAGGAACTCGGGTCGCCGGCTTTCTCCCGGTCCGAGATCGATCAGCGATGCCGCGTCATCGCTGAACGCGATCAAGTGTGGATGCGAGAGCCCGGTTGGCTGCCGCCGTTCGTGGAACGCTTCCGGCAATCGCGCGAAGCTGTTGTCGAAGCGCAGTTCCTCGAGCGTCCGATGCCGTTGGGCGAGCGTGTCCATGACCCGTAGAACCAGCGCCGGCTCGTTGCCGTTGCGAGCGGATCGCCGGCGGCGTTTGCGGTTAACCCAGTTCGCGCGCTCGGGGGGCGCCGAACCAGAAAAATACCGCGGCAACGCATGCCGCGGTTGCCGAGACCGTCAGCGCGGAATCCGTGCCGACGCGTGCCGCGAGCGCGCCGAGCAGGAACGATCCGACGGGAATACCGCCCAGAAACGCGAGCGAGAAAATAGCGTTGGCCCGCCCGCGTTGAGCGTCGCCCGAACACTCTTGCACGTAGGTATTCGCCAGCGAGTACATGAGGGTGTCGACGGTCCCCATCGCGCCGAGGATCAGCAGCGCCGGCACGAGTGCGTGAACGTGGGTGAAGAGCGCCAGCAGCGCGGCGCCGGCGAACGATGCGATCGGGACGAGCCGGCCTTTGCGGCGCACGTTTCCGGCGAGCGCCAAGCCGAGTCCGCCGACGATGGCGCCCGCGCCGCCCGTCGCCGCCATGAGCCCGTAAAGCTGCGCGTCGGCGCCGAAGCCGTTGCGCGCGATGTCCGGCAGCAACGCGATGTAGGGCGTGACGCCGATCGTGAAGGTCGCGCTGAAAACGGAGAACACGACGATCGCGCGCAACTGCGCCGGCTGCGTCGCCGTGCCGCCGGAGGTTTGCGGCTGGCGCGATCCGGAGCGGAGCACGAGCGCGAGAATCCCGATCGGAAGCGTGAGCGCCGCGTATGCGGCATAGCCCGCGGCGATGCCGATCGTCGCGATCGCGATCCCGCCCAGCGCCGGCCCGACGGTTCGCGCGATCGACCATTCCAGCGACGACAGCGCGATCGAACTTCCCAGCTCGCGCCCCTCGACGAGATCGTACAGCCACGCGCGATCGACGGGATGCTCGAGTGCGTTGATCGTCCCGGCCGCGAAGCCCAACCCCAGCAGCCACCAAACGCTGATCGTTCCGTTCGCGACGAGCACTGCCGTGACGAGCGCGATCGCGGCGATCAAACCGTTGTTGATCGCGACGACGGCGCGCCGATCGAACCGGTCGGCGAGGTCTCCGCCGGCCAGCGAGAAGAGCAGAAACGGCAGCTGCGTCACCGCGGCGACCGCACCGAGCCAGAACGGCGAATTGGTCAAACCCACGACGAGCCAGCCCTGGGCGATCGCCGCGATCCAATAGCCGCCGTCGGAAAGTGCCGCGGCGATCAAATATGCGAGGAAGCGGCGGTTTGAAAGCGCGGCGAGCATCCGGTGGGGAATACCCCGATCATGAGTCGATTTGTCTTGGGCGTGGTCGCGACGCTGATTCTCTTCGCCGTCGGTGCATTTGTCGTGGTAACGTTCGGATTCGTTCCCGCGACCGCCGACGTACCGCCGCCCGCAGTGGAGAAATGGGCCGCGCGCGCCTCGCTAGGGGCGACGATTGGGCGGGAGGCGCCCAAACCCCCGTATCCGTTCGCGTCGTCGGACGCCGCGATTGTCGCGGGAGCGAAGCTTTACACGAAGCAGTGCTCGATCTGCCACGGTTCGGCCGTCGGCAAACCGACGATGCTCGCCAAAGGTCTATACATCGAGCCTCCGCAGTTCGTCAAGCACGGCGTGGACGACGATCCCGAAGGCGAGACGTACTGGAAGATCGAGCACGGCATCCGCTTCACCGCCATGCCGTCGTACAAAGGCAATCTCACCGAAGAGCAGATCTGGCAGATCGCGTATTTCTTGAAGAACCTGCCCGACCA
>Ga0182013_10009767_pt1 | contig 10069 bp, 7 predicted proteins | sample 612S2MmetaG_FD_120487 | JGI IMG/M metagenome (GOLD analysis project Ga0182013, IMG submission 120487) | Permafrost microbial communities from Stordalen Mire, Sweden - 612S2M metaG | ecosystem: Environmental > Terrestrial > Soil > Wetlands > Permafrost | place: Sweden: Stordalen | collected...
AGAACCTGAACTCTGGTGCTCGAAGAGGGCCTTCGTGCATGCTCTGCCTCGCCCGAAGCCCCGCACCTCGATGTATTTCGAGATACGTTACGCTGCCGGGTCGAGTTTTTGGAGTTCGGTCTTTTCGCCGGTAGAGATCACTCGGCCGAGGTCGAGCATGATGATGAGCCGGTCCCCCATCTTGCCCACGCCGCGAATGTATTCGGTATCGACGCCCGCAACGAGGTCCGGCGCGTCTTCGATTTGCTCGACCGGTATCCGCAAGACCTCGGAGACCGAGTCGACCACCATGCCGACGCTCCTGCTGCCGATCTCAGTGACGACGATGCGGGTGTCCTTCGTGCGCTCCGAGCGGTCCATGCCGAATCGCGTACGCAGATCGATGATCGGGATGAGCCGGCCGCGCAAGTTGATCACGCCTTCCATGAACTGCGGAGCCCGCGGAACGTTCGTGATCGTGACCATCCGATTGATCTCTTGCACTTGGGCAATGTCGACGCCGTATTCTTCGCTGCCCAGCGCGAATGTCACGGCCTGGAATGTCTTACCGGAAAGCTGCGTTTTCATTTTGTCGTCGAGGGCTGCCATGAGAACCTGCCTTTTGCTGCTGAAGTCGTGACGGATGGGAAGGGCCGGCTATGCGACGCCGGTGAGTTGCGCGCGCGTCGACCGGCGCGCGCTGTGTGCCGTTGTCACAAGTGAGTGAACGTCGAGAATGAGGGAGATCGACCCATTGCCAAGGATCGTGGCGCCGGAGATGCCCGCAATCGCACCGATGACGTCGGAGAGCGGCTTGATCACGATCTCTTGCTCGCCTTGGAACGAGTCGACGACCAGCCCGACCTGCCGGCCCTGCAGACCGACGATAACGATCATGACCTTGTCGGGATGGCGCGGATTGCCCAGCCCGAAGAACTCGCCAACGCGAATGAGCGGCACGACTTGACCGCGCAAGGTGATGACTTCCCTGCCATGCACCGTGCGCACGCTGCCGGCAGGGATGCGCTGCGACTCGAGCACGGCATCGAGCGGGATCGAGTACAGTTCGTTGGCGACGCGCACGAGCAAGGCCCGGATGATCGCCAGGGTCAGCGGGAGCTTGATGGTGAATTTCGTGCCCTTGCCCAGCACCGAGTCGACCTCGAACACACCGTTGAGCCGGGTGATGTTCTTCTTGACGATCTCCATGCCGACACCGCGTCCGCTGACGTCGGTAACGACTTCGGCGGTTGAGAAACCGGGTGCGAAGATAAACTCCATGATCTCCCGGTCGCTCGGACGATCGGTCTCGGTGATTAGCCCCTGTTTGATTGCGCGTGCGCGCACTTTATCGAGCGGGATACCGCCACCGTCGTCGACGATCTCGACGATGACTTGGTTGCCTTCGTGATAGGCATTGAGCTGCAGAATACCGGCGCGCGGCTTGCCGTTGGCTTCACGGACGTCCGGTTCTTCGATTCCGTGATCGACGCAGTTCCGCACCAGATGCATGATCGGTTCGCCGACTTCATCGACGATCGTCTTATCGAGATCAGTGTCTCCACCGTTAAGTTCGAGGGTGACTTCTTTCTGGCGCGTTTTGGCCAGATCGCGCACCATGCGTGGGAACCGGTCGAACACGGTGCCGATCGGAACCATGCGCACCTTCATGATCGATTCCTGAATGTCGTTGGTCGTGCGGGCCAGTAGTGCGGAGGACTCGGCGAGGTCTTTGGCCAGGGCGCTGACGTCGATCGTTGCGTGCTGGTCGTTGATGCTTCGAGCGAGCGTGTTGGCGATGTCGGATATGCGGGTTCGATTGATGACCAGTTCGCCCACAAGGTTGAGCAGCATGTCGAGCCGCTCGATGTCGACCCGGATCGTTTGATTCTTTGCCGTTGCGGCTCCCACGGGGGCGGTCGCAGCGACGCCGGGTTGGACGGCCGCCGTTACCGCAGCAGCGACGGTCGGTGCGGGAGCATTGACCGTTCCGGCAGCTGGGCCAAGCCCGGCAGCCGGAGCGTTCGCGGCCGCCAACACGCGAGCGATTTCGGCCTCGAACGCTTCGACTTGCGCGGTGTCGACCGGTGCGAGCGCTTCAAGCTGATCGGCGCTCGGTTCAGGGTGTTTCCCGTCGATTGCGACGGCGGTCGATTCGTAGACGGAGGCGAAGGCATCAAGCCTGGCGGTAAATTGCGGCACCCCGGCGGGGACCTCACCGTTATCGACGGCGGCATGCACGAGGTCGGTGAGGATATCGCGGCCCTCGAAGAGCAGGTTGATGCAGGTTTCGGAGAGCGGCATCCGATCTTTGCGCAGGAGATCGAAGAGATTCTCGAGCTTGTGCGCGACCTCGGCAACGTCCTTAAAATCGAGCATTCCCGCGCTGCCCTTGACCGTATGGAGGCCGCGAAAGAGCGCGTTGACGATCTCGGCGTCGATCGTGCCCGTACCCACAAACCGCTCCAAACGTAAGAGATCGGAGTCGATTCTTTGCAGAATCTCTTCCGTTTCATCCCGGAAGTACTGGACGAATTCGGTCCGGTCGAAGAAATCGTCGTTGGTGGACATTATACTTTCTGCTCGGCCTCGGCCGCGAGCTCTTGCGCGTGAGCGAGCCACACTAGCTCCTGTAAGCTCAAGACTTTCGCCGCGGAACGCATGGCGGCGTAGTTGATTTGGCCGGTCACTTGATCTAGCAGCGGTGCTTCCGGAGTATCCATGGTCTTGTGCTCTTCTCTCTTTCGGAATCAGCACCGGTGTTTATTGGTTGTGGTCGTGGTTGCGTGAATATGTTGCTTTCAGGCGAGGATACTTCTTGGCCCTGGGGCTCTGCTTTCAACTTGAGCGGGAACGCGACGTGATGGCGGCGCTTATTGCCATTACCGTTTGCGGAATGTCAGCTCCGAGCTGCCGCGAGCTTGCGTGGCGCATCGAACGACACTTGACCTGATTTTTCGAAGATGAACTTAGCCACGAGGCCTTCAAGCACTTCGGCCTGGTCGCGCAGGGCGCGAGCCGTCGAGTCGATCTCGGCGATGCCGATCGCAAGTTGCCGGGTGGAAAGGGCGGCTTCCTGAGCCGTTGTGGCGTTCTGCGACGCGGTCGCGGCGACCGGTACCATGGCGTTCGTTACGTGGTCCGTAGTGCTGCGCATCTCTGCCGCCGCCGCCGCGTTCTCTTCCACCGCCGCTGACGTGCTGGCCATGTTCTCGGTGACGCGCATGGAGGCGTCTTGCATTTCGCGGGCCTGGCCGGCTAGCGATTCGGCTACGCTGCTCGTGGTGGCGATGGCGCGACCGACGCTCTCAAGCGAGCGTGAAGCGCGCTGCGATACGGCGATCCCCGAATCCATCGAGTCCGACGACGTTCGCATGGCGTGGGCCGCCGCGATCGTTTCCCGTTTGATGTCGCTCAGGATTTTGGAGATCTCTTTGGTCGCCGTCGAACTGCGTTCAGCGAGCTTGCGGACTTCATCGGCCACGACGGCAAAGCCGCGACCATGCTCACCGGCGCGGGCTGCCTCGATCGCCGCGTTGAGCGCCAATAGGTTCGTCTGGTCGGCGATGTCTTCGATCGTATCGACGATCTCTTCGACTTGCGAGGAGCGCTCTTCGAGGCTTGCCATGGCCGTGGAGGCCGTCGCCGAGACGGTTTTGAGTTGGGCGATGGTGCTGGCGGTTTCGCTCACTGCTGCATTGCCCGTTGTGGCTTCCGAAGACGCCTCGCGTGCTGCGGTGGTAAGCGTTGCGCCTTGCGCAGACAAGGCGCCGATGCCGTTGTCGAGTTTTTGCAGAGCCGCCGTCGTGAGGGCTATCGATTCGGCCTGATTGGTGGCCACCTGTGCGATCTGGTCCGCCGTCCGGCTCAGCTCTTCGATGGCAACGGTCGTATCGGCGATCTTGCTGGCTTGATCCTGGGCACCCGCTGAGACCAGCTCGACCGATTGGGCGATCTGCGCGACGGCCGTCGTCGATTCTTTGGCTGCCGCTGACGCTTCATCGGAAGCCGCTGCGAGCGATTTACTGGTCATGGCTACGCTCGTGATGACATCGCGCAAGCCCTTTGTCGTTCGAGAAAACTTCACACCGCTTTCGTTCAAGCCGCGCGATAAGGCGTTGTAGCTCTTGGCCAGTCGGGCGATCTCGTCGTTTCCGCGCTCGTCGATTGACTGGGCGTTCGCGCTGAGCTCGACGCATAGATTCCCTTGCTCGAGCTCATCGTAGGCGGCAAGCAGCTGCGCAAAATCGCGTTCCACGATCGAACGTAGGCCGTCCGTGACGCATCCCAGACGCCGTGCCATCGTGCGGCCCATGAATATCGCCAACCCGACCAAGATTGCGATCGACGCGATTGACGTGACGGCCATGCTCAAGAGTTGCGCGTGTTGCGCAGCGGAAAAACTCGCCAGAGCGACGGCCTTTTGCCGCTCGATCTCCGTGCGGGCTGCAGCGAGATCGGCCCGGAGGCCGTCGAACGCCGTCTTTCCATCGCCCATGCGTGCCGCGGCGTCTGATTGGTGACCCGCCTGCACGAGGGCGATCTGACGGTCGAAGAAGTCATCGACGGCTTTCGCGCCTTGCCCGGCATGCGTCAGGGCGCTCCCGATCGTGCTGTCCGCATGTGCGGTGAGCTCGCCATAGATGCCCGGCTCCGCGGCGCGGCCGGCTTTGAATGGATCGAGGAACTTTGTTTGGGTCGTCGCGACATACGCGCGCATCCCGGTCTCCTCATCGACAAGCGCTTCGAGGTACGTGTGGATACTGATTTCGAGATTCGAGAGCCGGGTGACGTCGGCGCTCTTGGCATTCATGACCGTGAGTTGGGAGACGTTCAACAGCACACTACCGAGCATGAGGAGGATCGCGATTGCAAATCCGATCCCAATTTGAATTCCAACAGAAAAGCGCGTCATTGCCCAACCCTCAGTAAGACACCGTGTGTAATTACGTTCTGTGTCGGCCGGCCCGATGTCGACCGCCACCTCATGCCGCTCTTAGCGGTCTGGCTTAACCGAAACGGCACAGTGACAACGAAAGTGCGGTTCCCACACGATCGGCGGTTGCCGGCAGGCGGCGAACGGACGTCGTCGCGCGGCGCATTCTATTAGTTGATGACAACCCAATCAACCAGATCGTCGCTAAAGCGTTGCTCGCGAAAGACGGGCATGATGTGATGGTTGTCGCCGACGGAGTCGAGGCGCTTGCTGCCGTGCAGGAACGTTCGTTCGGCCGCGTGCTCATGGACATGCAGATGCCGGTCATGGACGGCAGGGAAGCCGCGCGTCATATCCGCGAATTGGACACTTCGGTTCGAAAAATCCCGATCGTTGCACTGACCGCCAATGTGATGGCCGAGGAAATCGCTAGTAGCCGCGAAGCCGGCATGAATGATCATCTTGCCAAACCGATCGTTCGCGATCAGTTCGGCAGATTATCGCGACCTCGGCGACAAGCACCGATTCAATCCTCTGCGATCGATCCAAGAATTAGGCTGACCAAGCGCGGAGCGTGATCTCAGGAGCCGCATACGCTGCTCGACGTCTTCCTGGTGCCTCGAGTTGTTCGGCTTGGTCGCATAACGCCCGAGCCGTTGAGTCGATCTCGGCAATGCCAAGCGCGAGTTGTAGGGTCGGCAACGCGTCTTCCTGAGCCGTCGCAGCGTTCTGCGACGCAGTAGCCGCGACCGGTACCATGGCGTTCGTGACACCGTCCGTTGTGCTGCGCATCTCGGTCGCCGCCGCACTTGGCCTTCCACCGCCGCAGAGGCGCTGGCCATGTTTTCGGTTACGTGCATGGAGACGTCTTGCATTTCGCGTGCCTGGCCGGCCAGCGATTCGGCTACGCTGCTCATCGTGGCGCGACGCTTTCCAGCGAGCGTGAAGCGCGCTGCGAGACCGCGATTCCCGAATCCATCGAGTCCGAGGACGTTCGCTTCGCATCGGCTGCCGCGACCGTTTACCGTTTGATGTCGGCCAGAATCTTGGAGATCTCTTTGGTCGCAATGGAGCTGCGTTCGGCCAACTTCCGGACTTCGGCAGCGACGACGGCGAAGCCGCGACCATGCTCGCCGGCGCGAGCGGCCTTGGCCGTTGCTTGGGCTTGCGCGAGCGCTGGAACGTGAAGAGTTTTGCCTCTACTATCAACCGATCATTTCGTTGTATGACGGTCGCCTAAGTGGATTCGAGGCGCTCGTACGATGGCGGCATCCGCGGCGCGGGCTTGTCAATCCAGATGAATTCATACGCCTTGCCGAAGAGACCAACGCGATTGTTGCAATCGGTGAATGGATTCTTCGCGAAGCATGCCGTCAGCTGCAATCGTGGCGCGCAATATTCGCCAGTGCGCAGGATTTGCAGATGAACGTCAACGTCTCTGCCAAGCAATTAGCCACGCCCCTTTTTGTGCGGACGGTAGAGAGCGCGCTGTCCGCGTCCGGCTTGAATCTGGGCGGCTTAAACGTGGAGATTACGGAGAGCGTACTCGTGACCGATGCCGATGCAGCGCGATCGACCCTCGTGCAGCTTAAACGTTTGGGTGTGCACATACACCTCGACGATTTCGGAACGGGGTATTCATCCCTTGGGTACCTTCACAATTTCCCGATCGACGAGCTGAAGAACGATCGTTCTTTTGTGAGCGACTCTAAGGTCAGCGGGCTAGCGAGTATCGATATCGTCCGGACGATCATCGCACTGGCGCAGAGCTTGTCGCTTGCGGTTACGGCCGAGGGTATCGAGACGGAGGAACAGCGTGATCAGCTGCAGGCACTAGAATGTAGCCACGATCAGGGATATTACTTCTCGCGTCCGGTCGACGCGTCGAAGGCAGGCGGTTTGGTCGCAGGGTGTCGCTAAGTTCAGACATGTCGGCTGCGCTCGCCGCGCTGCGCGACGTGTCGGAGGAGCACACGAATCGGATCCGCTGCGTCAACCGGGCCGAGATGGCTGAGCGCTTCATGGTCCGCGGCTACGCTGTCACGCAGCTTCTGGAGAAGGGGTTAGTCGTGTCAGTGGAGGCACCCCTGCTTCGGTCGGGTCGGTATTATAGCCGGCCGCGTAAAGGGCCGCTACGCTCGGCCCTGCGGGCCGCCCTTGAATACTCTCAGGTGCCGGCGTTTTCGGCTTTTCGGCCGCGCCCAGGTCATTGCCTCATCCTCGGCGGCGCGCAGGTGGTGTCGAGGGGGCCGCGTAGCGGCGGCGAGTGTACCCTCGACAGCGCCGAGCACCGGCTGGTACTCGTCGCAAATGCTTCGAGGAGTGCGTATGCATCCGGGCGTCGCCGCTTGGTCAGCACGCGCGCGTAGTACATGGCGACCGTCACGCGTGACGCGTGACACGTCATCTTGAGCCTTGTCCAAGCTCAAGCGAAACCAAGATTCCGCGGTGTCAAGGTGGCCCGCTCGCGCCTCGATGTAACCCCGCAGAGCTAAGCCGGTCGCGCCCATCGACAAGTCCTCGACCGCGGCAAGTGCCTCGCTGATGATCTCCACTTCGCGAGCCCCCCAGCACGACGCTTCGTATCCAGGCCCGGATGTGGGTCCATCAGGCTAACTCCACTCGGCAGCGAACATCAAGCCGGCCGGTACCCCCTCACATCGGCAAATCACAACTCAAGCAACAGCCTATCCACAACGCCCCACTTCTGACCCCGCTTGCTGCGCCGGCTGGCCGCGGCTGTCGCGGGGCTTCCGATCGTGGTCTGCGCAGCGCAAGCGGCCCGAGCGGACGACGTCTTTTCGCGCCTAACGCTGAGCTTCACACCGCAATACGTGAACGTCGCGCACCTCGATGCCGATGCTCCAGCCCAGCTGCTTGGGGTAGGCGCGCATCGCGCGCAGTTGGATCGGGAGCGTTTGCTGATCGTAGGTGGAGACGCGGGCGTAGAGCCCCGCCCGTCGTGTTTTTGGCCTGGCCAAAAACCCTCCGTGATCGTTCCAGAGTACGATGGCGGCCGTGACCAGATTGAGGCCGCTGGCACAATTGCGCTGGTTTTCGCAGGAACCATCGGGATCTTAACCTGACCCGGTTTGGATCGCGGTAGGGACAAGCATTGCTGCCTGCCCTTCAGGTAGCTCAACCATTACTGGTTTTCGCCCCTCACCCGGAACGCAGATGACCAGCAGATCGTCAAAGCGATCGTGCAGATGGCCGTTGGCCTTGGAAAGCAAACGATTGCCGAATTTGTCGGGGACGCCGCAACGATGCACCTCCTGCAAGGGTACGGCGCGGACTTCGCCCAGGGCTACCACATCGGCAAACCCCGACCGCTTGGCGAAGTGCACATGCCGCCGATGCCAGGGATTTGACGGCATGAACGACTGCGCCGCGCACGGCTCAGCGATGCCGGCGCCGGTGGATGGGCTTTCCCCATTTCTGCGGGAGATCGCCGAGGCCGGTCGACCCTGGCACAGCCGGCCGTTCCGACGAGCGCTGCGGGCAGCAGTTAAGCCATTGTCATGCACATTTTGTTGAGCAGGATGCAGCATGCCTGAGCGCGATTCGCACGCTTAGAAGAGGTGAAGGCCACGTTCCGCTCAAGGAATACCGTGAATGAGCGACCTGCCAGACGAAATCCGCGTTCGCCGACAGCGCGCTCACGCTGTCGCCAGTTTTCTTGGCATGCGGTACATGGACGGGTTGTGCGTCGACCCGGAGGCGCTGTCGATCGCGCAGCTTTACGCCGACGGCGAGATATCGGTCGACAAGATGACGTCTGCCATATCGCTGGGCAACCCTTGCGCGCTTGATGCTAGCGAGTCGAATGTCTGATGTAACCGCGAGGCGCGTCGTTCATTGCCCAAGCCACAAGGCGTCGCACTATTTCGCTTTCGTTGCTGGTCATCAAGACGGCGACGGTAAGGTACGCTTTGCGTTGGCTCGGACCAGGCAGGGAACCGTAAGCTCGGCAAGCATTGCTGGATACACCCTTCTCGTTACGATGCTTCCGTTGCAATCAAGCAGCGACCGGGATTCCGCCTATCCCGTCGTGTAGTTATCGCAGGAAGACGGTGCGTCCCAGGAATTTACCGGTTCGCTCGCCGTCGAGGACTGCGGGCGCGACGATGGTGTTAGCTTGATCCTCACCGGACACTACACAACACTCGACTTGAGCGCCGCTCCAGTTGCCAACACGCGTGGGGCTCGGACCGGACGCGTATCACCAAGCGACGTGTTGCGTACCATCACGGATTATGTGAACAGCGCAAGCGCCCGCAACGGAGCTGCACTTGCCGGCCACAACCGATATCTTCGGTAGCCGCGGATCCTTGAAGTCAGGCTGGGTGCCACGTATCTCCCTGAACGCGTCAAAACGAGGATCGCTCAGGCAGCCATAATCGGAAGGAAACGGACGCCGGCGGCGGATCGCACACGGACATCCGTTTCGCTGGAAACACCGGACTCACCGTTGTCAATTAAAACAACTCGATGTCTCCCTGTACGAAAACCTCTGCGGCAGTGGCCTTGCCCGTCGCCAGCCGGGTAGCATGCGCGCTCAGCGTATCCACTTGACTGGGGAGCTGCGCAATCTGACCTTTAAGGTCCGTTCATCGCTTGGACCGTCGAGGCACTCGCCCGGACCTGCGCTTCCATGGTGTCGGCGATCGGCGCGATCGAGGCACCGACGGCTCCGGCCGACTCCGCCATCTGCCGCGCGGCAGCCGCATTCGCCCGCCCGACGTCTGCCACGCGTTGCACCTCGCCCGCCACGCGCGCCGAGATACCCACTAGTTAGGAGTCGCCGCCAATGACCCGTCATCGCCCGCTACCGTCCCACCACATCTTTGACCGGTTGTCGGCCTACCATGCTTCACATCGACCACTCCCCGTCGCGGTGTGCCATCCTTGCAGCGAGGTCGCCTTGCGCGCCGCGCTCGAAGCGGCTGAGCACGGATTGATCGAGCCGACGCTCGTCGGTCCGGTTGCAGAGATCCGCTCCTGCGCAGCGGATGCGGGCCTCGACCTCGCGCCCTACGCCCTGCTCGACGTGCGCGACGATGTCGAGGCCGCCGTCAAAGCGGTCGAGCTCTGTCGCTTGGGAAAGGCCCAGGCGCTGATGAAAGGTAGCTTGCACACCGACGTGCTGATGCG
>Ga0182013_10009770_pt1 | contig 10066 bp, 8 predicted proteins | sample 612S2MmetaG_FD_120487 | JGI IMG/M metagenome (GOLD analysis project Ga0182013, IMG submission 120487) | Permafrost microbial communities from Stordalen Mire, Sweden - 612S2M metaG | ecosystem: Environmental > Terrestrial > Soil > Wetlands > Permafrost | place: Sweden: Stordalen | collected...
AGCGGTTGATGACATGTCTGCCAGAATATATCGATTGGGTGCCGTAGACGTCGAAAACGCGAGACAGCGTGTAATGCGTGCAGAGCGCCAAAACGACTGCCCATATCTGCCAGTCCTGGAGTTGCACGGGCGTTCCGGCTTCGGAGACCGCCACTTCCGACAAGAGGGCGGAGACCGCAAGCGTCAACCCGTCGGCGATCACAAAACAGGCGGCCAAATTATAAAGCGACACTCGTCTGTTCGAGTCGGGGCCCGACGCCAAAACACGTTCGGCGCACGTCTCTTCAAGCGACGCGACAGTTGCATTATATTTCAGGTCGGACCTCATCATGACGATCCCCGGCCATTAATGATGACTTCACAATTTCGCTGGCGACCGCGATGCCGCCCATGGAATAGAGCGGAAGCCGGCGAATGCCTCTGTCGCAACTCGGTTATTGACTCCTTCGACGATCAGTTGTCGTTGACGCCGTTTCGCGCCAATTTTCTCTCCCGGCCGCACCAGGACCAGTTCGCTCTTTGTCCGACTCGAATCCCGATAGAATAGCGCTCGCCAAATTACACCTCGGCCCCTCGCTTGAAACGCTCCGCGTCCTCAAGCGACTCGCACGCCGCTCTGCGCTTCAATCTTGGCCAGCGCGTTTTCAAGAAACCATTCGTAAGCGCGGGCGATCCCCTGATCGAGAGGGATTTCCGGCCTCCACCCGAGCGCATGAATGCGCGAAGAGTCCATTAATTTGCGCGGCGTTCCATCGGGCTTCGACGCATCGAATATGATCTTCCCCCCAAAGCCCACCGCAGCGGCGACAGATTCGGCAAGCTGGAGGATCGAAACCTCGGAACCTGAGCCGCAATTGATATGTTCATACTCATCGTAATTATCAAGGCAGAACAGCACACCCTTGGCTAAATCGTCGACGTGCAGGAATTCTCGCAGAGGCGTTCCGGTTCCCCAGACGATCACCTCTCCTCGCTTTTCGCTCTTGGCCTCGTGGAATTTCCGGATGAGCGCCGGCAAAACGTGGCTGCTCGTCAAATCGAAATTATCGTTTGGTCCATAGAGATTGCAGGGCATCACCGAGATATAATGGCGGCCATATTGCTTGCGATATGCCTGGCAGAGCTTGATGCCGGCGATCTTGGCGATCGCATACCATTCATTGGTCGGCTCAAGAGGCCCGGTGAGCAGCGCCTCTTCCTTGATGGGTTGGGGCGCGAATTTTGGGTAGATACAGGAAGATCCGAGAAACACCAGGCGATCGACATTGGCCGCGTGCGCCGAATGGATGATGTTGGTCTCGATCGCCAGATTGTCGTAAATGAAATCGGCGGGCTGCGTGTCGTTCGCGTATATGCCCCCTACCTTGGCCGCCGCGAATATGATTGCGTCGGGACGGTTTTGCTTGAGCCAAACCTCAACCGCGATTTGATTGCGCAGGTCCAGCACCGAGCGATCGGCCTTGAGAGGTTCGTGCCCGGCTCCCTCCAAAAGCCTGATGATTGCGGATCCGACCATTCCTTTATGGCCGGCGACCCAAATTCTGCGTGGGGGCATCCGAGGTACTCCTTACGCAAATATTGTATCTCTAAGTAAAATGCTGCAGCGCGAAAATGTCAATGATCTATCCCCTTGCGGGCAACCATGTAGTTGACTTAGCAACCCGCCGGGCTTGAGGTCTTCTCATTGGAGAAGACCAATGACCGACCTTGCCGCCCGCCACCTCCATGACGAAGACGCCGGCCCCCGGGGCAGAAAATGTCCTTGAATCGGCTAAAACTGGCCGCGCAATCTGGAGCAGGCACGCACTTTGCCTTTTCCGAGGCGGCGCGGCGAATCAATTTCGCGACCAACGACAAGGAGTCCGTGTTTCGACGCGACGCCGCCTCGAAACATGAAGGATCGAATACAGCAAGAGCCCCTCGGGTCTCCTGATTGCGAACCGTCGTGAAACCGGTGAGGAGCGCAGGCGCCCTCATCCGACCCCGCTTCGTTGGGCTGCCTTCTCCCGCTCGGGGGAGAAGGCAAAGGCCTCACGCCACCAGCGCGGCCTTGCTCTTGCCAAACTTCTTGCGGTCGTTGGGGTCGAGATAGACCTTGCGCAGGCGGATCGACTTCGGCGTCACCTCGACGCGCTCGTCATCCTCGATATAGGCCAGCGCCTTTTCCAGCGTCATCTGGATAGGCGGCGTCAGGCGCACCGCCTCGTCCTTGGACTGCGTGCGGATGTTGGTGAGCTGCTTGCCCTTCAACACGTTGATCTCAAGATCATTGTCGCGCGTGTGTTCGCCGACGATCATGCCCTTGTAGACCTTGCAGCCCGGCTCGATCATCATCGGGCCGCGATCTTCAAGCTTCCACATGGCGTAGGCGACGGCCTCGCCCTGATCGTTGGAGATCAGCACGCCGTTGCGGCGGCCCTGAATTTCGCCTCTGTGCGGCGCGTATTCGTGGAACAGCCGGTTCATGATCGCGGTGCCGCGCGTGTCGGTGAGCAATTCGCCCTGGTAGCCGATGAGACCGCGCGTCGGCGCATGAAACACGAGGCGCAGGCGATTGCCGCCGGAGGGGCGCATCTCGATCATCTCGGCCTTGCGCTCGGCCATCTTCTGCACGACGACGCCGGAATGCTCCTCGTCCACGTCGATGACGACTTCCTCGATGGGCTCAAGGATTTCGCCGTCGTCGCCCTTCTTGAACACGACCTTTGGACGCGAGACGCCGAGTTCGAAGCCTTCGCGGCGCATGGTCTCGATCAGAATGCCGAGCTGCAATTCGCCGCGGCCCGAGACGATATAGGCGTCGGCGCCGGGCGTGTCTTCCACGCGCAGCGCGACATTGCCCTCGGCCTCCTTGAACAGGCGCGCGCGGATCATGCGGCTCGTGACCTTGTCCCCTTCGGTGCCGGCGAGCGGCGAATCATTGACGAGGAAGGTCATGGACAAGGTGGGCGGATCGATCGGCTGCGCCTGCAGCGGCTCGTTGACTTCCAGCGCGCAGAGCGTGTCGGCGACGTTGAATTTTTCCAGGCCCGCGATGGCTACGATGTCGCCTGCCTCGGCCTCTTCGATCGGCTGGCGCTCAATGCCGCGGAAGGCGAGAATCTTCGAGACGCGGCCGTTTTCGACGACCTTGCCTTCGCGGTCGAGCACCTTCACTTGCTGATTGGGCTTCACGCTGCCGGCGAAGACACGGCCGGTGACGATGCGGCCGAGATAGGGATTGGCTTCGAGCAGCGTGCCGAGCAGGCGGAAGCCGCCCTCTTCGATCCTGGGCTGCGGCACATGCTTGACCACGAGATCGAACAGCGGCGCCATGCCATCCTGCGGGCCGGTCGGCTCGTCGGCCATCCAGCCCTGCTTGGCGGAGCCATAGATGATCGGGAAATCGAGCTGCTCATCGGTGGCGTCGAGCGCCGCGAAGAGGTCGAACACCTCGTTCACCACTTCGGTGATGCGGGCGTCGGGCTTGTCGACCTTGTTGATGCAGACGATGGGCTTCAGGCCGATCTTGAGCGCCTTGCCGACCACAAATTTGGTCTGGGGCATCGGGCCCTCGGCCGCATCGACGAGCACGATGGCGCCGTCCACCATCGACAGGATGCGCTCCACCTCGCCGCCGAAATCGGCGTGGCCGGGAGTGTCGACGATATTGATCCGCGTGTCTTTCCAGGCGATCGAGGTCGCCTTGGCCATGATCGTGATGCCGCGTTCTTTTTCAAGATCATTGCTGTCCATGACGCGTTCGGCGACGCGCTGGTTGTCGCGGAAAGCGCCCGACTGCTGGAGCAGACGATCGACGAGCGTGGTCTTGCCGTGATCGACGTGGGCGATGATGGCGATGTTGCGCAGCTTCATGGATAGGCCGATGCTTGTTCAGGGATGACCGCCGCCTTTTCCGGCGGCCGGGAGCGGCGCGAACGGAACGCGGCAGAAACGCCAAATATTGCGATGCGGCACTACATATAGGAGCCGGCGGCAAATGGGAACCCAAAAGCGGCGCCCATTTGCTTGGCAGGGCGCTCAGGCGGAACGCCTGCGAGCGCCGCCGGGGCGTGGCGACTTGTCCCGCATCAGGCGCGGCAGCAGCAAATGCGGGGCGACTCCCTCGCGAATAACCGCCCTCCGCAGCGGCCCCAGCGCCGTCATGACGAGGAAACCGGCGCCGCGAAGGAGATCGACCGGCAATTGCGGGATGATCAGCGAACGGTTCAGAAGATCGACGCCCAGAGTGCGGAAGCCTATGTCGGCGCGCCGGTGCCGGTCGTAGCGGGCAAGCGCATGCGCCAGTTCGCTGGAATTGGTCAGATCGACGCTGGCGAGGCAGTCCTCAAGGTCGGCCACGTCGCGCAAGCTCAGGTTCAGGCCTTGCGCACCGATCGGCGGAAAGGCGTGGCAGGTTTCTCCAACGAGGGCCACACGCCCCTTGGCGTGCGACGAAACCCGCATGCCGCCCATGCGAAACTGGCCGATGCCGCCCTCAATCTTGATCGCGCCGTACTTGCCATGCGATCGGTCTTCGAGCTCGAATTCGAGTTCCTCGCGCGGCTTGGCGAGCCGGCGGCTGGCGTCGGCGACGCTCATCAGCCACACGAGACTGGAGCGGTGCGGCGCTCCCTCGCGTCCCTGAAGCGGAACCAGAGTGAAAGGCCCGGAGCGCGTGTGAAACTCCGTCGAAATATTGTCATGCGGCTCTTCATGCGAGAGCATCATGGTCAGGGCGACTTGAGGATAGGTCCATTCCCTGGTGTCGATGCCCGCCACCGCCCGCGCGCGGCTCTGGCGCCCATCGGCGGCGACAATGAAATCGGCCTCGATCCTGCGGCCGTCCGCAAGAATGGCCACCGCGCCGTCGCCATCAAAAATATAGTCGGCTATGTCGGCGTCCACGATGTCGAAGGCGTTGCGATCGCGCGCGACGTCGAGCAAAACCTCGACGAGTTCGTCGTTCGAGATATTGACGCCGAGCGCCGGCAGATCAATTTCTTTCGCCCGCAGGTTAAGATCGGGCGTCGGCAGCAATTGCGCCGTGTCGTCGATCATGCGGATCGCTTCGATCGGGCAGGCTTTCTCCTTGATCCGAGCCAGGACGCCAATGGCGTCAAGGAAACGCAGCGAAGCTTCGAACAGCGCGACCGTGCGCCCGGGGAGCGGCGGCGGGAAGCGGCCCGCCAGGGTGACTTTCAACCCTGCGCGCGCAAATGCGAGCGCGGCGGCGACGCCCGTCGAGCCTGCGCCGGCCACCAGGATTTGCGTTCTGATCGCGGCTTGCCTTGCGCCTGTGTTTTCTTGCGTCATGACCATGCGCCTCCATATCCAAGTTCGTTATAGCGCTCGAAGGCGATCAGGGCGAGGCCCGTGATTTCGAGGCGTCGCTCTCGCTTCAGGGCTTTTCTTGCTATCTAGGAGGCTATGGCGGCGGCTTTTGGAGGATAAAATGGTCAAGGTTATTCGCGTCCACCGTCCCGGCGGCCCGGAGGTTCTCCAGCTGGAAGACATTGAGCTTGCCCCGCCCGGCCCCGGAGAAGTGCAGCTGCGCCATCACGCTATCGGCGTGAATTACATCGACATCTACCGTCGCACCGGCGCATATCCCGCCGAGCATCCGTTTGTGCCTGGCCATGAAGGCGCCGGAGAGGTCATCGCCGTCGGAGAAGGCGTCGAGCATTTCGAACCCGGCGACCGCGTGGCCTATGTCGGCGCGCTCGGCGGCTACAGCGAGGCGCGAAATATCGCTGCGGCGTCGCTCGTGCATCTTCCGAAATCCATCTCCTACGCCGTTGGCGCCACGATGATGTTGAAGGGCCTGACAGCGCAATATCTGCTCCGCCGAACATTCCGCGTGAAGAAAGGCCATCGCGTGCTTGTGCACGCCGGCGCTGGCGGCGTCGGCCACCTCTTGTGCCAATGGGCGAGCGCCCTCGGCGCGAAGGTGATCGCGACGGTCGGCAGCGAGGAAAAGGCGCATATCGCCCGGCAGGCAGGCGCCAAGGACGTCATTCTTTACCGCGAGGAGGACTTTGCCCAGCGCGTGCGTGAAATCACCAAGGGAAAGCTCTGCCACGTGGTTTATGACGGCGTCGGCGCCGCGACCTTTCCTGCGTCCCTCGATTGTCTGGCGCCGTTTGGTCTCTTCGTGAGCTATGGTTCGGCGTCGGGCCCGGTTGCGGCCTTTGATCTTGGGTTGCTGGCGCAAAAAGGGTCGCTGTTCGCCACGCGCCCCTCCCTGTTCACCCATATCGCGGATCGCAAAACCTACGATGAAATGATCGAGGACCTGGAACGCGCGGTCAAGCGCGGACGCCTGACTTTCGATGTCGCGTCGAGCTTTCCGCTGGAACACGCGGCGAAGGTGCATCGCGCCCTGGAAGCCCGTCAAACGGCGGGGTCAATCGTGCTCACGCCTTGAGCGCGAGCATATGAGCGATGACCGAAAAAATTCCCGATTGCTGTGGCTTTTGCGCCACGTAACGCGAATTCTTCGCTCGTCGATTCGCAAGTTTATGAAAATTCAGCGACAAATTTGGAGCGCCCCGCACGGTCACGCCGCTTCGAAGGCGACGCCTCGGGGTTTTGGGCTTTTTGTGGACAGTCTCATCAAATTAAGTGCAGGCTTTTTTGCCGCGAATCGCATAGGCTTTTGACGTTATGGCTTGAAGGTTCCTCCCACCTCTCGATGGGCCATAACCGCCTAAACCCGGCTAAATCGCCGGGCTTTTTTTTGCAAAAGCACCGCCTTGGACCATTCTCTCCGAGAGATGGCCTCAAAGCCGGTTGCAATCAGCGAGAAATCGCACCATGTTCTCATTGTGCGGCGAGGGCCGCGAAGTGAGGGTTGCGAAGCTGTCAACTAGCGCATTTTCATCCAGCGGCCACTCTTCGGCCAAACCCATGGGCGCGCCTCAGGCCTTTGACGCCACGCCTTTAACCGACAAGGTGCTTTTGAGCCTCGACGAGGCGAAAGCCGAAGATGTCGTCTCAATCGACCTGAAGGGAAAGACCGCGCTCGCAGACGCGATGATCGTCGCGACGGGGAGGTCAACCGTGCATGTCGGCGCGATCGCCGACCGGGTGATCAAGGCCCTCAAGGCCGGAGGAGTTTCCGCGCCGCGCGTCGAAGGCATGCCCCAATGCGATTGGGTGCTGGTCGACGCCGGCGACATCATCATCCATATTTTCCGACCCGAAGTGCGCCAGTTCTATAATCTGGAAAAAATGTGGGGTGGCGACCGCCCGCGCGAGATGCGTCTCGCCTGAGATTTTTCCATGCGCCTCGGGATTATTTGCATCGGACGGATGAAAGCCGGGCCCGAGCGCGAGCTTTTCTCGCGTTATTCCGAGCGTATTGGCTCGATACGAAACCTTGGCCTTGAAGGACTCGAGGTGCGGGAATTCGATGAAAGCCGCGCCCGCAATGGGCCTGCACGGATTGTCGAGGAGGGGGCAGCGCTGCTCGCCGCGCTGACGCCAGAGGCAAGCCTCGCGGTTTTCGACGAACGCGGCAAGGCGGCGAGCAGCAGGGAATTCGCGGACTACATCTCCCGCGAGCGCGACGCGGGCCGCAAAAGCATGTGGTTTGCCATTGGCGGCGCGGAAGGGCTGGATTCAAGGCTGCGGGAACGGGCCCAAGCTGCATTTTGCTTTGGCGCCATGACGCTTCCACATCAGTTCGTGCGCATTCTGGCCGCCGAGCAGATTTATCGCGCGATGACTATTATGTCAGGACATCCTTACCACCGAGGGTAATGGAAACCGGAATTGCGCGCTCTCGATGCTAAGGAACTTCGTCCTATGACGAAAGCGCGCTCAATCCGGCGCCAGGCCTGGCGAGATCAGCTGCCGTGCGAAATGATCGGGGCGAAGTGAACCAGCGCGAAAAGGAGCGCGATTCCGCCGACGACCCAGACGAGCTGCTTCATGATGGCGCCCGTGTCTCTCTTCAATGCCATTTTATAGTTCTCCGTGACACCCTTAAGTTTATTTGGAATAGACCCAGCGCAAGGATATCGGAAAGCGCCACAATCATTTTGCATTAATGCGACACGGCGGCTTCGAGAGCAAGCGATATTCAGAAAAAAACGCAAATAATATTTGCAGACGCGCGAACTTCACTTCGAACGGTCGTTAAGGCGGCGCTCTTGAAGCCCAGCGGGCTGGATGCGCCGGGGGTTGCGATCCTCATGCAAGGCTAAGGCCAGGCTGCGCGGCTTTTGGGCGCAATCAATGATATCGACGGGGGTGCCCGCCTTTACCGGCGCCGCGCCTTGGGGTAAGGAATCGACGTAACGAGCCTTGGCGTTACCCGCCGGGGCTTTTTTTTGGCCGGGGAATTTCTGATTCCGCTCCGAACAGCTCGTCCGGCCCCGTGATTCATTGCGTTTTCTCGCGTCAGGCCCACTCATGCCTGGACGAAAATCGCCCTAACAGAAAAGACGTATAGGCCATGGCGAATGTGGCGGTGGTCGGCGCCCAGTGGGGCGACGAAGGCAAGGGAAAGATTGTCGACTGGCTCTCTCTCGAAGCCGATGTCGTGGTGCGTTTCCAGGGTGGACACAACGCCGGTCACACGCTGGTCGTCGACGGCAAGACCTATAAACTGGCGCTTCTACCCTCCGGCATCGTGCGACCGGGAAAATTGTCGGTCATCGGCAATGGCGTGGTTGTCGACCCCCATTTTCTCGTGGGCGAAATCGACCGGCTGCGCGAACAGGGCGTCGCGATTTCATCGACCAATCTCAAGATCGCCGAAAACGCACCCTTGATCCTGTCGTTGCACCGGGAGCTCGACGCGCATCGCGAGGATTCTTCTGGAGAAGGCTCCAAGATCGGCACCACCAAACGCGGCATTGGCCCAGCTTACGAGGACAAGGTGGGGCGTCGCTCAATCCGCCTCATGGATCTTGCCGAACCTGACTCGCTGGACGCAAAAATTGCGCGAGCGCTCGCCCATCACAACCCGCTGCGGCGCGGTCTGGGCCTGCCGGAGATTTCTCCCTCGGCGCTGCGAGAGGAATTGCTCAGCGTGGCTCCGCGCATACTGCCTTTCATGGATGTGGTGTGGGAGCTGCTGGACAATGAAAGACGCGCTGGAAAGCGCATCTTGTTCGAGGGCGCGCAGGGCGTGCTGCTCGACGTGGATCACGGCACCTATCCCTATGTCACCTCGTCCAACACCGTCGCGGCGGCGGCGGCCTCGGGGTCTGGACTTGGGCCCGGCGCTATCGATTATGTTCTAGGCATCGCAAAGGCCTATACGACCCGCGTCGGAGGCGGTCCCTTCCCCACGGAATTGCATGACGCCACGGGCGAACTCATCGGCGATCGCGGACGGGAGTTTGGCACCAACACCGGCCGGCGCCGCCGCTGCGGCTGGTTTGACGCCGTATTGACCAGACAGGCCATAAAAACTTCAGGCATCAATGGGATAGCGCTGACAAAGCTCGATATTCTCGATGGCTTCGATGAGATCAAGATTTGCACCCATTACCAGCTTGACGGCCGCCGCATCGATCGCTTGCCGGCGTCGCAGTCCGCGCAAGCGCGAGTCGAACCGGTCTATGAATCGATCGAAGGCTGGAAAGGTTCGACAGGAGGCGCAAGATCCTGGGTCGACCTCCCAGCCCCCGCGATCAAATATGTTCGCAGGATAGAGGAGTTGATCGGAGCGCCGGTGGCTTTGTTATCGACCAGCCCTGAACGCGACGACACGATACTTGTTCACAACCCGTTTCAGGATTGAGACCCGCGGCTGCCGCAACGGCAGGCCCGGCGAAAGTTGACGGCGCCCGCTTAAAATGGTGTTAGCAAGTCATGGCTGATTATTATTCGTTGCTCGCGCGCAAGATAGGCTCCCTCCCGCAATCGACGCCACAAGGCCGTCAGGCGGTCTATGAGCTTGCTCGCAAGGCGCTCTTCAATCAGCTCCGCGCCATTCAGCCTCCCGTCGCCGAACAAGTGATTCAGAACGAAGGGCGGGCGCTTGATGAAGCGATCGCAAGGCTGGAGATCGAAGCGGTCGCTCAGCTGCAAGCGGCTAATGTGGAAGCATCGCCCGCTGCCGCCCCCGAGA
>Ga0182013_10009771_pt1 | contig 10066 bp, 9 predicted proteins | sample 612S2MmetaG_FD_120487 | JGI IMG/M metagenome (GOLD analysis project Ga0182013, IMG submission 120487) | Permafrost microbial communities from Stordalen Mire, Sweden - 612S2M metaG | ecosystem: Environmental > Terrestrial > Soil > Wetlands > Permafrost | place: Sweden: Stordalen | collected...
ACAAATCCACAGCTAACTCACTCCAACCAACTGATTCTGTTCGAGTTTTAACCGGACAGTAGTGAAGTCCTTTATAACGTAGTTGAAGATAACCGCCTCAAGGTTCAATACTGGAAGGCGCGAGCAATGGGGCTGATTTCCAAGAAAACAGGCTTATCGCCCGAAAATCTGACCACTGATCACTGACAACTGACCACTGCTCTTCAGTGATTTATCCTTACCCAGTGGACCACCTCCGCCGCATCGGCCAATTGCGCCGCCGCTTGACCAAAGCCGGCCTACCGGGGCTGCTGGTTACACATCTCCCCGACATCCGCTACCTCTCAGGATTTACAGGCTCCAGCGCCGCGCTTGCCATCACTCGCCGCTCCGCACGGCTCTTTACCGATGGCCGCTACAAAACGCAGGCCGCAGATGAGGTCCAGTCTGCGCAGGTGCAGATCGTCTCAAGCTCGCCGGCAGTGAATGCCGTCGAGTGGCTGGCCGCACAGCGGGGAGTGAAGTTTGCCGGTTTCGACCCGGCCAGGACCACGGTGGCCGATCTGGCACGCTGGAAGGACGCGCTGCCCTCCCGGCTCCGCCGGAATTTTTTATTCGCCTTGCCCGCGCCGCTGGTCGAGCCGTTGCGCTGGGTGAAGGACGAGGACGAACTGGTGCTGATGGCCGAGGCAGCGCATCTTGGCTGCAAGCTCTTCGATCACATGCTAGGCTTCATTCGGCCCGGTCTCAAGGAGATCGAGGTTGCCGCGGAGCTTGAGCACCGGGCGCGGCTCCTGGGCGCCGAAGGGATGTCGTTTGAGACCATCGTCGCTGCCGGCGCGCGCTCGGCTCTTCCCCATGGGCGAGCTACCAGCGCCAGGCTGCCACGCCGTGGATTCCTGACCATGGACTTCGGTGTTATTCTCAAGGGTTACTGCTCCGACATGACCCGCACCGTCTTCCTGGGCAAGCCCCGGATCGAGGAGCGGAATACTTACCAGGCTGTGCTCGAAGCCCAGGAGGCTGGAGTGGCTGCCGTAGCCTTGGGCGCAAGCTGCGGAGAAGTGGATGAGGCCGCCCGAAGCGTGCTGCGCAGGGCGGGATTGGCAGAGGCTTTTACGCACTCCACTGGCCATGGCGTGGGCCTTGAGATTCACGAGTCGCCACGCATCGGCGCCGGACAGACAATCCGGCTGCTTGCCGGCATGGTCATTACAATTGAGCCAGGAGTTTATCTGGCCGGGCAGTACGGCATTCGCATCGAGGATATGGTGGCAGTAACGCGAACCGGCGGGCAGGTGCTGACGCCCGCGCCCAAGGCCCTGATCGAGCTTTGAAATCCGAGACCCGCCGCCGCGCGGGAGAGTTAAGGAAAGAATGAATCCACTGAACCCTGAAGATATCGACGATCTGAAACATCTGATCGAATTCCTGAAAGAGAATCAGGTTGCCGAGTTCGAACTGGATCGCGGCGAATTGCGCGTCCGGCTCAAGTTCGATCACCCCCAGACTGCACAGGCCGGCCTCTCGGACCTGGCGAGCTTGCTGGTAGGCGCCCGCGCAGCCTCTGCTTCGCCTGCGCCCTCCGTGTCCGTCACTACGCCGCTGGCCGAAGAGTCTCCCACAGATCCGAATGCGGGGCTGCACATCGTCAAGTCACCTATTGTCGGCACATTTTACGGCTCGCCTTCGCCCGGTGCATCGGCCTTTGTCTCAGTCGGCGATCATGTGGTAAAGGGCCAAGTGGTCTGCATCGTCGAAGCCATGAAGCTGATGAACGAGATCGAATCCGATGCTGCCGGCGAGATTGTCAAGTGCTTTGTTTCCAATGGCCAGCCTATCGAATTTGGGCAGCCGCTGTTTTCCGTCCGGGTAGGGTAGGGAAAGACGAGCGGTGCTAGCGGTGTTAGCGGAGCTAAAACTGCTAGCGCGCTAACTCAGCTGACTCCGCTCTCAAAAGGGTCCTGAATGTTTCGTAAGGTTCTGGTTGCTAATCGCGGTGAGATTGCGCTGCGCGTTCTGAACGCCTGCCGGGAGCTCGGCATTCGCACGGTCGCCGTCTACAGCGAGGCAGATCGCAACTCACTGCACGTTCGCTTTGCCGATGAGGCAATCTGCATTGGCCCTCCGCGCCTGGCGGAGAGCTATCTCAACGTGCCCGCGGTCATCTCTGCCGCCGAGATTGCCGACGTCGACGCCATTCATCCCGGCTACGGCCTGTTGAGCGAGAACGCCAGCTTCGCCGAGGTCTGCCGCGCCTCGAATATCAAGTTCATCGGTCCTCCGGCCGAGGTAACCCGGCTGATGGGCGAGAAGGAAAAGGCCCGCCAGGCGATGAAGAAGGCCAAAGTGCCCATTCTGCCCGGTTCCGATGGCGTGCTCGCTACGGCTGCGGAGGCGGAGAAATGCGCGAAGACCGTGGGCTACCCGGTCATTCTGAAGGCCAAAGCCGGCGGCGGCGGACGCGGCATGAGAATTGTGCGCACCGCGGAGGAGTTGCCCAATCTCTTTCATGCGGCATCCAGCGAGGCGGCCAATGCCTTCGGCAATGGCGAGTTGTACATGGAGAAGTTTATCGAGCAGCCCCGCCACATCGAATTCCAGGTGCTGGCCGATGAGCATGGCAACGTGGCTACGCTCTTTGAGCGGGAGTGTTCCATCCAGCGCCGCCATCAAAAGCTCATTGAAGAGGCGCCATCGCTACAGATTACGCCCCGGCTGCGCGGGGAACTGGGCCGCACCGTGTGCCGCTGCCTGGCTGAGATCGGCTACCAGAATGCCGGAACAGTCGAGTTCCTGATGGATGAGGACAAGCAGCTCTACTTCATCGAAATGAACACGCGCATCCAGGTTGAGCACCCGATCACCGAGGCCATCACCGGCGTCGATCTGGTCAAGGCGCAGTTGCGCATCGCCGCAGGGGAGCGGCTGGAAGACATTCTGCCCGCGAAGCTCGAAATTCGCGGCCACGCCATCGAGTGCCGAATCAACGCCGAACATCCGTGGAAGTTCACTCCCTCGGCGGGCAAGATTACAGCTTTCAACGTGCCCGGCGGAAACGGCGTGCGCGTGGATACGGCGCAGTACGCCGAGAGCGTGGTCCCGCCCTACTACGATTCGCTGATCGCTAAGCTGATCGTTCACGGTGTCGATCGCGCGGAGGCGATTGCCAAGATGGAGCGGGCGCTCAGCCAGTTCGTGGTGCAGGGCATTGAGACCTCGATCCCACTGCACCAGGCAGTCTTTCGCGACGCTGGCTTTCGCGCTGGCGAATTCGACACCAAGTTCATGGAGAGGTTGCTGGCCAGAGAAGTGGAGTGATAGTGAGCCGCTTCGCGCGCTGGTGCAAACAAACAACGGCCGGGTTCCCTTTGAGGAGCCCGGCCTTTGTGCTTTTTGGCCGCACGATGCGCCAGAAAAGAGAGAGAAGAAGTTTTGTCTCGGCCGATACCGTCAAGATTTTTCTTTACTGGGCAACCCTGCCCATTTAGAGTAACCGCCAAGGAGGGGGCATACGAATCATGAGCGTACCTAATTCATTGCCTCAAATCGTTACTGCCATTGGGGGGTTGGGTACGGCAGCCTTCGGACTCCTGGATGCGATCAAGCCATTGATTCCAGGGATCAATCACATTGGGTTTAACCGGATAAGCAAGACAGTTTCGAGCTTGACACCCAATGTGGGAGGCGCCCACTCGCCAGTGAATTCACTGCCTCAAGGAAACGTGCTGGAATCGCTCGTTGCAAACTGGATTAACGGAACCGATCTGGCTAGCCAGAAGGCGATTGCCAAGACCCTGATCAAGCTGCACCTGAGCGCTGGCAATGCGGCTGCATTGGCGGCAACCACTAACGTCGATCCGGCCATGCTGGCCTCAGTGGCGGACAAGATTGCCACGGGAGCATCTCTCACCCAACCGGAGAGCGATGTATACTCGCGCTTTGACCTGATTGTGACCGCGCTGCTCGATGAGTCCTATCAGCACGCAGATCAGGTCTACCGCAACTGGACCCGCGCGCTGGCCGCATTGATTGCGGTGGCCCTGGCCTTCGTCGGAGGATGGAGCCTGGCAGGCAGCTGGCAGGGGTTCTGGTGGAAGCCAGACATGTTTCTAGCTTTGCTTATTGGTTTGCTGGCCACGCCGCTTGCGCCTATCGCCAAGGATCTCTCCACAGCCCTGTCGACTGCTGTGAACACACTGCAACTGGTGAAGAAGTAGGTCTGCCATGACACGCTTTCTTGACGTGCGTCTATTGGCGGTAGGCGGCGAACTGGCAACTTCGGTCGCCGTCAATCAAGGCACGGAGATCGGCAATTATGTCGGCCTGCCGCTGGGCGATCTGTTAGGTTCTATCCGCGGACGGCATGTGCTGATTGCCTCACATGGCTTCAATGTGGACCGCAATGCCGGAATCGCCTGTCTGTCGAACTGGGAGAGTCTGCTCCAGCTTCCACAGCCGTACTCGGCTTTTCTGGGGTTGCTGTGGCCGGGCGATTCGGTCTGGGCGCACGGGCTCGATTATCCCGATGAGCCCAAGATCGCCAATGCGGCCGGGGTTCTGATCGCCGAGTTTCTTGACACCAACTTTGCGGATGCGGCCAGCATCTCGTTTGCCTCGCACAGCCTTGGGGCTCGTGTGGTGTTGGCTACGATTGCCAATATGAGTTTGCCTGTAAGGCGTCTTGTGCTGATGGCCGGCGCCATCGACGATGACTGCCTGAACACCGAGTTCCAGGCAGCGGCAGCCAAGGTCGGGACGATCTCGCTTTTGGTGTCGAACAAGGACACGGTGCTCTCGGTAGATTTTCCCCTGGGCAATTTCTTTGCGGGAATCATCGCTGAAGGGCATCCATGGTGGCGCGCGGCGTTGGGCAATTGTGGTCCGGCAAAGCCCTGGCCGGCGAATTTCCAAGCACCCTTCGAGATTCCAGACAATTGGGGTTTCAACCACGGCAACTATCTGCAAATCGACACTCCTCGCGCTCCGGCGCTGGCTATCCCCACCGATGTTCCACCGAATGGTTCGTCGGAACCCAATCAGGGCACAACTGGTTGGCAAGAGGCGTTTTCATCGGCATTTGCTTCCACGCGTTTCCGATAGATTTCCATCGCGAATACTCAATTTTGGGGCCGTCGACCGATCATTGCCGGACTCGCGGATCGACTACTGCGTAACGGGGACCGGCGCTACATTGTCCTCGTGGGCGGTTGGATCTCCAGAAGCCGGTCCGTGCCACACGCTTCCGCCAAAGGTCGTGATGTAGATCTTCGAGGCGTCGTTGGGATCCATCAAAACACGATGGCCCCACTCAAAGTTGTAGCCCCGAATGCGCGACCAATGCAGGCCTGCGTCGGTTGAGCGGAATGCGGCTGCATCGAAGCCGCAGATGTAGAGCGAGTCCGGCGCTTTCGGATCGATCGTCACATCGTAAACATGCTGCGACTGGCTGAAAACCGGCTTCCAGCTTTGGCCGCCGTCAGTGGATAGGAAAACGCCGCCTCCCACGTCCACACCCTCGTGCTCCTGGCCCCAGGCGGTCAAGTAGATGCGGCGATTGTCGCGCGGATCGACGGCCAGCCCGGTCGGTCCGTTCACACCCTCCGGAAGCCGTATCTTCTCCCAATGCTCTGCTCCGTCAACGGACCTATAGAGTGCGCCGCTACCACCCATTTCGCCATACCGTCCTTCGTTGGCGCGAGCCACGATCAGATAAAGCGCGCCGTCATCGGAGCGTACAATCCGCCAGGCAAAGGGGTCGAATTCCTTGATTCCGTCATTCTTCAACTGCCAGCTCATGCCGTTGTCCGTCGATTTGTAGACGCCAATGCCAAACCCACAGGCATACAGTGTGCGCTTTCCGGCTGGACTGGCGGGATCGAGCAGGATATGCGTGAAGGCCGTCTCATCCATTCCGGAGTTCGACTGCGTCCAGCTTCGCCCGTCGTCCGTCGATACTGAGATTCCTCCCCTGGCTCGCTCTCTGAAGTCTCCGTTCCGCCACATCTTCGGCCGGGGCAGGTCGTGTATTCCGCTGAATGCGCCCCACATCAGCCCTTTCACATTGGGATCGAATGCCAGCCAATAGGTCGTGTTCCTCCAGGCGTCGGGAATCCCGTTCGTCGCCGTTTCCCAGGATTGGCCCCCATCGAAGCTGTGAAAGGCGCCAATATCCGTGTAGTCGATGAAGACGTGCTTTGAGTCGAAGGGATCGAATTGGACCCCGTATGCTGTCGTAACGTCCAGCCCTCGCGTCGTCCAGCGGTTTTCACCCGCGCGCACGGAGTTGACCTGCGCCCAGGTTTTTCCTCCATCCAGCGTTCTGTAAGTTCTAAAAAGGTCGGTGGCATAGCAGATCTCGGGGTTGCTGGGAGCCACGCCCAGGCTGTACGGGGCGTCGAAGATAATGCTCTTGCCGCCCTCCCACGAGATGCCGTCCGAACGCTCGTCAATCCAGGAGGCATCCAGATGGGCCGCCACATGGGTCGACTCCCGGAAGACGATTGCCCAGCTCATGCCCGCGTCGGCGGTCTTGGCGATACCGTTGTAGGTGTTCTCGGGGCCATCGCCGAGCTTGAGCCCCCGGAAGCCGATGTACGCAATCCGCCCATCGCGCTCAGCCGCGGCCACTGCCTCAAATCGCCCCGATTGCTGGCCCAGCGCCGGCGTTCTCTGGTTCCAATTACGGCCCTCATCCTCCGAGACGAACAGATCGCCCTTCTGCGTTGTTGCATAGACGATCATTCGCCCGCTTGCCCCTCCTGCACTGGCATGAGCGATTCTCTCTTCCGGTCCTGCAATGGGCTTCGAAGCCCCTGCCCGGCCGTAGTAGATGCCCTGCGTTCCAATCGCCAGCCGCTCACCGCCCGGATAAGCGAGCAGCAGGGTCGAGTCGGATGGAAACTCGTGCTCGTACCGGAAAGAGGCGCCGCTGTTCTTCGAGACTAGGAGCGTCGTACCTCCGTTCCGCGGATCGGAAAACGCAATGTGGACGAGATTCGAGTCTTTGGGGTCCACTACAATCTGCCTGATGTTCAACCCGGTTACGTAATTCCCATCGTTCGAGGTCAGGCTGTAGTCACCGTGGTCCCCATTCCGATGCTGGACAGTACCTTTGGCGGGATTTGGGAACAGCATAAGCCAGGTCCGGCCCCCGTCGTCGCTGCGCGACAAGGCCGCGTTTCCCGCATAGATTCGTTTGGGGTTGGAGGGGTCGAAGGCAACAGTCCCTATGCCCGTGCGCACGTTGAACATGCGCCATGAGTGGCCCCCGTCCTCCGAAATGTAGCCCCCCGTCATGTCGCAACGTTCCACCACCACGCGCGGATCATTAGGGCTGATCGTGGGGCCAATCATGGTTCCACCGCCGCCCGGCCCGATAATCTTCCACGCGTCGAAGCGCGGCGCTGGGCCTGGGTTTTGCGCAGCGGTGGCAATCGTCAGCGCCGTCAGGGCAAACGTTAGAAAGCACAGGAATCGCAAACGCGGTCTCACTCTTGCGGCCATCTACCTTTCCTAAACACCAACTCGGCGGATCACCTGAATTGTAATCGCCCCGTGGAAGGGAGCTGCAAATTTATCGCTTTTTCTTCGCTTTTTGTTAGAACTTTTGGTATGCTGATCTGGCAACATAGGAGGTTGCACAATGGACTTTCAGAAGGAATTGATCGCCGAATACGACCGCGAGATCGCCAAAACCCGCAAGATGCTTGATGCCATCCCGGCCGATGCCGATTTCACCTTTAAACCCCACCCCAAGTCGATGAGCCTGGGCCGGCTAGCCGGTCACCTTGCTGAGACTGCGGGAGAATGGGCGACCACGACCTTTACTACAGATAAGCTGGAGTTCCCCGCGGGCCACAAGTTCGAGGCCTATGTTCCCGCATCGAAGGAGGCGCTCCTGGAGCGCTTCGACAAAGAGACCGCTGAAGCCAAGGCGGCCTTCGCCAGGTTTACTCCCGATAAGTGGGATGAGAATTGGAAGTTCATTGCTGGCGGCCAGGCCTGGATCGATGAATCCAAATACGGAGTCTTCCGCAACTGGGTGCTCGACCACCTGATTCACCACCGGGCCCAGTTGGGTGTCTACCTTCGCCTGTTGGACAAGCCCATCCCCGGCGCATACGGGCCGTCGGCGGACGAGATGTAGTAAGAGCAGTTGTCAGTGGACAGTGGTCAGTGACGTTGCCGGTTACTGCAGCCCCGGCGCTGATCACTGACCACTGATCGTCTATCCTCATCTCATGCCCTACTCATTTCCCAAGCTCTACCCCATCCTTGATTCCTCGATCATTCCCTCCGCTGGCCGCGCCGAGTTCCTGCGCCGGTTGGGCAGCTCACTGACCGATGCCGGCGTTACGATCCTCGAGTACCGCAACAAAACCGGCTCCGAGCAAGAACTGCTCACTGACGCCGAGATCCTCCGCGCGGCGCTGCCCGCCAAAAAGGTGAAGTTGATTCTAGATGATCGCGCCGATCTGGTTGAACGGATTGGCTTTAATGGAGCGCATGTCGATGCCGGCGATCTCACGCCATTCGAGGCGCGCCGCCTGTTAGGTCCTTCCAGAATCATTGGGACCTTCGGCGGCAGCATTGCGCTTTTGCCGGGAATCATCTCCGAGCCTGTCGATTACCTCTCCATTGGCCCCGTCTTCCCCACACGGACGAAGCAGACCTCCACGCCGCCCATCGGCATCGAGGGTGTTCGCCGTCTTCGCGCCGAGGCCGGCCCCGGCCCTGCGCTGGTCGCCGTCGGCGGCATCACGCTTGAATCTGCTGTCGAAGTTCTTGCCGCCGGAGCAACCGTCATCGCCATCGCTGGCGCATTTTTCCGCCAGCCGGACCCGGCCGCCGAGTTCCACCGCTGGACTGCCGAGTTGGGTTGAACTCTGCCCGCGCCTTTTATCCGCGGCTCGGCAGCCCGCTACAATCGGAGTGTGCTCCAGCGAATCTGTGTCTTTTGCGGCTCCAGCCTTGGCTCCCGCCCGGCCTACAGAGAGGCTGCTGAAACCGTCGGGCGGCTGCTGTGCCAGCGAGGCATTGAGCTTGTCTATGGCGGCGGCAACGTCGGCCTGATGGGCGCCATGGCGGATGCGTGCCTGGACGGCGGCGGACACGTCATCGGCGTCATTCCGCAGGCTCTCTTCGATAAGGAAGTTGCACATCTTGGATTGTCGGAACTGCACGTCGTCAGCTCCATGCATGAGCGCAAGGCCCTGATGGCCGATCTTTCAGACGCGTTTCTGGCGCTACCCGGAGCCTACGGCACCTGGGACGAACTCTGCGAAGTGCTTACCTGGACGCAACTCTCCATTCAACGCAAGGCCTGCGCTCTGCTCAACGTGAGCGGGTACTATGATTCCTTTCTCGAATTCGCCGACCGGGCCGTCAGCGAGGGCTTCCTGCGCGATGTTCACCGCAGCTTATTGCTTTCCGACGACGATCCCACGCGCCTGCTCGACTGTCTCGCAAGCTTCTCGCCTCCAGTGGTCGACAAGTGGATTGGCCGCGCTACACGCTGAAAGCTTCCTATCTGCCGATTTGAAGGCTTGGCGCGGCGAACCCACAAATGGTGCATGGATGGGGCATCCCGCAGGAAGCCGGTCGCGGTTCGCTCGTCCTTGCGAGATCGAGCGCCTGCGAAGAGATGACCGAAGCAGAAAACGCCGTGCGATGCCTGGTTGCTTGCCTCAACTTGCATGTTCGTGTTTCTATCCGATCCGATTACTGGGTGAGATAGTTGTTGCGGTGATGATGATGGTGGTGGTGGTGATGGCCGTGAACTACTACAACCACCTGCGCCTGCGCCGCATAAGGAAGTGCGAAGCAGAAGACGAGAATCATTCCAAGCAGATACTTTTTCATGCCTTATCATGGCTCACTCGATGGCGAATTACAGAGCTACATTGACCCATGCGCGCAATCGGCGTGCCTTGTAGGCAAATAGGCAAATCCGCGCATGGTATATGCTTTTTCAAATGACGAACCGAAATCTGGATTCAAGCGCCGTGACTGACGGGAAGGCGGAAGCCCCGGACGCAGTTTCGCCCAGCGCTCCCCGCCTCTCGCAAAGCCTTGGCCTTTTCAG
>Ga0182013_10009772_pt1 | contig 10066 bp, 7 predicted proteins | sample 612S2MmetaG_FD_120487 | JGI IMG/M metagenome (GOLD analysis project Ga0182013, IMG submission 120487) | Permafrost microbial communities from Stordalen Mire, Sweden - 612S2M metaG | ecosystem: Environmental > Terrestrial > Soil > Wetlands > Permafrost | place: Sweden: Stordalen | collected...
CAAGCGCATGCGCTATCCCAAATTTCGCCGCCAGCACCTGTTTGTCGGCTCGGGCGTGATCGAGGCAGGCTGCAAGACCGTAATCGGCTCCCGCCTCAAGCAGTCCGGCATGTTCTGGACCGTTCGCGGAGCCAACGCCATCATTGCCCTACGATGCTGCCACCTCAACGGTCGGTTTGAGGACGACTGGGAGTCGCGGCGGGTGGCCTAACCTCCACTTCTACGTCGCGCACCCGTCATGAAGTGGGGGTTGAAACAAGCGCCACGTCGCTCTCGCGGGGCCAAAGTCCATTCGGCCAGCGCTCCCGGCCGTCAGCGCTTCTCCGGATAGGCGACACCGCCAAGTGGATGGCGGATTCCCGGTCCGCGGGGGGGTATGGCGTTCCCAACCCGCGCGAATCACTCGGATCTGCCTGAATCATAGGGAGTTCGGCCTATCGAAGGGAACCCATCCGGGCCTCGAACTAGACTCACTCCGTGTGGTCAATACGTTTGAATAATGGAAACGCGGTCTGCGGAATACGGAGGCGCTCCCGCAGAGTCTCAAAGTAGCCCTCGACCCATTCATCCTCCGTGAAGGACTCGTCAAATTTGAAATTGTGGTATTCGGCCAACCACCGATACTTCGCGAGAATCTCCGGACGTGAGCCGTTCAACGCCACCTGCTCAGTTATGGCGTCCTTATGCGACTGTAACAGGTCCTCTTTGTCCCAGTCCCCTTCATACCCAGAGTAGTTTAAGTAGTCCAGGAAACATACGCCATCAAACCCTTGGAGAACAAATCCTAAGAGCTCGTTCCTGCAGCCTTCGGACCGTTCGGCGCGGATCAACTCAACAACAGCAGGGTCGATCAAGACCCTGGGATATGGGTCGGGACACTGGAGCTCGTATGCCCGGATGAGGCCCTCACTAAATATGATTCGCGTGTTTTCAAAATGGCGCCCGACACTGAGGCCGCCTCGAACGAAGATGCCGTCGCACGCGAGGTGGTACTGAAGAAACGACATTTCCGTGAGCAAGGTACCAAGGTCTTCTTCCCCACAGGAGATGCAGAAACAGTCCGAAAACAGCTTCACTGAGAACCAGTCGGCTCCCGCGTCGAGCGCGAGGAATTCGAGGGTGTGCTGGATGGTCTCGTCGAGCCGTCGAATTGTCCGCTCTGCGTCCTCGTGGCTCTGCAGCACAAGCCTTCGGAAACCCAGTATGTCCAGGTATGCGACGATCCTGTTACAGTAGTGGAATTCGGGGGCTGAGCTCATGATTCACTCCTTGCCGATGCGAAAAGGAGCCCGTGACAGCAAGATTGTCCTGGCCGCTGAGACCCCATCGCGAGATCGGCGGGTCGCTTAACCTGAAATACGCGCACGCGCCGTCCAGAACGAACCATGACAGACACCTTAGCAGGCTTACCCGCTTATGGGCGGGTTTCTTCCGGCTCTCATAAAACGTACTGCAGGACTGCGGCACGCCGAGAGGGAGGAACGGGCATTCCGCAACCATAGGCGCGAGGTCTCGGCTCAAACATTTTCCAGGTATTATGTAATCAGCCAGTCGCGCAACCAGCGAATCGAGCGAAGTTCCGGCCCCAGTACGCGGAGCGGCTCGTGGAGCCTGGCGGAGGATGGATGAGCAAGCACACGGAATTCGGCGTTGAGGAGCGCTTCTTCGACGAACCCTCGGACGCGTCCAGACTCAAGCATCACATCGTAACCGATTACGTCGTGTCCTTTACCAACGTACTAGCCCGGAACAGGGACGTGGGCTATGCGGACCTGTTCGCTGGTCCCGGCGTGTACAAGAACGGCGAGAAATCGATCCCCGTGCTGATCACCGAGCGGGTTGTTTCAGACGAACGCTTGCGACGTCACGTCCGTCTCTGGTTTAACGAAGGCGATCCCGCGTTGGCGCAGCAGTTGAGGAAAAACGTGTTCGCCGTGCCGGACGTCGGCTTGCTGGCTCACAGGCCAGCCGTGACGAATAAGGTCGTCGGGGCCAACCTTCGGGACAAGCAGTACAGCATCCCGACCCTCGTCTTCGCCGACCCTTGCGGCTACAAGGGTCTGTCGCTGCGCATGATCGCCGCCGCCCTTAGGGGCTTCGGCAACGACTGCCTGTTCTTCTTCAACTACCGACGTGTAAACATGAAGCTCAGTTTTCCGGTTATGGACGAGTCGATCAACGGCTTCTTCTCAGACGAACTGGCGGCTGATCTGCGACAGCAGATCGCCAGCCTGAAGCCGAGGGCAAGAGAAGACGCCGTCTTGGACGCGATCCGCGAGGCGATCCGAGGCGCTGGCGGCATTCCCCTGGGTTTTCGCTTCAAGAGCTCCGAAGGCGGCGGCACGAGCCATCACCTGGTTTTTGCATCGAAGAGTCCCAAGGGCGCGAACATAATGAAGCGGATCATGAATAGCTGCAGTTCTCAGGTCTTCGACGGCGTTGGTTCGTTCGAGTTCGATCCAAGAATGCCGGATTCCTCAAATCTCCTTCTGTTTTCGCCAATTACCGACCTCGCAGACCGATTGCTGGAAGTCTTCGCCGGGCAGACGCTCACTTTTGACGACATGGTGTAGAAGGAGGCGGCCGAAACGCGGTTTACCGACACGAATTATCGGGACGCCGTGCTGCAGCTCGAAGCAGAGTTTCGAATTGAAGTCGATCCACCTGCGAGGGCACGCCGGATGCAGGGCGGCGGCGTTAAGCGTACCCTGCCTGGTGAATCGTCCCTGAGATTTCCGGACTAAGTAGGAACGAGAATGGCCACAAAGTCGAGTATCGAATGGACCGAATCAACTTGGAACCCGCTCACGGGCTGCGACAAGATCAGCCCGGGCTGCAAGCATTGCTATGCCGAACGCATGGCTAAGCGGCTCAAGGCCATGGGGCAATATAACTACAGGAACGAATTTGCGCTGACCTTGCACCCGCACGCGCTCGAATTGCCACTCGGCTGGAAGCAGCCCCAGATGATTTTCGTGAACTCCATGAGCGATCTTTTCCACGAGCGCGTTCCCGAGTCGTACATCCAGCAGGTCTTCGCGACAATGCGGCGCGCCGAGTGGCATCAGTTCCAGGTATTGACAAAGCGCTCAAAGAGACTGCGCGAAATGAGTGGCCGGATCGATTGGCCAGTGAACGTGTGGATGGGTGTGAGCGTAGAGTCTTCGAAGTACAAGGTAAGAATCGCCGATCTGCAGATGACACCGGCGAAGGTCCGCTTCCTCTCTTTAGAGCCCTTGATCGGCGATCTAGGAACCTTGGACCTCCAAGGCATCGACTGGGTCATCGTCGGCGGTGAGTCCGGCCCGGGAGCCCGCCCTATCCAGTCGGAATGGGTGCTCGAGATCCAGCGGCAGTGTGCGGCGGCGATGGTGCCGTTCTTTTTCAAGCAATGGGGCGGAGTCAACAAGAAGCGTAGCGGCCGCGAACTGAACGGCCGGACCTATGACGAACTGCCGCGTCGAATAAACGCGCCAAGGCGGGAACGATCTGCCTTCGTAGTCCTCTAAACGGCAGCGGTTAGCTACCCCTCAACCCCCCGGAGGATCCGAGATCCCCATAGCGGTGAATCCTCTCGGCCGCACCCACATCTGTGCTAATATGGGAATGTATTTGCCAGTCCCGCTTATTGCGCACGCTCCCACATTGCCCGGTCTAAAGCACGGCCCCTATTTGGTCTTGCCCGTTCGCTGTTCTGCAAATTCAGAAAGAAGTTAAATTGAAGAATATTTTTGTAGGTAACCTCAGTTTCGGAACCACGGAGAATACTGTGCGTTCCATGTTTGAATCATACGGCGCGGTCGACCGCGTGAACATCGTGACTGACCGTGACACGGGACAAGCCAGGGGCTTCGCGTTTGTCGAAATGGGCGTCGACGCCGAAGGGAACGCTGCCATCAGCGGCCTAAACGGCAGAGATGTCGATGGCCGAGCGCTCAACGTCAACGAAGCTCGTCCGAAAGCGGAACGCGGATCGGGCGGCGGGTATCGCGGCAACGGCGGCGGCTCGCGGCAAAGCCGCTGGTAGCGTCCGGACTTGGAGCGGGGCGCGGTACCGAACGTGCCACAGCCCCGTTCTTTACCGCATATATAAAGGAGAACTTTGCCAAAAGAAGATGCAATCGAAGTCATGGGCAAGGTGGTCGAGAAGTTCAAGGCTGGAATGTTCTCCATCGAACTCGATGTAGGAAAGACCGTCCTCGCAACAATGGCCGGAAGACTCCGGCGGAACCGCATCAAGATCATGAACGGCGATAGAGTCTCACTGGAACTGTCACCATATGACTTGACGAAGGGCCGGATCACGTACCGGCACAAATGATTTCCTCCCCACTTATCACCAGCGCTGCTCGGTGGCGTAAGAAAAGCTGGTGATGTTGCGGGCCTCGCCCTCGATCGGCTCGAATACCGATTGCACCGCGACCCGGCCCGGCCCCGACAATCGCAGCCACAAGTAGCGATTGCTCCAGTAGCCCCAACCGGAGAACGCCGTGGACGGCCGCTCGAAGTGCAGCGCCATCTGCACTGCAGGGTCTTTGAAGATCAGCGACGTGGGCTTGATCAGAATGGTCTCACCGGGGCCGAGATGCCGCACGAAGATGTTGCCGCCGGCGTGGAGCAGCAGCAGGCCAGGCGCCGTGGGTGCGGTGAAGCGGTCCATGAACATGCCGATGGGGTAGTGCGTTTCGCTGTCGTTTCCCGATTGCGTCTGGAACCAGATGCCGGCTTGAAACCAGTCGTATTTGACGTGTTCGGTTGCCACCAGGAAGAGATGCTCGCGCACATCCACGGCCTGGCCGGGCTGCAGGGGCAGGGGAATCAACTCGCCCGGCAAATCGCGGGAAAACGCAATGTGGCCGGGCCCCCGGGCCTGGGTCATGATCAGCGGCATGCCGGCGAACAGCCGCTTCCAGCCGCCGGCCAGCGGCATGGTGGTGATGTTGATTTGCGGATCCTTCCACAGCAGCACGTGGTGGGTGAAATAAATGCCGTCTTCGGCCGCCAGGTTCATATCCGCCACCGGCACGTAGAGGCCCTCCACCTGGCAGAAGGAATTGCCGAATTGCAGCTTCGCCATGTCCTTGCGAGCCGGCAATTGCGCCCAGCCGGACGCGGCCACCGCGCCGGCCAGCGAGACCGACGCGCCGCAGCGGGGGCAAGCGGATTCGGCCGCGTTCACCACGCTGCCGCACCAGGAGCATTTGGCGCTTGCGACCCGCGGGGCCGGGGCGGGAGGCGCCGATCGGTGCGGCGTGGGAGGCGGTGTAGCGGCCACAGCCGGCTTTACCGGTGAGCCGCAACCCACGCAAAAATTGCCGCCCTCGGGAACCTGGGTACCGCAATGGATGCAAAACATGGTGGCCGCCTATTCCGTATGATGGTGCACGTACATCGACTGAATACCGATGCGGCCCGGCCCCGTCATGCGCGCCAGACTCATGTTGGTGCCGCCCAGAAACCCGGTGCCCAGCCGTTGAAATTCCACCTGCATGGTGACCGTCGAGTCCTTATAAAGAAACGCGCCCGGTTCCACCATAATGCTCTCGCCCGGCCCCAGGCGCCGCTCGAACACGTTGCCGTAGCCATGCAGGATCAGCAGGCCGGGCGCACCCGTGGTGACGAAACGGTCCATGTACATGCCCTGTCCGCCGAACAGAATGTTGGCCAGCCCTTTGATGCGGACGAAGGAATAGGCCACCTGGTGGGAGCACAGCAGGAAGGCGTGCTCGCGTACGTCGACCTCCATGCCGGGGTGCAGCGGCAGCAGCACCAGCTCGCCGGTGGCGTCGCGCGAAAAGGCGATCCGCCCCGGCCCGCCCGCTACCGTGATCAGAAACGGCATACCGCCGAAGGCGCGCTTCAGGCCGCCGGGAAGCTGCATCACGCTCAGCGGCACGCGCTCGTCCTTCCACAGCATGACGTGATGCTCGAAGAAAATGGCGTCGCCCGCGCCCAGGTTGATTTCCGCCGCCGGCACGATCTCGCCTTCCACCTGGCAGGTGCTCGCGCTGAAATGGATTTCGGTCATGTCCTTGATGCGCGGGGCTTCGCGCCAGCCCGACTCGCTCACCAGGTTGCGCACGTCCAGCGGCGCGCCGCACGACTGGCAGGAAAGCGCCGTCTTCAGGTTCATGCTCTGGCACCACTGGCACTGAATCCGCTCCAGCGGCTCGCCCGGCGGAATAGATGAGGGGTCCGTCATCAGGGCAATTTCCTCCGATGCCGCCCAAAGACCGGCGGCCGGACTTATTCTACCGGAAAAGGGGCGTATCGGGGAACAACATGCGATGGCCTGTAGGCGAGTTTCGGGTTTTGTCAGAATCGTGAAGACTGATGTGGCGCACACGCTCGTGCGCGCCGTGTCGAGGCTCCGAACTCCCGATGTCGTGGGATTTGGGTTGAGCCAAGTTTCGAACTCGCGGGGCAGTGGGGCGGTCCGTGGGGCAGACCGGGGCAGACCATCGTCTTTTGTGGTCTGCCACCGTGTCACCAGATCGCCGGCAATCTCGCGCTGGTAAGAGGCCGAATAGGAGGACGAGCGAGCATGTTCGGGTGGGTGGTTTGTATCATGCGGTCACTCCGAAGCCTCAACCATCTTATGCGATACCTAGGCCCCACGCCGGAATAATTTCATATTCCCTGGCGGCAAATGTGACTCCGCGGGGCACTTCCGCGCGCCGCCCGCTGCCACCGGGTGCGGAGCGTGGTCGGCGGGCCGTGATTTTACCCGGATTTAACACCTTATTGCTGGCGATAACTAGAACGGGTCTTGGGGCCCGTGGCATAATTTAGGGCATAGTACGGCACAAAGACCGTAGCCTACCGCGGCGGCGGTGCGACATGCCGGTTGTCCGGCGGCGCCCAGCAAAGCGGTCGCACCGTGCGCGATGCGGACCTCAGCCGCCCAGGCCGGTGAGCGGCGCTTTGGATTCCTGTTACGGCGATCCCCCAGGGATGTTTGCATCTGAATATAGGAGCCGGCATACGGTTGCATTTCTCACTAAAAAAACGGGTGAGAAACATCTTTTTGCCGGGCACTAAACGACAAAGGCCTTGGATGTCCGCCTCACGGTTACCCGAAACCGCCATGATCCTGAGCCGGGGCCTGCCGCCAGCGAGGCCCGGCTGGGCCGGCGGAAGGCACCTCCGCGCCGATGCGCAACTCCGGTTTACGGCCGCGCCTGGCCGGTTACCAGCGCGCGGGCCCCACCATCCGCGAACTCGGGCCCTGTTGTCCGCATTCGCCATAGTGCTGTGGCTCGACGGCGCGCCGGCCGGGTTGCGCGCGCAAACCGCGGAGGAAGGGTCGCCGACGGCGCGTCCTCTCATCACCCGGGCGATCGACGGCACGCGTCTGGTCGCTTTGCCTGGCAATGTCCGCCCGGAGCTGACCGCCGGCCGCGACCTCGGCCCGGTGGAAGACGGGCTCGAATTGCGCCTTTACCTGGTCCTCCGGCGCAGCGCCGAACAGCAAGCGGCGCTCGACAGGCTCATCGCGCGCCAGCAGCAGCCGGCCGCGCCCGAGTATCATCGGTGGCTCACGCCGCCGGAGTTCGGCGAACGCTTCGGCGCCTCGCGGCAGGACATCGAGAAGGTTTCGGCCTGGCTCGAATCGCAAGGCCTGCGCGTGACTGGGGTGATGAACAACGCGGCTTTCATCGGCTTCAGCGCCAACGCGGGCCAGGTTCGCGTTACCTTTCACACCGAACTGCACTACTACAACGTTCAGGGTGGCAAGTATGCCGCCAACGCGCAGGATCCCATGATTCCGGCCGCGCTGGAGCCGGTCGTCGCCGGAATGGAAGGGCTCAGCCGGATTCCCCCCCGCGGCCATCACACCCGGATTCACCCGGTGGCCTACGAACCTGCGGCGCATCACTGGCGTAACGTCCGGCACAACGCCGATTCCGCCTACGCCGCCGGCGGCGGCGAATACCTGGTTACGCCGCAGGATTTCTACACCATTTACAACGTCGACAAAGTGTTCAACTCGGGCAATCTGGGCGCCAACAGAACCATCGCCGTGGCGGAAATCAGCGACATGCATTACGGCACCGTGAACGCGACGACGGGCGCTGCTTCCGGCGGGGATGTGGCTACCTTCCGCGGCCTGTTCGGCGTGCCCGGCACCCTGAACATGCACGTTTATCATGGTTATGGCACGGTCACGTGCAGCGATCCCGGTGTCGCGGACGACGACAATGAGTCCGAGGCGGCGCTCGACGCCGAGTGGGCCAACGCGCTCGCCCCCTCCGCCAATCTGATCTTCATGTCCTGCGGCGACGGTTCGCTGTTCACCGCCCTGGCTGCGTTAGTGGACAACAGCCTCGCCGACGCCATTGGCAACAGCTATGGCACCAGCGAACAGAATTTCGTCACCTCCGACTACAGCGCTTTCGACACTTTGAATTCGGAGGCCTCCACCAATGGCCAGACCATCTTCGTCGCCGCCGGCGACGCCGGCTCCGACGACAACGACCAGAACACTTCCGGTACGGCCACTTCCGGTATCAACATCGACGCACTCTCCGCTAGCCCGCTGGTCACCGCGGCCGGGGGCACCGACTTTTCCGACCTGTACGACGCATCGATGGGAGGGCCCGCGCAAAGCAGGTATTGGGGTGCCACGAACTCTCCCTACTTCGGCGACGCTTTGAGTTACGTGCCCGAAACGGCCTGGAACGACAGTTGTGCCAGCAGCCTCCTGGCCAGGTGGCAGGGCGGCGGTAGCCCGGCGGTGTACTGCGCCCTCGGTCCTTCGTCCAATGGGTACATCGACGGCGCAGTGGTCGGCGGCGGCGGCGGGTACAGCACCCACTACTCCCAGCCAAGCTACCAGAGTGGCACTCCGGGGCTCAGCGGCTCGGCCACCTGGCGCGCTACGCCCGATATCTCTCTGTTCGCCGCCAACGGCGTTCTGGGACACTACCTCATCCTGTGCGATTCCAGCGCGGCTTCCACTGCGTGTACATCCACCAGCACCTTTGGCGGTGCGGGCGGAACGTCTTTCGTGGCGCCGCAACTCACTGGCATTGCCGCTTTGCTGGCCGGCTACACCGGCTCCCGCCAGGGTCCCTGGAACACTACCCTGTACGCACTGGCCAAGGCACAGTTCACCGGCGGCGCAACCAGTTCGGCTTGCTACTCCAACGGCCAGACGTCGAACACGGGCGTCACGGCCGGCCTGCCGGCTTCCGGCTGCCTCTTCAACGACGTCACCACCGGCAACAACGACGTCCCTTGCGCGGCGGGGGCGACCGGCTGCTTCGTCGATAGCGGCGCCGAATACGGCCTGCTCTCCACCACCGGCGCCGCCTCACTCACCGTCGCATTTCCCGCGGGCGCGGGCTACGACCTTGCCACCGGCCTCGGCAGCATCAATGTCTATAACCTCATCGCCAACTGGAGCACGGCGTTGGCGGGAGAGGCACAGACCATCAGCTTCGGTGCGCTTTCCAATCGGGCGTTCGGCACCGCGCCATTCACCGTAAGCGCGACGGCGTCGTCGAGCCTTCCGATTCGCTTCGCTTCGGAGACCACGCCCGTCTGCACGGTATCGGGGAGCACGGTGACACTGGCTGCCGTAGGCACCTGTACGATTCAGGCGACGCAGGCAGGCAACGGCACATACGCCGCAGCCACGCCGGTCAACCAGAGTTTTCAGGTGACACAAGCGAGCCAGACCATCGGCTTCGGTGCGCTGCCCAATCAGACGTTCGGCGCGGCGCCATTCACCGTCGGCGCAAGCGCGTCCTCGGGTCTTACCGTGAGCTTCGCTTCGGACACCCCGGCGGTCTGTACGGTATCGGGCGCTACCGTGACGCTGGTGGCCGTGGGTACCTGTACGATTCAAGCTACCCAGGCCGGTAACGCGAACTACGCCGCCGCCACGCCGGTCGACCAGAGCTTCGCCGTGATGGCGAACCCCCTGCAGTTGATTCCCGTCGCTCCTTGCCGCATCATGGATACGCGGAAGGCGGACGGACCTCTCGGCGGACCCACGATTCCAGCCGGCGCGACTCGCGCCATTCCAGTCCCGTCCAGTAGCTGCGGTATCCCGTCGAAC
>Ga0182013_10009778_pt1 | contig 10062 bp, 6 predicted proteins | sample 612S2MmetaG_FD_120487 | JGI IMG/M metagenome (GOLD analysis project Ga0182013, IMG submission 120487) | Permafrost microbial communities from Stordalen Mire, Sweden - 612S2M metaG | ecosystem: Environmental > Terrestrial > Soil > Wetlands > Permafrost | place: Sweden: Stordalen | collected...
CGGCGGAGGCGGCCCTGGTACGGTTGCGCGCCGGCGATGCGGAGGGCGCGCTCGGCTTGCTCGACTCCCTGTCGGGCGGCGACGCGGGGCCGGCGCCACATGCCGCGCGCGGCATGACACTGCTGGACATGAACCGGCCGGCGGCGGCGCGCATCGCCTTGCGCACCGCCGTGTCGCTCGGCGACACCTCGCCGCCGACCTTGCTCAACCTCGCCATCGCCGAGGATCGCCTCGGCGAACTGCCACGGGCCCGCGGGCTGATGGAGATGGTGGCCAGGGTCCTGCCGGACTGGGATGAACCCTTGGTGCGGCTGGCGGAAAGCCACCGCACCGCGGGCGATTCTGCCGGCGCCGAACGCGCCTATCGCCGTGTTCTCGACGTCAACCCGAACCGCGAGGAGGCGCTGATCGCCCTGGCCGGCCTGCTGGTCGCCCGGGCCGAGGGTCCCGAAGCCCGCCTGCTGCTGTTGCGCTGCATTGGCATCGCGCCGGGTCGGGCCGAAGCCTGGGCAGCGCTGGGCCTCGCTTTGCTGCTGACCGCCGAGCCGGCGCTTGCACATACCGCGCTGATCGAGGCGCAGCACCTGGAACCAGACGTCGCGGACTACGCGCTGCACGGCATCGAGGCGGCGCGGGTCGCCGGCCTGGCCGAGGCCGAACTGGCCCGGCTCGCCGTGGCGATCGAGGACCAGCCGCTGAATCCCGTGCCGCTGCTGGCACGCGGCGTCCTGCTGGAACGCCTGGGCCGGCGGTCCGAAGCAATCGACTCGCTGGAAGTCGCCGCCCTGCTGGCGCCCGACGAACTGCTGCCGGTCAAGCTGCTGGGGGCTGTGCTGGCGCGCTCGGACCGCCGGCACGAGGCCGAGGCGGCGCTGCGCCGCGCCAGCGAACTGGCGCCCGACGACCCGCGCCTGCACAACGACCGTGCCACCGTGCTGATGCGCATGCACCGCCACGCCGAGGCACAAGCCGTGCTGCTGGGGCTGCTCGAACAATACGGCGACGACACGACGGTGCTGTGCAACCTTTCCAACGCGACGGCCTGCCTCGGCTTGCAGGAGGAGGCGGTCGGCTATGCGCGGCGTGCCATCGCGCATGACCCGAACGCCAGCCTGCCGCGCCGCGCGCTGTGCAACAACCTGCCCTATCGCGACGGCATCACCGGCGCCGAATTGCTGGCCGCGTTGCGCGACTGCGCTGCCAACCTGCCGCGCACGGCCGCGGGCAGTTTCGCCAACGACCGCGATCCGGAGCGCCGGCTAACGGTCGGGCTGCTGTCGGGCTCGTTCAAGACCCACCCGGTGGGCTGGCTGACCGTGGCGGGGATCGAGACGCTCGATCCGGGGCAGTTCGGCGTCGTCTGCCTGGCGCAAAATGCGCTGCCGACCGATCCAATCGCCCGCCGGTTCCTCGCCGTGGCGCAGGACTGGGTCGAGATTGACGCGCTGGACGACGTGGCACTGGCAATGCGCGCGCGCGAACTGGGGATCGACGTGTTGATCGACCTCGGCGGCTACGGCGATGGCGCGCGCATGCCGGCCTGTGCGCATCGGCTCGCGCCGGTGCAGGTGAAGTGGGTCGGCATGCAGAACCACAGCACCGGCCTGCCGGAGATCGACTGGTTCATCACCGACCGTTGGGAGACGCCACCCGAACTCGAGCCGGTGTACTCCGAGCGATTGCTGCGGCTGGCGGACGGCTATGTGTGCTACAGCCCGCCCCCCTACGCGCCGGATGTGCTTCCGCTGCCGGCGCTGGCGAACGGCCACATCACCTTCGGCTGCTTCAACAATCTCGCGAAAGTCACGCCGCGGGTCATCGCCACATGGTCCGAGGTGCTGCGCCGCGTGCCGGCATCGCGGCTGGTGCTGAAGACCCACCAGTTCCACGACCGCCCGACCGCCGATCGGGTGCGCGCCGCCTTCGCCGCGGAGGGCATCCCGTCGGAGCGGATCGAATTGCGCGGGTCGTCGCCGCATCGTGCCTTCATGGCGGAGTACGGCCAGATCGATCTGGTGCTCGACCCGTTTCCCTATTCCGGCGGGCTGACGACGTGCGAGGCGCTGTGGATGGGCGTGCCCACCGTGACCCTGCCGGGCGAGATCTTCGCGTCGCGCCATTCGATGAGCCATTTGTGCAATGTCGGACTGTCCAACTGGGTCGCACGCGATGCGCAGGACTATGTCGCGCTGGCGGCCGCGAAGGCCGCGGACGTTCCGGCGCTGGCGGCGCTAAGGGCCGGACTGCGGGCGCGGACGAAGGCCAGCCCGCTCTGCGACGCGCCGCGCTTCGGCCGCAACCTCGGGGCCGCGCTTCGGCATGCCTGGCGCGGGTGGAGCCTGTCATGAACGCGTTTTCGTCGAGCGACTATTGGGAGAGGCGGTACCGCGCCGGCGGCCATTCCGGTGCTGGGTCTTGCGGCCACCTGGCGGCGTTCAAGGCCGGAGTCGTCAACGGCTTCGTGGCGGACAACACGATCGCGGACGTGCTGGACCTGGGCTGCGGCGACGGCCAGTTGCTGTCGCTGTTGCAGGCGCCGGGATATATCGGGGTGGACGTTTCGCCGGCGGCGCTGGCGGCTTGCGTCACGCGGTTCCCGCAACATCGCTTCGTTGCGTTCGACGCGCTGGACACGTCGCTGCGCGCGGATCTGGTGCTGTCGATCGACGTGATCTTCCACCTGGTGGAGGACTCGGTGTTCGCGTCCTACATGCACGCGCTGTTCGCGCACGCACGGCGGTATGTGCTGGTGTATTCCAGCAACCTCGATAGCGACTGGTCGTCGCCGCACGTGCGGCACCGGCGCTTCACGGACTACGTGGCGGACTGCCGGCCGGAGTGGCGGCTGCTGGCGCATCTGCCGAATTGCTACCCGTTCGATCCGAGCAGGCCGGACGCGACGTCGTTCTCGGATTTCTTCGTGTTCGGGCGGCACGATGCAGGGTGCGTTGTGCGATTGCCCTCTCCCGCGTAGCGGGAGGTTACCCTCTCTTGCATAGCGGGAGAGGAAGGCGCGCAGCGCCGGGTGAGGGTGATCGGGTCGGCATGCTCTACCTGCTACGTGCCTCCCGATCGCCCTCACCCTCGACGCTACCGCGTCTCGACCTCTCCCGCTCACGCGGGAGAGGTTTGGTATCCAGCTACGCGGGAGAGGTTTTGTACCAGCTTGGCTTGCGCTTCTCTTTGAACGCTGTGGTGCCCTCGTGGCCCTCGGAGGAGTAGCGCTGCGTCCAGCTTTCGTGCGCCAGCATCGCCATCTGCCGCTCGTCCAGCAGCAGGCCGTTGGCGCCAAGAAACGACCGTTTCGTCATCGCAATCGCGTTCGGGCCGCTGAGGAACACCGCCTCCAGCACATCGCCCAGCTTCGCTTCCATCCGGTCGGCGGGGACGACCTCGTGCACCAGGCCGATGCGCAGCGCCTCCTGCGCGTCGAACCGCTCGCCGGTCAGGGCATAGCGCCGCGTGTGCCGCAGCCCCATCGCGTGCACCATGTGCGTCGAGATCGGCGTCGGCGCGACACCCACGCGCACCTCGGTCAGGCCGAACAGCGCGTCGGGCGTGGCGAAAGCGACATCGACGCAGCACACCATGCCGGCGCCGCCGCCGAAACACGCGCCGTGCACCAGGGCGATGGTCGGCTTGGGAAACTCGTTCAGCAACTGCATCGCCCGCGTCGTCGCCATCGATGCCGCGTAGTTCTGTTCCGGACCGTAATTCGCCGCGCGGCCCAGCCAGTTGATGTCGGCGCCGGCCTGGAAGTGCCGCCCGGCACCGCGCAGCACCAGGCAGCGCACCGCGGGATCGGGCGCCAACGCTTGCAAGCCGTCGATCAGCGCTGCCAGCAACTCCTCGTTGTAGGCGTTGCCGACCTCCGGGCGGTTCAGCGTCGCGGTCGCCACGCCGCGGCCGTCGATGTTCAACAGTACGAGGTCTTTCGCCGGTTCTTCGCTCATGATGCCACCTTTGCGGGATCGGTATTGCCGCCGCACACCAACACGCCGACATGGGAGCCGTCCGGTGGCACGAACGCACCGGACAGTAGCCCGGCCAGGGCGGTCGCCCCGCCCGGCTCGGCGACCAGCCGGAAGCGGTCCCACAGCAGGCGCTGAGCCGCGGCGATGGCCGTGTCGGGCACCAGCACTGCGTCGGAGACGTAGCGCTGCGCCAGCGGGAACATCAGCGCGCCGACCTGGCGAGCACCCAGGCTGTCGGCCGCGATGCCGCCGACCGGCGCATCCAGCGGCCGCCCGGCGTCCAGCGCATCGTGCAGGGCGGGGCAGGTTGCGGGCTCGACGCTGATGACCTGCGTGCCGCCCGCATACCAGGCCGCCATGCCGCCGATCAGCCCGCCGCCACCGGTCGCCACCAGCACATGCGTGACCTCGGGCGCGTCCTGTTCGAACTCGCGCGCCACGGTGCCCTGGCCGGCCAGCACCGCCGGATGGTCGTAGGCATGCACTTCCAGCGCTCCGGTTTCAGACTGGCGCAGACGGGAGGCGGCCAGCGCCTCGGCGTAGGTCTCGCCGGTCTGCACCACCTCCGCGCCGTAGCTGGCGATGCGCGCCACCTTGGCAGCGGGCGTTAGCGCCGGCACGAAGATCTCCGCCGGCACGCCGAGGGCGCGCGCGGCGTAGGCGACCGCCGCCCCGTGGTTGCCGCCGGATGCGGCGATCACCCCAGCTTCCGGCAGCCGATCTGACAGCAGGCGGTTGAAGGCGCCGCGCGGCTTGAAGCTGCCGGCGTGCTGCAGCAGCTCGAGCTTCAGCGTGACCGGACAGGGCACGCCAAGCTCGACGCCGGCGACGCGCAGGACCGGCGTGTGGCGGACATGGCTGGCGATGCGGCTGGCGGCGGCAGCAATATCGGCGCGGCTGACCATGCCCCGGACGCTGGCACGCCCCGGAAGGTAAGACAACCTCTCCCGCAGGAGCGGGAGCGGGAGAGGGAGAGGGAGAGGGAGAGGTTTTTATGAATCGAACCCCCACTCGGCGACCAGTTTCTCCCGTTCGGCGCGCAGGCGCGCAGCGCGGGTCTGGGTGACCGCCTCCAGCACGACGAGCGTCACGACAGGTGCCAGCTCCGCCAGGAGCCACCCGGCTGCCGCCGCGCTCCACGCCGTTCCCACCACCCGCAGGTCGCCGAGCAATGCCAGGCCGGCGTCCATGGCGTTGCCGGCGCCCCATAATGCGAGCGTCGGCGACACCGAGGCGGCCGTGCCACACAGCAGGACGGTGCGCGCCACCGGCCGGCCGCCCTGCCGGTCGTACAACACCGCCAGCACCCCCGGCAGCAGCAACACCCCCAGCAGCAACGCCATCGCGGGAACCAGCGCGACCACCGCGCCGCAGCCGAGGCCTTGCAGCCAAACCAGCGAGTGCCGCCGCGGCGTTCCGGCCATGCTGCGCATCAGCCCAGCACAGCCAGCAGGATCATCGTCGCGAGCGCAGCCAGGCCAGCGCCGGCAGCAATCTCCTGGCCGATCCGCGCAGCGGTGTCGCGGCGCTGTCCCGCACCGGCGGCGATGCCACCCAGCGCCGCGTCGAGCTGGCTCAGCTCGGCGGCCGCCTGCCTGGCGGCGGCGGCATCGGCGTTGCGCCCGGCCGGATCCTCCAGCGCGGCGAGCATTGGCATCAGCATCCCGGCCTGGGCGAGCACCCGCATGCGATCCGCGAGTTCCTGCCGGCGCGGGCGATTGAACCACAGCGCGACCAGCGGCCCGGATGCGCCGGCGATCCAGGCCGCCAGCGCCGGCAGCGGCCGCGGGTGGTAGCGTAGCTGCAATTGCGCGAGCAATCGTAGCTCGGGAATGCCGACCGGGTTCTGACGGGTTCCGGTCAGGGCGTTGGTGTCGGTCTCCAGCCGGCTGTCGCCTCGCGCGGCGGTGAAGGCGGCCAGGTGCGGGTCGAGCGGCACCGCCTTGGGGTTGGCGGCGATGGCTGCCTCCACCGCGGCGGGCACATCCGCCAGCCGTCCCACCCAGCGGTCCGCGACCAGCGGGCTGGCACAGGGCAGCAGCGGGTTGAGCAAGTAGGTGAGCCGCGGCAGGCCGCCCGCAGGCCCGCGCGTGCCGAGCCAGGCGCGCTGCTGCCGCGCCTCCATCCGCAGCGCGGAATAGTCGCACCGCTCGGATCGGAGCATGGCCCAACTGGCGGCAGCTTCGACCCCGATCAGATCCTCGAGATTGCCGGTCATGGCGGGATCGCCGGCGGCCACGGCCAGCAGCGGGCCCAGACCGTCGGGCCACAATGCGACCCCGCGCCAGCACAGCGGCGCCAGCGGATCGATCGCGGTGACGACCCGCATCAGCATCATCACGTCCGATTTACTCTCCTCCGTCGGCGCCTCCGTCGTCCGGTGGCGCACGAAGTCTTCCACCTTGGCCGCCAGCGCCGAGTCGCCGAGGCCGCGGCGCAGCCACTGCACCGTCGCCCCGCTGCGCAGCGCCGCGATCCCTTGCTCCGCATCGGTCGCGACGGCATAGGCGAGCGTGCGTGAGTCCCATACGGCGATGCTGCCGACCGGCAAGGCGCGCTGGGCCCGGGGCGGCGGCCTGGCGGCGACACGGCGCGAACGGGCAACCCCGGGATCGGTCAGCAGCGTCGGGGTCGGCCGATGCTCCGGATCCTCGGCCAGCATGCCGCGGACGAGATCTGCGATCAGGGGCGGCAGCCGTTCGTCGCCGACCAATGCCCCGTGCGTGCCCAGTTCGAGCTTGCGGCGCAGGATCGCCGTATCGTCCAGCTCTGCCAGCGGCAGCCGGCCCAGCGCCAGCGTCAGCAGCAGTACACCGAGCGCATAGACGTCGTCGGCGATGCTGCCGTCACCCCGCCCGGCGGGGTGGCACATGGCGCTGTAGGGGGGCTCGAACAGGGCGGGCTGGTGCATCGCGGGAGGCGCCGCCCAGGCGGACCCCAGGACCAAGGACTGGCCGCGCTGCCCCGCGAACACGTTGTCGAGCCGTATTGCCCGATGGGTCACGCCGCGGGCAGCCAGTTTCTCCAGCGCGAGGGCGATCGGCCGCAGCACATGGGCGATGAGCGCGGCTTCCGGCCACGGGTGCAGGTGGCCGGTGAGCGGCGGTCCGGGCGGTGCCGGGCAGACGACGAAATACCCGGCTTCGCCGCGCGGGCCTGGCGCCGGGCCATACGCCAGCGGTGTCATCACGCCATCGATCGGCACGGCCAGATTTTGCAGGGCGCGGGCTCGCGGGGGCAGGTCGCGGCGGACCTGGACGGCGATCAGGGCGGTGTCGCCGCTCTGCCGGTCCTTGACCGCGAAGGCGGGCAGGCCGCCGCCGGCCTCCGGCATCGGCTGAGCCAGCAGGACCGCATAGCGGTCGGCGATGAGGACTTCGGGCTGGTTGGCCATTCTGGCGGCGCCGCGGGGAGTGTCGCGGCACAGTAGGCCCGTAATGGTTGACGAAAGGTAAGCGCCGGAAAGGAAAGACCTCTCCCGCTTCGCGGGAGAGAGCCTGCCCCCGGGCGGTTGACCCGGGGGTCGAGAGCGCGAAGCGCGCGAGGGTGAGGGTGATCGGGAGGCACGCGCCAGCGCTTATCGGGAGGCAGGCGCCAGCACTCGCCGAGATCCGGCAGTCCGCGCCAGTTCTCGCCGGCCTCCTGCAGCTCCTGCTCGCGGGAAAGCCCCAACTAGAGCAGTTTCACCCTGACCGGAAAAGCCGCTGCAAGTGCGTCATCCCCGCGCAAGCGGGGACCCAAGCGGCTTGGGTCCCTGCTTGCGCGGGGATGACGAGAAGGACGCGTTCCGGTCAGGGTGTAAACGCTCTAACGGCTGATGCCCCGCCCTACCCCTCGAACGGGTCCTTCATCAGGATGTGTCGTCGCGTTCCGGGCTGGTGGACAGCAGGGTGACCGGCGCCTCCACCAGTTCCTCGATGCGCCGCACGTATTTCACCGCCTGCGCCGGCAGGTCCGCGACGGATCGCGCGCCGCGGGTGGACCCGGTCCAGCCCTCCAGCGTCTCGTATTCCGGTTCCGCTGCCGCCTGAGCGCCCGGCGCGGCGGGCATGTGGCGGAAGCGCTCGCCACGGATGCGGTAGCCGACGCCGATTTTCAGCTCCTTCAGCCCGTCCAGCACGTCCAGCTTGGTCAGCGCCAGCCCGTGGATGCCGCCGACCTTGACCGCCTGGCGCACCAGCGCCGCATCGAACCAGCCGCAGCGGCGGCGCCGGCCGGTCACCACGCCGAACTCCGCCCCGCGATCGCCCAGCAACTGCCCGGTGGCATCGGTCAGTTCGGTCGGGAACGGGCCGGAGCCCACCCGGGTGCAATACGCCTTGGCGATGCCCAGCACGAAGCCGACCGAGGACGGGCCCATGCCGGACCCGGCCGCGGCGGTGGCGGCGACCGTGTTGGAGGACGTGACAAACGGATAGGTCCCGTGATCGACGTCCAGCATCACGGCCTGGGCGCCCTCGAACAGGATTCTCCGCCCGGCGCGGCGGGCCTCGTCCAACCGCTCCCACACCGGCTCGGCGAAGGGCAGCACCTTCGGCGCCAGCGCCAGCAGCCGGTCCAGCAGGTCCTGCTTGGCGAAGGTTGGCGCACCGAGGCCGGCCAGCAGCGTGTTGTGGTGCAGCAGCAGCTCGTCGAGTTTCGCCGCCACGGTTTCAGGCTCGGCCAGGTCGGCGAGGCGGATGGCGCGCCGCGCCACCTTGTCCTCGTAGGCCGGCCCGATGCCGCGGCCGGTGGTGCCGATCTTGCGGTCTCCCCGCGCCGCCTCGCGCGCCCGGTCGATCGCCCCGTGCAGCGGCAGGATCAGCGTGACGTTCTCGGCGATCCGCAGCGTGTCCGGCGTCACGCTCAGCCCCTGGCCGCGCACCTTCTCGATCTCGGCCAGCAGCGCCTCGGGGTCCACCACGACGCCGTTGCCGATGATGCCGAGCTTGCCGCGCACCAGCCCGGAGGGCAGTAGCGACAGCTTGTAGGTCTCGTTGCCGACCACCAGCGTGTGGCCGGCGTTATGGCCGCCCTGGAAGCGCACGACGATGTCGGCGCGGCTGGCTAGCCAGTCCACCACCTTGCCCTTGCCCTCGTCGCCCCACTGGGCGCCGATCACGGTCACATTGGGCATGTCTTCGCCTCCATCTCCGCGCGCCCGTTGCTCCTGCCCGGCGAGGACGCGCTGCCGGGGGGTTGTCTAGCGCTTGTGGCCCGGGGTGCAACCATGGCGGCCGGAGCGGCTGGTCTGCGAAGGCCGGTGGCCGGTCGGCTGCGCCGGATCGGTGGTATGCAGATGCACGCAAAAACCACGCATAGGGGCGGCCGCATGAGCGCGGCTCCCCGGGTGCGGCAGCGCGATCGCTGCACTGAAGCGCCAAGCCGGCCCCAGGCGCATCCGCGTGCATCCGCGTCCATCCGGCTGCATCTGCCTGCTTCTGCGTGCATCCGCCTGCATCCGCCTGTATCTGCGCAAGGCCTTGCTTGCCGAGCCGTACGCGACAACGCCGTCGCCGGCGGAAGCCGGGATGGCCGGCCCGCGACTCCCGCCCCCCAAACGTGGTGTCGCCTCACGGTGCATGAGGTCTTACCTTCCAGAACGCAGCGCGGTGAGCGCCCGCCCGCAGCGCTGCGGGCGGGCGCCCGCAATGCCAGCCGGAGCCCCGCAGCCAACCACGCCCGGCTGGCACCTGCCGAGGACAGCATCCGGCTCCAGGTGCACGGCCCCCTCCCCTTTCGGTCCAGCGCAAAAGCGCCGCTGGCTGGTTCTTGGCGCTGCTGGAGATGCTGGCGCGCTCCATCGAGGACGCCCAGGCCGTGGGCCGTGGGCCATGGGCCATGGGCCATGGCCCATGTCACGCGCCGTGCACCAATCCCCGTGTCATGGCCGGCCCTCGGGTCGAGCGCCCAAGGACAGGCTCCGGCCGGCCACCCACGTCTTTCCTCGATGCCACGATCGAGCGGAAACAGGCATAGCGCACCACGAATCGCAACGGCGGGGCCGGCCGTCGTCCGGCCCCGTGCGTCAACCTCGGTGCATCCGCGCGAAAAGGTCAGGAAGGGCCGGCGGCCGCCGCCGCGGCCGGCGCGTATAGTTCCGATACCG
>Ga0182013_10009780_pt1 | contig 10061 bp, 8 predicted proteins | sample 612S2MmetaG_FD_120487 | JGI IMG/M metagenome (GOLD analysis project Ga0182013, IMG submission 120487) | Permafrost microbial communities from Stordalen Mire, Sweden - 612S2M metaG | ecosystem: Environmental > Terrestrial > Soil > Wetlands > Permafrost | place: Sweden: Stordalen | collected...
CCGGTGAAGATGGTCGGGCGGCTGGGCGCGCAGGCCAGCGAACCGGTGTAGTGCCGGTCGAAACGGACGCCGTGGTCGTCGAACCACTTGCGGCCGAGCAGCGTTCGGTCGCGCCAGGCCAGCACGCCGGAGGCCTCGTACGACGGCACCGCGCGTTCCTCGTCGGTCATAATGATGATCACATCGGGGCGGGCATCGGGGCGATCAGACACGGGCGCTCTCCAATCGGTTCGCCAATCCGGCGAGCATCGAGCCGGACTCTCGTGCCAGGAAGCGACAGAACACGTGCTCGGCCAGCCGCTGGGGTGAGTGAGGACCGATTTCGACTGTGCTGGTGAGGGTTACGACGCTGGACTCGCCATCAGTCGGTGTTACCGTCCACCGGTTGGTCACCCTGCGCAGGGCCGTGGGCAGGCCTTCGATGTCGTAGCTGAGCGCGCGTGGCGGGTCGAACTCGATGATCTGCTCGACCAGGGCTTCGCGCTTGATCTGGACTCGCCGCGCGGTGCCGATGTGTCCCCCGTCGGCGCCGCGGAACAGGATGCACGAGTGATCGGCGTTATCGGCCCACGAACTCAGTGCGCCGAAGTCCGCGAGGACCTCCCAGATTTTCTGCGCGGATGCGGCGATGGAGCGGGTGCGGTGAATGTCGGCCACCCGCTCACGGTACTGCCGGAGTCGACTCTTAGCGGGTCCAGTGCATCAGCGTCTCAACGGCGACCGCTGCGCCGCTGGCCACGACGACGATCGCAAGCGTCACCCAGTCCGCGAGCTTCAAATGCGCGCGTTTGGCCGACAGCTGACCGGTGCCGCCACGCGCGGTGATCGCGTCCCCCATCTCGTCGGCGCGCCGAAGGGTGGTATGGATGGCGGCGGCCAACAGGTCGATGAGCTCCAAGGCGTGCCGGTGGCGCCGGGCCTTTCGGCTCTGCGGTACCCGCTTGGGCCGTAGCTGGCGGGCGGCGTTGAGCACCTGGAATTCGTCGATCAACATCGGGAAGGCGCGCAGCGCAAGCGCCAGCGCCACCGCCCACTCGTCGACCGGGATCCGTAGTATTCGCAGCGGACGGCCCAAAGTCGCTACCGCGGGTCCGATTTCGGCGACGTTGGTAGTCCAGGACACCATTGCCCCTAGCGCGAGCAGCACGATCGACAGCGCGCTGAGCCGCACGAAATTCAGGCCGCCGCCGAGTCCGATCTGCAGCCCGGCAACCGTGACCACCGGCTTGCCGCCGCCCATCGCGGCGCTGATACCGCCCAGGGCGATGACGATCCATAGCCAGCGCGGCACCGACGGGAGCACGCCGCGCGGGATGTGTGCCATCCGGACCGCCGTCAGCACCAGGGCCGCCATCACGCCGATGGTCAGCCAATCCGGGTAGGACGTCAGCAAAATGGAAGCGCCGAGAACAACAAGCAACTTGGTGCCGGCCCAAAGTTCGTGGATGGTGGACGTTCCGGGCACCGGAATGAGCAGCACCACCGGGCGAGCGGGGCGCCGGGTCGGCTTGGGTGCCGGGTTCGATGCCTGGCCCAAAGTCGGGGTCGACGTCATGACATTCCTCCGGCCGCCGTCGGAACCAATTGCAACGTGCCGTTGCTCAGATGCAGGGTGCGCGGGCAGAGATCCTCCAGCCCGGCGAAGTCATGCGAGATCACCACCACAGTCAGACCTCGCTCTCGGCGCAGATCCACCAGCAGCCGAAGCAGGCCGCGCTGGCTGGCGGCATCCAAACCTGCCAGCGGCTCGTCGAGGATCAGCGCCCGGGGCGATCGGGCGAGCAGCCCGGCCAGCACCACGCGGCGCATCTGGCCACCGCTCAACTGGTCGATGGGCCGCTGGGCCAGAGTGGGATCCAGCCCGACAGCGCCGAGCGCGGCGGTCACCCGCTCAACGTCTCGGTGCGAAAAGCCTGCCGCAGAGGCCACTTCCAGGTCGACGCGGCTGCGCATCAATTGCAGCCGGGCTGCCTGGAACGATAACGCCACCGCGCCGACCTGCTCATGAATGGGCCGGCCGTCAACCAGGCATGAGCCGGTGGTAGGGGCGGTAAGTCCGGCCATGATCCATGCCAGCGTCGACTTACCCGAGCCATTGCCGCCGTGGATCAGCACCCCGTCGCCCTGCTCCACCACGAAGGTGATGTCGCGCAGCGCAGTCTTGGCCCACGGGGTGCCGCTGCCGTATTCGTGGCCCACGCCCACCAGTTCGATCGCCGGCACGTGGGACTGGGGCTCCCGTTGATCCTCCGCGGCGGTCGGCGCCGGCGCGTCCACTTGCTCGACCATGTCGGTGTTATCCGGTGAATCGCTGAGGTTGATGGTGCGGTCCGCGGAGTCGGCCTCGTTGTTGTAGTGCGTGATGTGTACCAGGGCGGTCCGGTGTCGTTTGGTGAGGCCGGACAGCACACCCAGCAGGACGTCTCGGCCCTGTTGGTCGACCATCGTGGTGACCTCGTCGGCGATGAGCAACGCCGGCTCCCGGGCCAGCGCCGCCGCCAGCGCGAGGCGCTGCAGCTCACCGCCGGACAGGCTGCCGGTGTCTCGTTCGGCGAGCGCCTCTAGGCCGACCTCGGCGAGCAGGTCGTCGACATCGATGTTGGTGCCCGGCGGCAATCCCCAGACCACGTCGTCGGCGACCCGGGACCCCAGGACCTGGCTTTCGGGGTGCTGAAGGACAACGGCTGTGCCGCCCAGCTTTCCCAATCCCACTGCGCCGGGGCGGTCCACAGTGCCCGATGTTGGTTCCCGGCCGGCCAGGATCAGCATCAACGTGGTCTTCCCGGAGCCGTTGGCTCCGGTGATCGCAACATGTTCGCCAACCCCGACATCCATGGTGATCTCGCGCAGCGCGTCTTGATCGGTGCCCGGGTACCGGAAACGCACCTGGTCCAATCGCACCGGGACCGGCCCGACCGGGGCCTCCTCGCCCAAGCTTCCGTCCCAGGCGTCGAGTTTGTGCACGTCGGGGACACCGTGCATGCGTTCCAGCAGGCGGGACAGAGCCCACCAGCCGACCAACGACACGGTCATGATTCCGAAGGCGTAATACACCAGCATCAGCCACGGCCAGTAGTGCAGACCCTCGGCAAAATAACGCTTCACGTGGTCGCTGGCCCCGTCCAGATGCAGCCGGTTCAGGAAGTTGGCCATCCCGTCCACGTTCGCGGTCGTAACCTGCAAAATCAGGTGCCGCAGCCGGGTTAAAACCATCAGCATGCCGACGGTTAGGGCGCCGAACACGACTCCGGCGATGAGGGACACCACAATAATCGTGGGTTTGCCGCGGCCCTTGCGCTTGACGAAGCCGGTCAGCCCGCCGACGTAGACGCAGTGAATGACGCTCATGAAGCCGCCCAGCCCGGCGATGAGGAAGGCGATCACCCCGGCGGCAACCGTCGCGGCCACCAGCACGCGCAACCGGTAGCGGTAGGCCAGCAGGGCGGTGGGGACGGTCCCGAGCAAGGCCAGCCCGGCCGCGAACGGGACGATCACCGAGATGATTGCGATCACCGCGCACAGTGCACCCATGACCGAGGCCTGCGCCATTTCGACCGGTCGGAGCTGCCCACGCTGACGGAGCGCAGGCAGAGGGGCGGACGCGATCACCCAACCGATTCTGCCAGGTCGCGATCCCGGCAGACCACGGCACACCGCGCCATCAGGGATTTCGCGTGCCGTGAACAGCGATTCGTCTCGCATAGCAAAGCTATGCAACGATGGTTAGATGAAGGTATCCACCGCGGCCGACGACAACGACGTCGCTGCCGCCGCAAACCCCGAATCGCCACCAGGCCTGGGAGCAGATCTGCTTGGCGTGGTTGCGCGGCTCAACCGGCTGGCCACCCAGCGCATCCAGATGCCATTGCCCGCGGCGCAGGCCCGCCTGCTGGCCACGATCGAACTCCACGGCGAGGCCAGAATCGGTGACCTGGCGGCCGTCGATCACTGTTCGCAACCGACGATGACCACGCAGGTGCGACGGCTAGAGGACGCCGGCCTGGTAGCCCGAACCGCCGACCCCGGAGATGCCCGGGCCGTCCGGATCCGGATCACCGACCAAGGGAAACGCACACTCAATGCGGTTCGGGCCGACCGCGCCGCGGCGATCGAACCGCAACTGGCCTTGCTCGAACCGGTAGACCGCCAGGTGCTGGCCGATGCGGTCGAGGTGTTGCGCCGGCTGCTGGCGAATTCCGCTGCCTCGGGTAGCCGCAAGACATTGTGAGCAGAGGATCGACTCGGTCTTAATCGGTGAGGAAAGATGGCGGTCATGGGCCCCGAGTCGTTCGCCTTCCCATTGACCGTCCTGGTCGGATCGATACGGTACGTCTTTGCGCCGGGCCGCGACGTGACGGTGGGCTACGGCAGGGAGTGGGACATCCCGCTGGACGGCCCGGCGTCGCCGACACCCCATCCAGAAGTTGTGTTGCGGTTTGCCGGTAATCAGTGGGTGGCCGTCGACAGGAGCCCAAACGGCATCCTCGTCGATGGCTATCGGGTACCGACCGTCAACATCCGTGACGGTCAGGCGGTCATCCTCGGTGATCCGCAACGCGGTCCGCGGCTGATCTTCCATGTCGGCGCTCCAGCCGGCCCCCCGGCTCGCCCCCCGGCCGGTCCGCCGGCCCGCCCGCCCGGGCGACCCCCCGGTGCGGGCCTTCGCGCGCCTTACCCGCCTCCGCCCCCGGTTCCACCACGGCCACCGCCGCCGCCGCCCAACCGTCCGGGCCCCCGGGTGCCGACCGAGCAGGCCACCCGGCAAATGCGGGTTGCTCCGCCGCGAGTGCCGCCTCCGGTACCGCCGGCCCAGCCTCCCCCCGCTCCGCCCGCACCGGAGGATGAGCGGCCAAGTCTCATCGAGCAGACGACCACCCGACTGACACGTGACGCGGCGCCTTCCGAAACGGGAAAAGCAGAGGGCAACACCACCTATCGGTTGCCGCTCAGGCCCGGCGCACGCACCAGCGGGGTGGCTGCGTACCGGCTCAGGCTCGACGTCGACGAGCACGAGTTGCTCAAGGACGTGTCCTTCACCGCCCGGCCGGGCACCCTGACAGCCGTCGTTGGACCGTCGGCTACGCGCAACTCCGCCCTACTCGCCCTGGTCGCCGGCACCAGGGAGCTGAGCTCGGGACGGATCACCATCGACGGCCACGATGTTCAGGCAGAGCCCGCCTCGATGCGCAGCCGCATCGGGATCGTGGGGCGCGGCGACCGCATGCACGCACAGCTCACCGTCAACCAGGTTGTCGGTTACGCGGCTGAACTGCGGCTACCTCCGGAAACTTCGCCCGTCCACCGTCGCCGCGTGGTGGACCAAGTACTCGAAGAGCTCAAGTTGACCCCGCACAGCGCGACGCGGATCGGCACGCTGACACCCGAACTGCGCCGCTGCGCGTCGATGGCGATCGAGCTCGTCACCAGACCGACGGTGCTCGTGGTCGACGAGCCTGGCGCCGGGCTGGACCAGGAGCAGGAAAATCACGTGATGGCGGTGCTGCGCCGCCAGGCCGACATCGGCTGTGTGGTCGTGGTGGCGCTGAACACTCAGGCATCGCTGACTCACCTCGACGGATGCGACCAGGTAGTGCTGCTCACGCCCACCGGCACGATGGCTTTCGCCGGGCAGCCGGCGCGGATTGAGTCCGCGATGGGCACCGCCGACTGGTCGGAAGTCTTCGCCCAACTCGTCGCCGACCCCGACGATGCCCACCGCGCGTTTCGGGCCCGACAACCAGATCTGGCCGACATGGCGCAGCCCGAAGTGTCGGCACCCTGGCCGCCGCCCGCCGAGCCCACCGTGCGGCGGCAATTCGGGTTGGTGGCCCGGCGCCAGCTGCGGCTGCTCTTCGCCGACTGGATTTATCTGCTGTTTCTGCTGACCCTGCCGCTCGCGCTGGCCGGGCTGACGCTACTGATCCCCGGCACCTCCGGCCTGGACAGGCCACCGGCGACCAGCCACAACGCCCATGAGGCCGTCGAGATCCTGGCCTCGCTCAATATCGCCGCGGTGCTCCTGGGGAGCGCGCTGACCATTCGCGATCTGGTCCGGGAACGCCGTGTCTTCCGGCGCGAGCAGTCAGTCGGATTATCGGCATCGGCGTATCTGGTCGCCAAGATCGTCGTCTTCGGCGTGGCCGCGGCCGTCTTGACGGCCATCCTGACCGCCGTCGTCCTGGCCGTCAAAGGCCAGCCCGCGCACGGCGCCGTGCTGCTGGGCAATGCCGATATCGAGCTCTATGTAACCGTGGCTGCCACGGCCATCGTCGCGGCGATCGTCGGGCTGGCGCTCTCAGCGGTGGGCAACTCGGTACGCGAAGTACTGCTGCTGCTGGTGCCGGTGGTTCTGACGTCGCTGTTGTTCGCCGGTGGGCTGATTTCGTTGGTGGGCACGTGGGTCTACGACCAGATCTCCTGGTTCGTCCCGGCGCAGTGGGGCTACGCGGCTTCGGCGTCCACCGTCGATCTGCGCAGGGTCGACGACCTGGCCGCTGATGCCCAGATGTGGACGCACTACGTCGGCTGGTGGGTGTTCGACATGATCGTGCTGATCATCTTCGGCGCGATGTGGGCCGGCTTCGCACGGTATCGGCTGCGGTCCCCCAAAAACTGACCGCGAGAGTGCAACTGGCGACGCGTTCTCGAGAAGACCCGTCGCCAGTTGCACTCTCGCGGGTTTAGGCGCCGTCACACAGCCGCCCCGATGAGCGAACCGACCGCATAGGTGGCACCGACGGCGACGGCGCCGAACATCAATTGCCGGGCCGCGGCCCACCACACCGGTTTGCGGGTGAACCGGGCGGTCAGCGCGCCAACGACCAGCAGGCCGACCGCTCCGCATGCCAGACCCGCGGCGAGTGACCCATAGCCGAGAAGGTAAGGGATCAATGGAATTACCGCACCGGTGGCGAACATCACGAAAGAGGCGATGGCCGCCAGCCGCGGCGAAGGCTTCTCGGAAGGGTCCAAGCCGATCTCCGCGCTGAGATGGAAGTTGACTGCCCGCTTCTCGTCGCGATGAATCTCGTCGGCAGCGGTCTGTGCGGTGCCCTCAGTCATGCCGATGTTGACGAGCATGCCGATGAGTTCCGCCCGCTCGGCCAGCGGGCGAGAGCGCTGGGCCCGGCGTTCGATGTCCACCTCGGAATCGATCTGCTCGTTGGCCGTGGTCACCGACGTGTACTCGCCGAGCGCCATGGAGAACGCCCCGGCCAGCAGGCCCGCGACGCCACTGAGCATGACGGTCTGGGCGTTGCCGGCGGCCGCCACACCGGCGATCAGGGCGGTATTGGTACCCAGGCCATCCATGGCACCAAAGGTGCCCGCACGCAACCAACCTCCGCTGACATCGGGATGGATGTGCCCGACGTCGTACGACGGGTCGGGCTGCTGCGCTGGAGCATCTGACTCAGTCATGACGCCATCTAACCGTCATCGAGGTGCGCAGATCTAGCGGTCGACTGCAGTCAGTCAGTTTGGCGTCTGACGCGGCAACGGCCGCTGCAAGGCCGGTCAGGACAACCGAACTCGGCTAAACGCTTCCGCACGCCAGCACCCATTGGTGCTGAAACGTCAATACCGTTGCGGCGGTTTCGAAGTCGGCGTGGTAGTGAATAACAGTGAGTTGGTGCGCCGCGGCCGGTGTCGCGGTCAGCAGGTCGGCCATGCCGACGGCTCGATGTCGGCCGATTCCCGCCAGTGCGCGCTGGGCGCCCCGAGCGGTCTGCCAATGCTCGTCGTTAGTCGGCAGGTACTCGTAGGCAACGTGGCGATCGGCCCACAGCTGCTCGTAATCGGACGACCCGCGGGCACCATAGAGCGCTTCTGCGTCCAGCGACGCTGTCGTGGCGACCACGCCGCCTTCGATCAGCGGCCGCAGGCGCCTAGCCACTTCGAGATTGCGCATCCTCGCCGCTGCGCTGGTATCGATCAGATAGCGCGCGATCAGCGCCACACTTTTCCGCGTTCATCCGGGTCGGCCACGCTGTCCAAACCGCCCTGCTCGAGCCATTCAATCTGGCGCGCCCGGGCGGATCTAGCCGCCGCTTGCTGCAGCGCGATTCGCACGGTGTCCGAGATGCCAGAGGTGGCCAGTTCCCGCTGCGCCGCCGCGAGCAGGTCGTCGTCCAGGTCGATCAATCGCTTAGGCACTCAGGCCCCTCCGAAGATGCGTACATACCATCTATCACTTAATTATATTTTGAACAGACTGACCGCGAGGGTGCGGCTGGCGACGTGTTTCTCGAGGCGGACCCGTTGCTGGTCGGACTCTCGCAGGTTTAGGAGGCGCCAGCGGGGGATACCGTCGAATTATGGCGTCCGAAACGAAAACTACTGCCGAATATCTGCGCGACGCGCTGGACGGGCGTTGGCGCGAGGTGAAGAACCAGACGCGGGACTGGCTGTCGCGTGAACAGTTCCGCCCGCACTACACGCCGAACACGGTTTTGGCCCGAGCCAAGGTGGCGGAGCAGATGAAACTCATCGCCGCCGCGGGCATCTCCGACGAGGGATTCCGCAAGGAGCACGGGGGCACCGGCGACGTCGGCGCCGCCGTCACGATGATCGAGATGCTCGCGATGTCGGATCTGTCACTGATGGTCAAGGCCGGGGTGCAGTGGGGCCTGTTCGGTGGTGCCGTCGAAAACCTCGGCACCGAACGCCACCACGAGGCTTACGTGCAGAAGATCATCGACCTCGAGATGCTCGGGTGTTTCGCAATGACCGAGACGGGACACGGCAGCGACGTTCAGTCGCTGGAGACGACCGCGACGTACGACGTCGACTCCGAAGAATTCGTCGTCCACTCCGAGACCCCGACCGCCCGCAAGGACTACATCGGCGGGGCCGCCGAGACCGCGCACGTGGCGGCAGTTTTCGCGCAGCTGATCACCGCCGAAGACGGCAAGCCGGTCAATCACGGCGCGCATTGCGTCTTGGTGCCGATCCGCGATGACGAAGGCAACGATCTGCCCGGCGTGACGACGTCGGACTGCCAATACAAGGGCGGCCTGCCCGGTGTGGATAACGGCCGCATCATGTTCGACCATGTCCGCGTTCCGCGGGTCAACCTATTGAACAAGTACGGCGACGTCGCACCCGACGGCACGTATAGCTCGCCGATCGAGAATCCCAACCGCCGGTTCTTCACCATGATCGGCACGTTGATCCGTGGCCGGATCACTGTCGGCGGCAGCGCCGGTACCGCCGCCCGTGTCGCGCTGGACATCGCCACGCGATACGCACTGCAGCGCAGGCAATTCAGTGCACCCGACGACGAGGGTGAAGTGCTGATCTTGGATTACCTGGTGCACCAGCGGCGGCTGTTCCCGTTGATAGCACGCTCGTATGCGTTGCAGTTCGCGCAGAACGAGCTGGTCTCCAAGTGCCACGACTTGCAGACGTCGGACGTGGCGGATGCCGAGGAGCAGCGCGAGCTGGAATCGCGCGCGGCCGGACTGAAGGCGGCCAACACCTGGCACGCCAGCCGGGCCATTCAGGAGGCCCGGGAGGCCTGCGGTGGCGCGGGCTACATGGCCGACAACCGGCTGATCGCACTGCGCGGCGACACCGACGTCTTCACCACCTTCGAGGGCGACAATCACGTGCTGACCCAGCTGGTGGCCAAGGAGCAGCTGACCGCCTACGCCGACGACATCAAGGGCATGAGCCCGGTCGAATGGGTGCGCTACGCCGCCACCACCGTCGGTGACAGGGTGCTGAAACGCACTGCGGCCGAGGCGATCATGCAGACAATCGTGGACGCCCGTCAGGACAACGAAGAAGAGGGCAGCCTGTTCAACCGCGGCACCCAGGTCACCATGTTCGAGGACCGCGAGGAATATCTGCTGTCGTCAGTGGCGCGACGGCTGCAGGGCAAGGCCAAAGAGATGTCGGCGTTCGACGCGTTCAATGCCGTACAGGACCATGTGCTGCACGCCGCGACCGCGCACATCGACCGAATAGTGCTGGAAGCCTTCGTCGCCGGGATCGACGCGTGCGAAAACGAGGAGGCCCGCGAGCTGCTGGGGATCGTCTGCGACCTGTACGCGTTGTCG
>Ga0182013_10009783_pt1 | contig 10059 bp, 10 predicted proteins | sample 612S2MmetaG_FD_120487 | JGI IMG/M metagenome (GOLD analysis project Ga0182013, IMG submission 120487) | Permafrost microbial communities from Stordalen Mire, Sweden - 612S2M metaG | ecosystem: Environmental > Terrestrial > Soil > Wetlands > Permafrost | place: Sweden: Stordalen | collected...
CAGCTGGTGGATGCCGGTCACACCGGCGCCCACGATCAGCACGTCGGCGTCGAGGCGGCCCGGGTCGTCGTCAGGGGTGGGTTCGAGGTGGTTCATCGTCGTGCCGCGTCCATCCAGTCACTGTGTCATCGGAGACCCCGGCACCGCCCCGAGCGCAGACTCGGGTCTGTACCGACCGGTTAGTATACGACGCGGCCCGGACGAGAAGGCGTGGAGGCGAGATGGCGATCACGGATCAGAGGCGGTCTGGACTCCCGGTTCCCCATGCCGTCGAACTGCCCGACCGGATCCCCAAGGAGCGGTACTACGACCCCGGTTTCTTCCAGGCCGAGGTCGACCACCTCTGGTCCCGGACCTGGCAGATGGCCTGCCGACTCGAGGAGATCCCCGAGCCCGACGACTTCACCGAGTACGAGATCCTGGACCAGTCCGTCATCGTGGTCCGCACCGCGGAGGGGGGCGCCCGGGCCCTGCAGAACGCCTGCCGCCACCGCGGCGTGCGGGTGGTCGAGGGCCGGGGACGTTGCGGGAGCGGATTCGTGTGCCCGTTCCACGGCTGGTGCTACGCCCCCGACGGCACCAACACCTTCGTCTCGAAGGCCCGGACCTTCTCCGAGCACAACCTGCGACCGGGGGAGATCGACCTCACGCCGGTCCGGTGCGAGGTGTGGGGCGGATGCGCATGGATCAACCTGGACCCGGACGCGCCGCCGCTGCGCGAGTGCATCGAGCCGTTCGCCACGACCCTCGACGCCTGGAAGATGGAATCGCTGCGGGCCGAGTGGTGGTACTCGTTCCGCCTCCCGGTCAACTGGAAGCTCGCCGAGGAGGCGTTCCTCGAGCAGTACCACGTCATCGAGACCCACCCCCAGCTGGTCATTCCCGGCCGGTACCCGCCACGGGACCCGACCACCTTCGACCCGCGCACATTCGTCGAGTCGGAGCTGCACTACCTCCGGACGATGAGCGACGGCATGGCGGGCATGGTCCACGCCGACGACGTGGCCGTCGCCGAGACCCTGCGCGACATCGAGCTGCCCGCCGACCCGACGGCGGCCCTCGCCATCTGGCAGCGCACCCTGAACGACGCCGTGGTGGAGTGGCACCGGGACCGGGGGTGTGACATCCCCGACCTCAACGGACTCGAGGAGGCCGGCCTGAACGAGCCCATGGGCTACTGCTTCCCGCACTTCTTCGTGCTCCCGATGTACTCCAGCGCCTCGTCCTACCGGTTCCGCCCGCTCGGCCCCGAGGAGACCCTCATGGAGATCTGGTCCCTCACCCGGTTCCCCACCGGCGCCGCCGGCGAGCCGCCCACACCCCCCGAGCCCTGGGACCACGACGACCCGCGCGTGCCGCCGATCCCCATCCAGGACTTCTCGAACCTCCCGCGCCAGCAGCGCGGCCTCCATGCCCGGAGCTTCGAGTACATGCGCCTGTCCGAGGGGATCGAGGGCGGTGTGGCCAACTTCGAGCGGACGGTGGACGGCTTCCTGGCCGGACTGCCCTACGAGCGGCTGCTGCCGGCACTCCGCCAGATCAACCTCAACCCCCTCGAACGGCCCGTCGTCGACCTCGGCCTCTGAGCACGACCCGAGATACCGGAGAGGCGCACCACGATGAACCAGGCAGACGCGGCAGAGGGGGTCCGGGCCACCCTGGCCGCCTACGCCCACGCCCTGGACGACGGGCGGACCGACGACGTCGTCGCCACCTTCTGTCCGGACGGCACCTGTCAGATCCCGGGACTCGGTACCCACGAGGGCCACGACGCCCTCCGCCGGGCATTCGCCCAGTGGGTGCCCCGTCGACCCCAGCGCCACGTCGTGGTCAACACCCATGTGACCGACTGGAACGCCGACGAGGCCCGGGCCAGCAGCGACGTGCTGTTCCTCCTGAAGGGGAAGGACGGGTGGTCGGTGCAGCTCGTCGGGCGGTACCACGACCACCTCCACCACTCGGAGGGGACCTGGAGGTTCCACCGACGGACGGCGGAGTTCATCGATTGACCTCGCCGCCACCCGGATCGGTGCGGAAACGGCGTTCACATATAGGTAGAGTCTGAGTTACAGATCGACCGGCCAGACCGGCGACACCGACGAGAGAGAAGGGGGACCACGCGTGACCGTGCTCAGGACCGAGAAGTTGACACCCACGGTGGGCGCACTCGTGGAGGGCGTCGACCGTGACCAACTGCTGCACGACGACGCCCTCCCCGACGCCACACTCGAGGCCCTGGAGGCGAACGGCGCGCTCGTCTTCCGGGGCCTGCACCTCGACGACGAGGCCCAGGTGGCCTTCAGCCGCAAGCTCGGCACCGTCGAGAAGCTGGGCCGGGGGGACAACCCCGAGATCTTCCTGGTGACGCTCAACCCGGACAGGAACCCGGCGGCCGCGTACCTGAAGGGGACGTTCGACTGGCACATCGACGGGTGCACCGACGACATCCCCATCATGGCCACGATGCTCAGCGCCCACGCCGTCGCCGATTCCGGCGGCGAGACGGAGTTCGCCAGCTCGTACCAGGCGTACGAGGCCCTGTCCGACGAGGAGAAGGCGCACTGTGAGTCGCTGCGGGTGGTCCACACCATCGAGGCGTCCCAGCGACTGCAGAACCCGAATCCCTCCCCCGAGGCGCTCGAGATGATGCGCCAGCGGCCGGCCAAGGAGCACCCGCTGGTGTGGACGCACCGCTCGGGCCGCAAGTCGCTGGTCCTCGGCGCCACCGCCGACTACGTCGTGGACATGGATCCGGCCGAGAGCCGGGCCCTGCTCGACGACCTGCTCGCCCGGGCCACGACCCCCGAACGCGTGTACCACCACGAGTGGAAGGTCGGCGACGTGGTGGTCTGGGACAACCGGGGCGTACTGCACCGCGCCCTGCCCTACGACCCGGGCTCGCCCCGCGACATGCACCGCACGACCTTCGCGGGCGACGAGCCGATCCAGTGAGCGACGCCGGCCCACCGGCCGACCCCCGGCGGTTGCACGGGAAGGTCGCCGTGGTCACCGGGGGCGGATCGGGGATCGGACTGGCCATCAGCCTCCGACTCGCCACCGACGGGGCGGCCGTCGCCGTGCTGGACCGCAACACCATCTCGGCGGACGAGGCCGTCGGCGCCATCACGGCCGCAGGCGGCACGGCCGTCGGGGTCGAGGCCGACGTGACGGACCGGGCCGCGGTCGAGGCGGCCGTGGCCCACGTCACCGAGAGCCTGGGTGCGCCCACGATCCTCGTCAACAACGCCGGCCTGGAGCAGTTCGGACCCTTCCTGAAGATCGACCTCGACACGTGGCAGCGGATCCACACGGTGAACCTGACGGGCACCTACCACTGCTGCCAGGTCGTGCTCCCCCACATGCTCGACGCCGGCTGGGGCCGCATCGTCAACATCTCGTCGTCGAGCGCGCAGGGTGGCCAGCCCTACATGGCCGCCTACGTGTCGTCCAAGGCCGCCGTCATCGGGCTGACCAAGTCCCTGGCCCTCGAGTTCGGACCCAAGGGCATCACCGTCAACACCATCCCGCCCGGATTCATCGACACGCCCATGCTGCGGGCCAGCGAGGCGAAGGGGCGGCTCGGGGGCGCCGTCGAGGAGCACGAACAGCGCACCCCGGTCCGGCGCATCGGCCGGCCCGAGGACATCGCGGCCGTCACCGCCTTCCTGGTCACCGAGGAGGCGTCGTACGTCACCGGACAGGTGATCGGCGTCAACGGCGGGCGCAACACCTGACATGGGCCGCGTCGACCCGTTAGCTCCCCGCGACTGGCCGCCCGCGATGGCCGACGCCATCGCCGCGCTCCGTCCCCCGAACCCGCGCTACCCGTTCCCGTCCCGCGACCCGTCGCGGCCGAAGGGCCTCCATGCACTCGGACTCCTCGCCCACCATCCGGAGCTCACCACCGCGTACCACCACTTCAACGGCCACGTCCTCTTCGCGTCGACGATCACGCCGCGCCAGCGCGAGCTCCTCGTGCTGCGGGTGGCCGTGCTACGCGACGCGGCCTACGAGTGGGCCCAGCACGCCGTGCTGGCCGGGGACGCCGGAATCACCCCGACGGAACTGGAGGCTGTACGGTCGGGCCCCGACGCGGCCGACTGGTCGCCGTTCGAGGCCGCCCTGCTGACGGCGGCCGGGGAGCTGGTGGCCGACGCCCGGCTGTCCGACGCGACCTGGGCCACCCTGTCGGCCGAACTCGACACCCAGCAGCTGATGGACGTCGTCTTCACCGTCGGCGCGTACGACCTGCTGGCCATGGCGTTCCGGACCTTCGATGTCGAACTCGACGACGACCTCCGTGACCCGGCCTCCTGACCGGATGCCCCGGGTCGGGGCCCGGGCGCGAACTGGTTCAGGTCATCGGTGCGAATCCGTCGCCCGGCGCCTCGACGTGCACGATCTCGGGGACGGCCGCGAGCCAGTTGGACAGCTGGGCGCTGGCCGTCTTGAAGTGCTCGGACTGGACGTGGGCCTCGCCGGCCGCCGCGTCCTTGAAGGCCTCGATCAGCACGTAGACGTTCGGATCGTCGACACTGCGCGACCACTCGAAGCAGATGTTCCCCGGCTCCGCCCGCGTGGCGGCGGTGAAGTCGGCGACCAGGTCCACCCAGTCGTCGGCGAACTTGGCTCGCACCTTCTGCTTCACGACGATGAAGATCACGTTGGCGTCCTTCCGGGCTCGTGGGCGACGGACGACGGGAGTGTAGCGCCGGGTCCCGGGGCGCTCCCGGCCGGCCGACGGGGGAAGGTCCGTCACCGGACCGGCCGACCGAGGAGCTGAGGAGGCGCCGTGTTCACCATGCGGTTCGACATGCGGGCACCGGCGACCGGCGCGCCGGCCGGCGACCTGTACGACGCGGCGCTCGAGATGGCCGCGTGGGCCGACGGCCGCGGGGCGCTGGCCGCCATCCTGTGCGAGCACCACGGGATGAGCGACGGCTACCTGCCCTCGCCCCTCGTCCTGGCCTCGGCCATGGCGGCCCGCACGACGACGCTCCCCATCATGGTGGCGGCCGTGGTCCTTCCCCTGTACCACCCCGTCCGCCTGGCCGAGGAGATGGTGGTCATCGACATCCTGAGCCGGGGTCGCGTCAGCTACGTGGCCGCCATCGGGTACCGGCCCGAGGAGTACGCCATGCACGGCGTCGACTTCCACCGGCGGGGCGCCATCGCCGAGGAGTCCCTCGGCGTCCTGCTGGCGGCCAAGTCGGGTGAGCCCTTCGAGTTCGCCGGCTCCACCGTCCGGGTCACGCCGCCCCCGTTCACCGCGGGCGGCCCGATGGTGGCGTGGGGCGGCGGCAGCGTGGCCGCCGCGCGACGGGCCGGCCGGCACGGGGTCGGATTCCTCGCCCAGCGCTCCGACCCCGAACTCGAGCCCGCCTACCGCGAGGCCGCCGCGGAGCACGGCCACGAACCGGGCATGTGCCTCCTCCCCGATGACGACACCACCACGGCGCTGTTCGTGGCCGAGGACGTCGACCTCGCCTGGGAGGAGCTCGGACCCCACCTGATGCACGACGTCTCCATGTACGCGGCGCTCAACGAGGGGGTGCCGCACAGTGCGTCGATCTCCTCGGCGACCACGGCCGAGGAGCTGCGGGCCGAGGACACCAGCCACCGCATCGTCTCCGTTGACCAGGCGGTCGAGCTCGTCCGGTCGGGCACGCCGCTCCAGCTCCACCCCCTCATCGGTGGCCTGCCCCCCGAGGTCGGGTGGCGGTACCTGCGTACCGTGGTCGACCGGGTCCTGCCGGAGGCGACCGGTGGGTGAGCGGGTCCACCCGGCGGGTCGGGCGACGCGGGTCAGGGGGTCGACCGGGCGGCCGTGGCGGAATCCCCGTTCTTGGCCGCGGGCGCCCGTGACACCTGGGCGCAGGGGCCGGGCCGACGCCGGCCACCGGAAACAAACCTGCCTCTGACGGCAAGTGAGTTTCCCTTATTTGGTATACCGTGTTCTGTCACGGAAAGAACGTGTACGAGGCCCGTCACCGGTCGAGCCGAGGGGAGCTGACCGGGTAATCGGGTGGTCGACCCTCCGTCGCACCGGGCGGGGGGTCGAGTAGCGCTAGTGGGGGAGTCCGACTTGCTGCAGTTCGTGATCGCGGGACTGGTACTCGGCGGGATCTATGCGATCGCGTCCGCAGGTCTGGTCATCACGTACACGTCGTCCGGCATCCTCAACTTCGCCTTCGGCGCCATGGCGTTCTTCATCGCCCGCTTCTACTACTACCTGCACACCCAGCAGAGTTGGAGCATCCCGGCGGCGGGCGCCGTGGCGATCCTGGTCGCCTCGCCGGCCCTCGGGATCCTGCTCTACGCCGTCCTGTTCCGGTTCCTGCGCCTGTCGTCCCCCCTGACCAAGGTGGTGGCCACCATCGGCCTCTCGGTCGCCCTGCCGTCCCTCGCCACCATCATCTTCGGCAACCAGGCGATCCAGTCCGCTCCGGGCCTCGCCCCCGAACCGGTCAGGGTGTTCCGCTTCCTCGGCGTCCCGGTCACCCTGGACCAGGTCATCGTCTACATCAGCGTCGTGGTCATCGTGGTGGCCGGGGCCCTGGTGCTCAAGTACAGCGACGTGGGCCTGAAGGTGCGGGCCATGGTCGACTCCACGGCCATGACCGACCTGTCGGGCACCAACCCGACGACGATCTCCATCGGCGTCTGGGCGGTAAGCACGTTCCTGGCGGGCCTGACCGGCGTGCTGGCGGCGCCCATCATCGGCCTCGACGCCACGAACTTCACGCTCCTGATCGCCGCGTCCTTCGCCGCGGTCATCGCCGCCAAGCTCCGGAGCCTGCCCATCGCCGTCGTGGTCGGCCTGCTCATGGGGGTGGCCACGTCGCTGATCCAGCGGTACCTCCCGCCGGCCAGCGCCTGGACGGGCGAGATCATCGACGCCGTCCCGTTCATCGTCATCGCCATCGTGCTGCTCTACAGCCTCGTCCGGGGCGGACGGGTGGGGGAGACCGAGGGTTGGGGGGGTGCCCTGGACCGGGCCATCGCCCCGCAGGGCGAGAGCAAGCTGGCCGCCTCGACGTCCAGTGTGGTCGAGACGGCCTCGCTCAACTTCTTCGGCCGGTACGCCGGTCCGGTGGTGCTCGTGGCCGCCGCGGTGGCGTTGCCCCTCGTCGTCGGCAGCTACTGGGTCGGCCTGACGTCCCAGGCCTTCGCCTTCGCGGTGATCTTCCTCTCCTGGACGCTGGTCACCGGTGAGGGCGGGATGCTGTGGCTCTGTCAGATCACCTTCGCCGGGGTGGGGGCCCTGTCGACGGCCGAGTTCGCCAACCACCAGGGGTGGCCCGTCCTGGCCGCCATCGTCGCCGGGGGGGTGGTCGCCATGGCCCTCGGGGCCCTCATCGGGTTCCTGAGCATCCGGCTGGGCGACCTGTACGTCGCCCTGGTCACGCTGACGTTCGGCCTACTCGTCGAGAACCTCATCTTCACCCTGCCGACCTTCGTGAACCAGGGACTCGGCGTGACGCTCGACCGACCCGGCTTCGCGACCTCGGACACGACCTACGCCTACGTGTGCCTCGCCGTGTTCGTCGTCGTGTCGCTGTTCGTGGTCAACCTCCGTCGGTCCACCACCGGGCTCGCCCTCAACGCCGCCCGGTGGAGCGAGGCGGGTGCCCGGACGTCGGGCATCAGCGTGGTCCAGATGAAGGTACTGGCCGGGGCCACCGCCGCCTTCATCGCGGGCATCGGTGGCGGCCTGCTGGCCGTGTCCCAGTCGACGGTCGTGCCCGGGGAGTTCGCCACCTTCGCCGGGATCGTGTGGTTCGCCTCGCTGGTGACCATCGGGATCCGGTCCACGGCGGCCGCCCTGGTGGCCGGTCTGGCCTTCGTGATGCTGCCGGCCCTGTGCCAGGCCTACCTGACCCCCCAGTGGGCCAACTGGCTGCCGGTCGTGTTCGGCATGGGCGCCATCTCGGCCGCCAAGTTCCCCGACGGGATCCTGGCCGAGAACAGCCGCCGCCTGCGACGCCTGTTCGAGCGGGTGGCGCCCGACACCCTCGCCGACGACCGGTTCGTCGAGGAGGTCCGGGCGGGCGTGGCCGAGACGGAGGCCGTCGGCGTGGCGCCGGGCGTCGCCGGGAACGCGCCATGACGACGGCGACCGACGCGGGCGCACCGGGAGCCGACGCCGGGCCGAACGGTCCCGCCGCCCTGGCGGCGCAGGGGATCGTCGTCCGTTTCGGCGGGCTGACCGCCTTGTCGGACGTGTCCCTCGACGTGCCCCGGGGGAGCATCGTCGGTCTGGTCGGGCCCAACGGTGCCGGCAAGTCGACGCTCCTCGGCGTCCTGTCCGGCCTGCTCAGTCCCAACGAGGGGACCGTCCGCCTCCTGGGCGACGACGTCACGGGTGTGTCGGCCCGGCACCGCGCCATACGCGGCGTGGCCCGCACGTTCCAGCAGCCCGAGCTGTTCATGGGCCTCTCGGTGCGCGAGCACCTCGTACTGGCCTACCGGGCCCGCGTCGCGCCCCGACGGATGTGGCTCGACATGCTCAACCCGGCGGCCCTGTTCCGCACCGCGCCCGGCGAGACCGACACGGTCGACGGGCTGCTCGAACGACTGCACCTGACCCATGTGGCCAAGGCCCCCGTGGCTGCGCTGCCCCTCGGGGTGATCCGCCTCGTCGAGGTGGCCAGGGCGCTGGCCAGCGAGCCGAAGGTCCTCCTCCTCGACGAGCCGCTGTCGGGACTCGACATCCACGGCTCCGAAAACCTCGTCAGTGTGTTCCGGGAGATCGTCGACCGGAGCGACGACGGCCTCGCCCTGGTCATCGTGGAGCACGACGTGGCCGCCGTGTTGGCGCTGTCGGACTCGGTCGTGGTGCTCGACTTCGGTGAGCGGATCGCGGTGGGTACCCCCGAGGAGGTCCGGAGCGACAGCGCCGTGCGCGCTGCGTACCTCGGCGACGTCGAGCCGCCGACGCGAACGGCGGCCGGGCAGGAGGGCCCGGCGCCGGGAAGCGCCGTCGACGGACAGGGGGCCGGGGCGTGAGCGCGCCGCTGCTGACCGTCCAGGATCTCGACGTCAGCTACGGCGCGTCCCAGGCCCTCTTCGGGGTCTCCCTCGAGGTGGAGCCCGGGTCGGTCCTGGCCGTGCTGGGCGTGAACGGGGCCGGCAAGAGCACCTTCGCCCGGGCCGTCTCGGGCCTCGTCCCGGCGACCGCCGGCCGGGTCACCTTCGACGGGCGCGACATCACGGGACTTCCCGCCCATCGCGTCCGCCGGCTGGGCCTGACCTACATCCCCGAGGGTCGGGGGATCTTCCCGCGCCTGTCGGTCACCGACAACCTGCGGATGGCCGTCGCCCAGGAGCCGCGGGCCCAGCGCGCCGCCGCCATCGACCGGGCCATCGAGCAGTTCCCGGTCCTGGGGAAGCGTCCGTCGCAGCGGGCCGGCAGCCTGTCCGGTGGTGAGCAGCAGATGCTCGCCCTGGCGCGGGCATTCGCCGTGTCGCCGAAGCTCATCATCGCCGACGAGCTGTCGCTCGGCCTGGCTCCCTCGGTCACCGAGTCGGTGTTCCAGAGCCTCGACGAGGCCCGGAGCTCGGGCATCACCATCGTGCTCAGCGAGCAGTTCGTCCACCGGGCCCTCAAGATGGCCGACAGCTGCGTGATCCTCACCCGGGGCCGGGTGGGCTGGGCCGGATCCGCCGCCGAGGCCGGCCAGGAGGTCCTGGACCGGTACCTGGGCGAGGCGGAGTCGGCGACGGGGGCCGTGCCGTCGGGAGCGGGCGAGTAGGCCGACCGGGCGACGGGGGCGACTCCCCCGCACCACATCTTGTCCATGCGTCACCAATCATCCGAAGTACCTAGGGAGGAAAGAATGTTCAGAAGTCGGACTACGACCGGGGTGATCCTGGCCGCGGCACTCGCCCTGCCGCTGCTGGCGGCAGGATGCTCGAGCGGGACCTCGGCCCCGGCGACCACCGGGTCGGCGACCACGGGGTCCACGTCCCCGCCCACCACGACGGGTTCGGGCGGCCACGAGGCCACCGGCTCGCCGATCACCATCGCCTACGTCACCGACCTGACCGGTGAGGGCG
>Ga0182013_10009786_pt1 | contig 10057 bp, 7 predicted proteins | sample 612S2MmetaG_FD_120487 | JGI IMG/M metagenome (GOLD analysis project Ga0182013, IMG submission 120487) | Permafrost microbial communities from Stordalen Mire, Sweden - 612S2M metaG | ecosystem: Environmental > Terrestrial > Soil > Wetlands > Permafrost | place: Sweden: Stordalen | collected...
ACCGGTCACGATCACCTGGCGGCAACGTCTATCGCGCATACCGATCCAGCGCTCGATGTGGTCGACCGTCCGCATCGCCGAGACGAGGTGAACGCGGGAACCGAGGATGTGAACAGACGGTTCAGCGCTTGGAGAAGCTTGAGACTCCTGAGCGTTCATCATGCTGTTCTCACCTTAAGAGCAATGCCGTTGACCAGTCGCGTGGCGAGATGCTTTCCAAACTGAATTCCGGAGCGCTCTATGCAGTGGTAGAGCGTAAACGATACGAGCGCCGTGAGGAACACGGACAGGATCGCGCTGGCTGCTACATTGCCGATATGCAGTCTTGTAAAGCAAAGCCACAAAATGGGAACGTGGCAAACGTAAATTCCATAGGAATACTGAGCGACCCTTTTGGTGACTGCGTTGAGCCAACGATTTGTGAGTTCCGCGAAAAGGGGAATCGCCAGCCCCGTTATTCCGCAGAAAACCCAATCGCGCACCAGATCAAAGTATGGTGGCAGCCAGATGCGGTGATCGTTCTTGACCGCACCGTGAAGAGCAGCAAGCCAATTCGATCCGTAGACTCGGAAAACATCTTCCACCCGGTAAAGCATGATGAGAACCATGAGAAAGACGATCCAAGGTGCGCCGGGAAACCGACACCTCTGTGTCGCCAAGAGCCGCCATGCAAACACTCCCGCCAGGAAGCAAGGGAAATAGCGAAAGAGCAAGAATTCGGAGTCAAACGCAGGGCCCCGCAGCGAATACTCCAGTCCCGCAATGGCAACCCCCGCCAGCCATATCAGCAACGTCGACCGCAGCGACAGGAAGCGGCGAATCAGGATGTAGAGAAGAGGCAAGACAGCATACATCTGCACTTCGAAGGGCAGGGACCAGAGAACGCAGTCGACTGATCCGCTATGGGTGATGTTTTGAGTGAGCAGTATGTTTGAGAGAAGTTCCGGCCAGCCAGGCCACACAAATCCCGTTCCCCAGGAGGCGGAAGGAACACGAAAGGCAACAACCAAGAGAACAGCCAGAACACTCAACGGGTAAATTCGAAATATTCTTCGGACAAGAAATGAGATATAAAGTCTGGAACCGGACATATCGAGAAGCCCCATGGACAACATGAGGACAAGCGAGGTGTGAACAAAGAAAAGAAGGACACCCAAATGCCCGAGATCGCCAAGGGCACGTACTCTCATGGTCCCCATGAGATGACCGACAAAAACAAGACCAACCGCAACGGCACGCAGCAAGTCAAGGTTTGTCAGATCGCGATCCGCTTCACTTTGCTGTTTAATAGTTAGTGTAATTGTCGTCTAAAGAATTCCAAGTTATCAGCGTCCGAAACCCCAGTAGCCTAGTGATTCATCACAGTATAAATGGATGAAGAAGCCGCCGTGCTGATGATAGCCTGGCCACTATTTGCAAGAATCGTTTTGATCATACTTGTCGGCATGTAGAGTATATCCAGTGCGTGCAGTTGCGTGTTAGCGTACTTCCCTTGAATCATTTTTTGGTAGGGAAGAGCAATATTTTCTACAGTGCCATCGGCATTTTTGCGCAAAAGATAAATCGTGCCGGTCTTCGCCGACACCGACGTTCCACCAGCTAGCGTAATGGCTTGCAGTACGTTGAGCGTGTTCTCTTCCTGCATTACGTACCCGCCCGGCCGATTTACAGCTCCCAGCACGTATACGACGCCGGCCCGCTTTATCTGTATAGTGTCCCCAGGGTATATGATGACATTCTCAACCAACTGTGGATCGGTGCCTTTTGAGTAGTGGACAAGAACCGGTTTGGTGTCCGCACTGCCGCGGGTGATCTGGATTTCATTGCCCGCCATCGCCGTAGGCCCTCCCGCTACCGCCAAAACATCAACTAGTTTGTGCGGAACCAGCAGCGGATACTTTCCCGGACTTCCCACTTCTCCTATGATGGTTACTTCGGGTGCAGTGTATTCCAGTAACGTCAGAATGACCTGAGGATCCTTTAAAATCGCATCATCCCGAAGCTTTTTCTGGATTTGGACTCTTGCTTCAGAAACAGTTTCATCCGCAACGTGTATGCTCCCTAAAATAGGAAGTTCAATGTCGCCTTGCTCGTCGATGCGAAAACTTCCTGCGAAGTCAGTGTCATCGAGCACATTGAGGCCCACCAGAAATCCGGGGGCCAGCTTCAACTTTGTAATATCACTCGCCACCAACGTCGACGCGGTTGGCCTTCCTGCCGGTGCCTCTGTACTATTCCGGTTAATCTGGGAAACGCCTGTTTCTGGTAGCAAAGCCAGCAGTACAGCCGCAATGAAGGATGCATAAAAAAATCTAGACGTCATGCGAATTCTTCTCTCCATAATAGGACTGATCTCCGTATCCGTAGCCGTAGCCGTAGCCGTAGCCATAGCCGTAGCCAGCGACGGCGCGGCTCATTCTATTCGCCACAAAGCCAATCACCGGCATCCGATTTTGTTCAATGAGACGAACCGCGCGGTCAAGTTGTGGCCTTGTAACGGATCCGAGTTGACTCACCCAAATGGTGACATCTACCTTCTGAGAGATCAAAACTGCATCAGTTACAAGGAGGGACGGAGAACTATCGATCAAGATAGCGTCGTAGCAAGAGCGGAATTCTTCCAGCAGGTCATTAAACGCTGTTGATCCCAGCAGTTCAGATGGCATTGGTGGATATGGGCCAGCCGGTAGTATATCCAAGGTAGGCACATACACGCCGCGATGAATAGCCTCGTCGCTTGTAGAGAAACCTGACAGCACAGTGCTGAGGCCCAATTTGTTGGAAAATTCTTCCTTGTTTAGCATTCGCGGGCGACGCATGTCGGCCTCAATAATTAGGACCTTCTTGTCATGCTGTGCGTAGGCTACGCCCAAGTTTTTCGTCAGGGTAGTCTTGCCTTCGCCTGGGACACAGCTAGTCACCAAAATGGTTTTGGGACCTCCCCCGCCACGGGAAAGCATGATGGCAGTGCGCAACCCGCGAATAGCCTCTGCGGCGGGTGATCGCGGGTGATCTAGTATCCAGACTGACGAAGGCTGGGAAGGCTTTTCCGGGGCTCCTTTATGCTTTTTCCCAAGCCATCGAGCGCCGTGTGCGAGTCGCGCCCCATAGGCCATGCCCGTCTCGCCAAACTCCGGAATTACGCCGATCACTGGCCTCCCCGTAATCTCCTCGATCTCCAGCGGATTATTCACCGTCTGATCCAAGCTGTCCAAGCCATACGCTATCGCAAATCCAAGGAGAATTCCAGACAGCAGTCCAAGTTCCAGGTTTAACCTGCGCTTCGGGAGGACGGGAACGGATTGAGAGCGCGCTGGATCTATGACAGTAATATTCGTAGACTGGACATTTGCGGAGAGATTTGCTTCTTGTAGTTTGGTGTAGAGGTCTTCATACAACTTTTCGCGTGAAGAGGCCTCTTGGCTCAACACTGCAAATTGGACAGCTTTCTGATTAAGCTTGCTAGCATCCGCCTGTTGCTGGTTAAACCTTCGACGAATTTCATCTTCGGTTTGCTGCGCCAACTCCAAATCGGCTTGTGCGCGCTTGACGATCTCCTGCATTTCTTGATGAATCTGGTCGTTGAGCTCGCGCATCTGGGTCTGAAGTTCCTTAAGGTGGCGGTTATTTGCTCCGTATGTGGCCGAGGCCGCCGCAATATTGATCTTCAGTGCATTCTGCTGTTGCCGCAACTGCTGGAGGTTGGAGGTCCCGCCAGCTTGGGTGAGCACCATCGAATTGCTCTGCACAGCCAAAGGATCTTTTCCGAGACCAATAATCACGTCGCTATTGTTGGTTTGTACAAGGTGATAAATTGCCTCCTTCTCGATACGATTTGCTTCAGCCGCAGTCAGCTCAGCATTTAGGGCGTCCAGCTTCTCGAAAACGACACTATGGATTGAGGCCCCTCCCGCGCCGCCGCTTCCTGTGGCGTCACTGCCAGAGCCTGACGGCGCTGTGCTCGAGCTGAGGATTCCATTCTCTTTTTCATAATCCGTGAGCTTGTTCTCTGAGTCTTGGACGTTGTTCTTGAGTTCAGACAACTGCTTCGTCAGCCAGACCGAGGCCTCGCTCGTAGCTTCAAAGTGCGACTGAAGGTACTGAATTTTGTAGCTGTCGATCAACGCGTTTGCAATCTGCGCTGCCTGTTTCGGATCGTGACTCTGGTAGACAACTTTAATCAGGCTGGTCTCGGGAACCAACACGACTTCTAAATTAGACTTGAAAATCCCTAGCAACCGCGTTCGCGTAAAAGGTGCCTCTTCGAGCGGCAAGCCCTTCTCGGAACTCAGTTCACCAGCCGCACCCGACTTGGCAGAAAAAGGGGGCTGCGAGGCTAGCCCAAGCCGTTGAATCACCGCCAGAGCCAACGAGTCACTCTGGAGAATAGCGGCCTCTGTCTTCTGGGCTGTATCAGGGCCACCTCCGCCCCCACCCAACTGCTGAAACAATCCGAGCCCTAAATCCTGAGAGCCTTTGCTGTTGTCCTGCAACTCAATCGTTGTGGTGGCATCATAGGTAGGCGTGGTCTTTAGCGTTTGGATTACGGCCAATATCTCGCAGATTACAATCGTACCAACGATCCATTTCCAGCGCTTCGTTAACACCCGCATGAAACGCATAAGCCCACTTCCATGGGCAGATTGATGATCTTCAAAGAGTATTGTAGAACCCACCGAGGTGTCGCTTTGGGGTCGGGTTGTTTCGTTGTCGCTCAATTGATATCCTTGAAAAACAGCAGCCCATTCGTCCATGGGAACAGCTGAGTTGGCTCGTTAAGAGAATTGTGATCTGTGATTTATCCAGTTTTAGCCGTCTGTAAGAGACGCTCAGGCCAAATGGGCAGATGTTTCTGCTTCGTGCTGCCATGAACACATTGTGCTTCTGGGGCAGTCGCAGTAGATTGCTAGATGAATAGGGGATATACATACCACTTCCATCCTTTGACGGAAGGTTGTTGGCAACACGACTCTCACAGTCCAATCAGTTCAAATACTGTAAAATGCAGCGATTTTAGCTATGTTTGCGCCTCGTGAAAAACGGTGCCCTTGGCCAGTCGCCTATCAACACTCGCGAATTCTCGTCATCAGTGGCAAACAGTGCTGATTCCTCGTACCGTTGGTAGACTGGCCACGCGGTTCAGGCTTCTACTTCGGCGATATCCTGAAAGCGCTCCTGGGACGATGGCACTAGCGCATTCACCCAGAAGGCCGCGCATTCATCGATGGCTTGGCGACCATCCAGTTGTGAAAGCTTGACCGATCCAGCGAGTTTGGAGAGCTCAGGCTGCGCGAGCGTTGTAAACGCGATCGCCGCAGTTGCAATCCCTGCGTTCAGATTTCGAATTCTGCCAGTCTGAATATTTGCTTTCAGATAGTCGTCAATCGCTGTGAAAAGTAGAGCCAAATGTTCGCGACAGATATCTTCAGCTTTCCCGTGAACCTCAAGAAATGCGATTGCGATTAGCCGTACCAATTCTGGCGAAAAGGAGATTATGTTCTGCATCAGGCCAACAATCCGTGGCAGCATGACTTCTGGCGGTTCGCATCGCGAAGCTGGAGCGAGTACTTTCAGGCGGGGCTTGACGCCGCTGAAACTCGAGTCAAGCGCTGACCAGAAGATATCTTCCTTGTGGTCAAAGTATCGGTAGACGGTGACTTCGCTCACCTGCGCGAGCTGCGCAATCTCTCGCGTACTGGTCCCGTGGTATCCCTGCCGTGAAAACAGGACCACTGCCGAGTGAACAATTCGCTCTGGGACAAGTGAATGTCTGGTCATACACCCTGCTTTCAAGCCCCTGGCTATAAAGGGCTTCAGAATATTGAAAGGATGTTTGAAAACTGATTTGCGCGATGGGTGAGCGCCTTTGCGTGGTGGGCGGCTCATTGGCATTTACTCAGCGGAACTCTCGTAAAGGGCTACGATGAGCGAAAATGCAGCAGAGCGCGGCAACGCTCACCGAATGTTGGCATTTCCGGGCACTCATAATAGACCTGACGGTTGAGCGCCATCAGCATCAGTACGGCCTCCAACTGCTCATCTTTGGCGTTAAACGTGCGCCCCTGATTCAGAAACTCGTCGGTAAGGTATTCGATGGCGTGACCGAGGATCTCCAGAGCGCGCCCGGCCTCGGGGGTAATGCGACGGCGCCGCCTGGAGTGCACACAGGCAGTGGAGGCGACCGGCGCTAGGACCGGTATCGAAGAATTGCTGGCCGTGGGTGCTTCCATGTTTTCGATTCGTACCGTGCTTTTCCGCATTTTGGCACCTCTCCGAGATGGCGTCGGTACCGTTTTCATGAACAAACCGCGGATTGCAGATGATTGCGCTCTGCTTTGCGAACTCAGGCGGCGCCCCTGTATTCCGGCCATGCCTAATCGGCGACTGGCTCGAGTTCATCGGCGGCCACTTCTACAGCGGCGCACTGGTTGATCATCTCGATCGTCAAAACAAATCGCAGGCTGTTTCTCTTCTGCACCAGAACGCCCTGCACTCCCTGCATCGGACCATCTTTGATGCGCACTTTATTGCCGACTGCGAGTTCCTGAAATGGCTCAACTCTATGCCTGCAAAAGTCAGAGCGGAGGAACTCAATGTCCGAATCTGCAATAGGAGACGGGCCTTGGCAGTTGCCGACAATCCGGAGCGCTGAGGGCGGCCGAAGGACCATGGATCGCTCTGTGACGCGAATCCGTACAAACAAATAGGACGGAAAAAGAGGCTGGATGATTTTTACGCGCTGCCGGTTTTTCCAGATGTGCGTGCTTTCGTATGTGGGCAGAAATGATTCAATCTGACACGCCTCAAGGTGTCTCGCCACTGACTGCTCGCCCCTGGGCATGGTATACAAAGCAAACCACTTACGATTTGCTTCCGCGCTTAAATTCGCAGCCGCCAGCGTGGGCGCCTGAGCGGATTCCCTGGCAGGCATTTGCGACTGAAGACTCGTCATCCCAGCTCTCCCGCTTGAGCGTTCCGCTTTTCGCCGGACAATACCACTGTCAACTCCGTGAGGACCCGGTGCGTCTAGTGCGCGGAAGTGAATAGGGCATGGCTTCGCCATGGTGGCTTAGCAAGCCCTTCGGGACACTAAACCGCTTCGGTCATTCTAGCGTTCATCACGTTAAGCGCTTATTAATCTAAGCTTGGAATGCGTTCCTCAGTAACGTGCAAACTAATATTAAGCTATCACTAAAGTTTTTTCTATGCAAATAGACGTCGACGAGCGTCAAAACGCGACAAAATACCCCACATCGGGTTTTTGAAACCTGTGCGTTGCCTCGGAATCGCTTTCTGGCGCCATAAAACAGAAAAAACGAAGCACTGATTTGTACGTTAGGGATTACTTGAATATGTCAAGATAAAGTGACTTTAGTGTTCGGAAATAGCACAAACAGCTGCCTTTGGTGTTCGGAAATGACACTAAATGTAATTAACCATGTAAACTTTCTGCATTTATTGTACTCCCGGGAGGTTCCTGAATGGAAACCCTGCTCACCCCATTCCCCCCGAACGCCATCCGGGGCCTCTGTGATCTTCAGGCGGAGTCAGAGGGCTTACACGCTCACGGTTACCCCCATCCGGCGCATGGCAGCCACAGCCTCATCCTCAAGCTGTTGTCTACGGGGAGCCGTCCACTTGGCGTAATACCGCTCCGTCATGGTGACGGATTCATGCGTCAACAACTTGCTCACCTTTTCGAGCAGGACACCAGCCAAAAGCATCTCCACCGCGAAGGTGTCCCGGAGCATGTGGGACCGGAAGTCCATGGGGTCACCGGCCTCATTGGTGAATGACAGATAGGCATTGAGCCGGTCCACCTTGCGGAGCCACTTGTTGGTGTTGACTTGCTGAGTGCACTTCCGGGACCAAAAGAAGTAATCCGGGTGCTCTTCGTTGCGGAGGGGCAGGGAAGTGAGGGCCTCAGCCACGTGGTCCGGGACAATGCACACCACGCGGGCGGCGGCTGGCTTGCGGTGCAGCTTTTTCTGTATCACCGCCGTGATCCGGTTCCCCTGGAGGGCGGACTTCGGGAGGGAGAGCACGTCCCCCACGCGGAGGCCCGTCCACCGCTGGACTAGAAAGAGCGCCCGGAGATGCTGTCCCACCTGTGCGGACTTGTACCGGGCCTCCGCGTCTAGCTTGTGCGTGGCGGCCAAGAGCTCTTCAAACTGCTGGGGCGTCAAGGGCCAGGTTTGGCTGTCCTCCGGCGTGACGGCCTTGAGCATCAGAGCCGGGCTACGCGGGGTGTATTCCATAGCGGCAGCCCAACGGAAAAACGCCTTCACGCGGGTCAACAGGGCCGCTTGCGTGGTGAGGGCAAGCCGGTTGGCCTTGTCCTTGGCATCCGGTGACCAGGAGGCCCGCCATTCATCCAGGAGAGCGGGGGTGACATCGCTGACGTAAACTACGCCCACATGGTCAGCCCATCGCTGAATCTTGCGCGTGGTGGAGCGGTAGGCATCAAGCGAAGCCTCTCCGGGCGTCTTCATGCCCGCCAGCCACTGCTTCAGGGCATCTCCCAACGGCTTGAGCCGGAGCGCGTCCTTGGCCGCCTCGGATTCTGCAATTTTCTGCAATTTGATTTGCACCGGGTCTCGCCGGTCACGCTCCGCCTGTGCCATCCGCTCCGCCTGCTCCCAAGAGCGTGTCTGGGCGGACAGGTAGCGGGTTTTTCCGCCTTCCCGGATGTACAGGGATTTGCGGCAATTGCAGCGTTTCCATTGCGGATCATCGCGTTTGGGGCACTCCGAAGAGTGACGCACAAAGACTGTTATAGTTAATGAGGCAATCGGTTCAGAAGTTGTCATAGGAAGTGGCCGCCCTTCTGCAATTCTTCAGCAAAAATGGTTTAAAGAAAACCAGAATGCTGATAATAAAGAGGATAGCACACTTCTATGTGAATCGATTGAATCCATTCCCCGGAGAGGCGATGCAATCCATCCTAGCGCTCGAAGACGGGCGCATCTTCCGTGGCCACGGCTATGGCGCTCCTGGCGAATGCCAGGGCGAAGTCGTTTTCAATACTTCCCTTACCGGCTATCAGGAAATTGCGACCGATCCCTCCTATGCCGGCCAAATCGTAGTTCTCACCAACCCCCAGATTGGCAATTACGGGACCAACCAGGCGGACAACGAGTCGGCCAAGCCCTTTATCGAGGGCCTGATAGTGCGCGAGTTTTCGCCCATCAGCTCCAATTGGCGCTCTGAACAGGTCACCGACGAGTACATGGAGCGCTATTCGGTTCCCGTGCTGGCCGAGATCGACACCCGCGCCCTGGTCCGCCATCTGCGCACCTACGGCGCGATGCGCGGCGTCATTTCGACGGAAGCTGTTGATCCCGAAACTCTCATCCAAAGGGCCCGGGAGATTCCGAAGATGGTCGGCACCGACTTGGCGCGCGTGGTTTCGACCAAGTCGATCTACACCTTCGACGCGGCCGACAGCCGCAACCAGGCGGGCGATCCCCTGCTGGCTCCCGGATTTATTCAGAAGGAAGAAGCCGGCCGGCGCCTCTTGCACGTCGTGGCCTACGATTTCGGGATCAAGCTGAACATTCTGCGCATGTTGGCGCGCGAGGGCTGCCGCGTGACGGTGGTTCCGGCCGAGACCACGGCTGAGGACGTCTTCGACCTGAAGCCCGACGGCGTTTTCCTCTCGAACGGCCCCGGCGACCCCGAGCCGGTCGATTACGCCGTCCGCGCCATTCGCAAATTCATGGGCCGTGTGCCGGTTTTTGGAATCTGCCTGGGCCATCAGCTCACCGGTCTGGCTCTGGGCGGCAAGACTTACAAGCTCAAATTCGGCCACCACGGCGGCAACCACCCGGTCAAAAACAACCTGACCGGCAAAGTCGAGATCACGGCCCACAACCACAACTTCGCCGTCGATCCCGACTCGATCAACCTGAGCGAGGTCGAGCTGACCCATGTGGACCTGAACGACAACACTTTGGAGGGCCTCCGCCACCGGACATTGCCCCTATTCAGCGTCCAGTACCACCCCGAAGCCGCCCCCGGCCCCCACGACTCGCACTACCTCTTCCACGACTTCCGC
>Ga0182013_10009787_pt1 | contig 10057 bp, 9 predicted proteins | sample 612S2MmetaG_FD_120487 | JGI IMG/M metagenome (GOLD analysis project Ga0182013, IMG submission 120487) | Permafrost microbial communities from Stordalen Mire, Sweden - 612S2M metaG | ecosystem: Environmental > Terrestrial > Soil > Wetlands > Permafrost | place: Sweden: Stordalen | collected...
CTCTTGCGCCGGCGGCCGGCGGGTCACGACCGGTGCGCCGCCGACGAACTTCCACAAGTAGGCGTCGAACGAACCGAACTCGGTCTGGACCCGCCCAAACGCGGCGGCGTTACCGATCGTCGCGGCGATCTTGCCGCGGTGCCGCACGATCCGCGGATCGACCACGAGCTCCTCGACGCGCCGCGTATCGAAGCCGGCGACGACGGCCGGATCGAAATTCGCGAAGGCGGCGCGGTACCCGGCTCGCTTGCTGAGAATCGTGTCCCAACTCAATCCGGCCTGGGCGCCCTCGAGGGTGAGCAGCTCGAAGAGCATTCGATCGTCATGCTGCGGCACGCCCCACTCAGTATCGTGGTACGTCATCGCGGGTTCGCGCGTCGCCCACGGGCAGCGCACGACGGGCTTTTCCCCGGCGGCCATCAGCCGAACGCCGTCCGCGCGCGGGTCAGTGCGGCTTCCACGACCCGACGAGCGTGGCGTAGAATGCGCCGTTGACGAGATCGAGGACGGTGACCGAGCGCGACGGTCCGGCGTCGGCATAGATGCGCAGCGGACCGTAACAGGCGGCAACGGGATCACCGACGCCCAGTTCTTTTGCCATCGCGATCTCGGAGCGCGAACCTTGCAGGCGCAGCGAGGCCCCGTTCGCGAGCGCCAGCGATCCGGATTGGTACTGCGCCCGGCCGACCGGGAGCTTGACGGCAGCGACGGTCGTGCGGGCACACGGCAGCCCGGAAAGCGCCGACGCGGCGGCGAGCGCCGGCAGCGGCGCGAGGCCGATGAGCGCGACGACGGCGCACGAGCGAATCAACCGGCTCAAGCGAATTCTCCTCGTTCGGATTCAAGGCCATTTGGGGGATCGCAGTGCATTTCGCTGGTCGAGCAGCCGCTTCCGTGCCCCGGCGTCGAATCGGCGGGGATGCACGACATCAACCCCGCGATCGCCCTGGGCGTCTTTCTCTCGACCGCGGCTACCGACGCGGTCTACGTGCTGTTCAACGCGGCCGTCGCCGGTCGCCGGCGCGTCAGCGCCGCTTCGTGGAGCAGCCTGTGGTATTTACTGTCGGCGTTCGCCGTCATCAGCTATACCAAGAACCCAGCCTATGTCGTCATCGCCGCGGCGGGGTCGTGGGCGGGCGCCTTTCTCTCGGTCTCCTATCTGGGCCGAACTCCGCGGCTGCGCTCGTAGCGGGGTTGGGCCTTTTGCCCAAGGTTCGATGACGAAGCGGAACCTTTACCGTCCCGGGCCGAAATGGCCCGAAGTACCGTCGTTTTTGACAGCGTCGGGAAGGAACCCAAACTAATCCAACCCGCGCGTCGTTTCATTCGTACCTTCATCCGTGCCGGCATTTCGCCGAACACTCGTTAAGGCTGCTTCCGTCTTGGGTTCGACGGACTCGAGAGGCAGAAGTTCGCCACGCTCCTCCCGGTGGATAAAAGAAATGCTCAAGACGACCCGCCCGGAAATCGGCCGAGCTCCGGGCATCGAAGCGATCGCGACCGCCCGTCGGCGGCGTGCTCCGCGCTTCGTCATTGTCAATGAGGCGGCCCAGGTCATCATGACCTCGAACGAACCGGCGGATTCAGAAACCGCCGACATGCCGTTTTCCACCACGCTGACGGCTCAACTCATTGCCGAGATCGAAGCCGGCAAAGAGAATGAAGTTTTCGCCCTGATCTCCCCGACCACCGTCGTTCGCGCCACGCCGCTCAGCGGCAACGCCGGCCGCTTTTATGCGCTCTTCGTCGAACACGTCGAGTCGCGCGACTTGCTTGCCAACGCGTCGGAGAGTTACGGTTTGTCGCTGCGCGAACTCGACGTGCTGCGGCTGGTTTTGCACGGGATGAACACCGCCGAAATCGCCCATCGGCTGTGCATCGCCGCCACCACCGTCAACGCGCACGTCAAGAACATCGCCCGAAAGACCAAAAGCACCAAGCGGACCGAGATCCTGGCCAAGCTGCTCGGCGTGCGCTGATTTCGGGTCGCCGGCCGCGGCTTCTCCCATGGGCCGCCTCGCGCGGTGCAGAACGTGCGGGCGATGGAAAGCAGCGGGCTTCACAGCCACACCTTCGCTTGGCGCGACCATGCGCTGACGATGGCAGCGGCGCGCAATCTCACCGGTCGGGAGTATCTCGAGGGACTGCGGCGCGGCGACTTCCCGGCGCCTCCGTTTGCGAGCGCGCTCGGCTTCGAGATCGCCGAGATCGGCGACGGCAGGGTCGTCTTCTGCTTCCAGCCGCAACCGTTCATGGTCAACGGGCTGGGCGTGCTGCACGGCGGTATCGCGGCCGGCGTCTTCGACACCGCCGTCGGCTGCGCGGCCCTCACCGTCGTGCCGCGCGACAAAGTCGCGATCACGATGGATCTGTCGGTGCGCTACTTCAAACCGCTGACGATGAAGAGCGGGACGGCTCGCTGCGAGGGCGAGGTGATCAACGCCGGCCGCACCACCGTCACCGCGGAAGGCCGGCTCTTCGACGCAGCGGGGCGGCTGTGCGGTCACGCGACGTCCACGCTCGCGCTCATCCGCCCGCAAATCCTTGACACGCCGGCTTCCCCAGAACGTTGACATTGGAGAGCGATCCGTGTTATTTACCCTGTCAGACCATATGCGCAGCTCACTCGTACTCGTTGTCAGCCTTCGACTTGCAGTCCTTATCGGGCGGCGAGAAGCTTTCACGTAGACGCAGCGAGCGTTAAACCTGTGGAAGCCCTTCGCCGACCAAATGGCGAGGGGTTTTTTATAACTGGAAGGACATTGACGTGAACGGGGCAAGGGCGGCACTGGAGGCGTGTAAACGCGAAGGCGCCGAAGCGATTTTCGGATATCCGGGCGGCACGATCATGCCGTTCTACGACGCGATGTTTGGCGATCCGGAGATCCGCCACTACCTCGTTCGGCACGAAGCCGCCGCGGTGTTCGCGGCGAGCGGGTACGCTCGGACGACGGGCCGCGTCGGACTCTGCTGCGCGACGAGCGGCCCCGGGGCGACCAATCTGGTCACCGGCCTGCTCGATGCGTTCATGGACAGCGTGCCGATCGTGGCGATCACCGGCCAGGTCCGCACGGGACTGATGGGGACCGACGGCTTCCAAGAGGCCGACGTCTGCGCGATCACGCAGCCGGTCACGAAGTACAACGTTTTGGTGCGCAACCCCGGCGACATCCCCGCAGCGATCGCCGAGGCGTTCGCCTTGGCTCGATCCGGGCGTCCGGGCCCGGTGCTCGTGGACATTCCCACCGACACGCTCAAGGCCAAGATGCCGGAGAATCATCGCCCGCCGCGCATGGCTGGACTGCGGCCCTGCGTGCAGCCCGATTTGGCCGCGGTGGCGCGCGCGATCGAGCTCTTGCGCGAGGCGAAACGACCGGTCCTCATTGCCGGCGGCGGCATCCGCAGCACCGAAGCGGTCGCGGCGTTCCGCCGTTTCGCCGCGCTGGTGGGGGCGCCCCAAACGACGACGCTCAACGGCCTGGGGGCGGTTGCCGCCGGCGACTGGCGAGACTTGGGCATGCTGGGCATGCACGGGACCAAGGCCGCCAATCTGGCGGTTCACGGCAGCGACTTGATCTTCGCGCTGGGCATGCGCTTCGACGACCGGGTCACCGGCCGCACCGACCGCTTCGCCCAGGAGGCGAAGATCGTCCACGCCGACATCGATCAGAGCGAATTCCAAAAGATCATCCCGGCCGAAGTGACGCTGCGCGGCGACATCGCGCCGACGCTGGACGCCCTCGCCGACGAACTCGAGCGTCATCCGGCGCCGCGCTTTGACACCTGGGCACGCGAAGCGGCCGACCGCTCGATGAAGCTGCCGACCGACCGCATCGGCGCGCAGAACCTTTCCGCGACGACCGTTCTGGACCGGTTTTTCGAGGTGATCCCGGCGAACGCCGTCGTGACCAGCGACGTCGGTCAGCACCAAATGTGGGCCGCGCAGCGGATCCGGCCGCGCGAACCGCGCGCTTTTGCGACCTCGGCGGGCTTGGGGTCGATGGGCTTCGGCTTTCCGGCCGCCGTCGGCGCGCAGGTGGCGCATCCCGACCGTCCGGTGTTCGCCATCGTCGGCGACGGCGGGTTCCAGATGTCCCTACCGGAGCTCGCGACGCTCAAACGGCACAACCTGCCGGTCAAGATCGTCTTGATCGACAACCGCAACCTGGGCATGGTCCGTCAGTGGCAGGAGCTCTTCTACGACGAACGCTACTCGGCCACGAACCTGTCGGACAATCCCGATTTCGCCGCGATCGCGGCCGCCTACGGCATCCGCAGCGAGACGGTCGACGCGGTCGGCGACCTCGGCGGCGCGTTCGGCCGGCTGATCGGCATCCCGGGACCGGCGCTGCTGCACTGTGCGTGCTATCCCGCGGAGAACGTGTGGCCGATGATCCCCGGCGGCGGATCGGTCGATGACGTGATGTTCGCCCGGGCGCCGGTGCCGGCATGACGATCGAGGAAACCGTCAACGATCCGCGCCTGGTCGCCCGGATCGTCAACCTCGCCGAGCGCTGCGGCTGCCGTTATCGCAGCATCAACGCCGAGTCAAACGACGATCTCGCGACCCGCATGCGGTTCGAGTTCGACGGCGACGCCGAAGCGTTGCGGCGGCTCGAAGCCCAGATCGCCCGCCTGGTGGCGGTCGACCGGGCCACCTAACCTCGCACGAGCAAAGAGAGCAGGCACCCCGCCTGCCCCCAAACAGCACGAGTCTCACGGCTCGTGCTGTTTCCTTTGCTCCCGGCACCCTCGGCGGTGAGAAAAGGTTAGCTTGCCGGCACGTTGGGTGCGCGCAGATCGGTAACGATCTGCGCGCATGGGCCGCACAGCAGCGGATGCTGCGGGTCGCGGCCCAGCGGCAAATACTTCCAGCAGCGCGCGCATTTCTCGCCGTGCGCCGGTTCGGTTGCGACGGCCGAACCATCGCCGGCCGCCGCGGTGATGCCCAGCAGCGACGAGACGATGAGCGCTTCGCGCACGTTGTCGCCCATCGCCCGGAAGCGTGCGACCGACGCTGCGGGCACTTCGATGCTCGCGTCGAGCGCGAAATCGACGGCGCCCGTCGCGGCGACCTGCGCGCGCAGATCTTTGAGCAGTTGCCAATCGGCCAAAGCGGTCGCGTCGACGTCGGCGATGTGCGGGAACTCGATGTCGAACACCGAGTCGTTTTCCGCGCGCAAGGCGGAAGGCAGCGACTGCCACGCTTCTTCGGCCGTGAACGAGAGTACCGGCGCGAGCAGCACCGCAACCGTGCGCAGCATTTCGAGCAGGGCGCTTTGGGCGCTGCGCCGCCGCGCGGCGTTCGGTGCGCTTGAATACAGACGATCCTTGAGCGCCGCGATGTAGAACCGCGACAGATCGTCATTGTCAAACGCCACCAGCGCGAGGTACGCGTCGTGCAGCCGAAACGCACGATAGTGGTCGACGACGTCTTCGGACAATCGATCGAGCGCGGCCAGCGCGAGCCGGTCGACGGGTTCGAGATCCGCACGCGGAACGATCGCCTCGACGGGCAGATCGCTGACGGCGCTCAGAAAAAAGCGCAGCCGGTTGCGCAGGTTGCGGTACACGTTGGCGACGTTGTCGAGCATCTTCGCGCCCAAACGCATGTCGGCGGTGTATTCGACCGACGCGGCCCACAGCCGCAGCACGTCGGCGCCGTGCTTCTCCATCCCCTCGACCGCGCCGATATAGTTGCCGTCCGATTTGTGCATCGCGCGGCCGTCGGCATCGACGACCATCCCGGTCGAAACGACACCTTTGTACGGCGGCGTTCCGAAGATCGCGACGGAGGTGATCAGATTGCTGCGGAACCAGCCGCGATACTGATCGCTGCCTTCGAGATACAGATCGGCGGGCCAGGGCAGACCGCCGTTGCGCAGCACGGCGCGATGCGTCACGCCCGATTCGAACCAGATGTCGACGATGTTGAATTCTTTATCGAACGTCGCGCCGCCGCACGTGGGACACTGTATCCCGGGCGGCAAGAATGATGCGACGTCGTCGGTCCACCAGATGTCCGACGCATTCGTGAGCTGGGCGCCTTCACCGCGGAACCGTGCCGCGGCGATGCGCGCCACGCGCGGATCGACGATCGACTCGCCGCAGATTTTGCACGCGAGGGCCGGGATCGGCGTGCCCCACGTGCGCTGGCGCGAGACGCACCACTCGGGATGATTCGCGATCATCTGCGTCATGCGCGCCTCGCCCCACGCCGGCACCCAGGCGACGCTGGGAATCTGCGCCTCGATACGGCCGCGCAAGCCGTTGGCGTCGAGGGCGATGAACCACTGCGCGGTCGCGCGGAAGATCACCGGGTTCTTGCAACGCCAGCAATGCGGATACGAATGGTCGTAGGCCTCGACGCGCACGAGTGCGCCCGATGCGGCCAGATCGTCGATGATCGATTGCTGCGCGGCGAAGATGTTGCGCCCAGCGTACGGCCCGGCATCGCTCAGGAAGGTTCCGGCCGCGTCGACCGGATTGAGGATCGGCAAGCCGTATTTCACCCCGGTCTCGAAGTCGTCGGTGCCGTGCCCGGGCGCGGTGTGGACGGCGCCGGTCCCGGTGACGAGATCGACGTAGTCGGCGCCGACGACGATCGCGTCGCGCTCCAGAAACGGATGCCGCACCGCCGCTCCGACGAGCGCTTCGCCCGCCACGCGTGCGCGTTCGGAGACCGGCGCATCGATGCCCAGCGCGGCGACGACGGCGGACTGCAGATCGACGGCGAAGAGATAATCTTGATCGCCGATGCGATAGATCGCATACGACGCGTCGGGTTTGAGCGCGATCGCGACGTTGCCCGGCAGCGTCCACGGCGTGGTCGTCCAGATCACGATCGAGAGCGGCGTCCCATCGTCGGCGGCGCCGAAACGCGCGAGCAGATCGGCCCGCTGCTTGTCGTCGGCGCGGAACCGCACGTAGATCGAAGGCGACGTGCGATCCTTGTATTCGATCTCCGCTTCGGCCAACGCCGTTTCGTCGTGGACGCACCACAGAGTCGAACGCAGTCCTTTGTAGAGTTGACCCGACTCGGCGAGATCCGCCAGCGTGTCGGCGATCGTCGCCTCGAACTCGGGCGCGATCGTCATGTACGGCCGCTCGTAGTGCCCAAAGAGGCCCATGCGCAGCATCGCCGTGCGCTGCCGGTCGAGCCAATACAGGGCTCGCTCCTTACACCGCGCGCGCAGTTCGATCGGATCGATTTTATGGAAATCGACGCCCAGGTAGGTCAGCGTTTCGCGCTCGATCGGCAAGCCGTGCATGTCCCAGCCCGGGACGAAATCGGCCCAGCGGCCGTCGAGCAGTGCGATCTTGACGAATGCGTCCTTTAGGTAGCGGTTCAGGAAGTGCCCCATGTGCAGATCGCCGTTGGCATACGGGGGGCCGTCGTGCAGAATCCAAGGCGTCGCGCCCTGCGCACGATTGCGCTCGAGACGCTTGGCATACGTGCCGTGCGCCGCCCACCACGCGACGCGTGCGGGCTCGCGCTTGGGAAGCTCGGCGCGCATCGGGAAATCGGTCGTTGGAAGATTGAGCGTCGTGCGATAGTCCGTCTTCGCCGGCTTGTCGTTCGTCGTGGTCTCGGGCATAAGCGAAAAAGGTTCGGGACCTCGCGGCGCAGCCCATTCCAATCCACCGCGGCTCACCGCCAACGCGACCACCCACCCGACCCCCTTCTCGCCTCGTCACACCATCCCAGACCGCGGCTTGATCCGCATCGTTCGGCTACGCCGTACGATGCGGACCAACGCCAAGCGGCTCGGCCCGCAGGGCCGAACGCCACGGATTCGGCGAAGCCGAATCCGTGTTATGCCGCGCGGTCGAAGATGTGCAGCATGCGCTCGCGATGCAGCCAGCCGGAGAGCCGGCCGGCATCGACGACGGCGATCTGCTCGCGGTCGCTGCTGCGAAACGCGGTGACGGCGTCGAGCGCCGTCGCCGACGAGGCCAGCGCAAACGCGTCGCCGGCCACGTCGTCCGCGCCGGGCGCTTCCATGACGTCGCCCACGCGCGTGCGTTCGAGCCGTTCGGCATAGCGCGAATCGACCAGTTGCCCCCAGCCCTGCCGCAGTAAAAACGCTCCGATCAACACATACCACGCGCCTTGCCACGAGCGCGTCACGAACGCCGATGCGGCGCCGGTACCAGCGAGCGCGACCGCCAGCACGAGGCCGATGATCGAAGCCGCGCCGGTTGCGGCGGCGCGGCTCTTGCGCACCCGCCAAACCGCGGCGCGCAGCACGCGTCCGCCGTCCATCGGAAAAGCCGGGATCAGATTGAACGCCGCCAGCACGCCGTTGGCCAGCGCCACGTACGCGACGACGAGCGCCAGCGCTTCGCCGAACGGGCCGCGGGCCAGGCGTTCGAGCAGCGTAAGGACACCGAACGCCAGCGCGCCGAGGACGGCGCTCATCGCCGGGCCGGCCAGCGCGATCAGCACTTCGGCGCCCGGCGTCGGCGGCTCACATTCGAGCGTCGCGACGCCGCCGAACAGGAACAGCGTGATCGCCTTCGTGCGCACGCCGTACGCTCGCGCGACGAGCGCGTGCGCGAACTCGTGCGCGATCACGCTCACGAACAACAGCAGCGCGCAGATCGCGGCCAGCCCGATCGCCGCCGGCCGAGCGACCCCGCTGATGTTTCCCGCAATGGAAAACGTCGCGAGCACATACACGGCTAGCCAAGAGACGTGCACGCCCACGCTGATATCGAACAAGCGGCCCAGGGTGAAGGTCTGACGCATCAAAGACACGCCGTCGTTCACGCGCGCCGCGAACTACGCCTGCTGGTTTTCGTCCCCGTTTGTCAACAGTTCGTCGAGCACGTCGAAGTTGCGTTCGGCGCGCTGTTCGATGTCGGGCACGACGGCACGCAAGTGCGCCGCCAACTCGACTTGGCGCAACCACACGGCGTCGATTCGGCTCTCGATCTCGGCGCTCGACGGCACCTGGCCGCCCGGCACGAAGAGGGGCTCGAGCGGATAGCGCAGTTCTTCGAGCAGTGCGCTCACTTTCGGATCGTACGGCAGCGCGGCGAACGGGACGCCCAGACGCGCCGCGATGATCAGCGCATGCAGCCGCATCCCGACGACGAGCCGCGAACACGCGATGACTTGGGCCGCTTGAGCCAGCGAGTAGTTCGGCAGCAGCACGGGATTCGAACGGCAACGGCGGATCACGACCGTCGAGGCCTCGGCGTCGGATGCTCCGCCCAAGGGAAGAAACGCGATGCGCGCACCGTGTGCCTCGGCTAGCCGGTCGACTGCCGCGGCGATCGCGGTCGCCGTCCGATCCGCGCCGCGCCAGCGCCTGACTGAGACGATCACCAGCGGATCGCTGGGGTCCAGTCCCTCGGACGCCAAATCGAGCGGAGCTTCACCGGCCGCGAACAAAAACACGGGATCGGCGGTGCGCTCGACCGGCGTCCGGGCCACGAGTGGTGCGAGCAGCATGCGCGAGCGCTCGTCGCGCACCGTTGCGCGCGCGATGCCGCGGCAGAATTGGCGAACCACGACTTTCCCCCAGAAATCGAGCGGGCCGATCGACTGCGCGAAGATCATCGCCGGCTTCTTTGCCCGCACCGCCATGCGGATGATCCCCGCATAATACACCAGACTGCGCAAGCTCGTCGCGTTCTGCAGCAACCCCCCGCCGCCGGAGATCACGACGTCGGCCGCGGCGATCGCGCGGCGCACCGCGTTGATATCGTCGCGCGGCGTTGCGTCGACGCCGTAGGTTCGTGCCGTCGCATCGGGGTCGCCCGAGAGCACGTCGATCTCGCACCGCGCGTGCCGGTGCCGCAGCCGTTCGACGATGACGCTCAAGAGCGCCTCATCGCCGAGATTTCCGAAGCCGTAATATCCCGAGAGCAAAAAACGCGGCTTCACCGCGAGCGCCGGTACAGCCCGATGACGAGGGTGCCGACGATCGCGCCGAGCACCGCGCCGTTGACGATGCGCAACACGGAGATCGCCAGCGGCGTGTGCAGGTGCGAGAACGTGTCGATGACGTCGCCGAGTCCCATCCCGATCGCGAGCACCAACAGCCAG
>Ga0182013_10009789_pt1 | contig 10054 bp, 9 predicted proteins | sample 612S2MmetaG_FD_120487 | JGI IMG/M metagenome (GOLD analysis project Ga0182013, IMG submission 120487) | Permafrost microbial communities from Stordalen Mire, Sweden - 612S2M metaG | ecosystem: Environmental > Terrestrial > Soil > Wetlands > Permafrost | place: Sweden: Stordalen | collected...
GAGCTGAAATCCTGCCCCCATGATTACACATTTGGAAGATGATGCGCGAGAGCCTCGAGCACGGCCATGCGTACGGCCACCCCCATCTCGACCTGCTCGCGGATGAGCGACTGCGGCCCGTCGGCGACGGTCGAGTCAATCTCCACGCCCCGGTTCATCGGCCCGGGATGCATCACGAGCGCGCCTGGAGCCGCCCGCGCAAGCTTTTCCTCGTCGAGCCCGAAAAAATGGAAATATTCGCGTGAACTGGGAACAAGCGCGCCACTCATGCGCTCTCGCTGCAGGCGCAGCATCATCACGATATCCACGCCGTCGAGCCCGCGCGCCATGTCGTTGAAAACCTCGACGCCCAGCCTCTCAAGCGTGCGCGGAACCAGAGTCGAAGGCCCCACCGCCCGGAGCCGCGCGCCCAGCGCGCCAAGGAGAAGTATGTTGGACCGGGCCACGCGCGAATGGAGCACGTCGCCGCAGATCGCAACGTTAAGCCCCTCGATGCGCCCCTTGTTCCTGCGGATCGTGAGCGCATCAAGCAGCGCCTGCGTGGGGTGTTCATGGGCGCCGTCACCCGCGTTCACGACGGAACAGTCGACCTTGCGCGCAAGAAGGTGCGCGGCGCCGGCCTGGGCGTGACGGACGACAATGATATCCGGGCGCATTGCGTTCAGCGTCATGGCCGTGTCGATAAGCGTCTCGCCTTTTTTTTCCGAAGATTGAGCGACCGACATGTTCATGACGTCGGCGCCAAGCCTCTTGCCGGCGATTTCGAACGAGGCCTGGGTGCGCGTCGAGGATTCGTAAAACAGATTGATCTGGGTGCGCCCCCGCAGCTTCGAGCTTTTCTTTTCGACCTGGCGCGAAACTTCGATGGCGTTCTCCGCCATTTCCAGCAGAGCCAGTATCTCGGGCCGGGACAAGCCCTCGATCCCAAGCAGATGGCGGTGCGGATATCGTATTTGTGACGTTTCCAGCGACATGCCGCGTTGATAGCACTTTCAACGCGGGGACAAAATCGCCGATTTGAAAGTCCGCCGGAGCTGGATCGCCGCTCAGGCGACCCGTTCCAGTCGGCGCCTGCGCGACTTCGTGGCAAGGCGCGAGAACTCATACAACGCTTCGAGGTCCGCCGATCCTCGCGGCGCGCCAAAGGCCGGCCCTTGCGCTTCCATGCAACCGAGCCCCCGGATCGCCGCGAGCTGCGCGCTGTTCTCGACGCCTTCCGCAGTGACTTCCAGGTTCAAGGCGCGCGCAAGCTCCGAGGAAATCCTGACAATTGACGCGCACATCGACTTGTTGACGAGATCGCGGACAAAGCGCTTGTCGATCTTTAGGCGATTGAGCGGCAGTTCCACGAGACCGACCAGCGAGCCGTAGCCTGCGTCAAGATCCTTCAACGCCGTCTTCACCCCCATGTCCCGCAACATGCGCAATTGCTCGATCGCCTCTGGCGATTCAACAATCAAGGCGCTTTGGCTTAACTCAAGCTCCAGCCGGCGGGGATTGAAGTCCGCATCCTCCAAAATCGCTTTCACGGTCTGCGCAAATCCGGGCTTGAGAAGCTGTAGATGTGAAACCGGAACCGCCAGCCGGAGGCGCTCGGGCCAGCTTGCCGCTGCGGCGACAGCCTCTTTCAATATGTGAGCGCCGACGGCGTCGATGAGTCCGGCGCGTTCAAGCAGAGGAATAATGTCTGAGGCTTCAAGAACGCCGCGCGAGGGATGCCGCCACCGCACCAGGGCCTCGAAGCCGGTTGTGCGCAGGCTCTCCACATGAACGAACGGCTGGTAAACAATATCGAGTTCGCGCTGCGCCAACGCGCGGTCCAATTCGGCTTCCAGCGTCGTCCGTTCGGCGACGAATCTGAACTGCTCTCGAAAAAGGGTAAAGCCGCTGCGACCTGAGTTCTTGGTCGCATACAGCGCGCTGTCGGCGTTGCGCAACAGCGCGGAGCCGTCGACGCCGTCGGTGGGCGCCAGTGCGACGCCGACGCTGATCGTGACCTTATGCGCGGCGCCGTCGACGACGAAAGGTTCCTTGAACGCGCGCACGATCCTGTCCGCGACGACCTTCGCCTGAGAAGGGGAAAAGATATCCGTGGCGATCAACGCGAATTCGTCTCCGCCGAAACGCGCCAACGTGTCTACGCTGCGGGTCGATTGGCTCAAGCGGCGCGCCGCTTCGATAAGAACCTGGTCGCCCGCGGCGTGGCCCATGGTGTCATTGACCTTCTTGAACCCGTCCAGATCGAAGCACATCACCGCAAAGCCGCCGCCGTTGCGATCCTGACGCGCCAGGGCTCTGGTCAGCTCGTTACGAAATATCGCGCGGTTGGGTAGCTTGGTGAGTTCATCCTTCAAAACGCTGTTTTCCGCGTCGACCATGGCCACGCAGCGGCGCGCCATGGCGACGGAACGAACGAGGCTCGCGCCAAACAGGAAGAGCGTATAAACGACCAGCAGCGCGGCCAGAGCGCCAAAGGCCGGACCTTCCGTCGCGTCGATCGTGTAAAGCGATCCGCAGAAGATCGGCGCCAAGAAAGCCAGCAGCGCGGTGGGAATGGTCCAGAGCGCCGTGGCCCCGCCAAACATCATCCCGCTGGAGAGGCAGACGATGATAAGTCGTTCCCCCGGCGCCGCATCCCCGAAAAACATTATCGGGAGCAAGCCCCAAATCACGCCGAAAGCGAAAGCGTAGCACGTCGCCAAATGAAGTCCGCGCTTTGAAGGCGCCGAGAAATTGCTTCGGTCGTCATTTAGGCGCTTGAAGGCGACAAACCCACAAAGACAAAGGACGATGGCGCCCCAGGCCAGGCCGAGCCCCGCCTTCGGCGTGGGGAAGGTGACGCTCATCCAGACAAGGGCGTTCAACGCCGACGCCAGCATCATGAGGACGGTGTTGCTCGCTAGCGATGTCAGCTGTTCCGTCCGGATTCGCCCGACAACCACGCTTGAGGGCGTTCTCTCCTCGAACGCGAGCAAATCGCCGTCCAACAGCTGCAGGCATTTGCTCGCCTGCCACATGAAAAAAGAGCGAAGCGAGGAAAGTTTTGTCGAAGTAGAGCGATGTGCGCTGTTGTAAAAAACAGACATGCCTGGTCCCTAATTATATTAATTTTTGGACGAGTTCAGGCAAAAGTGTCTGCGGTTACGCTTGATCAAATGTAAACGGCGGACCCAAAATCCGGTTAAATTCAGTTTAGGTTTCCGATATGCTAACAAACTGCGCCGAGCGCCTCCGCCGCGCAGGCGTAAGCATTGCAATAAATGTTAAGCGGTCGTTGACGCTCTTGCTTGACATATGCTCTTAACGAGCATATCTAACTGGGCGTCGCAGCCGAATGAGCTGAACGAGCCTGCCCGAAGGTAGTCTCTTACCCCGGCCCCGCGTCTAAGGGCGGAGGCACAATCGCCGCAACCTACTTATGCTCATAGTGAGCAAATGTAGGCGAATTGAATCCGGAATGTCGACATCGCGTTAATCTGGGAGCGCGTCATGGGTATATCGTCTCGCTTTGAAGCTGAACTCGACGGCCGCTCGCATCTCGCGACGCTTGCCGGCACGGGCATGGCGACGCGCTTTCCTGTTCTGCCACGGCCCAATCTTGAGTGGACTCCCGAAGTGGAGGCCGCCACCGCTCATCTCTACGAGCGCGTGGCGAAGGTCATGCCGCCGGTCGAATGGCCGTTTCATGCGCCTTACGTGAAGGCGATCAACGAGCTGAAACGCGAACGCAACGCGGTCATTCTGGCGCACAATTACCAAACGCCCGAGATCTATCACTGCGTCGCCGATTATGTCGGCGACAGCCTTCAGCTCGCAAAGCTCGCCGCCGCCTCCCCCGCCGACGTCATCGTGCAGGGCGGCGTGCATTTCATGGCCGAAACGTCGAAGATTCTCAGCCCGGAAAAGACCGTGCTGATCCCGGACTCCGAAGCTGGATGTTCGCTGGCGGCGTCGATCACCGGCGCCGACGTGCGCGCGCTGCGCAAGGAATATCCTGGCGTTCCGATCGTCGCCTATGTCAACACTTCCGCGGAAGTGAAGGCGGAAGTCGACATCTGCTGCACCTCGTCCAACGCGCTGAAGATCGTCGAGAGCCTTGGCTCCGATCGCGTCATCATGCTGCCGGACAAATATCTTGCGCAGAATGTCGCCGCCCAGACAAAGGTGAAGATCATCGCCTGGCACGGCGCCTGCGAAGTGCATGAGCGCTTCACGGCGGAGGAAATCCAGAGCTATCGCGCCGACAATCCGGGCGTGAAGATCATCGCGCATCCCGAATGTCCGCGCGAAGTCGTGGAGATTTCGGATTTCGCGGGCTCCACGGCCGCGATGATCGATTACGTCCGCAACAAGAAGCCCGCGCGTGTGTTGCTCGTCACCGAATGCTCGATGGCCGACAATGTGGCCGCCGAAACGACGGGCACCGAGTTCATCCGCCCCTGCAACTTCTGCCCGCATATGAAGCGCATCACGCTGCCAAAAATCCTCGACAGCCTGATCTACATGCGCGAGGAAGTCCTGGTAGATCCGCTTCTCGCCGAACGCGCTCGCGCCAGCGTGCAGCGCATGATCGACGTCGGATAGCGTTAGCCAGCGGCTCCGGCTTTCTTCCCGGGCAAGCAGCGCTGCGCCCTCCTTTCTGGAGATCTGTCATGGCCGCGACGACGAGGCTCAGCGCAGTTCTGGCGGCGATCGACGCCGCCAACGCGGACGATCCCCGCAAGCTGGTTGTCGACGGCGAAGAAATCGCTTTCGAACGGCTTTATTCCCAGCGCATGAGCGCGCGTCTCGCGGCGGTCTATCCGGGGGCTTCGGAACTCCTCCAAATCGCTGCGCGCGCGCAGCATTTGCGGCGCTGGGAGATTCATCGCGCCGACTATCCGCAGGGGCGCCACGGTTATAACGACTGGCGCAAGCAATGCCGCATTCATCACGCGAAGCTGGTCGGCGACATCATGCGCGCCCAAGGCTACTCCGACGATGAAGCGAACCATGTCGGCGCCCTGATCCGCAAGGAGCAGCTCAAGAAAGACCCGGAATCGCAGGCGCTGGAGAACATCGCCGCGATTGTCTTCCTTGAGCACTATTTTGACGAGTTCCTCGCGAAATACGAAGGCTATGACGACGACAAGATCGTCGACATTCTGGGAAAGACCCTGTGCAAGATGTCGCCGCGCGGACATGCCGCCGCGCTCGAACTGCCCCTGCCCCCGCGCACCCGCGCGCTCGTGACAGCCGCGATCGAAAAGGAATCCGCCGCGCTTTCGCGTCTCGCCGCCGTCGCGGTCGACTGAGCGCATGAGCGAAACAACAGCTCCCATTCTCATCATCGGCGGCGGGCTCGCCGGAGTCTTCTGCGCGCTCAAACTCGCGCCGCTGCCGGTGGCGATACTGGCGCCGGCAGGCATCGGCGGCGCTTCCTCCTGGGCGCAGGGCGGCGTCGCCGCCGCCGTCACCGAGGAGGACACGCCCGAGGTTCACGCCGCCGATACCGTCGCGGCGGGCGCCGGCCTCGTCGACGCCGACGTAGCCCTCGGCGTTGCGCTGGAAGCGCGCGCGCGCATCGACGACCTCGCCGCCTTCGGCGCGCCCTTCGACCGAGACGCGCAAGGCGTGTTGCAGCCCTCGCGCGAGGCGGCGCATTCGCATCGCCGCATCGTGCGGGTGAAAGGCGACGCGGCGGGCCGTGCGATCATGGACGCGCTGACTCGCGAGGTTCTGCGCACGCCCTCAATCGAGATCATCGAGGGAATTTCGGCTTTTCGCATTGTCACGCATGAAGGCCGCGCGGTCGGAGTCCTGGGCGTCGACGCCCAAGGCGGCACGCGCTTCCTGCCCTGCAAGGCGCTGGTGCTGGCGACCGGCGGCGTCGGCCATCTTTACCGCGTCACCACCAATCCTGTCGACGCCTGCGGCGCCGGCGTCGCCATGGCGGCGCAGGCGGGCGCGCTGATCTCCGACGCGGAATTCGTGCAATTTCACCCCACGGCGATGGACATCGGCGTCGATCCCGCGCCGCTGGCGACAGAGTCTTTGCGCGGCGAGGGCGCGCTGATCGTCGACAGGAACGGACATCGCTTCCTCGCCGATCTCCACCCGGCGGCGGAACTCGCGCCCCGCGATATTGTCGCGCGCGGGGTGTTTGGCAGCATCAAAGCGGGCAAGGGCGCCTTTCTCGACGCGCGCGCCGCCGTCGGCGCCGCCTTCGCGTCGCGGTTCCCGACCGTCTACGCAAGCTGCATGGCGGCGGGGATAGATCCCGTGACGGCCGTGATCCCCATCGCGCCCGCCGCGCATTACCATATGGGCGGCGTCGCCACGGACGCGCGGGGCCGAACCACCCTGCCCGGCCTCTGGGCGGCGGGAGAAGTCGCCTGCACCGGCCTGCACGGCGCCAATCGCCTCGCCTCCAACTCGCTGCTGGAGGCCATCGTCTTTGGCGCGCGCGTGGCGGCGGATATCGCTGCGAGCCCGCAGGGCGGCGCGGCGCCCGAAAGCGCCTCCGAGCAACTCCAGCACAATGACGAAGGCGCCCTCATTGAGGAGTTGCGCGACGTGATGGCGATGAATGTGGGCGTCATCCGCGACAAGACAGGCCTTGCTCGCGCGCTCGGCGCAATCTCGCGGCTACGGACTCAAGGCAAAGACCCGCAAACGCAGAACATGCTGACCACTGCGCTGCTGATAGCCAGCGCGGCTTACGCCCGGCGCGAAAGCCGGGGCGCGCATTTTCGCTCGGATTTTCCAAAGGCCGAAGCTGAGTTGGCGCATCGCTCGCGCATGACGCTGGAGCAGGCGCAGGCCATCGCGCTCGAGGCGACGCAATGAACAACCTTCCCGCCCTTTCGCCGCTGTTGATCGCCGACGCGGTGCGCGCCGCGCTTCAAGAAGACCTCGGCCGCGCTGGCGACATCACAACGCAGGCGACCATCCCCGCTTCCGCGCAAGCAAGCGCGGTGATCGCGGCGAGGGAAGAAGGCGTGATCGCCGGCCTGCCGCTGGCGCGCGAAGCCTTTGCGCAGATCGACGCCGAGATCGCCTTCGAGCCTTGCGTCGAAGATGGCGCGCATGTGGCGCCGGGCGCCGTCGTCGCGCGCATAAAAGGCTCCGCGCGCGGCGTGCTCGGCGCAGAGCGCGTGGCGCTGAACTATCTCGGACGGCTTTCGGGGATCGCCTCGCTAACGGAGCGTTTCGCGGCGAGGATCGCGCACACGAAAGCCAAGGTCTGCGACACGCGCAAGACCACGCCGCTGCTGCGCGCCTTCGAGAAATACGCGGTGCGCTGCGGCGGCGGCTCCAATCACCGCTTCGGCCTCGACGACGCGATCCTCATCAAGGACAACCACATCGCCGTCGCGGGCGGCGTCGCCCGCGCGCTCCGCGCCGCCAAGGCTTTCAAGGGCCATCTGGTGAAGATCGAGATAGAGGTCGATACGCTCGCGCAATTGCGCGAGGTTCTGGCGGAGGGCGCGGATGTCGTGCTGCTCGACAATATGTCGCTTGAGGATTTGCGCGAGGCGGTGGCGATGATCGGCGGCCGCATGATCGCCGAAGCCTCCGGCGGCGTGACGCTGGAGAGCATCGCGGCGATCGCCGAGACAGGCGTGGATTTGATTTCAGTCGGGGCGTTGACCCATTCGGCGCGGGTGCTGGATTTGGGGCTGGATGTGGTGGTGGAGAATTAGACAGCGACGACGATCTGGTCTTAATTTTCGACGTGCGGCAACACCAAAACCGGCTCAACGCTCTCACCGAGTTATATTCGAACAAGCGAATACGCTCATTGTGAAACGCAGTTTTTTTTGGAAAAGGTAATACAATGAAAGCTCGCCAAATTCGAAGGGATAGACCGAACCTTAACACTGCACATCAATTCTTTAAAGATGGCGCTTATTCTATAGATCCAAATGGACATTACTTTTCCGGCGAAGAGCGAGAAGCCGAGCTAAGAAAGATAGGTGACGAACTTTGTTCAATTGTTAAGCAGAATTTTCCACGAACACAGAATTTGGAATTTGCTATATTGAAATCACATCTGATTATTGAACATGCGCTGGTGCAGTATATCCGGAGCTTTGCAACAACATACGTTGATGCATCGGCTCTGCGATTCAGCTTTTCTCAAAAGATCGAGATCGCGTATCTTCTTGGATTTGGAGCTCATGATCCATGCCTTTTGCCTACTGTTGAGCGCCTCAACAAAATACGAAATCAAGTCGCTCACACTTTTGAGCTTGATCGCAGCGCGCTTGATGAAATATTTAAAATCAATAGTGAGGAGTATAAAGACCTCGTGTTAAAAAATGACCGAGAACGAATTAAGCATCTCCGTAGTATTTGCGCTTTTATCTGCGGCAGGGTAGCAGGTGAGATGATGGGTAGCTATGTAGCGACCGCGCAATTGGAGCAAGAAGCGTGGGCTCTGCAGGGTCGCCAGTCCGAATGATCGCATTCAATAGAAACGCGACGTTAGAGCTGGCTTCAGTTGATAGCACTTTCATGCAACAAATAACTTTTCACTCGCCCTGCCCAGCGGCCCCAAGTCAACCGTGGCAGCACTAGCATCCCCGCGTCAAACGGCAAAAGCAAAAGCCCAACTCCCCCTCGGGCATTGTTTGCACCGCGCGCCCTACGCCGCCTTGACGACAATCGTCATCGACCTCCCCAGCGCCGCAAACGCCCGCTCCATCGCGTCCAGCCGCGTGCTGTGTTTCAGGTCTAGCAACCGATCCACCTGCGGCAAGGCGACGCCAAGACGCTTTGCGAGCGCGGCCTTGCCGACGCCATCCGCCCGCATGGCCTGATAGAGTTCGATTTTGGCCGACGACAAAGCGGGCAGCGTGACGTATTCCGCGCCCTCGGCTCTTGGCGCCGGCGCGTCTTCGCGGGCGGCCATTGCGCCCATTATCGCCGTCTCGATTGCGTCGACGGCCCTCGCCAGCGCGTCGTCCCGATCCTCGCCAAAGGTGACCGCCTCGGGAATATCCGGGACGGTTACGAGGATCGTCCCATTATCGTCGGGAGCGAGTGTGACAGCGTAGCGCATGTCTATTCCTTAATCTCAAGCTGTTTGAGAATCGCCAGCCAAAGGCCCTTGCCAATTTCTTTCGATCCGCCGTGTTGCGGCAAAACGGACCTTTTGCCGTTCAGCGACACGATCAAATGGCCGCCCTTGCCGGGCGCGAATGTCGCGCCTTTCTTGGCAAGGAAGCGTTTGGCTTGGGCGCTGTTCATCAACGCAACATTTTTGTTGTGCGCGTTAAAGTCAACAAAATTATCGCTTCACCCCGCCGCCTCGCCCAGCCGCCCCAGCTTCAACTTCCGCCGCTCCAGCATCTCCGTAAAACGTGGCGATAGCAGAAACGCCAGCTCCTGCTCGCGCGTCACCGTGACAGGGTCCATGGCGCGCAGTTCCTCGTCGACATGGCCGGGGTGGCACATGATCAGATGCCGCCGTCCGCGCGCCCTCAGAAACCCCGCGAATTGCCGCGCGTAGTCGTGTCCAGGATTGAAGTCGGAAAAGCCGGCGAAACTGTCGTTGACCGTGAAGCCGCGCTTGCGCGCGGCGCGGCGGAAGCCCGTGGCGAGGCCCCGCACCACCAGAGCCTTTCGCGCCGGCCCGCCGCGCATCAGAATGCGGTGCGGCCAGTCGCCGCTGTCGCGCAGCCAGCATTTGCCCTGCAGCCGCCGCTCCTCCAGCGCTCCCAACAGCGCCTCGCGAATGCCGGGGAGCGCCTGCACATGCTGATGCCCGTCGACGAAATCCGGCGGGCGGCCCATCACCGCCTCGAAGCGATCGAGCTGCCGGTCGATTTCCGCGCGGATTTCCTCCATCGGCAGTTTGCGGCGCAGGGCGTCGCGGATCACCGCGGAAATCTCGGGAAAGCGGCCCTTCGGCGCGAATGTCGGCATCGCCGCGAGCGGGCCGCCGAGCGTGAGGTTGAAATGCAGGCCGACATCGGCGTCGAATTCGCCGCGCACGAGTTCGCGCCCCAGCGCCGGCCAGCGCGGGCCGTTGGTCAGCGCGGAGACGGCGGAGAGCCGCCCCGCGCGC
>Ga0182013_10009790_pt1 | contig 10052 bp, 8 predicted proteins | sample 612S2MmetaG_FD_120487 | JGI IMG/M metagenome (GOLD analysis project Ga0182013, IMG submission 120487) | Permafrost microbial communities from Stordalen Mire, Sweden - 612S2M metaG | ecosystem: Environmental > Terrestrial > Soil > Wetlands > Permafrost | place: Sweden: Stordalen | collected...
TCCTTCGGCCGTCGCCGCCAGTTGACCCTGCTCTTCGCCAAGTTCGTTCCCGGTCTGGCCACCCTTGCTGCCCCCGTCGCTGGCCAAAACGGCATGAAGTTCGGCGAGTTCCTCTTCTTCGACGGCCTGGGCGCGCTGGCCTGGGTCAGCGCTCTGCTCACCGTCGGACGCCTCTTCGGCGACGTCCTCAAGCGCGATCCCAGCCTGCTCAGCTGGGTGGGCCGGTTCTCCGGACTTCTCCTCGTCCTGGGCATCCTCGCCTTCTTCGTGGGCCGCATCATCCGCCGCCGCATGGTGATCAAACAGCTCGTCGCCGCGCGCCTTGAACCCCTCGAGCTCAAAAACAAACTCGACGCCGGCGAGCCCGTCTATATCGTCGACCTGCGCCATCCCCTCGAATTCCTGCCCGACCCCTTCACCCTCCCCGGAGCCCTCTGCATCTCGCCCGAGGCGCTCGCAGCGCGCCATCTCGAAATTCCCCGCGATCGCGACATTGTGCTTTTCTGCACCTGTCCCAGTGAAGCCACAGCCGCCAAAACAGCCATGACCCTCATGAAGCTCGGCATCGTCCGCGTCCGCCCTCTCCGCGGCGGATACGATGAGTGGCGCCGGCTTGGCTACCCCGTCGACGCCGTTCCTTTGGTCCATCCCACTCTCGAGCCCGCGCAATCCCATTGAGTCATCCGTCCAGCCAATTCCGTCCGAGCGGAGCAAATCACTTCCGCTTCGACAAGCACCATCCCCGCTAACCTGCTAACTCGCCATGTCCGTCGCAGGCGGACGCTAACTTGCCGCCTCTGTCCCCAGTTCCTTCGGTGACCCCGCCAAACGCGCCCATCCTCGTCCCATGAGCATTGCCTTCATCCAGTAGAATCCTAAGATCGATGTTGCGCATTTCATTCTTGGCCCCTGTAATCCTTGTAGCGCTTTGCATAAAAGCCGCCGCACAGCTACCCGCAACCGACGAGCAAATCCAGCACGTCATCGACTATGCGCTGACCTATCGCCAAAACGTGCCCTCGCTCGAGTGCGACGAGTCGATGCTCGCGCAAAGAGTCCAACACGGCAAAGTGAATTGGGAAGTGAAAATCAAAGCCACCCTCCGCGAACTGCGCGACGCGCACGAGCCCGGCGGCTTTCGCGACGAATACACGTTCAAATCCGTCAACGGCAAAAAAGCCAAGCCGCACTTCCGTTCGCCCTACTTTGTCTACAACGTCTTCGCCAACAGCCTCGGCATCGGCGACAAACCGCTCCCTGCCTGCCTCACCTATCGCACCACAACGTTGGACTCAGGCCAGACGCTTCAACTCAACATCGACTCCAAACCCGACGCTCGCGATCCCGCGTGCCGCAAAATCCCCGACGACTATCACAAGCTCCTTCTCATCGATGTGCCCAGTGGCGCGGTTCGCCGCGTTGAGCGCCAGATCTCTCCTGTGTACGCCGAGCGGAATCTCGAGATTCCATACGTCGCCATCGACTTCGCACCGCAAAAGCTCGAAGACCAGACATTCTGGCTCCCCGTTCGCTTTGAAGCGGACGACCTCCAGCTCGAAGGCAGAATGATCGCCACTTACTCCAACTTCCACCGCTACATCGGCGAGACCAAAATCCTCCCACAGTGAGTCTTCAAAATCCTCTCTACTAAATTGGGCACCCCATCCATCTTCAGTCCCATCCTGAAATGGATTGAAAGCACGAACCACCTGCGAGCGCAGAGCGAGCGTAAGCCCCACAGCAGGTGGCCGCAGGTGGACTTAGAATGAAGTGAGCATCAAGCTCACCGAAGGAGTTTTCTGTGGCCTACGACGACTTGCGCGAATGGATCAAAGCCCTGGAAAACGCCGGCGAGCTGAAGCGCATCACTGAAGAAGTCTCCCCCGAGCTCGAAATCACCGAGATCACTGACCGCGTCAGTAAGATCGGCGCCGCAGGCGCTTCTCATCCCAAAGGCAAAGCAGCAACAAAGGCGTCTTACGCGCCAGGTGGCCCAGCGCTCCTCTTCGAAAATGTCAAAGGCCATCCCGGTCACAAGGTCCTCATTAATCAGTTCGGATCCGAGCGCCGCATGGCCATGTCTCTCGGCGTCAAGAATCTCGACGAAATCGCCGGCCGCATCACCGCGCTCATGAACTTCAAGCCGCCTACCGGCGGTCTATTCGACAAGCTCAAGATGCTGCCGCAACTCGGCGCCCTCACCGCTGCCATTCCCAAAACCGTCTCCGCCCGCGAAGCCCCGTGCAAGCAAGTCATCCTCAAAGACAACTTCGACCTCAACGCCTTCCCCATCCTCAAGTGCTGGCCCCATGACGGCGGCCGCTTCATCACGCTGCCTTGCGTGCACACCCGCGATCCCAAATCGGGCAAGCGCAACATCGGCATGTATCGCATGCAGGTCTACGACGGACAGACCACCGGCATGCACTGGCAGCGCCAGAAGGTCGCCGCCGAGCACTACCGTAATCTGCTGCGCAGGGCGGTCGCTGAAGGCTCTCAATTCGGCGAATCAACAGCGCACGTACAGGCGATGGCCGAGTCCGCCGGCGGAGCCGTCTCCATTCCCGACGGACCCATCGGTGGCTTGCCGCAGGTGTCTTTCGCAAAAGAGAAAGGCTCACGCCTCGAAGTTGCCGTAGCCATCGGCACCGATCCCGCGACGACTTTCGCCGCCATCGTTCCCGCCCCGCCCGAAGTCGAAGAATTCATGATCTCCGGCTTCCTGCGCGGCAAGTCTCTCGAAATCGTTCAGTGCGAAACCGTCGATCTCCAGGTCCCCGCCCACGCCGAAATCATTCTCGAAGGTTACGTCGAGCTCGGCGAATTACGCGAAGAAGGCCCCTTCGGCGACCACACCGGCTTCTACACCATGACCGACCTCTACCCAGTCTTCCATCTCACCTGCATCACCCATCGCCGCGATCCCATCTACGCCGCTACCATCGTCGGCAAGCCGCCCATGGAGGACGCGTGGATGGGCAAAGCCGTCGAACGCATCTTCCTGCCCGCAATGCGCCTGCAGATCCCCGAGATGGTCGACATCCATCTTCCCGTCGAAGGCGTCTTTCACAACTTGATGCTGGTGTCCATTCGGAAGTCCTATCCCGGCCAGGCCCGCAAGGTGATGAACGCCATTTGGTCCCTCGGCCAGGCCATGTTCACCAAGTGCATCGTCGTGGTCGACGAAGACTGCGACGTGCAGGACATCGGCGAAGTCGTTCTGCGCGTCACCAACAACATCGATCCCGAGCGCGACATTCAATTCACCCTCGGCCCCATCGACTCGCTCGACCACGCCAGCCGCCTCCCCAACTACGGCAGCAAAATGGGCATCGACGCCACCCGCAAATGGAAGGCCGAAGGCTTCGACCGCCCCTGGCCCTCCATGATCGAAATGGACACCGCTACCAAAGCCAGAATCGATACACTTTGGAGCAAGCTAGGCCTCTAGAGCCGGCGCGCCGCGCTCAGCGGGAACACAAGCGTCGCATCCACCGTCCTAATTGCCATGGAGAGGAATAATTCGGCGAGCAGCGGATTGACGCTAGCTCCTATGCCTTCTCAAGGAGTTCGGTGCGGTACTTCGGGGAAATCGCTTTTACCTTCTTGAGAAATTCAGCCATCTGCTCCCTATCGAGCGGTGGAGGGGCGGATGTGCGCGTCGGTACGGGAACACCGACTTCGAGGAAGAATTCATCGTTCCCTGCTGGAGAACAGATGCAGATCATTCGCACCGGTTTTGAGGATGCGTTATGGAACTGGTGTGGTGCGTTGGATGGGACATTGATCGTGTCGCCCGCCCGCACGGTCGAGTTCTGTCCGCGGAAAGTCACTTGCATCTCCCCGTCGAGCAGGATGAACGTCTCCTCGAACTCGTGGCGATGCGGGGGTGGTCCGCCTCCAGGCGGCACATGCATGTCGATCACACAGAATCGGCCGTTCGTGTCCTTGCCTGCAACGGTGATCGTATAGGTGTCTCCCACAAGACCGATGTGGGCAGCCGTTTCACCGTCTGCCTGAGCGAATCCCAATGCGCGAGCGAAATCGTCAGGGGGCAGAAGTTGATTAGAGCTTATGGATTCAACCATGTAATTTCTCCTCAAGTTGGAAGATGACCTTGCCCCTTACAACGGGCTCAAGATGATTATTCGCTATTGGCTCCCGCAATCAGCAGCCCGAAGGCGATCGACACCCAGGATCTCCATGACCAGTTCCTCCAGCATTAAACCTGGTTGTTCCAGAATCCAGGCTCGAAGTCGTCTCGCTTCATAACCGCACGGCATCAGCAGCTTTGCTAAAATCGACCTGGGTTGAGCCCCAAGTCCATGAGTCTCCGAGTCATCTGCCGTTGTGCTCTGTCCACCGCACTGGCCTCGATTCTCGCTCCGGCAAACGCCGTCATCCAGCGCGACTTCGGTCTCGATCTCCACAGCCAGCCCATCCATCAACTCGCCGGCCCCGGCGTCCGAGTCGTCGTTCTCTTCTTCGCCGCCAGCGACTGTCCCATCTCCAATCGCTACGTCCCCGAAATCACCCGCCTCACCCAGAAGTTCTCCGCGCAGGGCGTCCACTTCCTATGGGTCTATCCCAACGCCGCCGACTCGGCCCAAACCGTCTCCGATCACAATCGCGACTTCTCCATCACCGGCGACACCATCCTTGATCCCAATCAATCCCTCGTTGCCCTCGCCCACGCGACTGTAACCCCTGAAGCCGCCATCTTCCGCGTGGAAGGCGAGACGCTCCGCGAGGTCTACCATGGCCGCATCGACGACCGCTATATCTCGCTAGGACAGGAGCGCCCCCAGCCGCAGCGCCACGAACTCGAAGAAGCCATCACCGCAGCCCTCCATTCCAAGCCCATCCCACAACCCGGAGGCCCGCCCGTCGGCTGCTCCATCGTCTTCCTGCAGAAATGAAAAACCTCCGCATGTGAGGCCGCCGTTTTGAAGGGTACGGGCTTCAGCCCGTACGTTAAGTTCATCGTAACGAGGGTCCGGGCTTTAGCCCCCGAGGGATGCTTTCTTTGATCTCACGCGCAAATTTTTTCGCAATCAGTATGGCCGTCTTGCTGGCTTGGCCGCTTTCACAAAGCGCCGCCGCGGCCACTGCCAACTCCCCTGATTCATCAGGGCACGCCAGTGCCACTGCATCCTCCGCGCCAACCTGGTCCCACGAAGTCGCACCCATCGTCTATGCGCACTGCTCCACCTGCCACCACCCCGGTGGCGCCGGCCCCTTCAGCCTTCTCACCTACACCGACGCCAAACGCTGGGCCCCGCAAATTCTCAAAGTCACGCAGTCGCGCTTCATGCCGCCCTGGTTGCCCGAGCCCGGCTACGGAGACTTCGCCGACGTCCGCCGCCTCGACGACAACGACCGCGCCCTCCTCAAGCGCTGGATCGATTCCGGTATGGCTCCCGGCGATCTCACCACCGCCCCATCAGCCCCTGGCTACGACAGCTCCTGGCAAATCGGCAAGCCCGACCTCGTTCTTAAAGTCACCGAGCCCTACACGCTCCCGCCCGGCGGCACCGATGTCTTTCGCAACTTCATCCTGCCCTACCCGCTCAAAGAGACGCGCTACATCCGCGCCATGGAAATCCGTCCCGGCGCGCCTCAGGTCGTCCACCATGCCAATGTCCTCGTCGACCGCACCGGCGCCATGCGCCATCAGCACCCCAACGACTGGCAAGCCGGCATCCCCGGCATGGAACTCTTCGTCGACGCAGGCAACACATTCGATCCCGACAGTCACTTCCTCTTCTGGAAACCCGACACCCCTGCCCTCATCGAGCCCGAAGGTATGCCCTGGCGTCTCGACCCCGGCAACGACCTCATCCTGAACATTCATCTCAAGCCCTCGGGGAAGGCTCAGACCCTCGACGCGCAAATCGGCCTCTACTTCAGCCCCGATCCGCCCAGGAAACAACCCATGCTCATCGCCCTTGAGCGCGACGATCAGCTCGACATTCCTCCCGGCGACGCCAGCTTCGCCGTTGAAGATTCACTTACCCTCCCCGTCGACGTCGAAGTCCTCGGCGTCTATCCCCACGCCCACTACCTCGGCCACGACATGCAAGGCTGGGCCATTCTGCCCAATGGCGAGAAAAAATGGCTCGTCTGGATCAAAGACTGGGACATTGATCGCCAGAGTGTCTATCGCTACCGTCAGCCGCTCGTTCTCCCCAAAGGCACCGAGCTGCACATGCGCTACACCTACGACAACTCGGCTTCAAACCCGCACAATCCGCACGTTCCGCCCGTCCGCGTTCGCGCCGGAAACCGGTCTGAAGACGAAATGTCCCATCTCTGGCTCCAGGTGCTTCCCATCAACACCCCGCCCGGCGCTCCCGATCCGCGCCTTCTGCTCGAAGAAGCCTGGATGCGCAAGCGCCTCGCGAAAACCCCAACCGACCAGGTCACCCTCTACAACCTCGCCTCTGCGCTCGCGGGTCAAGGCAAATACACCGATGCCGCCGCCGATTTCGAGCAGGAACTGAAACTCGGCCCCCCCGATCCGCGCACTCTCACAGCCCTTGGCGCGGCCCTCGAAGGTGCTGGCCAGTCCGATCAGGCCGCCGATCGCTATCGCAGCGCCATTGCTCGCGCTACCGGGTCCTACGGCGCTTCCTGCGACGCCCGTTTCGACCTCGCCCGCCTCCACGTACGCTCCGCAGCCTACGCCGATGCCGAAAAGGAACTCCGCGATCAGCTCGCCGCCTGCCCCGAAGATGCCGAAACCCGCAGCATGCTCGGCGCGGCCCTGCTCGGCGCACAGCGTAAAGACGACGCGATCCGCGAGTTCCATCGCGCCCTCGAGCTCAATGCCGCAGACTTCACGGCTCTCTACAACCTCGGCGTGCTTAGCCTCGATGCCGGCGACCCCGCTGCCGCCGCTACGCAGCTTGAGGCCGCACTCCGCTCCTGGCCCGCTTCGCCTGACGCGCATCAGAAGCTCGCCGTCGCCTACGCGCAACAAAATCGCCTCGCCGACGCTCTTCCGCAATTGCGCGCCGCCGCGCAACTCACTCCCAACGACGCCGCCTTGCACTCAGCGCTCTCCCAGCTCCTCGGCACCCTCGGCCAATCCGAAGAAGCCTTCGCGGAACAGAAGCGCGCCCTGCAAATCGACCCGCAAGATGCCGATGGCTGGAACAATCTCGGCGTCATGCTCGCCCGCGGAGGCCAAACCGCCCCCGCGCGTTCCGCCTACCAGCGCGCACTCCAGATCCAACCCGATCACGCCCAGGCCAAAGCCAACCTCGCCCGCCTGCCCGCCGCGAACTGATCCCGCGATGCCGGCTCGCAGGACTGTTCCCCGTTCATCGCGTCGTATGTGAACTCGACGTACACAGCAGGTGCCCCAATCCGTTTCGCAGTCGCAGGCGTAATCTATTCGATAGCTCTTGCCACAAGAGCGAGAGTCCGCCATGCCTATGGGAATTCTCCAGTCCACCGATCCATCGGATCTCGCCGGCTCTCTGCGCGATTTCCGCACCGAGACCGGCCGCTCGCTGCTCGAACTGGTCGATGCCTCGCCGGTGCTGCTCGTCTTTCTTCGCCACTTTGGCTGCTCCTTCTGCGCCATGGCGCTCGACCGCGTTGCCCACCTGCGCTCGCAGATTGAAGCATCGGGCGTTCGGCCGGTTTTTGTGCACCTCGGCTCGCCCCAGCGCGCCAGGCCCTACTTCGACTACTACCACCTCTCCGATGTCGAGAGAATCAGCAACCCGGATGCGACCCTCTATCAGCTTCCCGCCTTCGCATTGGCGCGCACCAACCCGTATCTCCAGCTTTTTAATTTCACCGTCTGGAAAGGCTGGCTGAAAGGTGCCATGTTCAAATACGGTGTCGGGCCCATCCGCGAAGATGCATACCAGATGCCAGGCGTCTTCTTCCTAAAGGAGCGGAGAATCGTGCGCGCGTTCCGGCATCGCGACATCTCCGACGAACCCGACTACCTCAAGCTGATCCGCGCAGCCTGATTGTTCCATCCAAATCGTGAAAGCATCCTCGCACGCCGGCTCTGTTCAAGTGCCGCTTCTATTGGAATCGGAACACGGCGCCGTTCACTGGAATATCAATCTCGTCGAGCTGATCGCTTAGGCCCCCATGGACTTTCGAGCGCTTCGGCTTTTTGAAGTACACAATACCCTCGGCAAAATCGCCCTGGCGCAGCGTGCTCTGGATTAGATACAACTCTTCGGGAGTGACAATCGTTCCAGCCTGCTGCGCGCCTCCATGCGAACCGCTTGCTTCATCCTGTTTGCTGGCAACGTCATTGGGATTGGTTTTTCTCAGGCCCAGCTTGGCGGCCTTGTTGGCGCCCATCGCTTGCGTCGAACCGGTGCCGCGCGGCGCGTTATCCAGCGCGTCGTCGTGGGCCTGTTGCGCTCGATTCGTCTCGCGAATACGCTGGTTGATCTCCGCCGCCTTGTCGTAAAACGCCAACCGTGTGTGCGCTGTATCGGAAGAAAACCCTGAGAAATGTTTCGGCCGTATCTCTGCTTTGCCGGGGCCAACCCGGCTCACTCGCACGAAGACCCGGTCGTCACCCTCAACCGTGGCCACAGGTTTTCCGACCGCAACGCTCGTCCCATCGTGAACCAGTTCGCGCATCGGTCTGCCTTCGATGACCGTGGCCTTGCATAGCACCGCATCGGCCCCATCGCAGGCAATCACGTTTCCCTGAGCCTGTGCGGCCGCCGCCATGCCCGCCAGAAAAAGAAGAGTCGCAGTCTTCATCTCTGTTGACCTCGCGCAGTTCCTCGGGACTCAGAATACGCCCGTGCCGGCGGTGAAAAAGACCCGTTCAAAATAATTCCGAATGGGTGACGATTCATCTTCAGACGATTTGTCGAATTCCGGTTCGGCCGTTCGTCGTTAAAGTGAAGGCGGGAGAAACAGCCCCGCTGAAGATCATTTGAGGAGACAATATGCCGCAATATCTGGTTTCCACGTACTTCCCCGACAATTTCGATCCGGCCACCATCGACGAAGCGGCGGGCGTCCCCGCTTCATTTCGGAGGGAGCAGGGGCCTTCCAGGCCCTTGAAAACAGCAACTAGATAAGCGGCCTTCAGGCCCGGGCCTCATTTCAGCGCAAGATGCAGAGGGCGGGTGCCCCCGCTCTCGCACATCTTTCTAAACCCAAATGAGGGTGCCCCCGGTCCCTCGCCTTTGGGGACCGGGGATGGAAGCCAAGAGCCGCATCACCGGCCCCGTAGGGGCCATAGGAATTTAGCCCAGGGCCGCGGTCCCCAGCGACAGGTCTTCGTCGCTGGGGTGGAGGACAAGTTCGCGTCAGCGAACGCAGTCCTGGGTGAGCTGCAAAATATGCTTTGAGCCCCGTAGGGGCGGCGCGAAATAGTCAATGGCCGTTAGTTCCGACTTGGCGACGACACATCCGGAACTGGCAGATTAAGGGATTACGGCGTCTCGGGTTCTCACATGCAGGGTGTGATCCTTCCCAAAAAACATTCTCGGGAACAAAGCAAAGAGCTTTAGTAGTTCACAGTCGGCTTCACTGGACGAGCCGTGATCTCAACGTCCAGCGAGGGAAGGATAGTCACCTTGGCATTCGTCGGCCCTTCGCTCTCTGTGCCGGAGATGGCGTATTTGTAGGTCACTGTGAAGACGCCGTTCACATCAGCGGCGAAGCGCCACGTTTTGAGGTTCTCGACGGTCGATGTCTCCAAAAACCGTTGCCCTGACGGATCAAGTTTGGATAGCACATCCGTTTTCACAACGAGTCCATCTTTGACAATCGCCCGCAGAACCACTTTACCGGTCACGTGCGCAGCCTTCGCGATTGGAGGATACATTGGCAGCGCGGCTCCTTGAAGGAGTGGGAATGCCACTGCTGAAGCAGACTGTCCGGGCAGGGGCAACGCGAAGAAGAGGAGCGCAAGGGGGATTAGGGGGCCACGCATGAATACTATGTTATCGGCAATCAAGGACCTGATACGATACCGCTTTCCTTTTTCCTGGAGTTCCGGATGAATCACCGGCAACTCGGAAGCAACGTGAGCAGGATCACGTTGGGGACGA
>Ga0182013_10009791_pt1 | contig 10052 bp, 10 predicted proteins | sample 612S2MmetaG_FD_120487 | JGI IMG/M metagenome (GOLD analysis project Ga0182013, IMG submission 120487) | Permafrost microbial communities from Stordalen Mire, Sweden - 612S2M metaG | ecosystem: Environmental > Terrestrial > Soil > Wetlands > Permafrost | place: Sweden: Stordalen | collected...
TCGCTGACTGTCTTCTTGCCTCATTCGTATCAGTGCGGTAACACCAGCAGCCCGGCCTCCAGCAGCTTCTCCGTCAACCGGTCCACGGCCTGCGGAAGCTTGTAGCAGATGGCCCGTACGCTCATCCCCAACAAGCTGGCCGCCTCAGCCTGCGTGTACTCCTGCAGCACCACCCGGCTCAGCATCTGACGGTCCAGCGATCCAAGCTGGTCCAGACACATTTCCATGTCGAGAACGAAGATCACCGCGTCCTCGAAGGTGCGGACGGGCCGACTCGAACACCATCCCCGGCCAACTGAATCGCCCAGGATCGATGGAGTTCTGCCCACCTGCATCGAGGCATACAAATAGCGTCGAAGCATGTTCTCCGTATGCTTTCTGTAGAAAGCCACACTGACCACCGGCTCCGCCGCGGGAGCTTTGGTCAACGGAATTACATCGGCTCGCGCCGCCGGTTTCTCTTCCCATGTCCTCCGGCCGTCGTGCCATGCTCTCTGTGCACTGCTCGCTCCCCAAACCATTGGCAACTGGAGTGCTGCGCTCATTGCGCACCTCCTGTTGCCGCAGCCACGGCCCAAACCGCGGTGAGCGGCTTACGGCCTGGACGGCCACGCCGCTTCCGGCTCTCCGCCGATGGAAAGTCCTTCAGTTTTATTTCACACCTTTGGCAGTAAACACTCCCAATGGCCTGGGCACGGTACCAAAGACAGCCGCACCCCTCGCAAATTTTCAATTGCACGCGCAATTCCATGACTGATTCTCCGTAGTCGTTTCTTCGCCCGACGGATGTTTTTGGCGATTGCTTTTCCGCGGGGTGAAGAGAACCAGGCAAGGCAACTCAGGTTTCTATGGCCCTGATGGGGGATTGCCGCCTGTGCTCTCTCGTGTATTGTCATGCTCATAGCGCGCAGATCCTGGAATTTCCGCACTAGCTGCCCCCAGACGCTTCTGCTCATCTGTTAAACGCCTGCAAGCCGGAGATGGGATAGCCGGAATGGACCAAAGTCCTCCGGAAGTTGTTCATTGACCGCTGAAAAGGTCAGAATTGCGCCCCGTTCAGCCTTGCGGCAATGAAACGTTTCCCAAAGAATTCCCATAAGCCAGTGCGAGATTAAGTAAAACCAATCTAGGTAAATGGTTCTCTTGCGTCAACGTCCTCAGAGGGTTTTCCAACCCAGCCCTTTCCTATCTGCGAGCAAGGGCTGACAATGTGGGCCAATAAGCCCCGATAGCTTTGCCAGAGGAAATGGGAGACGCTTCGCCCCATTGCTGGTGGCGGATTTTCCACAAATGAATCTTACGCAGATGCACGAGCACCTCCGCTTGGAACTGCGCCGCAGGATACAGCGGGGCACGGTCAGCGTGTCGTTATTGGCGCGTCAAACCGGGCTCGGCCAGTCTCATCTTTCCAATTTCCTCCACAGCCGCCGCCAGCTTTCGCTCGATGCCATGGATCGCGTTCTTGCTGCACAGCATCTCACCGCTGCCGACCTTTTGCCCGCACTCTATCCACCTGGAGTTCTCTCTGACGACGAAGAAAACAGCGCCATCCCGGTCGTCTCTCATGCTGCGGCGCTTTTTGAACCGTTCATTCGTCCCTCCGCGGTTCACTCCATACTTCATTTCCCCGCCAGCGTCCTGAAGTCAATCCGCACACGCGTTTCAAATCCCCGCCGCGCCTGGCAGCGATTTGTCGCCGTGCGCATTCCGGCTGCCGACGCCCTGGCGATGGAACCGCTGGTGCTCCCCGAAGCCATTGCACTGCTGGATCGCCACTACATCTCGCTGGCGCCCTACCGCGCAAACCGGGCCAACGTTTACGCGGTCCGCCATGGGGCCCACCTGACCCTGCGGAATGTGGACTTTCAATCCAACCGGCTGGTGCTGCGGCCCCTCAACCTCGCCTTCCCGGTGGACCTGATCGACATCGATCCCGGCGAGTCTCCCAGCGACCTGTTGGCCGGCCGCGTCGCCCTCATTCTCAATGAGACCTGACGCTGAATGACCCCGCCCAACTTCAATCCGCGTGGGTCGTATCCGGATTCGAGAACCGCGTGTAGCGGGAGATAAAGTGCAGGTGAACTGTGCCCGTGGGGCCGTTGCGCTGCTTGGCTAGAATGATCTCCGACTTGGCCTTTTCGTCCTCTGACAGCTCATCAGTCCGGTTGTAGTAGGAGTCGCGGTGGATAAAAGCCACCACATCGGCGTCCTGCTCGATCGAGCCCGACTCACGCAAGTCACTCAACATAGGGCGCTTGTCGTCGCCACGGCGCTCGCTGGCGCGGGAAAGCTGCGACAGGGCCACCACCGGCACGTCCAGCTCCTTTGACAGCGCCTTCAAGCCGCGGGAGATGGCCGAGACCTCCTGGGTGCGGTTCTCATAGTGCTTGCCCCCGGCTGAAGACAGCGTCGCCGACATCAGTTGCAGGTAGTCCACAACGATCAGGTCCAGGCCCCCGGAGTTCTGTTTGAGCCGCCGCGCCTTGGCACGCATCTCGGCCAGCGAGATGCCCGCCGTATCGTCGATAAACATCCGCGAGTCGACCAGTTGGCCCAATGCATTCTGCAATTTACTGTGGTCTTCCTTGCCCAGGAAGCCGGTCTGTAGGTTGCGCTGGTCTACGCCCGCCTGCGAAGCCAACATGCGGCGCAGCAGCGACTCCTTGCTCATTTCCAGGCTGAAGATGGCCACCGTCGCGTTGTGGCTCACCGCCGCGTTCTGGGCAATGTTAATCGCCAAGGCGGTTTTCCCCATCGAGGGACGAGCGGCGATGATGATCAACTCGCCCTTCTGCAGGCCGCTGGTCATCCGGTCCAAGTCAATGAATCCAGTGGCCAGGCCGGTGACTTCGCGGCCCTGTTTATACAAGTTGTCGATCGTCCCGAAGGAGTGCTGGACGATCTCATCCAGCGACTGGAAGCCGTGTGTGATGCCCTTTTCGGTCACTTCCATCAACTGGGATTCGGCGGCGCCCAGCACGTCGAGGGCGCTCTCGCCCTGGTCGGCGGCGCGCGCAATGGCCATCGAGCAAATGCCCATCAACTTGCGCAGCAGGCTCTTGTCCTTGACGATCCGGATGTACTCCTCGATCACCGGACGCCGCGGTAAACCCTCAGTGAGCGAGGCCAGGTAAGCCACGCCGCCGACGGCTTCAACTTCCTTGTAGCGGGCCAGTTCGTTGGCCAGGGTCACAATGTCCACTGCCCGCTGCGCGTCCATCAACTCCGTCATGCGCAAGAAGATACGGCGATGGGAGTCGAGGGAAAAGTCGTCGGATGCGAGCTTTTCCGCAGCCTCGGCGTGCGCCGCATTGTCCAGCAGGATAGCGCCGAGGATGGTCTTTTCAGCGTCGATATTCGCGGGAAGTCCAGTATCCAGCCGCAGGTCGGGAATGGTGGCCATATCATGAGAGTTTAGGTCCATAGCCGGTTTCGGGAAAGGCGGAAATCAAGCTGGAATCGTTGAAAAGGGGTCGGGATAGTTAAGGCGGCCCCATGATCGGGGCTTGTTATAGCCATAATTTATAGCTATAATTCTTGGTATGGTTGTCAGCACCGCAGAAGCGAAGAACCGCCTTCCCGAGTTAATCCGTGCGGTCGAGGCCGGCGAGCAGGTGGTCATTACCCGCCACGGCCGCCCCGTTGCCCAAATTGCGCCGCTGCCCGTTGAGCGTCGCAAACCCGTGCTCGGCGGCATGAAGGGCCGTATTCGCCTGTTGCCCGGTTGGGACGATCCCATCACCGAAGAAGAACTCCTGGGTGAGGAGTCTTGAACCCGGAACCCCCAGCCCAAAGTTACCTGCTCGACACGCACGCGGCCATCTGGGCGCTTGACCGTCCTGAGGCACTCTCGATCGCAGCGCGCACCGCAGCGAGCACAGGCCCCAACGTGCTCAGCGTCGTTTCCTACTGGGAAGTCATGATAAAGAGCATGAAAGGCACACTGGATGTGGGCGACCCGCGTGCGTGGTGGTTCGATGCACTGGAGCAACTAGCCGCCACTCCGCTGTTTCTGCGCCCCGAGCACATCGCTGCGGTGCACCGGCTTGCTCCAATCCACAAAGACCCATTCGACAGGGCACTCATCGCACAGGCCATCGTGGAAGGGCTTGCATTGGTGACTACAGATGGCGAGATTGCGCGGTATGCTTCGAAAGGATTGCGGGTGGTTGGGTGAGGGCAAGGCCTTCGGCTACTCCGTCGGCCTCCACCGCAGAATCGGCTTTCTCGCCGCCTGCACTTCGTCAAGTCTTGACACTCTGGTCGAGTGTGGCGCCGTCTTCACCAGATCGGGCGTTTCGTCCACTTCCCTGGCGATCGCGCGCATCGCTTCAATGAACAAGTCCAGCTCTTCCAGCGACTCGCTCTCGGTCGGCTCAATCATCAGCGCGCCGTGCACGATCATCGGGAAGCTGACCGTGTATGGATGGAACCCGTAGTCGATCAGCCGCTTGGCGATGTCGCCGGTCTTCACGCCCTTCGCCGCCTGCCGCTTGTCACTGAAGACCACCTCATGCATTGAAGCGGTCTTGTAGGGCAGCTCGTAGAGGTCTTCAAGCTTGGCCCGGATGTAGTTCGCGTTGAGCACCGCGTCCTCCGTGGTCTGGCGCAGCCCGTCAGGCCCGTTGGCCAGAATGTACGCCAGCGCCCGAATAAACATCCCGGTATTGCCGTAGAAAGCCCGCACCCGACCCACAGATTGCGGCCGATCGTAGATCCAGTGCAGTTGCCCGGCAGTCCCTGGTCCCTCAGTCCCTAGTCCCTGCCTGTTCCCCGTTCCCTGAACCCTGTTCCCTGTTCCCTGTTCCCTGTTCCCTGTCTTACACAGCACCGGCGTCGGCAAGAACGGCTCAAGAAACGCCTTGCATGCCACCGGCCCCGACCCTGGACCGCCCCCGCCATGGGGCGTCGAGAAAGTCTTGTGCAGGTTGAGGTGCATCACGTCCACGCCGAAGTCGCCGGGCCGCGCCTTGCCCACCAGCGCGTTCATGTTGGCGCCGTCCATGTAGAGCAGCGCGCCCTTCGCGTGGAGAATGTCTGCGATCTTGTGGATCTGGCTCTCAAAAACTCCGATGGTGGAGGGATTAGTCAGCATAAGTGCGGCGGTCTCCTCGTCCACCTGGCGAGTTAGCGCCTCTAAGTCGATGCCGCCCTCGGAGTTAGACTTCAGGTTCTCGACCGTGTAGCCGCAGATAGCCGCAGTAGCCGGGTTCGTCCCGTGCGCCGAGTCGGGAATCAGTATCTTCCGGCGCGCATTGCCCTGCGACTCATGCCATGCGCGCACTAACAGGATTCCAGTAAACTCGCCGTGCGCTCCGGCTGCTGGCTGCAGCGTGATCGCGTCCATACCGGTGATTTCAATAAGGCAGCGCTGCAGCAGGTCGATCACGTCCAGAATCCCCTGCGCCAGCGAGTCAGGCCGATAAGGATGCGCCTCCGCCAGCCCCTCAATCCGTGCAACCGCCTCGTTCACGCGCGGGTTGTACTTCATCGTGCATGAGCCCAGCGGATACATCCCCAGGTCGATGGCGTAGTTCCACGTCGAGAGCCGCGTGAAGTGCCGTATGATTTCGATCTCGCTCAACTCCGGCAGCAGCCCCGGCGTCTTCCGGTGCGCATCACCCAACAGCGCCGCCGCATCCACCGCTGGCACATCCAGCGGGGGCATCTTGTAAGCGCGCTTCCCCGGCGACGACTTCTCAAACACCAACGCCTCATTCTGCGTCTGGTGCGGGCGGACTTTGCCGAGCGTTTTAGGGGCGGTTGCGTTGGTCGTCATTTATGCCTCCACCGGTGCGGCGGCCAGCACTCTCGCCGCTGTATCGATGTTTTCGCGCGTAACCATCTCCGTCGCGCACCACAGAGTCGCATTGCCTAACTCCGGATACCACTTCGATAAGTCGAGCCCGCCAACGATCTTTTCATCCATCAACCGCTGACTCCATAGCGTCGGAGTCTCGGCTGTCTGAAGAACAAATTCATGGAACCGCGGTGCGCCCGTGAACAGCAGCTTTGCACCAGCTTGTGAACCGAGCGTCGCAGCGGCATAACTCGCCTTAGACAGGTTATGTTCGGCTAACTCGCGAATTCCCTCTCTCCCGTAGACAGTTAGGAATATCGTAGCCATCAACGCGACCAATGCCTGGTTGGTACAGATGTTCGAGGTAGCCTTCTCGCGGCGTATATGTTGCTCGCGTGTTGAGAGCGTCAAAACAAAGCCGCGATATCCAGTCGAATCGACAGTCTGGCCCACCAACCGCCCAGGCATCTGTCGAAGGTACTTCTCCTTGGCCGCAATCACGCCGCAAAACGGCCCGCCATAACTCAACGCCACCCCAAACGACTGCGCCTCCATGCTGACAATATCGGCCTCGACGGGAGGACGAACCACTCCAAGCGAAACCGCCTCTGCAATCGAGACGATGAGCAGCGCGCCCTTTGCATGCGCAATCGCCGCAATCGCCGGAATGTCTTCAATCGTGCCGAAGAAGTTGGGACTTTGTACCAACACAGCGGCGGTCTCCTCCGTTACCGCTGCGTCCAGAGCGGCCAGATCAACGCGCCCAGTCTCGCGGTCATAACCAACCAAAGTCGAAGGCAGACTCTGGTGCTTGGCGTAAGTAGCCAGCACTTCGCGGTACTCAGGATGCACGGTCGCAGCCACAACCGCCTTGTGGCGCCCGGTAACGCGAACAGCCATCATCACCGCCTCTGCCGAGCCCGTCGACCCGTCGTACATGCTGGCGTTGGCCACGTCCATGCCGGTCAGCTCCGCGATCATTGTCTGAAACTCGAAGATAGCCTGCAGCGTGCCTTGAGTTATCTCGGCCTGGTACGGCGTGTAACTGGTGAGAAACTCGCCGCGCTGGACGAGGGAGTCGATAATGACCGGCCGGTAGTGGCGATAAGCTCCCGCACCGAGAAAGCTCGCGTAGTCGGTGGCGTTCTTCTGCCCGGCGGCGCGGAAGTAACTCACAATTTCGCTCTCGGCGTGCTGGCGCGGAACATCGAGGTCCCGGTCGAGCCGGTACTCGGCGGGGATAACGGCGAACAGGTCGTCAATGGAGGCCGCGCCGATCTCGGCGAGCATCCGTTCGCGTTCGGCGGGCGATTTGGGAAGGTAGCGCATTCGTGTCCTTTGCACAAGTTGTCAGTCGTCAGTGATCAGTTGTCCGTTCCCGGCAAAGGCGCTTCCCGCGATCGCGACAATCCAAACAGTGAATAGGGTCGATGCTAATCACTGATCACTGATCACTGACAACTGATCACTGTTCTTCGGCGATAAATGCCTCGTATGCCGCGGCGTCGAGCAGTGCGTTGAATTGGCCGGGATCGGCGAGTTCGACCTTGATGATCCAGGTTTCGTGAGGAGCTTCGTTGATCTTGTCAGGCGAGGACTTGAGCTCGTCGTTGGTCGCGGTCACGGTGCCGGTAACCGGCGAGTAGAGGTCGCTGACGGCCTTCACACTCTCAACCGACCCGAAGGTGGCGCCGGCGGTGACCGTGTCGCCAACCTTGGGCACGTCCACATAGACGATGTCGCCGAGGGAGTTCTGCGCGTAGTCCGTAATGCCGATCGATCCGATGCTTCCATCGAGCACGATCCATTCATGTTCGCGGGTGTAACGGTAGTTTGTGGGATAGGCCATTGCGGGCGGGCTCCTCATTCGTAGATTTTCGAGTGCGACTCCCCAGTGTACGACGAGAGGCAGGGTGCAGAGATCGGAGATGAGGGAACGGTCATGCTCGTAGCTGCTCTTTATGGGCTCTCGACGGGCTCCTGGGGAAAGTCTGGCGGCAGTTCTTCACCGCAATGTTGCTTGAGCTCAAGCAAAAATCGCGGCCGGTCTCCCAGAAAGAGGGTGTGGACGATCTTCGTACCATCCGCGCCCAAAATCTTCACCCGGCTGCTCGTTTCAGAATCAATCTCTTCTATGTCTTTCCACTGAATGCGCTTGTTTCTCCGCAACCAATAGAACTGCTCGAGGCCGTCGCTGTTGACGACGATCGTTCCGGGGAACAAGAACAGAAGCCCGAGCGCAGCTAATCCGAGGCACGCCAGGATCAGGAGGTCCCATGAGTTTCCCCGGCTGTGCATGAGGTCTCTCGCGGCCGGAGAGGCCATGAAGCCGATCATGAACGGCCACGCCCAAATTGTGAGCCGGCTCGGAGTGAATTCGATCCGGCCTTCGCTGATGATTCGCGCTCGTCTTCGCTTGAGAACGATGTCGATGAGCATCCAGGCAAGGGCGCACCAAAAAAGCAGCCGGGCAATCCAGGGAAGCAGCTTCCAGATCATCGATCCATGTTAGCCCCAAATGTCCGCCGATTCCAGGTAAGTTTGCGGGCGGTTCCCTGTTCCCTGCTCCCTACTCCCTATTTGTCAAAGAACTCCCCGTGCCCGCCGTTGGCCCAGGGGTCGTAGTGCGAGGCAAAGTTGGCGCGGGTTTGCGTGGAGGGATGGCTGTAAGTCCAGAACTCGATGAAGGGGCTGGGGTTGGGGTCTTCAAGCCAGGCTTGGCCCAGGGCGTTGAATGCAGCGACGGCGGTCTTCTGGGGGTCCGGGACCAGGCCGTGGATGGCCTCCTGGCCGTAGACGTCAGCCTGGTGCTCGAAGTAGCGGCTCAAGGTGTTGTCGATTGGGGCCAGCACAAAACCTGCGACCGAGAGGACGAAGAGCAGGACGACGAATCCGGCTCGGGTGGAGAGCGGCGCTATTCCGCTTTCCTGACCATGAATCTGCGAGCCGTGTTGCCCGTCGAGCCGCCAGCGGACCCCGAAATGGCGGGCAACCCAAGCCGCAAACCCGGCGCAGGCCCAATAGACGAAAAACAGGCCAACGGCTGCGACGGCCAGGCCTTTGGGGATGTGGTGAAGGACGTAGTGGCCGCTCTCGTGGCCGAAGATGAAGAGAACTTCGTCGTCGGGAATGCGGCCGGCGGTGGTGTCCCAAACCACGATGCGCTTGGTGGCGCCGAGGCCGCTGACGTAGGCGTTGAGGCCGTTGGTCTTCTCGCTGGCTTTCATGAGAAACATGCGGTCGGGCGGAATGTCGGTGCCGGTGCGGGCGACCACGGTTTCAAGCTCGGCGACCAGTGCAGGATGATTTTTGGCGAGAGGCTCGTACTGGTTGAACATGGGCTCGAAGAGCGGCGCAATGAAGACAGAGAGCACCATGAGCGGGAGTGTGACCGCCCAGGCGCCGAGCCAGTAGCGGCGGGGCCAATGGCGGACGATCCAGTTAAAAAGCAGCAGAATTGGAGGCCCAAAGAGGATGGAGAGGCCGAGTCCTTTGCCCATGTCGAAGAGCCAACTGGCCCAGCCCTCCACACTGATGCCGTAGCTGCGGCTCACATGGTGGGCGTAGATGTCGAGGGGCAAGTCGGCCAGAGAGGTGATGACCAGGAATGCGGCGAAGAAAATCAGGCCCTGCAGCCAGAGCTGACGGCAGATGCGCTGAGTCCAGGCCTCAAGGCCGGCGGCGGCTCGGGTGGCCAGCAGAAGCCAGAGGACGGCCAGACCCCAGAGCGCGCTGACCAGGCCAATGATGTTGCGGATTCGGCCAAGTGCGATGGCCTTGGCCAGCTTGTCGGGTGGCAGCGTGTAAGCCTGTTGCGGCTTGGCGGAAACTGGCGCGGATGAGGCCTGGGACGGTAGGGACGGGACCGGCTGGACTACGATGCGCGGAGCAACCTTGGGTCCGGGTCCGGTCCGAGGCGCCACAGCGGCAAGCTGCAGCGGCAACTGCAAGACCAGGCAACCGGCGAACATCGCGCAGCGGGCAAAATTCATGAGGAGTTCCCTTGACAGTAGCCTACTCTGCGACAATCGATGCTAAAGATGCGCAGCCCTCGGATTTCCAACTCAATGCCACACATTTCTTCGGCCTTCCCGACGATGGCCACCTTCAGGGCCGGCCTCTGCCTGGCCTTTTCCGCATTCGTCTTGGCGTTGTCCCAGTCGGCTGGAGCACAACAGCAACCAACTTCGGTTCTCCACCCCGCGAACCAAGACCTGTCCGCGGGGACCCCGGTTCTCCACCCCGCGAACCA
>Ga0182013_10009792_pt1 | contig 10052 bp, 9 predicted proteins | sample 612S2MmetaG_FD_120487 | JGI IMG/M metagenome (GOLD analysis project Ga0182013, IMG submission 120487) | Permafrost microbial communities from Stordalen Mire, Sweden - 612S2M metaG | ecosystem: Environmental > Terrestrial > Soil > Wetlands > Permafrost | place: Sweden: Stordalen | collected...
AAGAGGACTGGAAGAGTCTCGGCATCGGCTACGGCAACATTGCTGGACAAGCATTCGCTGAGGTGAATGACATCGGTCCGCAGGGTGAGCCGATATTCCGCATGAATGAGAATCATGACGAGAAGGGGAAGTTTGCAAGCGGAGGTGGAGGAAGTCCGAAAGATCAGAAGGTCGGTGACAAGGTAAAAGATGTTGGGGTGTCAACGTCCGAGTTCACCACCAGCAAGAACTTCTTGATTGCCGCATACGACAAGAGCCACAACTCTGACTTCCACGAAAACACTTCTCGTTACTCGGGCGCTTCGACGCTGAAGCCGCCTCCCGGCTACGTCAAAGAAAACATGATAGGCTTCGCGCAGGCGGTCAAGCAGGGAGACGGAACGCACGCCATACAGAACGTTGAGGTTCATCCTGACTTTCGGCGACGTGGCGTGGCAACTAAGATGTATGATGCTGCGGAGAGTAAGATTGGCGGCAAGCTTGTAAAGGGTGCTGTCCAATCAACGGACGCCACAGCGTTCTGGAAGGACAGAGGGGAACACGGTTCTAAGAGATGCGCTATCGGACCGCAGGGTGAGCCGCTATTCCGCATGAATGAGAATCACGATGAGAAAGGTCAGTTCGCTTCCGGCAGTTCATTTGAAGATCATAATGCGCAATGGCACAAAGAGCGTGAAGCAGCATTCAATGAGAAAATAACTGCTGGCATCAAAGCAGAAGCAGAGAAGCAGGGGTTTCCGCCAGACCGTGTTACTGTGATCACAGGAACTCAGGGCAGACCGTTTGATGTTGCCGGTCATCAGTACATGGCCGCGGGGCAAGCTGACCTTGAAAAAGGTCAGATCACTATATGGGCCGAGGGTGTACGCACAGAGACAATGCCAGGAGTTGTGGCTCACGAGATTGAACACATTCGCTTTCAAGGTACGTTTAATGATTACAACAGAGAGAATGAGGCACTTCGCCAACTGTCAATTACTGACAAAGAGGCTTACGAGCGCATCACAACTCGTGTGAATGGTGTTCCAGTGCTCAATGGAAGTGATGAAGCGGTAGAGCGCTTCCCTGTAGCATCACGCCTTGAGAAGTACATGTCGACAGACGCCAAAGAGATGTACAAAGCTGACGGCTGCTCGAATTACAGCACTGCTTACTGGGAGGGCTGGCAAAAAGGTGATGTCACTACGCACCTCGCCTATCATGAGACACTCGCAGAAATTTCTCGGCTGCATCAAGAAGGCGGCGGCGCAGGATTCATTGACAGTCGCTGGTCCGCTATGCACAGTTTGGTGAGTGTGCTTCACCAAGAAAAGTATGGGTGGTAAGATGATCACAAGAGAAGTCATTGACGGAAAGCAAGCCACGGTGTCACATCTTAATGACAAGTGGGAGCTAGTTGCTCCTGCCGATGCGACGCTCGTCAAAGTGAACTTTGATGACGGCACTTCGATGTTCGGAGTTCGTAAGTCTGAAGCGCGGTCGCTCCGCATGAATGAGAATCACGATGAGAAGGGGCAGTTCGCAAGCGGAGGTGGAGGAAGTCCGAAAGATCAGAAGGTCGGTGACAAGGTAAAAGATGTGTTCGGTAATGAAGGCACTGTCAAGGGCTGGCACGGACAGAGCGGTACTGTTCAGGTAGATGTTGCTGGAAAGCTTCAGTACTGGCATCCGTCTCAGTTCCAGCGCGGGCTGTATGTTCATTGCGGGCCGCAGGGCGAGATTCTCGAAGAGCGGTTCAATGAGAATCATGATGAGAAAGGGAAGTTCACGAGCGGCGGTGGAGACAGCGCATGGACTGACAAAGACGGTAATCGCAAGTTTCCAACACACTCAAGAGTGATAGAAACTTCACCGTTCAAAGAAGGTCCGCGCGAAGACTACAAGCGATTCAAACGCTCTGCCTTCGAAGCTGTGAAGACTGCGCCTGTTCAGCAAGTGAAAGTGGATTCCCTTGTGTCCGGGCAGCCAGTTCTGGATGCTAACAGGTTGAAGCCGTTTGACAAGAGCAGTGCAGAGCCGATCGAAGTCATTCACAGCAACGGAAACAACTGGGTTGTGCAAGGTAATCACAGAGCCGCATCCGCATGGGTTGCGAAAGAGAACACAATCTCGGCGCACGTGTTGGACTTAGATAAAGCAGAGAATGAGAAATACTTGCGTTCACTAGAGCACCGTTACAGTGAAGACCAACCGCGTGATGCGCACGGGCAGTGGACTTCCAGCGGGACTTCACAAAGCGGAGATGTCAAGCACACAGAGTACAAAGGCGCCAATCGCACTATCGTGGTAGATCACGACACGAAGGAAAACAAGATCACGATTAAGCATCTCGATGAGCACGGCGACCTGCTTGTGCAGCAGACACACGACAGTGTTGGAGCTGCACGCAAAGAGTTGCAGTCACAGGGAATTGACCACAAATTTTACCGCGCGCTGCGCCAGTAGGAACCCGTCACAGTTTCAAGAGAGAGTGAGCCATATCTATGCCTTACGCTAAGCCGTCTGACGTTCCTTCTAATGTTCCAGAGGCGTACAAAGCGCAGTTTATGGAGGTGTTCAACTCCGTACATGCTGCTGCTCTGCAAGACAAGAAATCACCGGCACAAGCTGACGAGAAGTCTTTTGCTCAGGCTTGGAGTGTGATCTTGAAGGCGAAAGCGAAGGATCAAACCGTGGAAAAGAAAAACGATGGAGGGCAGGCCGCGGACCCAGAACAGAGTCTGCGTTTCGCCGCCGACCAGTTGCGAGAGCCTGATGGGAAGTTTGCCAGTGACGCCGGAGAGAAAGCGCACACGCAGGAAGAGCACTTGAAAGCGCAGATGATTCACGTCGGCAAAGCCCGTGAAGCGCAGCAAGCAGGGAACCACGAAGAGGCCAAGGCGCACGAGCACGCCGCAATACTTCACTCTAAGGCGGCTTTTGAGCACAAGAACAATATGGAAGCCGTTGGCGAACCCGCACGCGCCGCATCCAAGGTTGCGAACGATATGTCGGGAATGCACCGTTCACAAACTGAACAGACGGAAGAGCGTTACTCCGAAGACCAGCCGCGAGAGCCAAACGGAGAGTTTGGGAGTGGCGGCAAAATTGTGCATGAAGGTCATGATGCAATCTTGAAAGAAGCTGGCTACACACAGACTGACAAAAAAGGTCAATACAAAGACGCCAAAGGAAATAATGTTCAGGTATCAAAAAACGGAGCATTCACCGCCACGTCAAAAACGTATCAGATGAAAGTTGGAACCACAGCTAATGATTTGAAAGCAGCGATTAGTAAGCGCTTCAACGACAACCACGATGAGAAAGGGCAGTTCGCCTCTGGCGGCGGCGTCGCAAAAGGCTTTGTCGGACACAATCCAGAAAATGAAGGGCAGCATCCGAGCGCAGAGACCCAGAATCAGATGGGGAAGAAAGAACCGCTAACGCAGACACATACACCAACTCCTGAAAAGGAAGAGGAAGCGTACCAGCACCTTATCAAAAGCGGAATGAGTGAAAAAGAAGCAAGCAAGCTGACTGACAAAGAGATTTACAGCAAAGCAGCAGCGGCTGGGTGGAATGGCACCGGCGGGTATGTTGGAGGACCTGGATCAAAGTCTAGGGAGCTGTCACAGAATTCGGATACAAGGGAGAAATATATGTCGGTTGAAAAGCGGTATGCAGCTGAACTGCGAGTTGGGACAGCTAATGAAGCTGGTGGAATGTCGCTAGTTGGCTATGCTGCGCGCTTCAACTCTCCGTCCAAAGATTTGGGTGGCTTCAAAGAGATAATTGCACCAGGCGCCTTTACGCGCGCTCTTGCTGCAAACTCTGATGTTCGCTGCCTGTTCAATCACGATGCGAACAAAGTTCTCGGCCGCACTCTTTCCGGAACACTGAAGCTGACACAAGACGACAACGGTTTGATGTTCCACTGCACTCTGGACCCGAACAACACAGAGCACCGCAACCTGCACTCCTCCGTTGCGCGTGGTGACATTAATGAGTGTTCCTTCGCTTTCACCCCGAACGGTGAGAACGGCGATCACTGGGAAGACAAGCAAGATGCTGACGGAAAGTATTTCATTTCTAGAACTTTGAAGGACGTGAACCTGTTCGACGTGAGCGCTGTTACTAATCCGGCCTACTCAAACACGAGTGTGCAAGCACGGGAAGCAGAAATCACCCCTGAAATAAGGAGCATTATGAGTGAGATCGTTAAGAAACGCGCCGCAAAAGTCGGTGGAATAGAGGCGCGCTCGGAGAGCGTGCAAGAGATGCTCAATTGCATGTCAAAGTGTTTGGTGGAACAATTCCCGCGCACCGATCAAACTGACACTAGTCTTCCTGTCAGCTGGGGACAGTATTACATGTGCGACACATACGACACCTACATCATCGCTTGCCAGGAAGGTCCTGGCGGTGAGTATGTGAGCATCTCCTTTGTTGAGAAGCCCGACGGTGACGGATTCATTTTCGGTACACCGGTGCCAGTCGAGAAAGAGTGGATCCCCTCTGATCGCTGCAAAAGCGTTCTCGCTGAATTCCGTGCAATGACGTCGTCGCACATGCAAGCAATTGCAGAGCAGCACGCGAAGGCGGCTGCTGCACACACAGACACTGCGGCTGCTCACACAGATGCGGCCACAGCACATACCGATGCTGCTGAGGCTCATTCCAAAGCGGCTGCTGATGCTCAGCAAGTAGCTGAGCGCATGGAGAAGTGCTCTGCTACGATGGGCGACTGCTCTACCAAAGGCTGCGAATGTCAGAACCGCATGATTGCGACTCGTGACATGGACGACAGCTATGAAGATTATCTGAACATCTTTGGTGACGATGACTGCGATGAGCGAACTGCTAAGATTGTGGCTCACCGTGCCGCCCGCAAAAGTGTTGCGGCTGCGTCAGACGAGCCGATGACACGCTGCAAGGTTGTCGGCGGAAGCAATCTGCCGGCCGGTGCATTCGCTCACGCCGGCGATCCGGATGAAACGCGCACGTGGAAGAATGCTGTGCATGATGCAGCACACACCGCAAACTCTATGGCTGCTGACCGCTCCGCTGTTCCTGCCGACAAAGCAGATGCAGTGACAGCAAAGATTCAACGAGCTGCCAAGAAATTTGGCATTCAATCAGAAGCTGAAAAGGCTGCTGCCGTTGCTGCACGCGCCGCCGCCGAGAAAGAAGATTTAGAACTTAGGTTCCGACTGGCAATGGCGCTGTAAGAAGCGTGTAACATTTTTCTGACAAAGAAGAGGGATCATTTTATGTCGAAATACCTAACGCCCGCTATGCAGGAACTTCGTGCAGCTCTTGTTGAGGCTGATGAGATCACGAAGCGCTCAGAAGGCGGTCGTCCGTCCGAAGCTCGCTTGAATTTCTTGCTCGCCAAGATTAAGTCACTCAATGCGGGCGCGGTAGTGCCTGTGAACGAGCAACGGGATGAATTCTTCCGCGCGTTGTTTGCCGGCAAGGAAACTCGCGCAATGCAAGAAGGCGCGCAGACTCTTGCTTACACACAGGGTGCAGAAGGCGGGTATCTTGTGCCGCAAGAATTCCATGACGAAGTCGCTTTCGGTATGGCGCAGTTTGATCCTCTTCTCGACGCATCTGTTGTTACTCTGATTCAGTCGGATACTTTTGCTCTGCCGCCGTACACAATTCCTGGCTGGGACTTGTCAACATTCGCAGCCACGAAAGTTGCAGAAGGTGCGCAGCAGGTCGGCGCAGTTCCGCCTACAGTATCCGGTGTGACTCTCAACGGCTACAAGTACAAGGCCAGCTTGCCTGTAACGATGGAGCTTGAGCAAGATTCCTTCCAGCCGATGCTGAAGCTGATTACAGCCGCCTACGCTGTAGGGTTCGCCAGAGGCATCGGTGCTGATCTTGTGCTCGGCAACGGGACAACTGCTCCTCAGGGCGCTCTGGTTGGCGCAGGAGCCAGTGCCTACACGACCGCGGCTGCTGGAGTGCTGTCACTCAATGACTTTGAAGCCGTGTACTTCAAGGTGAACCGTTTCCACCGCAACTCTCTGAAGTGCGCTTGGCTGATGAATGATGCAGCATATCAGATGGCACGGAAGAGTGTGGATGCATCAGGGAACCCGCTTCTCAAGCTAATCAAGGACAAAGAGACAATCATGGGCAAGCCAGTCCTTGTGTCTCCGTCACTGCCTCAGTACAATGCCTCACTCGGCACACAAGCTGCCGGTTCATTTTGCGTATTCGGTGACCTGTCTCACATGTACGTCCGCGTGTCGAAGACGGTTGTGACGCGCCAGTGGCAGTTGCCGGGGTATGTTGAGAATGGAATGGCTCTGTACACCGGAATCATGCGCGCGGATGCAAAAGTATTCGATCCGACGAGCGGCAACTCTGTGCCGCTGGTCTCAGCAAGCTTGCACTCGTAAAAGGCGGGGTAAATGGCAGGAATAATTGTTCAATCACAGCCGGCCGCAGAGCCAGTGAGCCTCGCAGTAGCGAAGAACTTTTGCCGCGTAGAGATCACTGACGACGATCTGCTGATCAGTGTGCTAATCACTGCTGCTCGCGAAGCTTGCGAGATGTTCTGCTCACGCAGCTTTGCGGTTAAGAGCTATCTACAGACGATGGATTCTTTCCCGTACTACACAGATACGATGATCTCGCAGGCAGCTTACCCGCCGTCTTACTACTCTCTGCCGATGTACTCCACAACGCTGTGGAACTATTCGCAGATGATAAAGCTTTATTATCCACCGGCGGTGGAGGTTCAAGGGATCGACTACACTGACCCGAACGGTGACAATCTGACACTCAATCAGGATGAAGATTTCTTGCTCGACAACACTAGTGAGCCTGCTCGCATCTTTCCGATGCCCGGAGCAACATGGCCGCCGTGCTTGTATGTTCCGAATGCTGTGAGGATCCGCTTCACTGCTGGCTTCGGTTCCACTGCCGTTGATCCTGCTCCGGTTGATGGAGAGATTACGCAGGGAGCTGGCAGTCAGCCAATGCCTGGCCGCGTACAGGTCGCAATTCTTCAGCTTGTCGCACACTGGTACGAGAATCGTGAGGCAGCAATGGCTGGAGGCTTGAAAGAAGTGCCGCAACATGTTCAGATGCTGCTATGGTCAATGCGTGTAATGGATATGGCACCGTCACGCGGCTAGTCAGTTTGCTGGGCGCACTTTTGCGTGCTGTATCTTTTCTTTCCAGTTCAGCAGCCACGTGTAGAAAGTTTTATCCGCACGATGTTTTGTCAGCCTAGAAAGTTCAGCATCGGAAGCCGTTTCATCTATCAACATTACTGCACCTCCGGCACCAGATCAAGAGCGGTGCTCTGCTCTTGATTGGCACTTACTTCGTTTGCGCTTCAAGTTCGCGCAGTAGCACGTCGGCAGACGCTGGAGCAGGCACTCGGCCCTTCAGAATTTCATGTCGGTTGACATCACCGTACATGGATTCGTTTCCAGTCACGTCTTCCTCTACCACTGCACCAGTGAGGCTCACTCCGATAAAAACACCTTTGGAGCGCGAGTACGACAGAATCTCGGCGCTCATTGCTGCATCAGTGTCGGCAGCGGCATCACGGCCAACAGGTCCAGCGGCAATAGAGGCATCAGCGCCAAGCTTGAATTTGTCAGTTAGCAGACTATTCAGAGCACGGTCGTTCATGAACAGCAGTACCAAGTCAGTAGATGACCCTCCAATTTGCCACCCGAAGCTGCCGCCCTTGAGTGCTATGAATAGCGGAGCGCTCCAAGACCCTGCTTCATTGCGGCAAGTTGCCACTCCCTTGCCTTCGCTGACACCGACAACGAAAGCAATCTTCTTCGCACCGGGAATCACAGCGATGCACTTTGCTGTGTTCAGCAAACCAGATGGTATGCCTTCCGGTGTGTTCATAACTTCTTTGAATACGCGGCCGGCTTTCTGTGCACGGCTTATGCTTTCCTCGCGGTCAGATGCATATGCAGTACCGAGTAGCGAGAGAGTCAATGCGAGAGATACAAACAACTGTTTTATTTTCATGTGAGCCTCCTTAGTTTGAAATCTAAGATCGGAGCAGAAAGCACAATCACCTTTCCGCTCCGAGCGCTCACAGCGCTTGTGTGCTGCGGTGCTTCATCTCGCGCTCATCTTCTAAGTCTGGATAATGCGGATTCAAGCGGTACAGTTCAAGCGTTCTTTCAGCGACAGACTTTTGTCGGCCGCGCGTACTGCGCTCATTTTTCAATTTCAGCCCGTCTTCATTAACCATAGCTTTGTCCTCCTTTACTCAAGCTTTGCTGCTCTCCTACAAGCGCGAGCGGCATACGCCATTTTGTTGCCACACTCACAAAATCGTCTTGCTTTCCTCCGGCTCATACTGAACACGGGAGACAAAAATCTTTTGTTTCTCAGTCTCCTCATGCAACCGCTTGAACTCGGAACGATAACCAGAGAACTCAGGCGCGCCTTCCATTACAAGCTTGCGGTGCCCTGCGCCCAAGACTTCCATTGCAAATGTGTGTGAAAAGTTTGGCACGCTCATGCTAACCGTCCTGTAGCGTGCGCCAGTTCTTTCATCGAGTTCCCACTTCGAGTACACTTCCCGCAATTCTGCCATGATGTTTACCCCCGATCAACAATGAAGTGCTATGCACTCCCTTCACCCAACTTGAGCAAGTATTGTTGTCGCAGCAATTCTCTGCCGTCATCGTCCCACTTGACGACAGCCTGCTCACTGTCAGCTGCCAAGACAGTGCCGACTTCCCCAGTAAGTGCTCCGAACGGTCCGAGTTCCTCAACACGGTCATTCTTTACAGCAGGTAGTGCGTCAGTGAGTGGAGGAGCAGCAAGAGGCGGCCTCTGAGGTCCGTCAAACTCATTGCACGCCCCAAGATATGGAGCTGGAGCTTGCATGTCCTCAATCATTTTTTCAGCCAGTGTCATCTTTGCTTTCATTGAATGCACCACCTGGTCTTCAATCATCTTGCCAGAACCCAAGAAGTAAGTCTGTGCAATATTGCACACTTTCAAACAAAAAGCCCAGTCGAAATTTCCGACTGAGCTGCTGGTGTCTGTTTTGCAAGCTCGGCCGGGTCAATGTTGGGCAGGCTGCTGGCTACAATCTAACAAACACAGTTCATTATGTCAAATACTTTTTTCATATTTTTCCTTAAGTGCATGAAAACAAGCAAAAGATAGTTGCATTCACCGCCTAGGGCCCGTCACACTTACCAGATAGTATGCTGAGCACTGCTAGCTTCGCAGTGCAAATCCCGCCGTATAAAATCCCAACAAGATTCAAAAAGTGAATTCAGCCCCTATCTAGGGCAGGAGTATTTTTGTGAGCAAGCTGCAAGAGATCATGGAGAAACGCGCCAGGGTTCATGCCGACGCCGTTGTTCTCATCAATGCCGAACAAACCACAGAGACCCGCGCGCAAGTGAAAGCGATGCTGGCCGACGTCGAGTTGCTGGGGCAGGACATCGCCGCGATTCAGCAATCCGACAAACAGGCGTCCGAACTGGCCGCCCGAACTGGTGTTGTTGCTGACACCGAAAACCGTGGCGCGGCTGTTACGCCCGCTGAGGAATACCGCTCTGCCTATTTTGACTTCATGCAGAACGGCCGCCCGAATGGTCCAAAAAACATTCGCGGTGGAGCATCTGCTGAGCAGATTGCGAAGCTCGATACTGCGAAGGCGGCATGGGAATCTATGTCGGCAGAGCAGCAACGCTCCGTGCATGTAAAGCAGGCTGCGTACTCGCGGCTGTCCGCTGAAAAGCGCGACCAGCAAGCCGGCACGCAGAGCATCACCTACACTGAAGGCAACCTGGGCGGCTACTTTGTCCCCGCTGGCTTCGTGAATGACATTGAGCAGGCCACCAAGTTCTACGCGAACTTGATGGACGGCAGCTCGATCCGCATCATGGAAACGGCGACGGGCAATGTTCTGCCCTATCCGACCAGCAATGACACGAACCAAGCCTGGACTCTGTTGAGCGAAACCACGCAGATCGTCGATAACGGCACTGTGCCGAACTATCCGACGACCGGCAGTGTGCCCTCGGCTAACCCCGGCAACGTGCTCGCGTCGCAAG
>Ga0182013_10009799_pt1 | contig 10043 bp, 9 predicted proteins | sample 612S2MmetaG_FD_120487 | JGI IMG/M metagenome (GOLD analysis project Ga0182013, IMG submission 120487) | Permafrost microbial communities from Stordalen Mire, Sweden - 612S2M metaG | ecosystem: Environmental > Terrestrial > Soil > Wetlands > Permafrost | place: Sweden: Stordalen | collected...
GAGCAGTAGCGGTTCTGATTCCTGGCCGTCGCCTGCACTGCGGGCTCACAGCAGATTTGACTTGAGCCATGGGACCGCTTGCTCACGCGCGCGGCTCGGAAAAACGCAGTGTGCCGATACCGAGCCGCGACCGTAAGGGAGTGGTCCCGGACGCGAACGGGGATGACATCAGGAGTTCGGAGTCTCGACCCAGCCGCCGGGACGGGTGGCAAACCGGATTCGGCGAGTTCGAACACATCAGACTTTTTCGCTGTATCCTCCGTCACAATAAAGAGATGCCTGAGAGCCGCGCGGCCCGATCGATTCGCGAAGCCTTCCAGTCGGGAAGGCCGCTTACCTACGTGCATTCGCCGGAAGAGCAGCGCGTCGTTCGCATCCTGGAGGAAGTAAGCCGCGGCGGCATCGACTCCCAACCGCTTCCGCTGTGGACCTGGAGCGTCACGGAAGGCATGTGCCACAACGGAGCGAGCCCCGAGGCCGGCGCGAAAACCGCTCGCGGGGCGTTGGATTTCATCATCGCCTGCGACCGTCCGGGCATTTTCCACCTCAAGGATTTCCACGAACCGCTGCGCGAATCGGCCGAAGTGCGGCGACGCCTGCGAGACGTCTATGAAAGCTGCCGCGACCGGCAAAAGTTCGTGGTTATCACGTCTCCGGTTCGATTCCTGCCGGAAGAGATCGAGCGGAGCGTGCTGTTTCTCGAACTGCGCCCGCCGGACCTGCAGGAATTGACGGAATTCCTGCGCGACGAGACCCGGCGCACTGTGCTGGGAGAGGCGCCGCAAGACGTGCTCGAACAGGTGGCGCGGGCGTTGCAAGGTCTCACCCTCGACGAGTCCCGGTACGCGCTGCGGCGCGCGCTGGCGGGCGGGCGGCAGTTGGGGCACGATTCGCTCCCGGCCGTGCTCGAAGAGAAGCGTCTGCTGGTGAACCGGAGCGGCGTGATTGAATACGTCGAATCGGGCACCAATCTGGATGACGTGGGCGGCCTGGATGGCCTGAAAAGATGGCTCATGGAACGGCGCAAGCTGTTTGAGATGCGCGAAAGTATCAGCGCGGAGATCGTGCCCAAAGGACTGTTGATGATGGGCATTCCGGGTTGCGGAAAGAGTCTCTGTGTGAAGGCCATCGCGACGTGTTTCCAGCTTCCGCTGTATCGCGTGGACATGACGGAGATCTTCTCGGGCCGGCACGGCAAGCCGGAGGGCGTTTTCGTGCAGGCCTGCCGCATGATGGAAGAAATGTCGCCGGCGGTCTTGTGGTTCGACGAAATCGAAATGGGCCTCAAGACCACCGAAACCGGCGGGGAGCAAGGCCGCATCTTCGGGTTTTTCCTCACCTGGATGCAGGAAAAAACGCGCGGACTATTCGTGGCCGCTACCGCCAACCGCATCGAATCGCTGCCCGCCGAGATGATCCGCAAAGGCCGCTTCGACGAGGTTTTCTTCGTCGACCTGCCGCTGGAAGATGAGATGATCGAGATCTTCCGTATTCATCTTCAGCGGCGCAAAGTGAACATTTCCAATTTCAACCTGGCGCAACTGACGCAATTCACCGTGGGGTGGACGGGGTCGGAGATCGAGCAGTGCGTGGTCTCGGCAATTACGCGGGCGCGTCTCGAGGACCGCGAGGTAACGGAATCGGACCTCATCGGCATCGCGGCCAAACAGGTGCCGCTCTCCCGCACCATGAAGGAGCAGATCAGCAGAATCCGCGGCTGGGCTTTCGAGCGTGCGCTGCGGGCGTCGCCGCAGAAGAACGTGTGAGCATCCACCACAGAGCCACGGAGACACTGAAAAAAGCAAGCTCAAAGGCAAAACCGGAGCACACCGAGGCGGCGGAGGCCACGGAGAGAATCCTCGCGGCGTGCAAAGATTCAGCGCGTTAGTTAGGTGTACAGAGAAACAACCACTGGCAAAACCGAGGGCCCACAGAGGTGGCGGAGGACACGGAGGCGATGGTTCGCGGAACGTATCGTGAAAGAGCCGCGACCGCGAGAGAGCGGTCGCGGCAGGAAATGCCGCGAATCCGCTTGCTCACGCGCGCGGCTCGGAAAGCAGAGCGGTGCGGAAGCGGAATTCTATTTCTGGCCTTCGCTCGAAGGCGGCACGATGCCTTTAATTCGCATGTAGGTCACCAGATTTCCGTAGTGCTCCATGGTGTGAGCGGTGTTGAAGTCCATGATGCTGAGGCGGGTCAACTGGCGGCCAAAGAACGATACCGGCTCGGCGGCGCTGGCGTCGGTCATTTTCGCGAACTCCGCATCGCAATAGGCAAACGCCTCCTTCACCGCGGCCGAGATTTCGGCTTTGGTTTTCGCGGTTTTCTCGATTCCCTTATCGATCTGCTTACCCTCGGCAGAACTGCAGAATTCGTATTGCCCGTCGGCAATGTGTGCGAACAGCTGTCCAACCGTGCGCACGTCAGTAGTCGGCTGGAAGGACCAGAGATTGTCCGGGATTTTATCCATGGATTTGAGGATGTCGCCCTTGGCGACACCAAAAAGAGCTTGCGAAGAAGACACGAGTGGACCCTTCGAAGCGGTTTGCGCACTCACCCCGAAAGCGCAGAGAAGAACGGCGGCAGCTATTTTCATAAAAGCTATCATACGAGTTTTCGAGGCTGGCTGGGTGAATACAGTTGTTACAATCGTCTGATATGTGGCGACGGCTCACTTTCCTAATCGTCGCGTGCCTGGCGGCTTCCGCGCAGAAGCGGCCGTTCGACGCGAACGCCATGATGGAGCTGAAGCGAATCAGCGATCCACAACTTTCCCCCGATGGTAAATGGATGACGTTCACCGTCCAGACCGTCGACGTGCCTGCCAACAAGAAGCCGACTCAGATCTGGATCGTGGCAGGGCCCGACGGCTCCGGCGCAGCGCCGCGCCAGATTACTCACGATGGCGAATCCAATCAGCGGGCCCGCTGGTCGCCGGATTCCAGGCGGATCGCCTACATCTCCGACCGCGGCGGCTCCTCGCAAATCTGGCTCATGGATCCCGATGGCGGAAACGCCAAGCAAATCAGCAACGTCTCCACCGAAGCCGACGGCGAGCTGTTCGCGCCCGATGGGAAGAACCTGCTCTTCACCAGCGACGTCTATCCCGATTGCGGCGCCGACGATGCCTGCAACCAGCGCCACCTCGATGCCGACAAAGCCAACAAAGTCCACGCCCGCATCTACACCGAATTGTTGTATCGCCACTGGACGCAATGGCAGACGGCGCGCCGCAGCCACTTGCTGGTGGTGCCGGTGACCGGTGGACAGGCGAAGGACCTCACGCCCGGAAGGTACACCGTCCCGCCGTTTTCGCTAGGCGGTCCTGACGATTACGATGTTTCGCCCGACGGCCAGGAAGTCTGCTACTCGATGAACGCCGACGCAGTTCCGGCCACCAGCACCAACGCCGATCTTTACGTGGTCTCCATCAAGGGCGGCGACCCGGTCAAAATTTCATCCACGCCCGGCGCCGATTCCAGCCCGCAATATTCGCCCGACGGCAAGTACATTGCCTGGCGCGCGCAGTTTCGCGCCGGCTACGAGAGCGATCGCTGGCGTCTTCTGGTGCTGGAACGCACCACCGGTAAGCTGTTGAATCTCACCGAGACGTTGGACCGCTGGGTCAACAGCTTCACGTGGTCTCCCGATTCAACGCGGCTGTTCTTTACCACCAATGATCGCGGCAGCCAGTCCATCCAGTTGATTTCGGCGGCCGGCGGCGCTGCCCGCCAGGTGGCGGGCGGCTATGCCGAGCTGGACGACATGCAATTGACGCGCGACGGCAAGACCATGGTCTATACGGAGCAGACCGGCGTGTCGCCCACCGAGATCTACCGCATCGCCTCGTCGGGCGGTACGCCAGTGGCGATGACGCACTTGAACGACGCGGCGCTGGCGGCGCATCAGATGACGCCGCTGGAAGAATTCTGGGTGACTTCGCAGGACGGTTCGCGGGTGCAGAGCTTCGCGGTGAAGCCTTACGGCTTCCAGGAGGGCCACAAATATCCCGTGGTCTTTTTGATTCACGGCGGTCCGCAGGGTTTTTGGGGCCATGCGTGGACCTATCGATGGAATGCGCAGGTCTTCGCCGCGGAAGGCTTCGTGGTGGTGATGCCCAACCCGCGCGGATCGACCGGCTACGGACAGAAATTCGTCGACGAGATCAACAACGATTGGGGCGGCAAGGCGTTCGACGACATCATGGCAGTCACCGACCATGTGGCGGCTGAAGTACCCTACGCCGACGCGTCTCAGATGGTGGCGGCAGGAGCATCCTACGGCGGATATATGATCGACTGGATGCTGGGCCACACGCAACGTTACAAGGCGCTGGTGACCCACGACGGCGTGTACGACCTGGCGAGCGAATTCGGCGCCACCGAAGAGCTATGGTTCCCGCTGTGGGAATTCGGCGGCACGCCATGGGACAACCCGGACGAATACGAGAAATGGTCGCCCAGCCATTACGTAAAGGACTTCCACACACCCACGCTGGTGGTGCACGGCGAGCAGGATTTTCGCGTGCCGTACACCCAGGGGCTGCAGTTATTCACGGCGCTGCAGATGCAGAAGGTGCCCTCCAAGCTGCTGCTCTTCCCCGACGAAGGCCATTGGGTTTTGAAGCCGCAGAACAGCCTGCTGTGGTACAAGACGGTGCTTGACTGGCTGAAGACCTGGGCAATTCAACAAGGTAATCAATGAAAGTCATCATAGGTGTCCTGGTATTGGTTTTTGTGTTGGCGTTGGCCGCGCTATTCGCGATGTCGACCCACACGGAAGTGAATGTCAGCCCGGTAGCGACCATCGGTATCGCCACCCCAGTGACGGTGCGGTTGGCGAATCCGCATGGCGAGCGCGCCGTGGAGGCCTGGCTGGAACAGGACGGCAAGCGCTATCCGCTGTTGGAGGAAAAAGGGCCGTCACGCCGTCTGTTCTGGAAACGGCATGAGGCGACGCGGCGCGTGACGTTCGAAGCGGGCAAGAATAAAGTGCCCGATTTGAAAGAAGGGAAAGCGCGGCTGGTGGTGGAAACCACCTCAAACGACTTTCGCGGCAGCAGCGATTCCGCGTCCGAGGATGTGAGCGTTGTGCTCACTGCCCCGCGCGTGTTCGCCGACGGTTCCCAACACTACATCAATCAGGGCGGCATGGAACTGGTGGTGTTCACGCCGAGCGGATCGTGGAGCGAGGCCGGCGTGCGCGTGGGCAAATACACCTTCCGCAGCTTTCCGCTGCCCGGCCATGCCGATCAGCGGTTTTCCATGTTCGCCTATCCCTGGGATTTGCCGGCCGATGTCGTGCCGGAGATCTACGCGCGCAATGAGGCGGGCACGGAAGCCACCGCGAAGTTCTGGTTCAAGCTCTTCCCCAAGAAATTCCGCGCGCGCGAATTCCCGGTGGAAGACGCGCTCATGGAGAAGCTGGTCAATTCGGTGGATCCCAACAATACTCTTGCGCCCGGCAAGGACCTGGTGGGCCGCTTCCTGTTTATCAATGGCGATCTCCGCCGCAAGAACAATCAGCAGCTCGCGGACTTGCGATTGAAGACCGAAGAAAAGATCCTGTGGAACGGGCCGTTCCTGCATTGGGGCAAAGAAGAGGCCAATTACGCCGACGTGCGCGCCTACATGTACCACGGCAAGAAAATCGACGAGCAGGTGCATTTGGGATTCGATCTTTCCGATACCCAGAACACACCCGTAAAAGCCGCAAACGACGGCAAAGTGGTGTGGGCCGCCGACATGGGGATCTATGGGAACTGCATCGTGGTGGACCACGGATACGGGCTGCAATCGATCTATGGCCACCTGCGGGAGATCGACGTGAAGGTTGGGGACGCGGTGCAAAAGGGCCAGAAGATGGGTGTCGAGGGGCAGACGGGACTAGCGGGCGGAACGCATCTCCACTTCAGCATGCAAGTGGACGGCGTGCAGGTGAATCCGCGCGAGTGGTGGGATGAGCATTGGATTCAGGATCGCGTGATGAGCAAGCTGTCGCCGGATGCCAAGATACCAGTCGCGTCAAAGACGGATACGGCAGCGGAGACGCCCCGCAAGAAGAAGCGGCACAAGAAATGAATTTAGCCGCCGATGAACACCGATAAGACGAAGCCCTTTCTTATCGGTGTTCATCGGTGTTTATCGGCGGCTAACAACTATTTCGCCGTGCTCGCGGTGTACCTGATCGTGAGCTGTTGCCCGGACGCGATCTCTTTGATGATGTCGAGTTGCGCCGTGGTGCAGATCGTGCCATCGCTCTGAGCGCACCTTAGAGTTCCGTCGGACGAAGCTAACGCGACATCCTTGACCGGCACCAGAACTTCGTGTTTGCTCTTGCCGGCGAATACCGCGTCGGACAGGGTTTGTACCTCTCTTTGCGTGCATCCCCGGCCGTCCGCGTTCTTGCATTTGACGACTAGCGCCGGTGGCGGGGATTTCCGCTGCGGCGGCACTTGCGCCATTATTGCCAGGGAGAACACCAACGATAATGCTGAAGCTCCGAGGGTAGGTTTCATTTCGTCCTCACCGGTGACAGTATATCCCACGCCTGCGGAAAAGATCTGGGCCCGCGCAGAAAGCCGCCAGGTACCCTCGTGTTAAACTTGGAACTGTCGCGGAGAGGTGGCAGAGTGGTCGATCGCGCCCGCCTCGAAAGCGGGAGTACCTGTGAGGGTACCGGGAGTTCGAATCTCCCCCTCTCCGCCATCGTTCCATTTCCCCACCTTCTGTCGTGAATACGTTACCATTGTCTTGCAAAAATGCTAACGATTCGCTTCGCTGCCGTCGCCGGTCTGGTCGCGCTTTTCAGCGCCTGCGGACACGCGAACTCGCCTCATAAGCTCTCCATCGCCGCCGCCGCGGACCTGCAGTTCGCCCTGGCGGAGGGCGCTCGGCAATTCCATCAACAGCATCCGCGGACCGAACTCGCTATCGACTACGGTTCTTCCGGTAATTTCTATGCCCAAATCCGCAACGGCGCGCCCTTCGACCTGTTCCTTTCGGCCGACGTCCAGTATGCGCGCAATCTCGCGCAGGGCGCCGTTTTCGTCTATGCCGCCGGCAGAATAGCAGTCTGGGTGCCTGCGTCTTCGAAGCTCGATCCGGCGACCGCTCTACGCGACCCGTCGGTTCGCCGCATCGCCATCGCCAATCCGCAGCATGCGCCATACGGCCGCGCCGCCGAAGCGGCGCTACGAAGCATGGGCCTCTACGATAGCGTCGAGAAGAAACTCGTCTTGGGCGAGAACATTTCGCAGACGTTGCAGTTCATTCAGAGCGGCGCCGCCGATACCGGGATCGTCGCGCTTTCGCTGGCGGTGGCTCCCAAGATGCGCGAACAAGGGCGATACTGGGAAGTTCCCGTGAGTGCGTATCCTAAAATCGAGCAAGGGGGCGTGATTCTGAAAGATTCACCGGAGGCGCGCGAGTTTCGCGAATGGCTGCTCGGGCCGTCCGGCAGGAGTCTGCTGAAGCAGTACGGCTTCTCGTTGCCCGGCGAATAGTCATGGACTGGCAGGCGATCTGGCTGAGCGTGCGGCTTTCGGTTTTCACCACCGCGATTCTGTTTGCGGTGGGCACGCCTCTGGCTGCCTGGCTGGCTTTCTCGCGCTGGCGGTGGAAGTTCCTGGTAGAAGCGGTGGTGGCGCTGCCGCTGGTCTTGCCGCCCACGGTGCTCGGTTTTTATATACTGCTGGCGATCGGGCCGCGCAGTCCGCTGGGCGCGCTATACGGGAAGATCACCGGCGGCATCCTTCCATTCTCATTTCAGGGATTGCTGCTGGCCTCCGTGCTCTACAGCCTGCCCTTCACGGTGCAGCCGGTGGCGGCAGCGTTCGCCTCGGTCGACCGGGGGCTGGTGGAGGCTTCCTGGTGTCTGGGCGTTTCCCGCTTCGCGACTTTTCGCCGCGTCGTGGTGCCGCTCTCGCGGCGCGGTATCGCGACGGGCGCCATCCTCAGCTTTGCCCACACGATGGGCGAATTCGGCGTGGTCCTCATGGTGGGCGGCAATATCGCCGGAGTCACGCGCACCGTTTCCATCACCATCTACGACCAGGTGCAGGCACTCGATTACGCGGCGGCCACGCAAACGTCGCTCTTCCTGCTGGGCCTTTCGTTTCTGGTGCTGGCGTTCACTTACTCTTTCCAGCGGCGGGTTTGGAATGTATGGCCGATGAGCTGAGCTGCGTTTGCCGCACGCGGTTGGCTTCCGGCTTCGAGGTGCACGCCGATCTGAAGCTGCCGCTCGATCGCGCGCCCGTCACCGTACTGTTCGGCCCATCCGGCGCGGGCAAGACGACGCTGTTGCGGATGCTCGCGGGCCTCGATCGCCCTCTCGACGGCGCCATCGCTTTTCGAGGGCAGACGTGGTTCGATGCCGCGCGCGGCCTGTGTCTCGCGCCGCAGCAACGTCGCGCCGGGTATGTGGCGCAGGACTACGCCCTGTTCCCGCACCTCACGGTTGCCGCCAACATTTTCTATGCCGCCCGCCCGGGCAAGCGCGAGTACCTCAAGACGTTCGGACTGGACGACCTCGCCGGGCGCTATCCGCGCGCCATTTCGAGCGGCCAGCGGCAGCGCGTGGCATTGGCACGGGCGCTGGCGGCCGAGCCCGCCCTCTTGCTCCTCGATGAGCCGCTCTCGGCGCTCGACGCCGCCGCGCGCGCGCGTACCCGGCAACAACTGCGGAATCTGCTGCTTTCGAGCGGCGTTCCGTGCATTGTGGTGACCCACGACCGCATGGAAGCCATCGCCCTGGGGGATTGGATCGCGGTGATGGTGGACGGACGCGTGCGCCAGTGCGGACCGGTACAGGAAGTGTTTCAGCGCCCCGCCGACTCGCAGGTGGCGGAATCGGTCGGGGTCGAAAACGTGCTTCCGGCGCGCATTGTTTCGCGCGACGCGGGCCTTCTGACCATCGAGACGGGCGGCGCGCATTTGCAAGCCGTCGATTCGGGCGAAGGCGGGGTGTTGGCGGTCTGGATTCGCGCCGAGGATGTCGCCATCGCCCACGACTCGGCCGTGACATCGAGCATGCGCAATCGGCTGCCGGGCCGCGTGACGTCGGTGACGATCGAGGGTCCGTTGGCGCGCGTGGAACTCGATTGCGGCTTTCCGTTGGTGGCGCTGATCACGGCGCAATCGGCGCAGGAACTCGAGTTGAAGGCCGGCGAGGCGGTCAGTGCGATCGTGAAGACCACCGCGGTCCACGTGGCGGCGCGCTCGGGAGGTGTGGATGGCTAAGACCAATGCCGCCCGCATGCTCGACAGCGCGGGCATTCACTATGAGCTGCGCGAATACCAGGTCGACGAAGACGATCTGAGCGCCCCGCACGTGGCGGAGGCTGTCGGCATGCCGCCCGATCAGGTGTTCAAGACGCTGGTGGCTCGCGGCGACCGCACCGGCGTACTGCTGGCCTGCATCCCCGCCAATACTGAGCTCGACCTCAAGGCGCTGGCGACGGCTAGCGGGAATAAAAAGGTAGAGTTGGTGGCGATGAAGGAGGTGCTGCCGCTTACCGGCTACATTCGCGGTGGTGTGTCGCCGGTTGGCACGCGCAAACCGTACCCGGTGTTTCTCGATGAGACCGTCGACCTGTGGGACGTCATCGCCGTCAGCGCCGGAATGCGCGGGTGCCAGGTGCTGCTCGCGCCCGGCGATCTGGTACGTGCCGTCGACGGGCAGCGCTGCGCCATCGCCAAATGACCTGAATGGGGTTGTCCCCACTGGCCCTGGAGAGCTATCCTAATAGGTGTACCGGTAATTCGGACCCCTGCGTCTGGTAAGTCATGAAGAGCCGTGCCATTCTACTGTTGGCGATGCTCATCGGCAATGGCCTCGCTCAAGCGCCGGACGTCGTCATCCGGAGCAACGCCCGTGAAGTGCTGCTGGATGTCGTCGTACGCGATGCGCACGGCCGGCTGGTGACCAATCTCAAACCCGAAGACATAGCCGTTTATGAGGATGGCGTCCCCCAGGATGTCCGCGCGTTCCGCCTGGTGGCGGGAAGCGAAGTGCGCATCGAGGACGAACGGCAAGCCGCC
>Ga0182013_10009800_pt1 | contig 10043 bp, 9 predicted proteins | sample 612S2MmetaG_FD_120487 | JGI IMG/M metagenome (GOLD analysis project Ga0182013, IMG submission 120487) | Permafrost microbial communities from Stordalen Mire, Sweden - 612S2M metaG | ecosystem: Environmental > Terrestrial > Soil > Wetlands > Permafrost | place: Sweden: Stordalen | collected...
GAAAGGCCTCGAAGCCTCGCGCCATTATCTTCACCTTGTAATGCGCCGGGGCGAGTGACGGGAAGGCGTAGTTACCGGAGCCGTTCGTGGTGACGGTGGTCTGGCGGCCGGTGTCGAGCTGCGTGATGGTGACGGTCGCACCAGCAATCGCGGCGCCCGATGCGTCGAGCACCGTCCCCGAGACCGATCCATGCTGCTGGCCGAAAAGTGGGAGGGTTGAGAGAAGACAGAAAACCGCGAGCGCCGTCCATGCCGGTTTGCGTCCTCTCCTGTTTGAAACTGGTGGCTTCAGAGCGATTGACATTCCAAACCTGCCGCTCGCGGCTGTAAACAAAGTCCTCCAATGTCGATTCATAACTCCTCTTTTCTGATCCGCCTCGCGCGGATACGGTTGTTCGCGTCAACTTCAAAGGTCGTGGTATGGTCTAAGAACTGGGTAGGCTCCTCTTTCTCGATCGCCGTCTGATCGGTCTTCGTAGGTACTTCCGCGGAAGCATGATGTCCGAGAGTGGCCAAAGTGCATGCGGACAATAAAGTGTCTTGGGCAGTTACATTCGGTTCGTTCATTGCTCCTCCAATCCAGGACCATCAGAAGGATTTCCCTGGCTCTGGCCCCAATTCAAAGACCTAGCTTTCAGTCGTTGTTTCCGCATTCGGCTGCGCGAACAGCGGAAGCCCAGGGCTACGCGAAGCCTTGAGCTTTCGAGCGGCCCGCTTCTTCCACCAAATGAGGACGCCAGTTGTAGAGAGCGTGGCCACGAGCAGTCCAAAGGCGCTAATGAAAATGCGAAAAGAGAGGGAGTCACGGAGATCGGCGTAATGGATGCCCCAAAGCCATGTGCTGATGGTGTTGCCGAGGTGCTGCGTGCTCGGTAGCCCCAGCTCGCGCAGTTCTCCCGTGTTCCCATCGACGAAGATGCTCGTGTCCCATCCGTTTCCGCGGATATCCAAACTGGACCGCACGCCGTAGGTGTATAAGCCGTACTCCGGGATGTAGGCCAATCCGTAAGGCCGCGTCACTGTAAAGTGATGCAGCGCGGCCTGCTCGGCCATCAACCGCTCGCCGGCCTGCTGGGCCGCTCGCCAGCCTAGATGGGGATGTTCGACCGGGCTGGGCAGTGTAAACTTCGCAAAGATGTCGCCGTCGCTCTCGTAATCGAAGACGTTTTGCGTCACGCGCTCGTAGACGGGCCTCAGGCCCAGCATGACACTGGACCAGCCGAAGACAAACAGGAGTGGCCAAAGCCACAGCCCACCCGCGCGGTGCAGGTCGAAATTCACTCGCGTGCCACTTGCACCCCACTTCACCCGCCACGCCTGTTGCCAACGTTGCCAGAATGGGCCGCTGCCCCGCGGAAGGGTCAGCCAGAAAGCCACCAGGCAGTCGAAGGTCCACAACAGCGCGACACTCCCCACGATTGTCCAGCACACCTGACTTCGCGTTGCCAGCGAGGTATGCAGGTCATAGATGAAGGGCAGGAAGTTTACGCGCCCCTGCGCCAAGTCGCCCATGCGGTAGCGTCCCAGTTCGCGCCCCGAGTACGGGTCGAGAATCAAGTGATCGAAACTGGACTGGTTCGGCTTGCCTGTCGCCTGATTCACCCGCGGGGTCATTGACATCGTTGCCCGCTCCGGGTCCAACCAGAAGTAGCCCACGCGCGACTCAGGAGCCAGTTGTTCCGCACGCTCGGCCAGGGTTGCCAGGTCGAGCGGCTTCTGGCCAGGCTGCGCTTTGACATATAGTTCCGGATTTACGAGCCGGTCAAGCTTCGATCGGAATGCCAGGACTGAGCCGGTTAGCCCAACAAGGACCAGGAAACCGGCCATCGCCAGCCCGGTCCAGCGATGGAGCACCAGCATGGCGGTGCGAATGCGCTCTGTGTTTTTCATTGGCCTTTCCTCCTTTCTCGCGACCGCATTAGAAATCGATCCGCAATGACGGCAGAATGCTGAATGGCACACCCGGCATTGCCTGGCTCGGGTTCACCGTGGCGAAATACCTGCAATTGAACAGATTGTTGACATTGATTTGCGCGCTGATATGCGCCTTGCCGTACGTGTGTTCATACGCAGCCATCAGGTTGGCAATGGCGAATGACGGAATGCGGTCAGCAAGGTAGGAGACGCCGTCGGGCGATTCATAAGCCTGTTCGCCAGAGCGAGTCTGCGTGCCCGCGCCTAGTTGAAGGCCGCGAATCGGGCCGGACCGCGGCTCCCAGACGCCCCAAAGGCTGGCGATATTGTGTGGAACTCCGGGAAAGGGGAGGCCTTGCAGGCTGGGCGTGTTTGTGTCCTTTGTCGTAATCGCTTGAAGCGTGGAAAGGCCGGTGATGAGACGGAGGGAACGCGAGAGCTGACCGGAGAGATCGAGTTCCACTCCCTCAGTGCGCGCAGTGCCGATGGCCTCGGTATAGAGCGGGTTGTTCGGGTCAGCGGTGGGGACATTGTGCTTGATGATGCGGTAGGCCGCGATCGTTGCTGTCAACCGCCGATCGAGCCACTCGCTCTTGATGCCGAATTCGACCTGGTCGGCCGACTGCGGCGGGAGCGGCTTGCCGTCGGCAGTGTAGACGAAAAGGGCCGAGGCTCCGTAGTTCGAGGTGTAGGATCCGTAGAGGCTCACGTTCGTCTTCGGCTGCCACAGCAGCCCTGCGCGCGGTGTCACCGGCTTTTCATGCACATAGTTCGGCGAGTAGCTGTAAGGATCTGGCGTGGTGATATTTTCCATCTCCTTGGTCCAGTTCAGCCGCGCACCGGCGAGCACGAAGACGCGCCCCGGCAGTTCGGCAACATCTTGAATGTAGGTGCCGTATTCCCACGCGCCCTGCACGGCGAAGATGTCTCCGCTGGGATCGGCAGTGCCGAAGGGCTGGTCGTACACCGGCTGGTAGATGTTGATCGTGGCCGGCTGAAGGCTCGTGTTTCCGTACCACTCGCCGGACTGCTTGAAGAAGTCGAAGCCGAGAAGAAAGGTGTTCTTTACCGCTCCGATGGCGAATTTGCCGGGCAGGTTGGCCTGGACCTGGTCGCTGCGGTGGCGGAACGAGCTCTCAATGAAGGCACCGCGCTGCAGGTTGCCGCTAGCGTCCACATCTCCGAGGTAGTACTCATCAACGGGCAGCGGCGCGTTGATCCGGGCAACTTTGTATTGCATCCTCAGCGACCACTGTTCGCCAAGGCGGATATTCAACGAAGGCTCGAGAGAGAACTGGTCGATGTTGGACTTGTTGGTACTGAGATCCATGTAGTTGCTGCTGCGCGGAACGTCCGCCGGCCTGCCGTTCGGCAGGAATGGGATGCCGTTGTCCAAGATGTTGGACCCGCGCTGGTAGGAACCAAGCAGTGTGAAGTCGAGATTGGGCGTGATTCGCCAGGAGGCAGATGGGAAGAAACTGAGTTCATTGGTGTGGATGAAATTGCGGAAGGAGCCCGCGTCAAATCCATCGAGCGCCATGCGAAAGAGGAGTTTGTCTTTGACAAGCGGGTGGTTCAGATCGGCGGTTGTGCGGAAGAAATGGTGATTTCCCACCTCCTGTCCCACGCTGGCAAACGGCCCGGCATGCGGATGCTTGGTGACGATTGCGACCAGCCCGCCGGGCTCGGCCTGTCCGTAAAGCACCGACGCCGGGCCCTTCACAACCTGGATCTGTTCCACATTGGCCATGTCCTGCGGAAAACCCGATGCGCTGTACTGGTCCAACTTCATGCCGTCCTGGTAAATCATGGAAGCTGCGTCAAATCCGCGAATGGAGAAGCTGTCCGATGTCCCGTACGCGTCGTTGGTCGGCGCCACGCCGCTGACGTTGGTGAGAACGTCGACGAGGTTGATGGTCTGTTGGTCGTCGATGATCTGCCGCCCGATTACCTGCACCGCCATGGGCGTTTCCATCAGCGGCATGTCGATCTTGGTTCCTGCACTTGCTACAGACACTGCATAGGAATCTTCACCAACAACGGTAACCGTCTGGCTTACAGCGCCCACCTTGAGGAGGACCTTCAGCGTGATCGGCGCTCCGCCTAGAGAGACTGAAACTTTAGTTCTTGAGGGCTGGAATCCAGACCCTTGAGCCGTTAATACGTAACTTCCAGGGGGGACGCTCTTGATCACAAAGTGACCCTCCTTGTCCGTCACAACAGTGGCGAGGACTGTACTGCCGGAATCGGTCAGAGTGACTTCAGCGCCGGCGACTGCGGCGCCGGTCGAGTCTTCAACCTGCCCGCTGAGTGACGAAAATGGCGCTGCTTGTTGTGCCCTTGCTCCTACAGACTCGAATTCAATGGCAGAAAATGCAATTGACACGAATGCCATCCAAAGCACAGTCCTGTTCCACATCGGAGTTGTCCTTCCCTTTCTTCTTTGCGTTCGGAGTTGAAGGCTGGCGTCAGTTCTGAACTGGCGTTCTTCCCCTAATTCGCCTGACTTTTTGTTCCTCTGCGTGAGGTCCCGTGGCTTCTCTCTCACGACAGCACCAGCTCTCTCGCCTCACATCCAATTTGGGCACTCGGCGTATGACCTATGCGTTCGGCATACGCCGTCTGAATTGCATCAAGATGATCGGCAATCATCATTTCGGACATTCCCATTCCGATGAGTCTGCCGAGCGATTCCATCGCGCAGCGATTGCATCCCTCGATGCTTCCAACAGAAACGTACCGATGAGGTGGACCGTCAGTGCGATGTTGGGTTGCCACGATCAGAAGAGTTTCAATCCCTTCCAGGTGCGCCGCTCTTCTCAACTCCGCGACCACATTGTTCAGCTTGTCAGCTTGTGTTGTTCCCGTTTTCATTGGTCTTCTCCTCGCACTGCAGGGCTCTTGTAGTTTTGGCGCAGTGCTCTCCCGCCCGCGCCGCATTGTGTCGAGATGCGGCATCGATTCCAAATGCGACATAGCGCATGAAAACCGCACTGACAATGCCTGAGGGTCTACATAACGATGTCGCGATTCATGGATTGGGCATCAGCAGTTAACTCGGCGCGCGGAACGAAATGGTATGCCGGCGCGCCCTCGATGCAGTTCTCCTACCGGAGTGAAACTGCCGCCGTGCCTCCAATGGATCTGAAGGCATCCCGTGGGCCTGTCAAATTGCTGAGTAGTTGAGCCTGAATTTAGGCACAGGGGAGAGAACTGGGAGGACCGCGCTTCTGGCGGCTACGATCGAGTGACAATCGGTATACTGCTCGAACCTGAGGTTGGATCGCGGGGTGACTTAGTACCCGCGCAAAGAAGGTTGCCGAGGGCGCAAGGCCTGCGTGCAAGCGCACAACAGGCGCTGTCGTGGAATGAGGATAGAAAGGGCACTGCTGCGGGACTCGGCTCACCTGGCGCGTTCCCGAAGCCAATTCCTGTGTCCTTTGGCCCATCATTAAGCAGTGATGGTTGCCATGGCGCCGGCAGCATGCGGGAAGGCCAGCTTCCGGATCAGTAGAAGATGCCTGAACCAAAGGTGCGGCGTAGAAGCAGCAGATAAGGACAAGCATCAGTACCGCTAGGAATCTCTGGAACCGTGCCTGCTTTTCGAAAGCGTTTGATCTCTCGCGCGAGGGAATGGAGCGCACCGAATGCGTAGAGAAAGGCGGTCGAACTTTCTTGACTCGCATTTGCATTGGATACTTCTTCCCGATCACGTGTGAAATCCAGAGTTTGGAGCGACTATCCTGCGCCTAAGGGAGCGCCAAAGGAGATTGTTCTGATTGCCGTGTAGCCAACAATCTCTCCGAACCCGGGCAGCAGAAAGCCTCGTTCAACGCAATATGACACAGATGCTACATCAGCTTGATTGCACTAGCGCAAACAAAACAGTGGACATATTGTCGCACCCGAGCAGCTAGAGAAGAAGAGAATACAGAGGATCAAGGTTCGAGAAGGATGCTCCCGCACGACTCAGCGAGAAGTCAATAGGACCTGCCGGGGGAAGAAAAGAAGACACAACTCCAAGAAGTCCGGAGTTCACCGGACTGACGGCCGCCAAATCATGATCGAGACCTGGGGATCAGGCTACTTTGCCGCACTCGATTGCGCAGGCAGCGCAGGCATCGCCGCAGCTCTTGCATACTGGATGCTGCGAGTGCTTACGACACTCAGCCTCGCAACTCTTGCAGACTTCTGCCGCGACTTTGGCGTAGCTCGCCAAGTGAGCCGAGTCTTGCGCAGCCAGTGCACGGAGCCCACTGCAAACAACCTCGACCTCTCTGGAACTTGCAGCACACGCGGCCAGCGTCTTATCGCCGCCGGCCAGCATCTCCACGCAATGGCCAACGCAAATATCGGCCGCGCTTGAACAATTGCTCGCTGCGTCAATCAGAGCTTGATGTTTGGCGCCGCCCATGTGGTGGTGAGGCATTTCCTGACTGATCCCCGGCAGCGCACTGGCTGAAACCGCTGCCGCTCCAATTGCAAACAACATTCCACGACGGTCCATGATTCTCTCCCGGCACCTCGCGGTAATTGTACGCCGGTGCGGCAAATTGTCGCACCGGCGTGCCCTGAGGGCTCGCCAGCCGTGAGGACCCCGTCAGCTATGGCATACTTCGACAGGGAGAACTCAAGAGATCAAATCCCCCAGTCCACACAAGCTCATCTTGAGTGGGGAATGGCCGTAGGCCGTGATCAAGGTCACGTTCCTTAGTTTTATTCCGGGTTAGATTCTGTCCAGACTCTATGCGCCGCGCGATAGCACATTCGCTGTTGGTTACCTTCAGCTTGCTGCTGATCGCGCCGTTGTTCGCCCCGGATGCCGAGGCAAACCTTCCAGCGTGTTGCCGAAGGGCTGGCAAGCATCACTGCATGATGCGCAGCGTGGAAACCTCCGGCAGCAAAGAAGCGGGCTTTACCTCAGTCCATGAGAAATGTCCCTGCCTGCCGGAAAGTACAGGAGCCGTCCATTCTGTAAAGTACATCCCCGAAGCGGGGCAGCGGTTCTACGCCGAGGTCCTCTTTCATCCGGGCTATGTGCCTCATACCTCGGCCCGTTCCAGGATGTCGTTTCTCCGCAGCCACCAGAGGCGCGGCCCTCCCTCGCCTCTCGCCTGACAACCTGTAGTGCTCCGCGGACGGAACTGACGTTGCCAATTCCTTCCTGACACTCCACGTTTTCTTGAAGCAACAGGAGAGTCCTATGAAAACCAAGTTCGTTCTGGCGTTATTGCCAGCTGCCTGCCTATGTTGGTTGGCGACGTCGATCCATGCAGAAAATAGCCTCGCTTCAGCCGCTTCTGCCCAGTTTTCATCGGCGTTGAGCCAGCCTGAGCCCAATAGCGCCCATGGAATCGGGCGCATTGTGGGCGTGTTGAAGGACCCTTCTGGAGCGGTGGTCTCCGGAGCCAAAATTGAAGTCAAGAGCACTGTCTCGGGGTTCCATCGATCCATCATGACCAACGGCGAAGGCCGCTTTGCCTTCGAAGATATTCCCGCTGGAAGCTATCAGGTTACCGTCACTGCCAACGGTTTTGAAATTTCAGTTCTCCATGACCTGGCAGTGACCGTTGGCAACGAAACGGCCGCCAATGTCGTGTTGAAGATCGCCCCGGCGAAGGCATCTGTCGAAGTCAGCGGAACCCCAAGCGTAACTACTTCTACTAATCTGCTCAAGGTGGATGACAGCGATCAGGCGCGAAGCCGCAACGCCGCCGAGTTGATTGGCGAGACGCCCGGCGTCAGCCTACGCGATAATGGACAGCTCGCGTCGGTTCCGCTGCTGCACGGACTGGGAGATGAGCGCGCCAAGTTCGTGGTCAACGGCATGACTGTTTCCTCCGCGTGCGCCAATCACATGAATCCGCCGCTTTCTTATGTGGCTCCGTCCTCTGCTTCGGAAATGACTGTCATGGCGGGAATAACTCCGGTGAGCATGGGCGGCGACAGCATCGGGGGAACGATCGCCGTGGATTCCCGGCGGCCCGTCTTCGCCAGTGGGAGCGAACAGTTACACCAGGAAAGCGCATTCACGGGCTTCTATCGCAGCAACGGCCAAAACTATGGCGGTTCGCTGACGGAGTGGGTCTCGGGCCGCAACCTGGCCATGGGCTACGCGGGATCTTGGACCACGAACGACGACTACACCGATGGCAGCGGCCACAAGGTTACTTCAACCTACGCGCAGAGCACCGACCACGCTGTAACCCTGGCTGCCCAAGGGACCAGAGACATCTTAACTATCGAGGCCGGTTTGCATCATACCCCGTACCAAGGCTTCCCGAACGCCCAGATGGACATGGTACGCAACTATGCCGAGTCGCTCAATCTGCATTACCACAGAAGCTTTGAGGGCGGAGGACTCGACGCGCATGTTTTTTGGCAAGGCACTTGGCACTCGATGAACATTGGGCATGACAAGTCCACTTTTCCCATGCCCATGTGGATGCCGATGAACACGCACGGAAGAGACCTGGGCTATGCCGTCAAGTTTGAGGCTCAACTTGCAGACCGGCACACGCTACGGGTAGGTAACGAACTGCATCGGTTTGTCCTCGACGATCGCTGGCCCGCGGTTCCGGGCACGGCGCCCATGATGGGACCCGATACCTTCGTCAACATCAACAACGGCCACAGACTGCGCCTAGGAACCTTTGTCGAGATTGCCAGCAAGTGGAATCCGCATTGGAGCACTCTGTTCGGGTTGCGCAACGATACAGTCCGCTCAAACGCCGGCTCGGTACAGGGTTACTCCGACATGATGTACGGTGCCGATGCAGCCGCCTTCAATGCGCTGAACCGCGCCAAGACTGACGTGAACTTCGATGCGACTGGATCAGTGCGATTTGAACCGAACACATCCAGCACATACGAGTTTGGCTACGCGCGCAAAACGCGGTCGCCCAACCTCTACGAGCGCTACGCATGGTCAACCAACATGATGGCCAGCGGCATGATCGGCTGGTTCGGCGACGGTAACTACTATGTGGGCAACGTGGGCCTCAAGCCGGAAATTGCCAATACCGTGAGCGGCACGGCAAGCTGGCGCGGCGGGACGAGCATGCTGTGGGTCATCAAACTCACTCCGTACCTGACTTATATCCAGGACTACGTGGACGTGGACACGTTGATGACCACGATGTATGGGATGAGCACTTTTGCCCAACTGCAATTTGCCAACCACAATGCACGGATCTATGGAACCGATCTCTCCGGCAGCGGTGTGTTCTGGAACAGCCTCACCTTTGGACAGGGAAAAATCAGTGCTGTAGCAGGTTGGCTGCATGGAGAGAGGACCGACACTTCAACCGGCCTTTACCAGATGATGCCGCTTAACCTGCGAATTGCGTTCGACGAGGAACTCAAAGGATTCAAAGCCGGCCTCGGCATCCAGACGGTGGACCGGAAGTCGAGCGTCGATCCTCACCGCTTTGAACCGAAGACTCCGGGGTACGCGCTCTTCAACGTCCACGCAAGCTACCGGCGCGGGCACTTTCACGCGAACGCGGCCGCCGACAATCTCTTGAACAAGTGGTATGAACTTCCTCTTGGGGGAGTCAACTTCGACGACTTCATGGAGAGCATGTGGATGGGACAAATCAAGCCGTTGACCGGACGGGGCCGGTCGGTCTCATTCAGCCTCACCGCGCAGTTCTGACTGAACGAGATGCATTCAACAGCAGAAGGGCATCCCGTGAACCATGAAGGGTGCCCTTCTCCATTCTGCGGCCAAAGCCGGTATCGATGCACAGAGATGGCGGAGCCACGGTCCCAGCGGAATCATGATCGCGACGATTTCAAATCCATGGCACTCGCCCTGAAGTCGACAAAACGAACGCAGAGTTCTGCAGCGGACGACGCTTGCGCGGCTGGCCAATCAACACTGTGAGAATCCGAAAGTCCGAGTAGCACGACATCTGATGCCGTGCTATTCTGTCATCTCCTCAGCAGATTTGAGTGTTGGGTTGGGAGTGCGTATGGGTGTTCTGAGCCGCATCGGCATTGCGATTGATTCCGACCTATTGAAGCGATTTGACCGTTCCATACAGAAAAGCGGTTATACGAATCGTTCCGAGGCGTTCCGTGATCTCATTCGCGATCGACTCGTAGGCGAGCAGACGGCCGCGCCA
>Ga0182013_10009802_pt1 | contig 10041 bp, 5 predicted proteins | sample 612S2MmetaG_FD_120487 | JGI IMG/M metagenome (GOLD analysis project Ga0182013, IMG submission 120487) | Permafrost microbial communities from Stordalen Mire, Sweden - 612S2M metaG | ecosystem: Environmental > Terrestrial > Soil > Wetlands > Permafrost | place: Sweden: Stordalen | collected...
GCGCATTGAGCAAGGCATGGACATCCGAACAGCAACGCGCGAGGCTTCTCTGCTGCGGCTGCGGCCCATCATGATGACGGCGCTGGTGGCATGCCTGGGACTGCTGCCTGCGGCACTGTCGACGGGCATCGGTTCCGACACGCAGAAGCCGTTTGCCATCGTGATCGTGGCAGGGTTGGTGTCGCGGCTATTTCTGGGCTTCTTTGTAAACCCCGTGCTCTACCAGATTGTGGCGCGGGAGGGCGATGTGCTGAAGGTTTAGACGACCCATTTCTTGGGGCTCAATGCCTCAGCAGATCGCTACGCCATGTTATGAAACCAATCCAGGATCCATTCTGAAAAGTAGTTTGTGTTCTCCAATCCTTCTGGATAACATCGTCAACTGGCGCTAACGCGCCATTGCGCGTTTTCAACCCGAACTCGGCCTTATTTTTGGTTCCGTTTGGTTCGTCGTCAAAGCGGAAGTACCATGTGGCCGCCCCTTACTGTGACGACCGAGATCGATTGCACCAAACGTCATGACCTTGCCCAAAAAGAGTCGGCGTTTCTTAGGCAAAGCCGACCGCAGGGGCTAATGCCCGCGTTGATTTTGCTGGCTATTCAGGGGCCCGAAGGCCCCGCACGCACCGTGATCCCTGCGAGCCCTTCTCTCCCAAATAGATGGGGCGCACTAATGACTCGATTCTTGCGGGTCTACGAGGGGCAGGCGGATGGTGGCGCGCGCGCCTTCGCCGTCTTCGCGATTGACGAGGTGGATTTCGCCGCCGTGAGCGCGGGCGATTTGCTGGGCCAGCGCGAGGCCGACACCGCTGCCGGAGGGCTTGGTGGTGTAGAAGGGCACGAATAAGTTCTCAGCGTTGGCGATGCCCAGGCCGCGATCTTCAATGGTGACCAGCACGGAGGTACCGGCCAGTTTCCAACTAACACGCACCGGCTGCGCGTCCCTGGCCAGCGAAGCATCAACGGCGTTGGCGAGCAGGTTAATGAACATCTGCTCCAACTGGTCGGGATCGGCACTGAGCATGACAGCAGGCCCGGTATCAAGTTGGACGGGCAGCCGCTGCTCGAGAAGAACAACGCGATCGAGCAACGGCGCCAGCGAAACCGGCTGGAGGCGCGGCGGAGGCAACTGGGCGAGCAGCCGGTAGGACTGCACAAAACGGTGCAGCGATTCGGCGCGGCTCTCGACAACGCCGAGACCGCGGCGAAAATCGCGCAGCGTTGCGTCTTCGCCTTGTAAGCCGTCGACGCGCTCGCGCAGGCTGCCCGCAATGGATTTGATAGGCGCGAGCGAGTTTGAGAGTTCGTGCCCCAGGACACGGATGAGCCGCTTCCATGCGATCTGTTCCTCCTCCTGCAAAGGCACGCTGACATCGGCAAGCAGAAGCAGTGTGTGGGGAGCGCCTTCCTGCCGAAAGGCCGCTTTGCGCAGCAGCCATCGCACGGGGCCTGACGGTGACTTGAGGTCAGCATTGAAGGAATGAATGGACTGGTCGGGTGCACGGAGGAGTTCCTCAAGGCCGAGTTCGCGCGCGCTGCGGCCAAAGCAGCGGGCGTTGGGCAGGCCGAGCAGTTTGAGACCGGCGTTGTTTACCAGTTGCAGAGTGTCGTCGCGGTCGAAGGCGAACAGAGGGGCATGCATGACTTCGAGAATGCGCGCGAGCAGGGCCGTGGCCTCAAGAGAGCGCACTCTCTGTTTCTGGAGCAGGTCGGCCAGCGCATTGACCTCCGCGGCTAGTTCTCCCACCGCATCGGGCGCGAGAGCACCGCGGGCTCGAAACGAATAGTCGCCTTCGCGCAGCGACGAGACCACATTTGAAAGCGTCTGGAGCGGGCGGATGAGGCCTTCAATCAGGGCAGCGGCAGCGAGCGCGAGATACAAGAGCAAACATGCGGCCAAAAGCAGCGCAGGCGCAAGGCTCACGTGGCCTCGGTAAAGACCGAAGGCGGCCAGGGCCAGCGCAGGCAGAGCCAGCACCACGCAATGGATCCACGCCCGGTGCACGACCGAGCGCCGCCGTCTGCGCGCCTCCTGACTAAGATCCATGAGGTCTAGATTCCATACTTTTCGATGCGCCGATAAAGCGCGGCGCGGCTGAGACCCAGAGCCTCGGCGGCTTGCGAGATGTTGCCGTCGCAGCGGCGAAGGACCTTGCGGATGAGCAGCGCTTCAACCTCATCGATACTCATGTTCTCAAACGATGTGACGGCGGCGCGCGAAGCCGCGATGGCCAGATTTGCCGGCTCCACTTCTTCGCCGCGGCAAAGCAGCACCGCGCGCTCCACCGTGTGCTCGAGTTCGCGGACGTTGCCCGGCCAAGTGTATTGCATCAACTGCTGCATGGCAGCGGGCGAGAAGCCAATTACCTGCTTGCGATAGCGTGCGCGGTTGCGGTTGAGAAAGTGCGAGGCCAGCAAGGGAATGTCTTCGCGCCGATCGCGCAAGGCGGGCAGATGGATCTCCACGGTGTTAATGCGGAAGAGCAGGTCTTCGCGGAAGTTACCGGCCTTGGCCTCTTCATCGAGCTTTGCATTAGTGGCGCACAACAGGCGCACATCGACGCGCCGCGTTTGCGAAGAGCCTACGCGCTCAAGCTCGCCGGTTTCCAGAACGCGCAAGAGCTTTGCCTGCTGGCGCATGGGCACGTTGGCGATTTCGTCGAGAAAGAGTGTGCCGCCGTTGGCAAGCTCAAAGCGGCCGATGCGATCGGAGCGCGCGTCGGTGAAGGCGCCTTTGACGTGGCCGAAGATTTCGCTCTCGAAGGTTCCCTCGGGGAGCCCGCCGGCATTGACGGCCACCAGCGCCATGCGCGCACGCGGCGAAGCGGCGTGCAGCAGACGGGCTACGATCTCCTTGCCGGTGCCGTGTTCGCCGGTGATGAGCACGTTGGCGTCGGAGGGGCCTACCTGAGAGATGAGTTCGAGCACCGGCTGCATGGAGGGTGCGGCTGCAATAAACTCCGGCATGCCCTCGGCGCGCAGCAGGTGGTTCTCGAGTTCAAGCTGGCGGGCGCGGCGCAGAGCCTGGCGCAACTCCGCATGAACGCGGATGAGCGAAAGCAGGCGCTCGTTTTCCCACGGCTTCTGGATAAAGTCGCGGGCGCCGCGCTTGATGGATTCAACAGCGAGGCCGATGTTGCCCCAGGCGGTCATGACGATCACCGGCAGGCGCGAATCGTATTCCTGGATGCGCGCGAGCAGATCGAGTCCTTCCTGGCCGGAGGTGGTGTCACGCGTGTAATTCAGGTCGATGAGCAGCACATCGTAGTCGCGCTGGCTGAGCGCCTCCATGAGCAACTGCGGAGAGCGCACGCAGTCCACATCGATGCCGTGCGGTGCGAGCAGCAGCTCGACGGCCTCCAGGATGGAAGGCTGATCGTCGGCCGCCAGTACGCGGATTTTTTCTAACTTAGCGGGAATTGTCTGCCTCCACTACGCCGGTTTTTGCATCGGCAACCGAGATACCGTAGTCCTCGAGCACCGAGCCGGTGGCGCGCCGGACTTCGATGCGCGCTTTCTCGTAGTCGGTTTCCGCAGTCACAAGTGCGGAATCGGCTAATGCCAAATCGTGCTCGGCTGAAAGCGTCTGCTGGTTCGATCCGGCTCCCAGTTTCTGCTCCTGCTGGGTAATATCAAGCGTCTTCTGGGCCAGGTCGCGGGCATGGCGCGCGGCATCGACGCGGCTGGCACCTTGCTCCAGGGCAAAGCGCGCGTTGCGGACTTCAATGCGAATGCGCTTCTTCAACTCTTCAAGATACACCTGCGACTGGCGGTACTCGAGTTCGGTGCGGTACTGGTCTGCCTTGGCGATGCGATTGCGCAAGGGGACGCTGAGTTGGAAGCCTACCTGGTATTCGGGCGAAGAGTAGTTGAAGGCGTTGTCCACCGCGCCTGTAAAGCCCGCCGGTACATTGGCGCCAGCGCCGCTGAGTGGATTGGGGGTGCCGGCGTATCCGGATCCTGCGTAGAAGCCATAAACCGAGAGCGAAGGCAAGAGCGCGTTGCGTGCAGTCTTGCGGCTCAATTCGCTGTTTTGCAAAACCAGGCTCGACTCCTGAAGTTCGGTCCGGCGATTGAGAGCGTCGGTGATCATCTGTTGCACGGGGTCCGAATCGGGCTCGACCGTGGTGCCGATGTGGTCGACGGGCACAACCGGCATTTCCTGGAGAACGGAATCGTCGAGCGAGCGGGTGATGGCGTTCTTCATGTAGAGCTCTTGCAGTTCAAGATTGGTGCGGGCAATGGTCAGGTCCTGTTGGCGCGTTGCGAGGTCGGCTTCCGCTTTCAATACGTCCATCTCAGGAATCGCCTGCAGGGAAAGCTGCTTGCGGGAGGTATCCAGGGTTTGAGTGGCGAAGGCCACGGAGCGCTCTCCTACTTGCTCGTTATCATAGGCGTTCACCAGGTCCCAGTACAGGTCGCAAATCTGGGTAACGGTGGAGATGAGCTGGGCGCGAAAGGCAATGTCAGAGACCTTCTGGTTGGTGCGCGCAATGCGCAGGAAACGCAGGTTGGGCCCAAGGCCGAATCCGGCCAGCAGTTGCTGCGTCGCATAGAACTCAAAGTAGGAGTTGAGCTGTGGATTGAGCGTGTTGTTGGGGCTGTTGGTGGTTTGGCGATTGTTGTCCCACTCAACCTGGATTGCGCTGCCGGTGGCGAAGGCCTGCGCGTAGGAGACAGTGCCCTCGATGGTGTTCTGGTGAATGACGGGCACCCCATAGAGGGTCTGGTTGGGCAACAACTGAGTGGTGTGATCCACATAAGTTTTTGCATTGATCATCGGATCGTAGGAATTGACGGCGGAACCGGTGCCAAGAGTGGATTGCACGAGGCCCGAAGCGCCGGCGCCCGCGCCACCTGCGCCGCCGGAGGTGCCGCCGGCTCCAGCTCCAGAGCTGCCGCCGAACGAAACGCCCGCGCCGCCGGGCGTGCCAGAGACGACACCGGTATTGACGCCGCGCACGGAGCCGCCGGCCTGGGTGCGGAGCACATCCATCTGCGCGATGGGCAGGTTGTAACGGGCGATGACGAGGTCGAGATTATTCTCAAGCGCCAGGTCGATGGCGTTTTGCAGGGACAGGTAGAGCTTGCCATCTTTGATTAGTGAATCGAGACGCGCGGAGTTCTCCAGGCTGGGTGGAGGCACGGACTTGCCGCGATAGGCGTCGAGCGGGTTGCGCGAAGGATGCTGCAACTGGTCGAAGGGGATGTTGCCCTGATGCGTCTGCGCGGGCGCGGCGGCTGGAGCCGCTTGGACGGAAGCGGCGGCGGGACTAATGGGCTCGACCGCAAGCGCCAGGTTGACGTGCAGCAGCAGGATGGCTACCAAAGCCTGAAGGGAGCGGGCGGTACCGGATTTATAAAAGCGATTCTGGGAACGGTTCACTTGGAGCTTGCCTCCGTTGGATTTTTGGGCAGGGTTTCATCGCGGGTGAGCCAGCCGTCGCGCAGCTCGAGAATGCGCTTGCCGTAGCGCGCATTTTCTTCAGAGTGCGTAACCTGCACAATGGTGGTGCCGGCGCGGTTGAGCTGGCAGAAGAGTTCCATGATCTCCCGGGCCTGCGTGGAGTGGAGGTTGCCTGTCGGCTCGTCGGCCAGCAGTAGCGCGGGGGCATGGACAACAGCGCGCGCAATGCCGACCAGTTGCTGCTGGCCGCCGGAGAGTTGCGAAGGGTAAAGATCCTTCTTGGCGACAATCTGGAAGCGATCGAGAATGTCGGCTACCATGCCCTGACGTTCTTTGGCGGGCAGGTTTTTGTAGGAGAGCGGCAGGTCAATATTCTCGGCGACGGTGAGATCGTCGAGCAGGTGATAGCTTTGAAAAACCATTCCGACACGCTGGCGAGCGAGATCGGCTCTCTGCTTGCGGTTGAGCGAGTGGGCCGGCGTTTCGCCGAACCAGTACTCGCCGAGCCAGCCGTCGTCGAGCAGGGCAAGCACGTTGAGCAGCGACGACTTCCCTGCCCCGGACGGCCCCATCACGGTAACGAACTCGCCTTCTTTGATGGTGAGCCCAATGCGGCGAAGCACCCAGGTCTCGGTGTGTCCTGTTTTGTAACTGCGTTCGATATTTTTCAATTCGATCATGATATTTTCGTTACTCCAATCTTGCAGCCATCTGCTTGGAAGAACTATTCGGTTCTGAGTGCTTGCATAGGTTCGAGGCGCGAGGCGCGCCACGCTGGCGCGAGGCATGCCAAGGCAGCTACCGCCAGCAGCGTTCCTGTGACCGCGGCGAAGATCGCAGGGTCCAGAGGTTGGGTTTCGTAGAGCATGGCACGCATCAATCGCACAGTTGCCGCACTTGCGGCGAGTCCCAACGCTAATCCGATAATGGCAGGCCGGAGCCCGTCCATGAGCATGAGGCGGAGCACCTGTTCCCGCTGCGCACCCAGCGCGATGCGAATGCCGATTTCGTTGGTGCGTTGAGCGGCGATGTAGGAGAGAACGCCGAAGAGCCCGACCGCGGCCAGCAAAAGAGACAGAACCGCGAAGCCGGAGAGCAGCGTGGTGTTGAAGCTCTCGTCGCCTACCGACTTGCCGAGCAGTTGATCCATGGTGAGGACATCGGAGACAGGCAAATCGCGGTCCATGCTTTGAATCACACGTTGCACGGGCAGCGCCAACTGATCCACGTTGCCGCTGGAACGGATAGCGAGCGTGGCGCCGCCCTGATCGCCAACCAGGAGGGGGTAGTACTGCATGGGCCGCGGCGCCTCGCCGAGGGCGAAACGGGTATCGCCCACCACGCCGACGATGACGTTCTCCGTTTTTTGATCACCTCGTAGGATGTGCTTGCCGATTGGATCTTCGCCGGGAAAGAATTTTTTAGCAAACGAGTCGCTGATAATCACTTCATTGGCACGATCCAGCTTTTGCCCGTCGTCGAAGGTATGCCCGCGCAGGAACGGAATACCCATTGCTGCAAAGTAGCCAGGATCGTTCCAGCGGGCAATGGCAAACAAGCCGCTCCCTTTTGGCAACGCTGGATGCTCGACGATATTGAATCCCCAGTCGCCCCAATATCCCTGGCCCGGCACGGCTGAGACGAAGCCGGCCGCCTGGACGCCGGGCAGCGCCCGCACCCGCTCCAACAGCGTTTCATAGAAATTGGCGTTTTCGGGGCCGGGAGTTTTGTAGCGCGCTTCCGGCAGAGCGATGCGCATGGTGAGAACGTTGCTGGTGATGCAGCCCATGTCTGTGGCGCGAAGGCGCCCATAGCTTTTGATGAGCAAGCTTGCCGCGACCAGCAGCACGACGGTCAGTCCGACCTCGGCCGCGAGGAGGACTTTGCGCAGACGAGCACGCGCGTTGCCGGAGCTGTTCGAGCGCGACGACTCCTGGAGCACGGCGAGGATTTGGCTGTCTCCGGCGTTGACCGTGGAAACCAATCCTGAAAACAATGCGCAGAATAAAACAATAGCTATGGTGAATGCGGCAACGACGCCATCGATATGGATTGAGCCGGCGCGGGCCATTTCATGCCGTGTGCTGACAAGCCACGATAGGGCGCCGTGGGCAACGAGGAGGCCGGCAGCGCCGCCCATGGCGGACAGCAGGACGCTCTCCATCAGGTGTTCGCCCAGCAGGCGGAAGCGGCTGCCACCGAGCGCGGTGCGGATTGCAAGTTCTTTGCGGCGTGCCGCCACGCGGGCGACGAGCAGGTTGGCCACGTTCAGGCAGGCGATGAGCAGCAGACAGGCCGTGGCCGCGAGCAGAACGTAGAGCGGGCGCTTGAGATTTCCTACCATGGATTCCAACAGGGTGCGGCTGTTTGCCCCGATTGAGACAAACGGATTGGCGAGATTGGCGTCATGCAGCCGGCGTGTGATGAGGGTCAAATCAGCTGTTGCCTGCGCGGCTGTGACCCCAGGCTTCAATCGACCGACCGCGCGGAAATAATGAAAGTCGAGGGCCGTAAGCATCTTCTGGGTCTCGTCGTGATTGACCGGAGTCCAAAGTTGCGTGGCGGTCTCCGGAAACTCGAGCCACTGCGGCATGACGCCGATAACCGTGTAGGGCTTGGCGTCGAGGTAGATGGTGCGATTCAGAATGGCCGGATCGCCGCCAAAACGGCGCTTCCACAAGCTCCAGCTCAGAATGACTGTTCCGTTTGAGGCCGAACTATCTTCATCCGCGGTAAAGTTGCGGCCGAGCGCCGGCTGCACACCCAGCGTTGGGAACAGGTTCCACGATATTCTTGCAGACTCGAGCGTTTCCGGCATATCCCCACCCGACCCTGAAAGATCCGCGGTGTTTTCTTTCATCAGCGCCAGATCGCTGAAGCTGCTGCTCTGCTGTCTCCATGCGGAGTAGATACCGCCAGCTACCTGGTTAAAAGAAAACTCGCCGCCCCCCACACTGGTATTTTCGTAGAGCATGAGTAGCCGGCCCGGATCTTTGAATGGCAGCGGCTTGAACAGCACAGAGCGCACGACGGTGAACATCGCGATGTTGCTGCCGATGCCGAGCGCCATCACCAGGATGGCCATGATGGAGAAGCCGGGCGTTCGCCGCAACTGACGGAGCGCATAACGGAGATCACGAAAAAGCACGTTCATGAGTACTTCTCCTCGAAGGCGAATTAGTCCGCACGTAGTGCTTGCATGGGTTCGATGGAGGCGGCGCGGCGGGCGGGCAGTGCCGCGGCCAGCGTTACCATGACTGCGGTCAACAGAAATGCGCTGACCAGAGCGATGGGATCGAAGGTAGTGACGCCGTAAAGCTGGCTACGGAAGAGGCGGGCCAGGGCAACGACGGATGGCAACGCGATCACCATGGCAATAGCGGCTACGACGGCCATCTCGCGCACCACAAGAACGACAACGCCGCCGCGTTGGGCACCCAGGGCAAGACGCACGCCGATTTCGCGCGTGCGCTGTTCGGTGGAGTAAGCGAGCACTCCATAGAGGCCGACCGCCGCGAGGACCAAGGCGAGCAAGGAGAAACCAATGGCGAGGAAGGCCAGGGCACGCTCATCCGAAGCGCTCGCGTTCATCTGTTGATCCATGGTGTAGAGGCCGTCGACGACCAGCGTGGGGTCGAGTTGGTGGATAGCCTGGCGGATGGAGGGCTTGGCGGCTTCAGGAGCTTGCGCAGTACGCACATAAACCTCGACGCCGCCAGGGTGGTTCTCTTGCAGATAGGGGCGATAGACCGCTTCTCTCATTTCGGTGCGCAGGTCCTGATGCTTAATGATGCCGACGACGCCGACGATGGTTGTGTCGAGTTTGGTGCCGTCGCCGCGTCCTTCGGCGAGGGAGTGGCCCAGCGCTGCTTGCGCGGAGCCGTAAAAGCGCTTTGCGAAGGAAAGGTTGACGATTGCCACATTTGGCTGTCCCTTGGCGTCGGCGGCGGTAAATTCCCTGCCCGCCAGCAGCGGCTGCCTCAACGTGGCAAAGTAGTCCGGCATGATCCACGGCTCTTCGAAATTCATGGATTCATCTTCTGTGGGCTTGTAGCCCTGCACGGTGAAGCTGGAGCCGTTGGTGTCTCCGCTGAGTTCGGGATCGGTGGTCGAGGAGGCGTAGGTCACGCCAGGAATGCGGCGCAGGGCGTCGATTGCATTGGCAACGACTTGCGGAGTGCGGTCCTCACCATAACCGGAGTCGGTGGGATCAAGACCGAAGATGCAGAGATTCGCGGATTCAAAGCCAACCTTCTCGCCGCGTAGATTGTCGAGTGTGCGCACGAAGAGACCGGCGCCGCCGAGCAGCAGAACGCTGAGCGCGATCTGCGCGCCGACGGCGATCTTGCGGAAGCGTTGCGAAGCTCGGGTCGCGGTTCCAGTATTCTGGCGCAGCGTCTGGGCCAGGTCGGGCCGCAGGAAATGAAAGACAGGCGCGACGCTGAACAGCAGGCTGGTGACAATGGAAACGGCGAGCGTGAAGAGAAGCACGCGTGTGTCGATGGAGGTTGAATAGGGCTCGGCGCCGGGATCGGAACTGGTCATCAGGCGGACCAGCGCGAGGGCGGCCATGGGTGCGAAAGCCAAACCTGCCGCGCCTCCGGTAATGCCCAGGAGTCCACCCTCGACCAGCA
>Ga0182013_10009803_pt1 | contig 10041 bp, 10 predicted proteins | sample 612S2MmetaG_FD_120487 | JGI IMG/M metagenome (GOLD analysis project Ga0182013, IMG submission 120487) | Permafrost microbial communities from Stordalen Mire, Sweden - 612S2M metaG | ecosystem: Environmental > Terrestrial > Soil > Wetlands > Permafrost | place: Sweden: Stordalen | collected...
AACCTTAGATACTGCGCCGGCGGCGCGCTTACAAGAGAAATGCGCGCCGCCGCTAATCGATTGTCTCGGGCACCAGTTCGATGTTTTTCTCGCCCGCGGCTTTGCGTTCGGCGTACTTCCCGACCCAGGCTTCCCAACTGCGCCCGTCGGCCATGTCGCGGCCGGTAAAGGAAAGCCGGGCGACATCGGCGCTGCCGATGGCGATCTTCCGGCCGGTCCTGGTCATGATGCGCATGGTGGAAGCGGCCAGGTCGCGATCGAAAATGTAGCCTTCGATGGATTCCCCGCTCCCCAGCGTGATGGTGACGTCGCCGCGGTAGTCGAATGCCTGCTCGATGCCGCGGGCGATCTCTTCCGCGGCCGCGATATCGGCGCCTTTCAGCGTGGGCCGGGGCGCGATGGCCCCGATCTGCACCAGAGACGCCGGCGGCTTTTCCGCGGCGAGCTGGCGCAGCGCCTCGCCATCGCGGTACCGCGAGAACAGCATGGCGCGAACGGTGGCGAAGACGCCCCGGAACGTGAAAGTATAATCCACCGCCGATGCCTCGTAGCCGGAGTGCAGCATGCAGTTGGCGCACTTCGCATTGCCGGACTCATACCCGTACTTTTGCCAGTCGGTGGAATCGAGCAGTTCCTGAAACGTGTCCGTGTAGCCGTCCTGGAGAAGATAGCAGGGTTTCTGCCAGCCGAAGATGCTATACGCCGGCATGCCCCAAGGGGTGCACTGCAGGTTGCGTTTCCCCATCAGGAACTCCAGGAACAGCGGGGACATGTTGAACCGCCAGCGCGGATCGCGGTTGGAGAGGATTTTGCGGAACATCGACTGGTTGCCCTCCCGTCCGGTGAAGTGCTGCTGGTCGGGCGCCTTGTCGTAGGAGTAGCCCGGCGAGATCATCATGCCTTCCACGCCCGCGTCCATCATCCCGCTGAAAAACGCGCGCACCGATTGGCTGTCGACGCCTTCGAATATGGTTGTGTTGGTGGTCACGCGGAAGCCCGCCCGGACCGCCTCGCCAATGGCATCGAGCGCGATCTCGTACCCGCCTTCCTTGCATACGGAAAGATCGTGATGTTCTTTCTGCCCATCCAGGTGGACGGAAAAGGTCAAGTACTTGCTTGGCTGGAACAGGCGCAGTTTTTCCTTCAGCAGGAGCGCATTGGTGCACAGGTAAACGTACTTCTTGCGCGCCACCAGGCCACGGACGATCTCGTCGATACGCGGGTGCATCAGCGGTTCCCCGCCCGGAATGGCCACCGTCGGCACGCCGCACTCTTCCACCGCGCGGAAGCACTCTTCGGGTGTGAGCTCGCGCTTGAGGATGTGCCCCGGATACTGGATTTTGCCGCAGCCGGCGCACGCCAGGTTGCAGCGATAGAGCGGCTCCAGCATGAGCACCAGCGGGTAGCGCTTGCGGCGCTTGAGTTTCTGCTTCAGCACGTAGCTGGCGACGGTCCACATCTGCGACGCGGGAACGGGCATATCTCCTATAATACAAGAGGAGACGATGCGAATGCGAATCGCATTCGCGTTTCAACGCGCGCGATGACACCGTCAGGCAGCCGAAGGTCGCCGCTGCAGGCCCGCAGCAATAAGACCGTGGAGGAGATACTCGACGCGGCATCCTGCCTGCTCGGGCGCGTGCCCTTCGAGGACATCACCACCAGCCGGATCGCCGCCCGGGCGGGAATTTCCGTGGGCGCGCTCTACCGCTTCTACTCGGACCGCCAGGAGATCTTCGACTCCATCGCGGTGCGCGAGTTGGAGGCCTTCCGCTCCGAGATCGAGCGCGCGTTCACAGCCCGCCAGTTGATCTTCTCGCCGCGAAAATCGCTGGGCCGCGTTCTCGACGCCTACGTCGATTTCCTCGAAAGCCGGCCGCACTTCCGCGTGCTGGCGCTGGGCAACCACATCAGCGAATGGACCCGCGAGAGCCAGTCGGATCCCGAGACCGGACCGGGCGGGATCCTGGGCGATCTGCTGGTCACAAAGTGCGGGTGGAAGCCGGGAAAGAAACTGCAATTGCGCATCCGCATCGCCGCGGAGGCCGGCGACCGCGTGATTGCCTTCGCCTACAAGCAGGAGACGGCGGAAGCGCGCCACGCCGTGCTCAAGGAGTTAAAGGAAATGCTGACGCGCTACCTGCTGCCGTGATGGTGGGGCAGGCGGGGTACCCTCTGGGTCCGCCTGCCAACTCTTCCCCCGGCTCTTCAGGCGCCGCGCGGAAAGCTCGTTCTGCTCCACAAAAAGCAGTTTCATCTGCCAGCCAACTCACGCTGCAGGAAGGCGGCCGCATCGCTCATCGCCTGGCGCGCCACTTGGAGGATTCCCGGCATGGTGAAAAAGCCGTGAATCGTGCCGGGGTATCGCCGCGCGGTGACGCCCAACTTGCGCGCGTAAGCTTCGCCTTCGTCGCGCAGCGTGTCGTACTCCGCGGTGAGGACCAGGGCCGGCGGAACGCCGTCGAAATCCCTGGCGAAAAGCGGCGATGCCAGCGGGTCGCGCCGGTCGGCGCCCTCGGGCAGATACTCGCGCCAACCGCGCCGCATGTCGGCGGCGCCGGGGCCGTAGCCTTCGGCAAATTCGCTGTACGAGGGCAGGCCGCACGTGGCATCGATCATGGGGTAGATGAGCAACTGGCAGCGAAGGAGCGGCCGGCGAAGCGCCAGCGCGGCCCCGGCGGCGAGGTTGGCGCCGGCGCTATCGCCCGCCACGGCGACCCCAATCCCCTGCCCTAACGCCCACTCGACGGCCAGCGCCGCATCTTCGGCGGCGGCCGGAAAGCGGTGCTCCGGGGCCAGACGGTAGTCCACGGCGAGGACGCGGCAGCCGGCGGCCAGGGCCAGCATGCGGCAGACGGCGTCGTGGCTATCCAGATCGCCGCTAAGGAAGCGCCCGCCGTGAAAGTAGACCGCCAGCGGCAGCGCCGCGCCATCGGCGGGCCAGTACTGGCGGGCGCGCAGGTAACCGGCCAGCACCAGGTTTTCGACGCGGTGGAGCGGTGGCGGGGGCCCGGCCAGCGCCGCCGCCTGACGCAGACGCTGGCGCGCGGCGGCGATATCCAGCGCCGCGCGCGGCGGCTGGTGCTTCTGGGTTTCGAGATAGGCCGCGATTTCAGGATCGAGCGGCATCGCCGGGACCCCGCAGCCGCGCGAAAATTTCGCGATAGAAGAACGGGTGCGACTGCCACGTCTGGGCGGTGACGATGCGCCCGTCGCCCACCACCTCCTCGTCGACGAAGGTGGCGCCCGCAAGCTCGGCTTCGCGGCGCACGTGCTGGTAGCAGGTCAGGTGTTTACCGGTGGCCAGGCCGGCCGCGGCCAGCACCTGGACTCCGTGGCAGATGGCGAAGATCCACTTGCCGGCGCCATCGAAGGCGCGCAGGATATCGAGCAGCGGTTCATAGTTGCGCAGATACTCGGGGGCGCGGCCGCCCAGCAGCAGGACGGCGGCATAATCCTCGACGCGGACCTGGTGAAAAGCCAGGTCGGCTTCCAAACCGTAGCCGCGGCGTTCGATGTAGGTGTCCCAACCGGGTTGGAAATCGTGCATGACCAGGTGGAGGCGGCGCTTGGAGGGGGCGGCCACGGCGGTCTCCCAGCCTTCCTCCTGGAAGCGGTGGACGGCGTAGAGGGCTTCGTAGGATTCGCCCCCGTCGCCGGTGACGATGAGGATTTTCGGCATGCTTCCAATCTAGCCCGAATCCGGCCCCGGGTCACCCGCGAAAAGACAGGCCAGCGGCGAGGCAAAAATTTTAGAGTAATCGGTAGCCGGAACCCACAGGTTGTCGAAAAATCCCTGCGAAGGGAGCGAACGCCCTACAGCGGAGCGGCGTTCCTGCCGATATGATACCTGGACGCTTTTATGACCGCTACAACCGCACGCCCCCAAGCCCCCTGGGCACTTCGCCTCCTGCCGCCGTTTCCGGCCATTGCTCATCGCATCCTGGCGCTCGCCGGCCAGGAGGATGCCAGCCCTCAGGAAGTGGGAGGCCTGATCCGGCTGGACCCGTCCTTTTCCGCCGAACTGCTGCGCTTCGCCAATTCCGCGCTGTTCGGCGTCCGGCGCGAAGTCACCAGCCTCACTCAGGCCGTCGCCATCCTTGGGATGGACCGGGTCATATCAATGGCCACCTTCGTCGCCCTCAACAATATGGTGCGCACCTCCGTACGCGCGCTCGCCTTGCGTAAAGTGTGGGTGCACAGCGTGATCACGGCGCTCATCGCGGAGGAGGCGGCGCGCGTCTGCCGCCTGGACAGCGAAGTCGCCTATACCACCGGCCTGCTGCACAACCTGGGCACACTCGGCCTGATGTCCGCCTACCCCGACGAGTACTCCCGGATGCTTGAGGTGTCCAACGATTTCGGCTTCGACCTGCTGCAGACGGAGCGCGATCTCTTCGAGATCGACCACTGCGCGGCCGGCGCCTACCTCGCCCTGGACTGGCATTTCCCCGACCAACTGGCGGCGGCCATCCTTACCCACCACGATGAGCCGGTTGCCAATCAACTGAGCCTCGACAACCTCATCAGGGTGAGTTGGCGCCTTACCGATGCGCTCGGCTACGCCGCCTTCTCCCCAGCCAAAAACTGGGAGTTCGACGACCTCGCCCAGTACCTCCCGCATTCGCCCATTTCCTGGCTTTGCCACACGGCAGAGTGCGCCAAGGCGGAACTCGACGGGCGGCTCGCCGCCTCCCAACTCTGAAACCTGAAGTTCGTGGCGCGGACACTCCTGTGCGCGGTGTCCCCGACTCCTCGGAACGCTTGCTTCACAGTCGGCAAAACGTGTCCGCATGCGGCGTCACGGGAAAACGGCGGAAATCGTCCTCCCGGCATTAGACGTTCTGAAGCCGCGGCCGATAAGATGGATGAAGACTCGATGAGGTCGACCCTGCGTCCCGCGTTCGGTTGAGCGTTTTCTACCAGCCCCAGTCACCTATTCCCCCCCGGTTTTTGGTATATTTGTCTCGAATCCAAAATTGTCTTCATTCAGCATGTACGGAAAGGAAGGTGTCTGTTGAGTTCAACGAAAGACCCTAAACCCAAGAACGCTGTCTCCCGCCGCGGATTCCTCGGCGGAATGGGCATCGGCACAGGCGCTTTGGGCGCAGGCCTGCTCGAAAGAGAAGCCGAGGCCGCGCCGGCCGCCGCCAATGTCGTCGGACCCGGCCCCGTTCCCATCACCCTCAATATCAACGGCAAACCCGTCAACCTCACGGTCGAGCCCAGCGTCACCCTGCTCGACGCCCTGCGCAATCACCTGGACTACACCGGCGCCAAGAAGGTCTGCGACCGCGGCACCTGTGGAGCCTGCACCGTCATCCTGGCCGGCAAGAGCGTCTACTCCTGTAGCGTCCTGGCCATCGACGCGCAAGGCCGCAACATCGAGACCATCGAAGGTCTCCCGGTCAACAACCCCATCTCCAACGCGTTCGTCAACCACGACGCGCAACAGTGCGGATACTGCACCCCGGGCTTCGTCATGGCCACCAAGGGCTTCCTCGCCGAGCACCCCAGCCCCACCATGGACGACGTGAAAAACGGTCTCGGCGGCAACCTCTGCCGCTGCGGCACCTACATGGGCGTCCGCCAGGCCGTCCTCGAAGCCGCCAAGAATATGAAGGGAGCGAAAAATGGCTAACACACCCGACTATAGCTGGCCGCCGATGGATGCCCGCAAGATCATCGGCAAGTCGCCCAAGCGCATCGACGGCCCGGTCAAAGCCGCCGGCCGCGCCAGGTATACCTCGGACCTCAAGTTCAAGGACATGCTGTACGCGTTCTACCTCACCTGCCCGTACGCCCATGCCCGCGTCACCTCCATCGATACCAGCGCGGCGGAGAAGACGAACGGCGTCAAAGCCGTCCACGTTATCGCCGAGGCCGGCAAGGAACTCCAGTGGCAGGGTCAGGAAGTCGCCGCCGTGGCCGCTACCACCGAGGAAGTGGCGCACGAAGCCATCCGCAAGATCAAAGTCGAATACGAAGTGCTGCCCCACTTCGTCAACGAAGCCGACCTCGCCAAAGCCGGATCGCGCGGCAAGGCCGCCGGCGAGAAAGTCACCGGCGATCCCGAGAAAGCCTTCCAGGATGCCGAGGCCGTTTCCGACGGCACGTACGGCATCCCGGTCGTCACCCACTGCTGCCTGGAACCCCACGGCTGCGTCATCCAGTGGCAGGGCGATCAGGTGGCGGCGTGGCCTTCCACCCAATTCGTCACCGGTTGGGCGGGCACCCTGGCGCCCAACCTGAAAGTTCCCGCCGCCAATATCAAGGTCAAGATGGATTACATCGGCGGCGGCTTCGGCAGCAAGTTCAGTCCCGGAGCGTGGGCCGAAATCGGCGCCCGCCTCTCCCAGAAAGCGGACGGCAAGCCGGTCAAGATCTTCCTCGATCGCACCACCGAGCTGCTCATCGCCGGCAACCGTCCCAGCGCCTACGGCAAAATCAAAATTGCCGGCAAGAAGGATGGCACCATCACCGCCTGGCAATCCGATACCTGGGCGAGCGGCGGTTTCGCGGGCGGCGGCCAACCGCCCTTGCCCTACGTCTACACCAACATCCCCAACACGCGCCTCAACCACACGTCCGTCTCCGTCAATGCCGGCCCCTCGCAGGCGTGGCGCGCGCCCAACAACCAGCAGGCCAGCTTCCTCACCTGCTCGGCCATCGAAGACTTCGCCGCCAAGATCGGCATGGACCCGATGGTGGTCTTCGATAAGAACGCCGGCTACACGCCGCGCGCCGAACAGTATCGCTACCAGCTTCAGAAGGCCGCCGAACTCTCCGAGTGGAGCAAGCTCTGGAAGCCGCGCGGCTCGCAAACCGGCGCCGTGCGCCGCGGCCTCGGCCTCGCCGTTAACGCCTGGGCGGGCGCCGGCCACGCCTGCACCGCCCGCATCACCATCAATCCCGATGGAAGCGTGCTGCTCGAAATGGGCACCCAGGATCTAGGCACGGGCACGCGCACCATCATGACCCAGGTGGCGGCCGAAACCCTTGGCTTGCAGATGGGGCAGATCAAACTCGCCATCGGCGATAACAGCCTGCCCCCGGGCGGAAGTTCGGGCGGTTCCACCACCGTCGGCGGCTCGTCCTCGGCCACCCGCAAAGCGGGCATCAACGCCCTCGCCAAGCTTTTCGAAGCGGCCGCCCCGGCGCTGGGCGCGCAACCCGAGGACCTGGAAGCCGTGGACGGCACCGTCCGCGTCAAGGCCGACCCCAAGAAGACCATGACTTGGCTCTCGGCCTGCAAGAAAATCGGTCCCGGCGGCAAGATCAGCGAGACCGGCGCCAACGAGCAGCGCAATCCCATGGGCCTCAACAGCGGCGGCGCCGCCGGCGTGCAGGTGGCCGACGTCAGCGTCGATACCGAGACCGGCATGGTCAAAATCAACCGCTACGTGGCCGTGCAGGATTGCGGCCTCATCATCAACCCGCGGCTGGCCACCAGCCAGATTTACGGCGCCGTTATCATGGGCATCTCCACCGCCCTGTATGAAGAGCGCATCATGGACGACGCCACCGGCCACATGATGAACCCCGATATGGAGTTCTACAAACTCGCCGGCATCAAGGACATCGGCGATATCGTGGTCCACCTGGATATCCGCGAGATCAACGATAAGCGCGGCGTCATCGGGCTCGGCGAACCGCCGGCCATCGGCATCTGCGCCGCCGTCGGCAACGCCGTGGCCAATGCCATCGGCGTCCGCGTCCCTAATATCCCCATGAGTCCCATGCACGTGCTCAATACCCTCGAAGGGAGGAACGCCTAATGCAGTCCTTTGCTTACGCCAATCCGGCAACTATTCAAGAGGCCATGGCGCAGCTCTCCGCCAAGTGGGGAGACGCCGACGTGCTGGCCGGCGGCACCGATCTCATCACCCTCATGAAGGAAAACCTTCACACGCCCAAACGCGTGGTCAACATCAAGAACATCAAGGAACTCGAAGGCATCCAGAAGACCGACGCCGGGATCCGCATCGGCGCTCTCGTGACCCTGGATGAACTGGCCAAAAACGCCGACGTCAAAGCCGCCGCCAAGTCGCTCTCCGATGCCGCGGCGGCCATCCCCAGCCCGCAACTCCGCCACATGGCAACCGTGGGCGGCAATCTCTGCCAACGCCCGCGCTGCTGGTACTACCGTCAGGGATTCGGCCTGCTCGCCATGAAAGATGGCAAGAGCCTGGTTCCCGATGGCGCTAATCTTTACCACGCCATCTTCGGCGACGGTCCGGCTTACTTCGTCAGCGCTTCCAGTCTCGGACCCGCATTGGTCGCTCTCGGCGCCAAAATCAAGCTGGTATCCGCCAAAGGGCCCCGCGAAGTCCCGGCGGCCAGTTTCTTCGTCGTGCCGCAAAACGAAACCTCGCGTGAGATCGCTCTGCGCCCCGATGAGATCCTCACCGAGATCGTCATCCCGCCGGGCGCGGTGCGCAGCGCCACCTACGAAATCCGGCAGAGGGAGGTGCTCGATTGGCCTCTCGTCACCGCCAGCGTAGTGCTCCACATGCGCGGCAACGTAGTGGCATCAGCCAAGGTCGTCATGGGATACGTTGCGCCCAAGCCCTGGGATTCGGCCGAAGCCGCCAAGGCCATCGCCGGCAAAGCCATCACCGCCGAAACCGCCGAAGCCGCCGGCAAAGCCGCCGTCTCTAGCGCCCAGCCGCTCAGCCAGAACGCTTACAAAGTCACCCTGGCCCGTGTGGCGGTCAAACGCGCGCTGCTCGAGGCCGTCAAACAGAAGGCATAGCACAGCAAGGATAATTATGGAACGCCCAGGTCTCACCAAAGTCAGCATCAACCGCTGCGAAAAGCTGCGCTGGAAGGGCATGTTCATCCAGGCCGAGTGGGATCCCACCATTCAGCACTCCAACGACCGCTCCTTCTGGTGCCAGCACACCTGGAATTGTCTCGGTCCCGACGGCAAGGTCGTCGACGAATTCGAGTGCAGTCCGGGCCGCCACTGCTACGAACAACTGTAGGACAGGCCTCCTGGCCTGTCCCGCCTGTCTCCTCCGGCGCGCTATACTGGTCCCAGAGGGAACATTGGGATGAAACTGTTCTGCACCGCCGCCGTACTTTGCGCGGCTACTACCATTTCTTTTGCCGCCAGCCTTCCGGCCAGCGGCCTGTCCGGCAACTATATGGAAGCGCGCACCGCCGATGTCTACACCGGCCCGTGCTTCGCCAACGGTGAAGTCGAAATCAACGGCAAGGAAGCCGTTTTCGGCTGGAAGATCAACAAAGGAGCCTGGAACGGCGTCGACCTCGCCGGTCTCGGCGTAGTCGGCGTGGTCCGCTCCAAGTTCACACTGGGCGATATTCATCGTCCCATCAACCCGGCCATCGCCGTGCTTATCGTGGATAGCCGCGCCACCGCCGAACAGCGCGACGCGCTGGTCGCTTTCGCCCGGAACCAGACGCCCGACCTGCTCACCAACGTGGTCGAAGTGAAATCGGCGCCCATCGAGCTTACCATCGAGAACGGCAATATCCACGGCGGCGCGGCCCGCCTCACCGCCGGATCGCTGGCCGAAATCTCCACCCGCGGCATGACCGAAGCCGACCACATCTGCGGCAACGAGGACATCTACTATCCGCCGCTGACCAAACTGGAGCATGCCATGCCCGCCTACGCGCTGCAGAATTCCTATAAGGGCGACGGCCTCGACGCCACCTGGAGCGTGCCTTTCCGCCGCAGCAGCTTCGTCGGCACCTTCCAGGTTTCGGCAGCGGGAGCGGCCACGGAATAGCGTGCGGCACGGCGAGAAACTCGCGCCCGTCGCGGCGGTGGTCAGCGCTCTTTCGTGCATGGCGTGCTGTCTTCCTTTGGGCATCGCCGCGGCCGCGGGAACGGCGGGCCTCTCGCTCGTGCTGGAGCCGCTTCGTCCGTATCTGATGGCGGTATCCGGCGCCCTGATCCTGTTCGGCGTGTGGCAACTCTATCGCCGCGGGCCGTCGTGTCAACGCCGCAGCCGCGCCAGCGTGGCTATATTCTGGACCTGCGCCGCCATCGTCGCCTTGATGATGGCGGCG
>Ga0182013_10009806_pt1 | contig 10040 bp, 12 predicted proteins | sample 612S2MmetaG_FD_120487 | JGI IMG/M metagenome (GOLD analysis project Ga0182013, IMG submission 120487) | Permafrost microbial communities from Stordalen Mire, Sweden - 612S2M metaG | ecosystem: Environmental > Terrestrial > Soil > Wetlands > Permafrost | place: Sweden: Stordalen | collected...
CCGTGCGATAGTCTATGCTTGATATGGTCACCGACTCCGCGCTGCTCCCCATCGAACATAAGCTTGACGAGGGCATCCCGCTCTCACGTGAAGACGGACTCACCCTGTTCCGAACGCCGGATCTCCATTCGCTGGGTCGTTTGGCGAAGACGGTCAAGGAGCGCAAAAGCGGGAAAAACGTCTACTACGTTCTCAACCGCTACATCAACTCGACGAACGTCTGCTACGCCAACTGCCGGTTCTGTTCGTTCGCAAAACCGGAAAAAGACGCCGAGGCCGTGCGCATGTCGGCCGATGAGGTCGTCGCCAAAGCGCTCGAGACCGGTTCGAACTTCAACCAGATTCACATCGTGGGCGGCCACGATCCGCGCCAATTGTCGCTCGATTATTGGCTGCCCGTGATGCGCCGCTTCAAGCAGATCTTGCCGCACGCGCAGCTGTCGTTTTTCACCTCCGCCGAAATCGACTACATGGCGCGCCGCCATCGGCTCACCTACGCGCAGATTCTCGAGCAGTTGCGCGACGCGGGACTCGACAACATCAACGGCGGCGGAGCCGAGATCTTCGCGCCGCGCTTTCGCGCGCTGGTCTGTCCGAACAAAGTCGACGCCGCGCACTGGCTGGAGGTTCACGAAACCGCTCACCGGCTGGGAATCGCCTCGAACGCCACGCTGCTCTACGGAACGATCGAAACGCTCGAAGAGCGGGTCGAGCACCTAATCGCGTTGCGCGAGTCGCAGCAGCGTTCGCCCGGATTCAACGCATTCATCCCGCTCGCGTTCCATCCCGACGGCAACGAATTGAGTCATTTGGGTTGGACGAGCGGCCTCGACGATATCCGCATGTTCGCGGTCTCGCGTCTGATCCTCAACAACTTCGACCACATCAAAGCATACTGGATGATCCAAGGACTCAAGATCTGCCAGCTCGCGCTCGAATACGGTGCCGACGACATGGACGGAACGCACGGCTCGACCGATGAGGAACGCATTTACCACAGCGCCGGAACGCAGTCTGGGCAGTACGTGGACGATCGCGAGTTCCGGCGCTTGATCGAAGAAGCGGGCTACGTCGCGGTGCGGCGCAACTCGACCTACGAAACCTTCCCGTACGATTGGAAGCCGGATGAGCCGGCCTTGGCGGCCGTCGGCGCCGGCGAGGCGACGCCGGTTTGAGGCCGTTGCGCGCGGGGCGAATCGTCTATACGAACGACATCCCGGTCTACGCGGCGTTCGACGCGGGCGCGGTGAGCTTTCCGGGTTCGCTGCTCGAAGCGGTGCCGGCGGAACTCAACGCGATGCTGCTCGACGGACGGCTGGACCTCAGCCCGGTCAGCGCGTTCGCGTATTTGGCCCATGCGGATCGGCTCGCGCTGCTGGGCCGGCTGTGCATCGGTTCGCGCCGTGACGTCTGGTCGGTCGTGCTGGTGAGCGCGGAGCCGCCGGGCGCGCTCGACGGTGCCCAAATCGCGGTCACCCGGGAATCGGCGAGCGGGCGCAACCTCTTGCGCGTCCTGCTCGAACGGCGGTACGGCATTAGCGCGCGCTTCGTCGAAGTCGACGATCCCTTGGCGGACGCCCTTGGCGGCAAGCCGGCGTTTCTCATCGGCGATCGCGCGATCGACGCCCAGCTCGCGTTTGCGCCCCCGATGGTCCACGACCTGGGCTCGCTGTGGCACGGATGGACCGGGCTCGACATGGTCTATGCCGTCTGGGCGGTGCGGCGCGAGGTGTTGCGCGCGGACCCCGCGGGCGTTCGCGCCGCGCTCGAATCGCTGGTCACCGCGCGCGCGTGGGGATACGCCAATCCGCAGGCCGTCATCGGCGCGGCGCAGGCTCACGTCTCGCGGCCCGCAGGCTTCTACGCGGCGTACTTCGCGACGCTCAATTTCGAGCTCGACGAGCGCGCGCTTTTGGGTCTGGGGCGCTTCGCGGACGAGTTGGCGGCGAGCGGCGCCATCGCCGTGCGTCCGTCGGTCACACCGGAGGTGGATCTTGCCGCTCGCTGACCTGCTCGATCGCGCGGCCGGCGGCGGCCGCCTCACGCTTGCCGAGGGCGTGCGCCTCTACGAGGCCGCGCCGCTTCACGAGTTGGGCGCGGCGGCGCACGCGCGGCGCATGCAGCTCTTTCCCACGACCGACGTGACCTACGTGATCGACACGACGATCAACTACACCAACATCTGCAACGTGCACTGCACGTTCTGCGCGTTCTTCCGACCCGAGAAGCACGGCGAAGGCTATACCATGTCGCACGACAAGGTGCTCGAGCGGGTCAAGTTCGCCGCCGACGCGGGTGCGACGCAGATCATGATTCAGGGCGGCGTCAACCCGGAGCTGCGCCTCGAATGGTTCGAGCGGCTGTTCGCGCGGGTCCGCACCGAATTTCCGAACGTCGATATCCACTCGTTGTCGGTCTCCGAGATCACCGGCCTCGCCGCGCTCGAAGGTTTGACGCCGCGCGATGTGCTGATCCGGCTCCAGGCCGCGGGGTTGAAATCGCTGCCCGGCGCCGGTGCCGAGATCCTCGTCGAGCGCGTTCGCAAGCGCATCAGCGCGCGCAAAGTCAAACCTGACCGGTGGCTGGGCGTGATGCGCGATGCGCAGCGCTTGGGCATGCCGACGACGGCGACGATGATGTTCGGTTCGATCGAGACGGATGCCGAGCGGATCGAGCACATGGCGGTGCTTCGCGATCTGCAGGATGAGACGGGCGGCTTCACCGCGTTCATTCCGTGGTATTACGTGCCGTTCAAAACGCCGCTGCGCGGCCGCGAAGCAAGCGCGCCGGCGTACATGCGCGTGCTGGCGATCTCGCGGCTATTTCTCGATAACTTCCCGCATCTGCAAGCGTCGTGGCTTACTCCGGGGCTCAAGCTCGGTCAGCTCGCGTTGTTTTACGGCTGCGACGACATGGGCGGCACGATTCTCGAGGAGCGCGTTGTCCACGACGCCGGCGCCACGAACGAGGCGACGCGCGCGCAACTCGAACGGATCGTGATCGACGCCGGTTTCCGGCCGGTCATCCGCGACACGTATTGGAACTTGCGCCCGGAGATGAAACTAGCGACCGTTTAGCAGCAGGATTCAGCGCCGCGCGTCGAATCCGCGGCGCTTCGCGCCGAAGCCGCGCGTGGCGTTGGGGGGCTTCGCCCAAGCCGCCGGTCCTCAGGACGGGAGAGTCAGGCAAGCTCGATGCGGTATGTTTCGAGTTCCGTGCGCGTCGCGATCTTATCGTAGATGCCGCGCAGCGCCGGTTCGTTGACGCTCACCCAGTTCACTTCGGTCCAGCCGCGTTTGCGCGACGTGTTGCAGACGTGTTCAACGAGCCGCTCGGCAAGGTCCGAGTCGCGATGCGACTCGGCGACGTAAAGATCGTCGAGCCAGCAAGCTTCGGTTCCGTTGAGCGTGTTGGGGTAGGGCCGGAAGTGCGCGAATCCGACGATCTCTTTGCGATTGTCGACCGCGATGACGCCGGCGACGCGGTACGTCCCGTCGAGCAGCCAGCGCCAAAGCATGCCGCCGATGCGCCGGTCGGGACGGGCCCCGCGTTCCGCCGCGTAGCGCTCGTAGAGCGCGAACCACGCGTCGAACATTCCCGCGTGCGGGCCAACGAGCGAGGTGTTGGTCCGTATTTCTTGCATTGTGCGGTCTTGCATTCGCATGTTCCGGCCCGGTCACATTCCGGCAATTGCAACAACATTGCCAATGCGTACGGTGAGCTCACACTTTTCCGCCCCGTGGAGTCAATGTCTTGGCCAACAGCATTCCCCCGATCTCCGCTGCCGCGCCCGGCGCGCAGCACCAACCAATCGTCGGCGCGGCGCAGGTCGGCATGCCGTCGACCGGCAGTGCGCCGGATCGTGTCGCAACCCAAGGCAGCCCATTGCCGGCATTGCTGTTCGGCGCGACCGCTGCGGCGCAACTAGTACCCGGCGTCATCGAAGCCGAAGGTGCGAGCGGTGCGGCGACGGCGCTCGTGATCGCCGTTCGCTCGGCGGCCGCGAGCCCGGTCGCAAAAACACTCATCGCGGCGGCCGCCGGCGCCGCGGGCAGTTACGCGCGATCGCTCGTGCACGACGCGACCGCCGGTCAGCCGGCATTGCGGCCGATCGCGGACATTGGCCGCGCGCTCGATACGTGCGTGCATACGAGTCTGGGCATTCCGCAAAGCGACGCCCGCTGATGCGCACGTTCGGTCGCTCGTGGTGGTTTCGGCAAGGCGTTATCGTCGTCGTCGCCGAGATGCTCGGATATCTGCTGTCGATCGAGTTGCGCGATCGCTATCCGCAGGAGCTCTGCTTTGCCGGTGTTTTCTTCGTCATTACCGGGATCGACGAATGGCGGGCGCGCTGTAACGCTCGGCGCGCAGCGGCGAAAGCAGCGGTTACTCCGCTGCGCCGGCCCGGTGCCTGATGGTGCGCAGTACTTTCTCGAGGTACGCGATATATTCTTGGGCGTGCGTGAACCGCCACATTTGAAGTATTTTGGGATCGACGTCGTTGGCGCGCGCCCACGCCGCTTCGTCACCGCTCATTGCCGCTTGAAAAAGCACCGCGATGATTTGTTCACTGGTGGGTCCGTCGTCCGATCCGCCCGCGGCGGCGGTCGAATCGCTCATCGCGTTTCCCGGATCGTCGCAGCGCCCAGAACTTCGTCGGAATCCGGGGCGAAAAGCGCGACCAGCTGTCCGGGGGTCACGGCGTGCTGCGGGCGCCCGAAGCAGAGCGCGAGCGTCCCGTCGGGTTCGATCTTCGCATCGGCTTCGAACGGCCGCGCGCGGTAGCGCGTCATTGCGTGAACGCGCGTCGCGACGTCGCCGAAACGTTCGGGGCGAATGAGGTTGACTTCATCGGCGATCAAGGCATCGGCCGACAAGTCGGCAAGTCCGCCGATCACGATGGTATTGCTGGCGGCATCGATCTGCGTAACGTAGCGTGGTCCGTCGGTGCCCGGCGGGAGTCCGCGTCGCTGACCGACCGTAAAGTTCATCACGCCGTCGTGCGACCCGACCCTGGCGCCGTCGGCGGTGCGGATATCTCCGTCACGCGCCGCGGCCGGCACGAGCCGGGTCAGGACGTCGCGGTAATCACCGCCTTCGACAAAACAGATGTCCTGCGATTCACGCTTCTCCGCGACCGGGAGCCCGAGGCGCTGGGCGTGGGCGCGCGTCGCCTTCTTATCCAAGTCGCCGAGCGGCAGCAAGAGCGACGCAAGCTGCCGGGGCGCCAGTTGGGCCAGGGCGTAGGCTTGATCTTTGGCATGCGAGCTGCGAAAGAGATGCGGCCCGTCGGAGCGGTGCTCGACCCGAGCGTAGTGGCCGGTGGCGACGTACGTCGCGCCCAGGCGGGCGGCATACCGCGCCAGCGTGCCCAGCTTCACGAAGTTATTGCAACTGATGCATGGATTAGGCGTCCGCCCGCCGGAGTAGTCCCGCGCGAAGCGCTCGATGACATTGGTCCGGAACGTTTCCTCGAAGTCGAGCACGTAATGCGGAATGCCGAGCGCGGCGGCGCTGCGGCGCGCATCGTCGAAGTCATCGGCACCGCAACATGATTTCGCGTGCGCCGGCCTGGTCGGCGAATACATTTTCATCGTGACGCCGACGACGTCGTAGCCCGCTTCGGCCAGCAGGCCAGCGGCGACGGCCGAATCGACGCCGCCGCTCATCGCCGCGACGACGCGAAATCTTTGCGCAGTCATATCACGTGCGTAAACTCCGTGAAGGGGAGAACCGGATGCAGCCGCCAACGTTTGCGGCATGTCTGCGCTCGGAGACAGTTTCCGGACCGCGCGGGAGTCGCAAGGGCTCACGCTTTCGGAGGCGGCCGAACGTACTCACATCCGTTCGGTCTATCTCGAAGCGATCGAAGCGGAAGATTGGAAGGCGATCGGTCCGCCGGTGTACGTGCGCGGTTTCTTGCGCAGCTATGCCCGCTTCCTCGGGCTCGACGCCGAGGCGGCGGTATCCGGTTACGCGGCAACAGCGCCCGGTGCGACCGCGATTGCGCCGCTGGCGCAGCCTTCGGTTCGCCCCGAACCGGTCATCGGTGAGCGCGGCTGGGCGCAGCGCGGCCCCTCGGTCGGCGCGGTCGCCAGCGTGTTGGTGGCTTTCGGGCTGGTGCTCTTCGTGGGCTTCGAGTACGTCGATTATCAGCGCGGCCGAGCAAGGCCGGCAAATCCCGCTGCGGTCCCTTCGGCCCGTCCTGTCGCGCGGCCCGTCCGGGCGGAGCGCGACATGCCGCCCCCGGCGGCCACGTTGGCCGCCCGGGCACGCAAGGGTGAGGCGCATGCGAGCGGTTTTGCGGTTCATCTGCGCGACGATTCTTGGCTGAGAATCGTGGTCGACGGTAAGCTCGAAATGGAAGGCGTCTACAAAAAGGGAACCCAGCGCACGTTCGCCGGCCGCACGGCGACCGTGCGGGTGGGGAACGCCGGGGGCGTCGATATCTCCGTGGACGGGAAAGACCTCGGCCCGATGGGCGGCTTGGGCGACGTGGCCGAACGTTCGTATCAGCGCTGAAGGCGACGAGCCCACGGTTTCGGCCGTCGCGGGCATCGGCGGCGGGCGGGACGGTCGAAATCCGGATTCGACCAAAGTCGAATTCATAGGACGAACGCAACGGGGTCGACGAAGTGCAAGATCGTGGCCAGCGACAATTCGTTTGACGTCGTGTCGAAAGTCGACGCGCAGGAACTCGAGAATGCCCTCAACCAGGCGCGCAAAGAGATCGCCGGACGCTTTGATTTCAAAAACTCGGTTGCCTCGATCGAAAACACGGACAAAGAGATCACGCTGCTCGCCGACGACGAGCTCAAGCTCAAGAACGTGATCGATATTCTGCAATCGAAGGCGATCAAGCGCGGTATCGATATCAAGGCGTTCGATTATCAAAAAGCGGAACCGGCGACGCACGGCGCGCTGCGTCAGAAGATCGTGCTGCGCTCAGGGATTCCCAAAGATAAGAGCAAGCCGCTCATCGAGGCGATCAAGAGCTCGAAGCTCAAGGTGAACGCGCAGTACCAGGACGAACAGATCCGCATCAGCGGCAAGTCCAAAGACGACCTGCAAAAAGTCCAAGCGCTGCTTAAAGCGCTGGACTACGAACTGCCGCTGCAGTTCACGAACTACCGCTAGATGAACGCTCACGACGGCCGTTCGTCGTCGCCTCGACGGCAGAGCCCGGTGGAGGCCTAGTGCCCGCCGGCGGACGGGTTGCTTTCGTCTCGCTCGGCTGTGCGAAGAACTTAGTCGATTCCGAAGTGATGATCGGCAAACTCGGCGGAGCGGGCTGGCAACTCGTTCCGGACGCGGCCGACGCGGACACCGTCGTGATCAACACCTGTGCGTTCATCGATCCGGCCAAAGCCGAGTCGACCGACGTCATCTTGGAACACGCCGCCAACAAGACGCCCGGGCAGCAGCTCATCGTCGCCGGCTGTCTTTCGCAGCGCTTCGGCGATCAGCTCCAAGCGCTCATCCCCGAGATCGACGGCGTCGTGGGTACCGGCGCCTACGCGGGAATCGTCGAACTGCTGGCGGACGCGCGCGCCGGACGTCACCCGGTGCGCCTGCAGTTCGACGCCGAACCCGAACATGATTTTCTGCCGCGCTTGATCACGACGCCCGCGGCGACCGCGTATCTCAAGGTCGCCGAAGGCTGCGATCATCCGTGCACGTTCTGCATCATTCCGGCACTGCGCGGCCCGTTTCGCTCGCGCAGCGAAGAGTCGATCGAAAAAGAAGCGCGCGCGCTCGCGGCGGGCGGCACCAAGGAGTTGATCCTCATCGCGCAAGACACGTCGATGTACGGTCGCGATCGCGGCGCGCGCCGCGGCGGCCTCGCGCGGCTGCTGCGCCGCCTGCACGACATCGAGCCGCTCGAGTGGATTCGACTGCTGTATCTGTACCCCGCGACCGTCGACGACGAGCTCATCGAAGCGATGGCGTCGCTGCCCAAGATCTGCAAATACATGGACATGCCGCTGCAGCACGCGCACCCCGACATGCTGCGCGCGATGCTGCGTCCGGGCAACGGCGAGCGCTATCTCGAGATCATCGACGAGTTCCGGCGCCGCGTTCCGGGGGTGACGATGCGCTCGACGTTCATCGTCGGGTTTCCGGGCGAGACCGCCGAGCACGTGGACTATCTCGAAGCATGGATCGGGCACGCCGAGCTCGACCGCGTCGGCTTCTTCACGTATTCGCGCGAGGAGGGAACGCCCGGCGCGGCATTGCCCGGTCAGGTTTCCCAACGCGAAAAGCGCAAACGGCTGCTGCGCCTGCGTGAGGCGCAGCGCCTCGCATCGGAACGAGCGCGCCGCAAGCGCATCGGTCAAACCGTTCGGGTGCTCGTCGAGGAACGCCGGACGCTGCGCCGGACCGCGCCGATGGCGGTCGCGCTGGCGGCAGCCGAGGTCGTCGTCGGCCGGTCGCAAGGTGAAGCGCCCGGCGTCGACGGCGGGATCTATTTCACCGCCGACGTCCCCGTCGGCTCGTTCGTCGACGTTCGGCTCGCGGGCTGCGGTGCGTTCGACTTCTATGGAATCGCGCTGCCCGCGGCGATCGTGGTTTGAGCGGCCCGCGGCGCTGGTTTCCGTACGCCTTCCTGGCCGCCATGCTCGTCGTCGCTGCCGTGTGCGGGATGCTGGCGACGCGCATGGTGCAGACCGGCAGTCTCAATCCGGTGACGACCGCCGTGACGTTCTTCGTTCCCTCGCCCGACGCGGTCTTCGGTCGCGACCGGATCTACGTGCTCTTGCTGGGCATCGACTATAACTACGATAACAAGGATCAGGAGTATTCGACCCAAGCGCGCAGCGACACGATCATGGCGGCGGGCCTCGACTTCCCAACCAAGACCGTGAAGATCGTTTCGATCCCGCGCGACATGGAAGCGACCATTCACGGCCGCGACGACAAGATCAACGGCGCGTACGCCGACGGCGGCGAGCCGTACGCCGATGGGGTGATCGGCGCGTGGCTGGGGCTGCCGAAGAACGACCACGATACGTACTTCGACCGCTACATCGTGCTCAAAATCAACGCGACCAAGGAACTCGTCGACGCCATCGGCGGCATCGACGTTCCGGTCACCGAGCAGATGGACTACGACGACAACTGGGGGCACTTGCATATCCACTTCAAGCCCGGGATGACGCACATGAACGGCGATCAAGCCGTGTCGTACAGCCGCTTCCGTCACGACGCGTGCAGCGATCCGTGCCGCATCAAGCGCCAACAGCAAGTTCTGCAGATCACGGTCGCCAAGCTCAAGTCGGACAAGTTCAACGACCTCGCGCATATCGCAGCACTCATCGGCGTCATCAACCGCAACGTCACCACGAACCTGAGCGACGACGAGAAGAAGAGTTTGGCCTGGCACTACCGCGATTTCAATCTTGCCGATCTCAAGACCGATCAGGTCACCTACACCGACACCAAATCGACCGACTCGGGCGAAGCGCTCGTGCCGGACGAAAAGCAGCGGGCGGCGGTGGTCGCCGTCTTGACCGGGCCGTACGTGCGCGAAACCCCGCCGCCCCCGCCGGGGCCGATGGCTTCGCTGCCGCCCTCGAGCGTCCACATCGCCGTTGAAAACGGCAGCGGCGAAAGCGGGCTCGGCGTCAAGATGGCCGACCGGCTGCGGCGGCGCGGTTTCGTCGTCGACAGCGTTACCAACGCCGACGCCTTCACGTACGTGACGACCGCGATCTACGAGCACTCCGCGACGGCCGGGGTCGGCGAACTGGTCCGGGTGAAGTTGGCGCTCAAGACCGCCGCCATAACACCGATGCCGAGCCCGGGGCCGAGTGCCAGCCGGGGGCCCGATCCGACCGACGTCACCGTGATCGTCGGCCGCGACTTCTCCGAAGCGCTGGCCGCTTCGCCGGAAAAGGGGCCCCCGCAATAGCTGCCCGACCGCGCATCTTGGCCGTCGTCGCGTTGGCCGTGGTCGCCCTCATCGTGTACGGCGGATACCGGCTGTATCGCCGGACCGACGCTCTGGGGGCGCCGGCGATCGTCACGCCCGGCATGGA
>Ga0182013_10009807_pt1 | contig 10038 bp, 16 predicted proteins | sample 612S2MmetaG_FD_120487 | JGI IMG/M metagenome (GOLD analysis project Ga0182013, IMG submission 120487) | Permafrost microbial communities from Stordalen Mire, Sweden - 612S2M metaG | ecosystem: Environmental > Terrestrial > Soil > Wetlands > Permafrost | place: Sweden: Stordalen | collected...
AGACGACCAATTGCAGATGATCGTCGGCATTAAGCCTCATCAGCAGCCCGCGAAACCACGAGAGGGGCGGCCCAACGAATCGGGCCGCCCCTGAGCCCTACGCCTTGCGGCGAGACACCGTGCCGTACCCGCGGATGATGGCGGGACTCGCGCCAACCGTGCTCGCCTTCCGCGAGCGCCGGTTCCGGCGCCTGCGCCGGACGAACTCCACCAACAACAGCAGGCCGACGTGTAGCACCAGAAAGTGCAACATATCACTACCTCTTGTTTGATTTGAAGGCCAGGAGTTTTATTGGGCCGCGGTGCGAGGCACGCGACTGAAGCTTACGCTACCGAAGTCGGGCGCTGGTGTCAAAGAAAGCAAATGGCCTTGGCCGACCTAGCGGTCAGTTTACTTTCTTCGGTCGACGCCTGCATCCGCCGCGAAAAAACGCGAAACGCTCCCTGACACATCCGGGGAGAACCCTTTATGCTGCAGCCAGTGGCCGGGTGCTCAGGGGTACCCGAAAGGGCGCCGTTAGCCGGTATCGCAGGACGCCCCCGCTACCAATTCACTTAAAATTCCTTATTTATCAGTCACTTATCAGTGACGTGATTTGAACCTTCGCCTGTTCGAGGGTCGCTGTGCTCCGCCTTTGCGCACGTGGTGAGGAATCATTCTTAGTCGGATCGACCAGGGCCGAAGGAACAGACTCAGTTGCTTGCTGTGCGACCGATTATACGCATCTTGCAGTTTGAGTATAACTCGTTATACTCACTTCGCGGATTGCGTATAAGAGTGAGTTTCCCATGCCTGCCCCGTCACTCGTCGTCCAGACCACTTATGCAGAGCTGCTAGAGCGCTGTGCCGCGGCCGCTTTTGGCGAGGCCTTTCCAGATGATGGAACTTTTACTCCGAAAGCGATTAAAGGACGTCGCTACTGGTACTTTCAAACGGCGTCTGCGGAAGGCCGCTCGCAGCGATATGTTGGGCCGGAATCGCCGGAATTGCTCGATCGGATCGCGCAGCATAGGCAAGCGCGAGATGATGAACGCGAGCGCCGAGCATTGGTATCGACGCTGGTACGATCTTTAGGGCTTCTACCGCCCATTCCGCAAATAGGCCAGGTCGTGGCGGTGCTAGCGAGGTCGGGGGTCTTTAGGCTTCGCGCTGTACTCATCGGGACAGTGGCATATCAAGTATATCCAGCCATGCTGGGTATCAGACTTCCGGGCGCGCTGCTTCAAACAAGCGATATCGACCTCGCGCAGTTCACGAGCGTTTCGATTGCGACGGGCGACGAAACGCCACCGATGATTTCTGTCCTAAAGAGCGCCGATAAAACATTTCGCGAGATTCCGAACATTTCCGGGCACGGATCCGCAACCAGCTATGTGGCGAAGGGCGGAGTTCGCGTCGACTTCGTCACGCCAAATGAGGGGTCCGACACAGATGCTCCACAAATGCTTCCGGCGCTAAAGACAAATGCGCAACCATTGCGTTTCCTCGATTTCTTAATTCGCGACCCAGCGCCAGCCGTGGTACTGCACGCGTCAGGTATTTACGTTCATGTTCCAGCGCCAGAGCGCTATGCGGTCCACAAGCTGATTCTGTCCTTGTATCGGCCTGCGGCAACCGCAAAGCGCGACAAAGATCTGCGGCAGGCGGAGCGGTTGATTGAAGCACTTGTGGAAAGGCGACCTGGCGAATTGAAGGACGTATGGGAAGAAGCTTATGAGCGCGGGCCGCATTGGCGAAAGTATCTTCTAGAAGGAATGCGTAATTTGGCTCCCCACGCGCGCGACCTAATGCTGAGAATTCTGGGACGCTCCCGTGACATCCTACCAAGTATCGATCTGACGTTCGATGGCTCAACTGCACGCTACGACTTCAGTCGAGATACCGTTACGTTTGTCGGTGCGGCGTTTGGAGGTCCCGTTCAGTGTGCTGTTAGCCGTGAGACACTAGATGATCACTTTGGTACCGATGGTCTCGATAATGCTGGGCGTGTTGAGGCGTTCCAAAGGAACCGCTCGAAGATTGAAAGCTTGGTTCGACGGAAATACCTATCGTGGCCAGTTGAGGAGCCGCAGCACGTGCTCGTGAAAACTATGGATGTCGAGCGACTTTCAAATTCCAATCCGTGAGTGAGCGCGTGCGAGGACACTCGTGCGCCTTCCGCCCATCGGCGGCAACGTGCGAACTACTTGATTGTTGACCCGGATCTCGTCATTTGTGATTGTTGCTCAGGGTCTAGGTATGTAGGATGCGTGTCATAAATAGACGTTTGATACAAGGAGGTTGCCAATGTCTTTGCCAGATAGCTACACCCTCAAGCCCGGATCTATCCCCGCATACTTTGAAGCAATGCTTAACGCAGAAGCGCCAAAGCGTTTTACCGCCGATTTCTGGAAAGTCTCGAATTTACAAGCTCGACTGACCGATTGTTCATTGGCATTTTGCGCGACCTTGGATTTGTCGATCAGGAGAGCGCGCCTACAAAACGCTATTACGAATTTCTAGACAGGTCGCAATCTGCGCGCGTGATCGCGCAAGGCGTACGCGAGGCGTTTTCTGACCTGTTTGCGATAAATAAAGAAGCAAATACTCTCACTACCGAGGAAGTAAAGAACAAGTTACGGACCCTTTACCAAGGTGCCAAAACCGACAATCTCATAAGCCGAATAGCAAGCACCTTTACGGCCCTTTCAGAATACGGAGACTTCACAGGGAATCAACCTCGCCCTCCCGAGGTAATTCCGCCGACTGCCGACACGCCCAACCCACCGGCAGACACCCTGCAGAAGGAGGACAAGAATCCGCTGCCACCACCAGGCGCTCAACAAAAAATCGTCGGCCTCGATTCGCTTCAGTACCACATAAACATTGTGCTGCCGGAGAGCCGGGATCAGGCGGTTTACGACGCGATCTTCAAAAGCCTGCGAGACCACTTGGGTTCTCGCAATGGATGATCTTTACACATTTGTGTATCGTGGTGTGTTGACCGATGAAAGTCTGGACAAAATTGGCCGACGCAGGCGGGGCAGCCTTTTTTCCGAAGATATCGCAAAGGTAAGGGAAGCGCTCGCATTCGAAATACTCGATCCAGAATTGGTTACGACGGCGCGCCGTATGGCGATCGTGTACACGGCGCTCCATGCTTTCGAGAACTCGGTCAGAAAACTAGTATCGACATTGCGATTTCGGCGATCTTTCGTCCATCATCGTGACGAACTGGGACGTTTTCGAGCCCGCTTTAGTGGATATGGAATTGAGCAAATCCTTGCTCAGCGTTCTTGAACGGGCGCGAAATATTTGCATGCACGGCGGAGAGTTGGCAATCCAAGACATTGAGCGGATCGGCATGAACATTCGCGACTGGACGAGGCAAGCAGGTTGATCTTCGAGCACTACACATTCCTATTTCGTACGCGGCGCGAAACGGTGGATGATGGCGACATTGTCATTGGAGTGCCTGCACAGCGATTTCCACTTTCCGTGTCGAGGAAAACCACGTGATGATTCAGACCGTTATAATTCCGAATCATGCCCCCGCTACCAATTTCCTGAAAACGCGTTATTTATCCGTCATTTATATGTGACGAGATTTAAACCTATAGCATCGATCGACAGGTGCCGTGTCGCGAACAATTTTCGATGCTTAGCCCGTGAGTACGGCCGTTTCGGAATTGAATGCGAACAGCGCCGATACGCGGTGCTGACGATGTTTGCGGCCACTGACACTCATCTGACGCCGCTTTTGATGCCGGCAAGTAACTCCTCGACGCTCGCGATCTTCAAAGTGTTTTCAGACTCATGCGCTGCCCGGACTCGGGTAGCTCGTGGAGTTAGATAATGCGATATGCAATTCAAATCCTCGTCGATGAAATCAATGATATCCGCATAACTCAACAGATCGAGCAGCTGACGGCCTCGAAATAGAATTGGTAGGTTGTCGCGGAAATCATCTTGAGAGTCGGCATTTGAGAAAAGATAATCCTGCCACTTGAGCGCCGCTTGGGAAGTTGGAAAAAGCTCCAAGAACGCTGCTTCATTCCCCCAGCCTGATCCTACCTCTGTGCCTATGCTCAGCCTCTTGTCGGTATCGCACAGCACGTAGCACTCTCGATGGGCAAACGCCACTTCCAAGGGATGTGCGTCGCCTCGTTCGATTTCCCAAAGCGCATTAGGCCCGCGGCGCGAAATATGCGGCGCGATTACGATCCGTGCGTGCGTTGGTGTCTCCAAGGCTCCCAGCTGAGGCGTCGAATACCCCAATTGCAAGATGACGCCGGCCATGTCCAGATCAGAGGAGGAGTCATTCCAAATTGAGCATTCAAACCGAGTGCGCAGGTATCTCAAGATGTCAGGCAACAGAGCCTTTGACCTGCGGCCCCAGCTACAGTTGGCCACATGGAGAACTCGAGCCTGCATTTCGTTGAGCTCATCAGGAACACTGCCGCCCTCGTACGGGATAAGCCGCCAACGCAAGGTACCGTTTTTCATGAGTTCGGTGAGCTTGCGCCGGTCCGTCAAATCGCCTTCAGTTTGCTCGATGCGGAGCGGTACGGTGTCAGCGCGGGGCCGCGCGTTGGCTTGCCGATCCTCCTTGATGGAGGAGAGGTTTCCCTTCCAGTCCGTGCCTTCTTGCCAGATGCGCACGCTTTCGCCAAAGGCGATGCCGGAACTGTTCTCTTCCTGGCTGCCGTGATAATAGCGTACATCGGGAAACACCCCGAAGGCTTGGCGCACCAGCTTTTGTATTGGTGGCATACTCCCCTCGATGACTTCCAGATCGAGCAGTAGGTCGAGGTCACCGCACTTCGGTGACCCTCGAGCATATGAACCGACCACCGAGAGTGATGTAATCCTAATCTTGCCGCTATACGCCGGCAGAAAATGTCGCTTGGGGACTATGACGTGGAAGACAGATGTCTTGTCGAGTCGCGTGCAGAGGCGTTCAAGCACTCGCGTGAAGGAGGCACGTGCGCGGCGGTTTTCGAGTATCTCTGTCACGAGGCTGGCTGGCCCGAAAATTCGACGGGCGCGACTTACGTAGCCCCGGGTCAGGCCGCTTGCGCGCTCAGCCGCATGCCGAATGCGCCGACAATCTTCGTTACGGTCTCAAAACTCGGATTGCCGCTCGGAGAGAGTGCCTTGTAAAGGCCGGCTCGGGTGATACCGGTGTCCTTGGAGAGCTTCATCATGCCACGCGCTCGAGCGACAACGCCGAGCGTGTGAATTAGCATCTGCCGATCCATGGGCTCTTCGAAAACCGCCTCAAGGTAGTTTTTGATGTCCTCTTCGGTCTTCAAGTAATCCGCCGAATCGTAAGGCGCCACCTTGATCTTTCGGCGTTTGCTCTTGGCTGCCATGGTCACTCCTTCTTGGCCGGCTTTTTGGCCGGCGGGTTCAATTCCTTCCACATTGCGTGTGCGTTCTTGATGTCTGCGTCCTGGCTGCCCTTATCGCCGCCGCATAGCAGCAGGTAGAGCGTCTTCCCGGCTCGCGCGTAGTACACGCGGTAGCCTGGGCCGAAATCGATGCGCATCTCGCTCAAGCCCTCGCCAATCGGCCCGACATCGCCAGGATTGCCGTTGGCCAACCGGTCGACACGCGCTTGGATTTTCGTGCGGCCTTTCGAATCCCTCAGTCCTTTGAGCCACCCATCAAAGGCATCCGTGCGCTTCACCTCGAACATTGATGTACTGTATACCATAGGACACGCGATGTAAACTGTAGGATACACGCCGGACTTCTCAGAACGAAGGCGCAGTAACAGACCAGGTGCCTAATACTCAAGGTCAAATCTGAAGGAGATGCCGTTCGGAGCATTCGCCTGTCATATCAATAAATTATTGATCGGGCGATATTTCTTTATGTGCCTTTTGTCGAAAAATATCTCGTGGGGCGACGAAATCCTATATCGCTGCGTACCGTTATAATTCCGAATCATGCCCCCGCTACCACTTCTAACCAATCGAAGCGTGCCCCACTCGGCCATCCCGACTAAAAACTATCCCGTGGCATCCGAGCATGGCGCGTGCTAACTCGCGTTCCTCGGTCGAGTGTTTGCTCTTGGTCCGTGTTTGCCTAGATTTCTGACCACTTCTCCGCACCCACCGAGGAGCTGCTCAAGATCTGCCCAGACTCGATAGCCGTGCGCCGTGAGACGGCCGCAGAGCCAACGCGTTAATTCGCCGTCTTCCGGCCGCGCGTGACTGATGAATACGAGTTTGCGTAGGGAAGTCACGCGTTATCCAAAAAAACAAGAGGGGGCTGACAGTCGCCAGCATCTGCCGCCTGGAGGGCAGCGATGTAGCGCGCGCGCAGTTTGTTTGCAGCTACCAGCGAGCCGCGACCCCATTCGAACCGCCGGCCTGCGAGTTCAGTGAGGAGGAAATCCGCCATAAGGCGGGCGTGTCGACCGTTGCCGTTCGGGAACACATGAATGGCGACGAGGCGATGATGGTAGCGGGCAGCAATCTCTACAGGCGAGTAGGCTTGATGCTCAATCTGAGCGCGAACGTCGCCGACCATTTGGCGCAGCCGCACCGGAATTTCGAACCAAGACACGCCTATATTCTTATCCGTGCGGCGCGACTTTCCCGCCCATTTCCAAGTCTGATTGAACATGCGGCCGTGCACGACATGAATGAAGCGCTCATCCAGTGGGTCGCCGCGGCGTCGCGCGAACAGCCATGCGGTCGCCTCGAGAATGTTTGATTCTTCGTACTCGTTGAGCTCACGCTGCAATGTGAGATGAGCGGGGATAAGCCCTTTGGCCTCGTCCGGATCGATGGGCGTGGCGCCGGGCGCATACTCAAATCTCATTGTCTCATTGCCACAGCCGTGAACGTTTGCCTTCCATGAGCTTCCGACGCAGCTCCGCAATTTCGCGCTCTAAGTGCTCCCGACCGGTTGACTGATCTTCTAGTGCCATGGAATGTTTCACGCGCGAGACCTCGTCGCGCGCGATTCGCACAGCCCGCTCCTCCACTACTTCCTGAAGCGGGCGTTTGGGTACCAGCGCATAGGTCAACTCGCAACCGAGCGCCGTGGCGTATCGTTGCAATGTCGTGAGGGTGATATCGCCTTTGGCTTCGCTCCGCTCGGCGTCCACGACTGCGGCTTGGGTGACCCCCACGGCCTTGGCCAGCTGACGCGTGGTCATGCCCAATGCCTGTCGTACCGCGCGAAGCCAGCCGCCGCTCGGCCGGGAGCGTGGCAGAGAGCGCCAAGGGCTGAGCGTCTTATCTAGCTGCTGTAGGGGCAAGGAACGTAGCATGGCGTCTTCCGAGTAGCTATGGCTATTCAATAGCGCTATAAATGAGTAGTTATACCTTGTCAATAAACTAAAGATTAAAGGCTATAGCCTGTCATCCTGTCATCCGGGCCCTAGGCGGGAACGGCCTGCAGCGGTGGTGAAAGAAAATCTCATGGAAATTCCGGTGGTTATAATTCCGAATCACGCCCCCGCTACCAATTATCCCAATTTTTGTCGATAAATTAGATACTTACAGGCGCAGGTCCAAATCAGGTGCCATTGGCGCTATCCGTAACATTGTTGGTATCGCATCGTCGAAAGAGCGTTGATGCCGACGTCCTGCTACTTAGCTGCGGCACAGTATTAAGTCTTTTAAACTCCCCGTCATGACCGAGGAACTCGATGTTCTCAGAATAATCAGCGAGCGGCTGCGCGCAGCCGATGTTCCCTTCATGTTGACGGGCTCATTTGCGCTTGGGTACTACGGCAAGCCGCGCATGACCCGCGATCTCGACTTTGTCGTGGCACTGATGGAACGGCACGTCGACGCTCTTGTGAGCTCATTCTCTACGGACTTCTACATCGATGAGGATGCCGCGCGTTCTGCGATCAAGTCGCAGCGAATGTTCAATCTCATGCATCTGGATAGCGGGATCAAAGTTGATTTGATCATACGGAAGGATTCGGAGTATCGGCACGCAGAGTTTGAGCGCCGCAAGTCGGTGGCTTTTGCCGGAATATCGACGTGGATTACGAGCCGCGAAGACCTGATCCTTTCAAAGCTTATTTGGGCACGCGACACGGGCTCGGAGATGCAACTGCGCGACGTCCGCACGCTGATCGACGAATCCGTTGATTGGCTCTATCTGAGAGATTGGGCCGCGAAGTTGGGCATCGCCACGAAGCTGGATGAGCTGTCCAAGTGAACGATACCTCTCCCGAAATGGACAAAATGGTTACCGAGCGCTACAAGCTCATGACGCCGGACGAGCGCATGAGAATCGCCTCGTCGATGTTCGAGACGGCGCGAGCCATCATCGAATCCTCGCTGCCTCTCGACATGACACGCCGAGAGCGCCGCCTTGCGTTCGCTAAAAGGTTGTATGCAGGCGAATTGCCCGATGCAGCGTTGCTGGCATTCGCCGAGTGGAATGGCTGACATTTCATGAGCGCCCGATCAGGCCAAAACCGGGCAGCACTGCGGCTCGCGACACGTGGCCAATGTCCCAAAGTATCAACTGGACCGAAAATCGACCAGCACGTCCGATGCAGAAAGATTACTCAGTGATAATCCTCCGCCGGTGATGGAGCAGGGCGTGACATTGGATGTCCGAGTCGGGGTAAGTGCAGTTCAGAACATACGTCACAAAAGTCGACGACGTCTCGATCACTGATTGAATACCCGAGGCCGGCATCTGGCCGGTCCAACCATCACCAGCTTGCCGCCACTGGTGCTGCACTGGGTGGCGTTGGGCGCGCTCCATGTCAGCTCAACCGAATTCCCGCGCCGGCGCCGCCGTTCTCTTCGGCCCATAGGTGATTTTGGGCTGCACGATAATCCCGCTCACCCAGTACACCCCATCGCCGATCTGCGTCTGCGTGCCGCGGGCTTCGTCCGCGTAACCCATGACATCGAGTTCCATCCAAAGGGCGATGTGTATCCAATACTGCGTGTGCGAGCTGGCGACACTGGCCATGAACAACGCTCGCCAGATGCACTACCTCTTCGTCTCTCATCACTACGCAATATCGTTCTACGCCTTACGAGACTCGCACGTCTCTGGCACGGATTGACGACTGAATCTGCCGATGACTCAAGATCGCTCTGCATCCTTTGTCCCGATCGGCGGTGCCAGCGCTTCGCGGTGAGCGATCCTCCGGCACGGGTCTGCGGTAGCAAAGTCAATGGGGGTATCCGGTGGTCAAATCTGAATGGCAGTTCGCTCTCTATCCATTCATTCAGGCGTTTGCGCCGCCTTCCTATGGCGAGGCGTTCGACGCCGTGTCATGGCTCGGCGAGCGTTATGACGTTGACGAAAACCCGATTCGCGCGCGAAACATCAAATTAGCAGTGCAGCAAACGATCTTCACCTTCTTTGGTGAATCGAATCTCATGTCTGCGTTCAGCGATTGCATCACCCTTTGTGTCCCAGTAATGGCGCAACTTGAGAGCCCTACATTTCGAGATCAACCGCAATGAACTGCGTCTATCGGCCCGGCCGGAATCGGGTGCTCGATGAACTTGTGCCGGGTCGCGATGTCGAGCCGTGCGGACTCAAGGGCTCCAGACGCGGATTGAGTCGAACGCTCCATGGCGGCAGTCGCAGCCCGATTGCTCTCGCAGCCGTCGCGGTGTTGCCGATGGCTCTATTCTCAATGGTTCACGCGCAAGCGGTCACGTTTCTCGACCTTTCCGGAGGCCTCACCGGCTGGACGACTGCAGGCACCGTGTCCGTGCTGAGCACGACCGATGCCTTCGACATCAATGGCAGCCCCTATTCGCTCACGCCCGCCGCGGGCGATAGCATGGCTAAGATTTCTCCAGCCGGCGCCGCGGAAGGTTCAGTGGATTCGTTGTTGGGCCTCAGCCCTAACTCCATTGAGAGCTTGGTCAATAACGCCAATGGCAACGTGACAAATTTCGGATTAATGACGAAGTCCCTCTCTTTCAGTCCGGGGACGTATACGTTTTCGTGGGCCTATGCGGCCACAGACTATGTTCCATTCAATGACGGTGTGCTGTTCTCTGTGGTCGGCGACGGAAGCCAAACCCTGGTGAGTCTTGCGCGCA
>Ga0182013_10009808_pt1 | contig 10038 bp, 13 predicted proteins | sample 612S2MmetaG_FD_120487 | JGI IMG/M metagenome (GOLD analysis project Ga0182013, IMG submission 120487) | Permafrost microbial communities from Stordalen Mire, Sweden - 612S2M metaG | ecosystem: Environmental > Terrestrial > Soil > Wetlands > Permafrost | place: Sweden: Stordalen | collected...
GAATCACGGCGAAGTGGTTTTCTCGGTGATTGCAGAGAACTCGACGCGCGAGGCGCACCGGCTGATCGTCTCCAGCATCGGCGTGGCCATCCCGGCCGACCGCAATGCCTACGGCTATTTGAGCGAGCACCATAGCTTTGGTGAAACCGAGGACCAGGCCGGCGAATACGCTGAAGAGCTGGCCGCGGAGATGCTTGCGACCACGCTCGACGTCGACTTCGATCCGGATACCAGCTGGGACGAGAAGAAGGAGATCTACCGCATCTCCAACAAGATTGTCCGCACAAGCAACATTACGCAATCGGCAGTGGGCGATAAGCGTGGCAAGTGGACCACGACGATTGCTGCCGCGGTGCTGATTCTGGACGCGTAGCCAAAGGGCATGAAGAATGACCGAGGCCAATCCCGACCACCGGGGTTGGCCTCGCTGCATGACTGGATGAGGATAGCGTTGATTGGCAGGCCATGACTGAGACTCGCAAATACCGTGTAGGCCTGGTGCAGATGCGCATGGGCGCTGATCCTGAGGCAAACTTTGCCGCCGCTGTGCGCCACATTCGCGAGGCCGCGCGGCTGGGTGCAAATATTGTTTGCCTGCCGGAGCTTTTTCGCACGCAGTATTTTTGCCAGCGCGAAGATACGCGGCTCTTTGATTTGGCGGAGGCTATTCCGGGGCCGTCAACGGAGCGGCTGGCGGAAGTGGCGCGCGAGTTGGGTGTCTCGATTGTTGCCTCGCTTTTCGAACGCCGCGCGCCGGGGCTCTATCACAACACGGCCGTTACGCTGAATGGCGCGGGCGAGCTGGCGAGTGTCTATCGCAAGATGCATATTCCGGACGATCCTCTCTATTTTGAGAAGTACTATTTCGCGCCGGGCGATTTGGGTTTTCAGGCTGTGGACGTGGAGGTTGGCCGCGTGGGCACGCTGGTCTGCTGGGATCAGTGGTATCCGGAGGGCGCGCGGCTGACGGCGTTGCAGGGCGCGGAGGTGCTGTTTTATCCCACAGCGATTGGCTGGCACCCAGCTGAGAAGGACGAATTCGGCGCGGCGCAATATGACGCGTGGCAAACCATTCAGCGGGCGCATGCGATTGCGAATGGCGTTTACGTTGCGGGCGTGAATCGCGTGGGGCATGAGAATGGGGATGTGCTGGGCAATCGAGCCCAGGGGCAGGGAATCGAGTTCTGGGGCGGCAGCTTTTTGGCCGATCCGTTTGGACGCATCATCGCCAAGGCGTCGCATGATGCGGAAGAGGTTTTGCTGGGCGAAATCGACCTGGCGCTGATTGAAGACACGCGCCGCAATTGGCCCTTCCTGCGCGACCGCCGCATTGATGCGTATGCGCCGATCACCAGCCGGTTTCTCGATCCGGCGGTTAAGCGGGCAAAGAAGCGGAGAGCTTAGGCAGCATGACCGCGACGACTCCGCACCAACTTGGCTACCGCATGCCGGCGGAATGGGAGCAGCACGAGGCGACATGGCTTGCGTGGCCGCACAATCCTGAAGATTGGCCGGGGAAGTTTCAGCCGATTCCGTGGGTCTATGCGGAGATTGTGCGGCTGCTCGCGCAGCGCGAGCGCGTGCATATTCTTGTCGACGACGACAAAGCGCAACAGCGCGCGACGTCAATGCTGGAGCGGGCCGGAGCGCGGCTGGAGCGGGTGAGCTTTCACCTGTGGCCGACGGACCGGAGCTGGACGCGCGACACCGGGCCGATTTTTGTACGGAACGGCGAGGGGCGGGTTGGCATTACCGACTGGCTCTTTAACGCGTGGGCCAAATATCCCAACTATCAGCTCGACGATCAGTTTCCTGAGCGCGTGGCGGAGTTGCTGGGCGTGCCGGTGTGGCAGCCTGTGGCGGAGTTGGAGAACGGCGCGTCGCATCGACTGGTTTTAGAAGGCGGATCGATCGACACGAATGGGCAGGGAATTCTGCTTACGACGGAAGAGTGCCTGTTGAGCGATGTGCAGCAGCGCAATCCAGGCGTGGGGCGTGAGCAACTGGAGCGGGGCTTTCGCGATTTCCTCGGGATCGATCAAGTGCTCTGGCTTAATCGCGGCATCGCGGGCGACGATACACATGGGCACGTGGACGATATTACGCGGTTCGTTGGGCCGGCGAGGATTGTGACGGTTGTGCAGCCGGACACGAGCGATGCGAACCATGAGCCGTTGGCTGAGAATCTGTCGCGGCTGAAGGCGGCTCGGACGCTGAATGGAAAACAGTTTGAGATTGTGGAGTTGCCGATGCCGAGACCTGTTGTCTTCCGCGGACAGCGGCTGCCGGCGAGTTATGCGAATTTCTATATTGCGAATGGGCTGGTGCTGGTGCCGACTTTCCACGATGCAAACGACCGCGTGGCACTGAATATTTTGGCAGAGGTTTTTCCGGAGCGCGAGGTCATCGGCATTCATTGCGTCGACCTGGTGTGGGGGCTGGGGACGCTGCACTGCATGACGCAGCAGCAGCCGGGGGCGCGCCATCCCGTTTCGAGTTAGAATAGTTCGAAAGGGGAACTTGACATGTTGAACCCACGTGAGGCGACACAAAAAGCTCTCGGGTACATTCAAGAGATCATGCCTGATTTGGCTGAAAAACAGGATATTCGGCTAGAAGAAGTCGAGACAGAGACGATTGAGACCCCCGAGCGGGCTAAGTTACCTATATGGAAGTTGACCTTTAGTATTGGTGATCCTGAACCCGCAAAATTTATTGGCCAACAGGTTACGCCCTTTGGTTTTAAACGGGTCGCAAAAATTGTCACGCTGAATGCTGAAGATGGTGGCCTCATAGCAATCAAACAGTACGCGGCATGAAGACTTTTGCCCATCCACTGCTCGACACCTACGTCGGCTGGCCGGTCGTTCTCGATTCAAATCTCCTGCTATTGCACTGGTGCAGCAGCTTTGATCCATCTTTGATAAGAACATTCAAGCGGTTGAATGCATTCGAGCTTGATGACCTGTATGTTCTAGCCGAAACTCTTGCAGTCCTTGGCGAAATACAAACCACCCCACATGTTCTAACTGAAGTTTCTAATCTTGCCAATTCCTTGCCCTCGTGGAGAAAATCAGCTTGGAGTGTCCATATTTCCGGTGGAATTAGCTTAATCCCCGAGTTCTACGAGCCGTCCTCTCAAATCATGGCAGATTCGGGATCAAGTGAGTTCGGCCTCACCGACGCGGCACTCGCGCGCCTGGCAGTCAACCGTGTGATTCTGACCATCGATTGGCGCCTGGCGAGCATGCTCAATTCTCGCGGCTTAGCTGGCATCAATTTCAAGCAACTGCGTCCGGGCAAAAACTTCGCATGGCCGATCTAATCGCCATGCAGTCCGCGTTCGCGGAGGCTCGGCTGGCCGCGGAAGCCGGCGAGGTGCCCATTGGTGCGGTCGTGGTGCACGACGGCCGGATCATTGCCACCGGGCAGAATCGGGTTTTGCGCGAGGTGGACCCGACGGCACATGCGGAGATTGTGGCCATGCGCGCGGCTTCGGCGGTGCTTGGCAACTACCGGCTGAACGGTTGCACGCTTTACGTGACGCTGGAGCCCTGCGCGATGTGCGCCGGGGCGATGATTCATGCTCGGCTGGCTCGGCTGGTGTTTGGCGCCGCCGATCCGAAGGCTGGGGCGGCGGGATCGGTGCTGACGGTTCTCAATCACGCGCAGCTCAATCACCAGATGCAGGTCGAGCAGGGGATTCTGGCCGACGAATCATCCGAGTTGCTTAGGAATTTCTTTCGCGAACGGCGGGGTTAGCCCGGGTCTCTCACTGACGGCGCGAGAATCCAGGATTCAACGTCTGGCAAGGCTTCCGAGGGCCGGGAGGCCCTCAGGACAGCCGGTCTCCACCCCAGCGACGAAGACCTGTCGCTGGGGGCCCCGGTCTAGAGACCGGCGCTACTCTCGCTCGGGATCTGCGAGAAATGCGGTGCTAGTTTCTCGTCAGCTTTCTGATTAGGTCCGCTTCCGCCGGCCACTTTGAGGCTAGTTCCTCGTAGCTGGCGTTGCGGTAATCGGCGAAGTCGAAGCCAGGGGTCACGGTGCAACCGAGAAGCGCTACTTTGCCGTCGCCAATGAGGCGCGTGCCCTGCCAGACACCGGCGGGGACGACTAGCTGCACATGCTGGCCCGCAGGCAAATCGGGCCCAAGAGTAAAAAGCGCGGAGCGCCCGTCCGGGTGGAGTTGCAGCATCTCGACCGGGTCGCCGAGATAGAAATGGAAGATCTCGTCTGAATCGAGCTGGTGCATCTCGGAGAAGGTTCCGGGCTCGAGCAGGTAGTAGATGGCCGTGCCCATCGCTCGCGGGCCGCGCGGCAAGGTAACTTCGCCAGCCGACGTGTAGGTGCGGCGGTAGAAGCCGCCCTCGACCGGATGCGGTGCAAGCTTGAGCAGCGCCTTGATCTGATCGGGAGTGATTGAAGTGGTCATCATCACAGAGGATACCAGCGCGCTCGCCGTAAAATAGCCTTATGAATGTGCTGGTTTATACGGCTTCATGGTGCAGGGACTGCCGCGCGGCCAAGCAATTTCTCGACTCCCACGGCATCGGTTATTCCGAGATCAACGTTGACGACGATCCGGCTGCTTCGGCCGAGGTGGTTCGCCACGTGGGCAAGCGCGCCATTCCCCAACTGGTGATCGACGGGGAATGGTTTCAGCCCTACACGCCGGGCCGCGGGCTGCTTTTCGACGAACTGCACAAGCGTCTCGGTATTCCTCGCAACTAGAGCCGCCGCCCTCGTACAATCAAAGAGTTGGAAGGACATGGGGCAGGCAATAGGCAGGTCCAATTTCAGGAGTGTCGTTCGAGGGTTGAGTTTTCCCTCAGGGGCTAAAGCCCGCGCTCTCCTTGCGGGTTTGAACGTACGGGCTGAAGCCCGTACCCTTCACGCGGGTAACGCCTTTTTCCTACAAACCGGAAGAGGCTGCGGCGCAGGTGCGCGCGGGAACTGAACACCAAGAGCAGTTTTCGAAGGAGAATTCCGTTGATCGAACGTTATACACGGCCGGCCATGGGCCGCATCTGGACTGAGGAGACGAAGTACCGCTGCTGGCTCGAGGTGGAAGCCGCCGCCAGCACCGTGCTGGCCGAGGATGGCGTCATTCCCGCGGCTGCCGCTGAGGCTATTGCGAAAAAGGCAACCGTTTCCGCTGCCCGCGTTGCCGAGATCGAGGCCGAAGTCAAGCACGACGTCATCGCCTTCACGACGGCTGTGGCCGAGAGCCTGAAGGCGCAGGGGCTGGATGCCGAGTCCCGCTGGCTGCACTACGGGCTGACCTCGAACGACATCGTCGACACGGCGCAGGCGCTGCAGGTGAAAGAGGCGTCGGGGCTGATCCGCGCGGGGCTCGTGGCTTTTATGGACGTGCTCAAGCGGCGGGCTCTGGAGTTCAAGCACACGCCTACCATTGGGAGGACGCATGGGATTCATGCGGAACCGACGACGTTTGGGCTGAAGCTGCTTAACTGGTATGCCGAGATGCAGCGCAACCTGGCCCGCTTCGACGCGGCTGCGGAAGACATGCGTGTGGGCAAGCTTTCCGGCGCGGTGGGGACGTTTGGCCATCTGAAGCCGGAGCACGAAGAGCGGATCTGCGCGCGGCTGGGGCTGAAACCAGCGCCCGTGGCTACGCAGGTGATTCAGCGCGACCGGCACGCTGCTTACATTTCGACGCTGGCGATCATCGGCAGCACGCTGGACAAGATTGCGGTCGAAGTGCGCCACCTGCAACGGACAGAGGTGCGCGAGGCGCAGGAGTATTTCAGCGAGAAGCAGAAGGGCTCCTCGGCCATGCCGCATAAGAAGAACCCGATTACCAGCGAGCAGATCAGCGGGTTGGCGCGGGTGCTGCGCGGCAATGCCCAGGCGGCGTTTGAAGACATCGCCTTGTGGCACGAGCGGGACATTTCGCACTCGTCGGTGGAGCGGGTGATTTTTCCGGATTCGACGATTTTGGTTGATTATTTGTTGGCGAAGACGACGGATTTGATTGACCGTTTGCTCGTGTATCCGGAGCGGATGAAGAAGAATCTGGAATCGACTGGCGGGCTGATTTTTAGCGGGCAGTTGCTGCTGGATCTGGCCGAGGCCGGCATGATGCGCGAGGATGCTTACCGGCTGGTGCAGGCTCATGCGATGCGGTCGTGGAAAGAGGATTTGGTGTTCCGCGACGAGGTGGCGAAGGACGCGGCGATTAGCAAGTTGATTTCGCCGGAAAAGCTCGAAGAGACGTTCGATTACACGCGGCAGTTGGGGAATGTGGACGCGATCTTTGAGAGGGTGTTGGGGGAGTAGCGCCAAATGGAAAAGTTTGACCAGTTCCATGATGGATTCCTAGATGGATTGCTGATTCAGGGCACCACCGTACGTGTCTTCCTTAGCTCGTATGACAGGCGGGAGTTTGTCTTAGAGGTAGGTGGTGTTGTTTCCCTGAAAGCGGACGGCTTTAGGCAAGGAAATATCATCTTTGATGTTCTAAAACGGAATGGCGATGAAATTACGGTCGACGATATTCAGAACCTTTTGGAGTTTAGGGAAGAGGAACTGGGGTTGAAGAAGCTCGAAGAGGCGCGCGGCAAAAACCTGGTCGTTCTCGAAATCAATCCGTCGTATGGGGCCAGCTGTGTCATCTTGGCTGAATCCGTGGAACTTCTGCCTCGAGTCAAGTAGTTGGCTTACGTTCAGGCCTGGTTGACCCTCCCGGCTGGCCCGAGATTTGCGCCGTAGGCGCAGCGTTCGTTAGCCCCGCGCTTCAGCGTGGGGAAGGGGATGGCGGTTGTAAACAGGGAGTCCCGTAGGGACGGTGCAAATGTCTCACACGTACGCGAACAATCTCATTCACTGTGTCTTCAGCACGAAGGATCGCGCCGCCCGCATTCCGGCGGAGCGTTCTGCGGAACTCTATGCCTACCTGGACGGTATTGCGCGTGGCGAGGGCATCTCGCTGGTAGCCGCAGGCGGAACGGCAAATCATGTTCATTTACTCTTTGTCTTGCCTGCGGATACCGCCCTTGCTCTTGCGGTTCAGAAGCTGAAGGGGAGTTCCTCCCGATGGATGGGGCGCGAGTTTTCCTGGCAGGAAGGATATGCAGCGTTCAGCGTCAGTTCTTCGCAGGTTCCGGTGGTGAAGAAGTACATACGAAATCAGGAAGAGCATCACAGGAAACGAAGTTTTGAAGCGGAATTTGTCGCCCTTCTGCGGCGCTCCGGAGTGGAATATGACGAGCGTTATGTGTTTGGATGATTGGGATTGGTGGCGTCGTCCCTACGGGACTCGCATCTGTTTTAATTTGCCGTCCCCCACGCTGAAGCGCGGGGCTAACGAACATTGCGCCTCCGGCGCGGGTGCATCGACGAGGTGCGAGGTTGTGCGGGCGAGTGAAAATACTCCGGTGCGACGAGCAGTGATGCAGGGAAAGCCGGATGGCTCGAATGCGGTATGAATTGTAATTTGATTGCGAATTGGGCCTGATTGATTGAGTGCCAAACAAGTTAGGGACATGGAATGCCGTAGTATTCGTCGGCATTGCTGGTAGAAAGCCAGGGGCCAGGAAATGAAGATGGAAGCTGTACATCTGACTCTTGCAGTTACGGGCGCATCGGGGGCGGTCTTTGGGCGCGAGATGCTGCGCGCGCTTGAGGGCGACGTGCGCGTGGCGCGCGTGCATTTTGTGGCTTCGGAGAATTCGCTGCGGGTGCTGGCCGAGGAGCTTGGGGTTTCCGGGCGAAGTGGGCTGCTGGAAAAGCTGCTAGGCACTGCGCCGGTGAAGACGGTGCAGCTTTCCGATGCGGATATCGGCGCGTCGATCGCGAGCGGCAGCCATCCTTCGAACGGCATGATCATTCTGCCCTGCTCCATGGGCACCCTGGCGGCCATCGCCAACGGACTGGCCAACTCGCTGATCGCACGTGCGGCCGATGTGACGCTGAAGGAGCGGCGGCCGTTGGTGCTTTGCGTGCGCGAAACGCCGTTCAATCGCATCCACCTGCGCAACATGACATTCGCCGCGGAGGCAGGGGCGACGATTTTTCCTTGCATTCCTGCGTTCTACAATCGGCCCACAGACTCGACGGAGATGGCACGGCAGTTTGTGGATCGCGTGCTGGCGCATATCGGGCTGCCGCAGCCCGGCGCGTATATTTGGAAATCAGAGGAATAGCGTATTCCTCCGGGTTTCGTGGTTAAATCCAGTGAACAGCAACAAGAAACAGGGGACTCACATGCAAAAGAATTTCCTTCTGCTTTTTGTGCTTGGAATCTCCTGTGCCTCTATCGTCCGGTCCCAACAGCCATCCTGGGCGAATTTGAGCGGGCTGAAAGTGGGCCAGAAAATTCAGGTTGTCGAATTCAACGCGAAGAAACATTCCGGAACCTTTGAAAGTGCCTCCGATTCCGCCATCATCATCAGGGATGCTTCAGGCGAAGCGAGCCTGCAGAAGCAGGACGTACGCAGCGTGGAGCTGTTGGGCGGCAATCGCCGCTTGAGGCATACGCTGATCGGGGCAGGTGTCGGTGCCGGCGCAGGGGCGGCGATCTGCGCGGGCGCATGGGAGTCCAGGGGGTTTCTGGGCGGAAAGGGAACCGGGGCCGCGGTAGGGGCTGTGATTGGCGTTTTGAGCGGCTCAATTGTCGGGGCCGCGTTGCCTGCGCATGACAAGGTCTACGGGGCGCCTTCGCACTAGAGCGGTTCCAGGATTACCGAACCCTGGCAGAATTCATGCGAGGTCGCCGCTCCCTGATGGTCGCGTCGACTTGGTGAAATGCCTTCAAGGTATTCCAATCCTGGAACCGCTATAGCCGGCATCGACCGCCGTTCCTGGCCTCTGTGCACTTCAAATCATTTGACACGCCCCCCTTCCCCCGTCGATACTTTCTAACAATGCTGAACTCAAGGAAACTCGGAATTGCGGCCATGGCCATGTGTATGACATGCGGACCCCTCCGTGCGGCTTGGGAACGGCGAATGCGATAGCGCAACCGATCTTGAATTCAAACGGCCCGGGTCCTCAAAAAGGATGCGGGCCGTTTTTTGATGCCTGCCGCTCTCAAGCGCAGCTTCCCCTCAGCATCCATCAACTCTTGTCCCACAAGACCGAACTCTCACACAATCCAAGGAGAAGAAAATGTCCGAAGTGAAGCAGCAGCTTGCCACCCTTGCCGTCCACGCCGGCCAGGTTCCCGACCCAACCACCGGATCGAGGGCCGTGCCCATTTACCAGACCACCTCCTATGTCTTCCAGGACGCGGATCACGCGGCGCGGCTGTTTGCGTTGCAGGAGTTCGGCAATATTTACACGCGCATCATGAACCCCACCACCGACGTGTTTGAGAAGCGCGTGGCGGCTCTTGAGGGCGGAGCTGCGGGCTTGGCCACGGCTTCGGGCCAGGCGGCGGAGACGCTTGTCGCAACCACGCTTGCCTCGGCCGGCGACGAGATTGTTTCCACCACGTCGCTCTACGGCGGCACCTACAATCTGTTCCACTACACGCTGCCCAAGCTAGGCATTACGGTGCGTTTCGTCGATGCTGACGATTTCGATGGTCTCCGCAAAGCCATCAACAGCAAGACGCGCGCGGTCTACACGGAGACACTGGGCAATCCCAAGCTCGACATCGCGGACATTGAAAAGCTGGCTGCCATTGCCCACGAAAACAAGTTGCCGCTGGTGATTGACAACACCTCCGCCTCACCGGCGCTGGTGCGGCCTATCGAGTGGGGCGCGGATATCGTCGTCAACTCCGCGACCAAGTTTCTGGGCGGCCACGGCACGGCTATCGGAGGCGTGATTGTGGACGCGGGTAAGTTCGACTGGGCGGCGTCGGGCCGGTTCAAGGACTTCACCGAGCCTGATCCCTCGTATCACGGCATCAAATACACGGAGGCGTTCGGGCCCCTGGCCTTCATTCTGAAGGCGCGCGTGCAGGGGCTGCGCGACACTGGAGCGGCGCTGTCGCCGTTCAACGCATTCCTCATTCTCCTGGGGATTGAAACGCTGCACCTGCGCATGGAGCGGCACTCCCAAAATGCA
>Ga0182013_10009809_pt1 | contig 10038 bp, 8 predicted proteins | sample 612S2MmetaG_FD_120487 | JGI IMG/M metagenome (GOLD analysis project Ga0182013, IMG submission 120487) | Permafrost microbial communities from Stordalen Mire, Sweden - 612S2M metaG | ecosystem: Environmental > Terrestrial > Soil > Wetlands > Permafrost | place: Sweden: Stordalen | collected...
CGAGGGTTTTTAGATCAAAAAAGAACTCTGAACCTAAACAACCAAAACAACCAAAACAATCCAAACAACCCAAACAACCTAAACAACCTAAACAGCCACTTTCAGCAGAAGAAATTGCTAATAGAAAAAAACGAGGAAAAATTTTGTTTGAAAGTCTTAAACTGTCTGGCTTGATTTAATTTAACTTAATTTAGAACATACATCGATATATTTGTCTATGAACTGCTGAATGTTATTAGTTCTGAATAAAGAACCACCGGCACGTGGATTAATTTCAAATATCTTTGGTATGTCATCTTTTATTTTATAATCAATACATAATATACCACTATAGTTAGTCATTTTTATTATTTTTTTGAATACATCTAATGATGTTCCGTGTATATTAACTGTTAACGATGTAAAAGGTTTTTTGGTAATACCGTGCACAAAAATGTCATCATCGAATGTGTGCTCTATAGTTAATTCTTTTACAATTTTACCGTTAACCGCAAGGATATGAGTAGCATATTCTTTGTTTCCTTCTATTATTTCACATATGATGTAGTCATTTAGATTATTTACATCAATATCAACAGGTACATCATCGATTTTATTGATTACAAACGTATTTCTTCCATAATCTGATTTATTGTGTTTTAATATGCACGGTACATTAATACTATCATAAATCTGTGCAATATATTTACCGAGACCTTTAAATTCCATAAAATTATAGAATTTTATTTTATCATTAAAGCACTCATACACCTTTTTGTGTGGTATTAAAAACTTGATTTGATGTTCTTTGACTTCATTGTAATATTTTAATATAAATTCTGTATGTTCGCACGCATAAACGAATATCATATTAACGTTTTTATCTTTGCATGATGTCATTACGTCGTTAATTTCAACGAAGTCATTTTGAATCAAATGAGTGTCAGGATCTATTATGTCTTCGTAACTTATTGTATAATCTTTTTCATTGTACGTAATTTTTTTACGTTTTATCATGGATAGTTTCGTTATATAACTTATGAAATTTTCTTCATACGGAATAAGAATATTTTCTCTGTAAATGATTTCATTGTCATATATTACGTGCGATGGATAAGGGTTATTACCATTGTAAATTATAACACTATTGTTCCAAAATTTTTCTAGACGTAAGGGTCTTTTACTCAAAACATCGACATATACATTAATTAGATCAGTAATATACGGTGAATTCGCAGTATCTTCAAATGTATTTATAACATTGTTAGATGGTATAATAACACTTTTGATTGAATCTTGAGATTCGTTCTTAGCAAACGTACTTTTAATATCACCAGGAATACGTGGATTGCATTCCAAAAGATATAAATCGTCGTTTGCATCCAACAATAATTCAAATTCGACAAATCCGTTATAACTAACGAGTTTAACTAATTTAGATAAAACTTTCATATATTTTTCTTCAAGGTGTCTCAAGTATTGTTTAGCAGTGGAATTCAAGATTTGGGGATTTATTGCACCGGGGAAAACAAAATTTAAACCACTCATTATTTTTCCTTTTTTACATACAAGATTTACAGCTTGAATTTCTTTTACATCCAGAATATCTTGAATTTGATTATCGGTATTGTATTGATTTATTATGTCATATATATCACCGGTTATTACTTTATTATGTAAAGACCCAACACCTCTTTTATTTTTGACCAAGAATGATCCCGTTTTATGAGGTCCATCATATTTTTCATCATATGTTTTAATCAACTTCATTTGAGAACCTTCCAATACATTTTCTTTTTCGACAAAATCATAAAATTGTTTTTTATCATCGAATAGTGTATAAACTTCTGGTGAATTTACTAAAAATTTGTATCTGTATTCAGGATACATTTGCTTAATTTCGTACAATTTTTTTTGAGAATTAATACCAAACGGCACTATGGCATCTGCTTTATCGAAATATTCCTTGTTGAAATTATTCAATACGACATAGTTTTCTTTACATCTTTTCAAATAAAAATATATGTATGATAATGTGTAGTCATTATACAAAAATACAACTATCATTAGGTTTTTTAATATTTATTGGGATATATTTAATTATATAAAATTTACTAGAAACTGACTGACATATACAAAAATATTAAATTTTTTTATTATAGTGGGTGGTGGGCTACTTTGTATAGTTTTATTTTATCTTCAATATAGATATATCATATTAAAATAAAAAATGTCCGAAACGTTAACAAACACCAATTTCGTAAATTCAAAAATTCTCATTGTCGGTGATAGCACTTGTGATGCCAACAATTTCATTAACACTTTTCAAAGTATATTAAATGGTCAAATAGACAATATTCAAAACAATACATTGTATGTACCATCTTCTTCCGTCCCAACTTATTCCGAATTGTCATCATTCAGTTATATTGTTAAAACATATATGAGATACATAATTATACAAAAAAATCAATCCTTAATTGTATTAAATAATGTTATAAATTCGCTTGATGGAAATGAGAGTGAATTATTATCTCAAGTACAAAACTCACCAACAATTACTTTAATGTTATACGTAACTGATTCCACCATACTCAATGAATGCCTAATAAAATCCTTCGATTATGTTTTTATTGGATCGACCGGATTATCGAACGTATATCACATTGCGGATAGTTTACATTTTGTTTCGAGGAATCAATTAGCTTCACAAGTTCAGCCATTAGTTTCGGGTGATGGCAATTATGTTTTCCTTGACGTAAATAATAAATTGGATAACGGAATTGTTAATGTTACAAATGTTCCATATTCGACTATTATAAATACTACACAACAAAATGCTTCTTTATCATTTGCACAACAAGGAAAAACTAATATTTCGGTATTAATTTCATATCCACCCGCTACTGTTGCATCATATGACCCTGTAACCAACACTGTATCATTCAATGTACCCATATTATCGTTTGTTCCGATGGGTGATCAAGATTACGGAAATCCTGGTTTAGTACCTGGATCTTCACAATCTGGTCCATACAATCCACCGATTGCGGCAATAGATCTATCTCAATATCAGATAGCTAGTACATCTGATTATTACATTAGACATGAAGCATATCCTGAATATACACTCAGACCAGATAATGCAGCATTTTCTATAGTTAATCCAGGCAATGGATTTGCAGATTTTATAATAGGACATAATGATGTAAGTGGACCACATACTCTTTCACACACTTTTTCATCACAACAATCGATCAGTTTAGGATCTCCAGGAGCCATTGGAGCTATCGCTACACCATTTTCATTATTTCCTGGAACTATGGTCGATGCAACTAATGTGCCTATGGATGCTATAGGGAGAAGAGCAACTTTTGCGACTGAGGCTGTGCTTGGCGCACGCTCTCCAGTAGAATTAAAAACATCTGGTGGATCAGCACAAATTTTAAATGGTAAATTTCTATTAGGTATGCCTCAAATAGAATTAGCTTACGATGCAACTTATTGTAACGGAACATCTCATTCTAAAAAATATAAATTAGATATGATGATCAGTTCTGTAAATATTATTCCTATGACTGGTATTCCGACGACATTAACTATATCACCACCAGTTAATCAAATTAATTTTGTACATTTATAAAAATAACATAAAAAATAATCAATATATAAATTTATAAAAATAATAAAATAAATAAAAATGCAAGCATCAACTAAATCTATCAAACCTAGTGTCGCGAATGAATTAGACAACAATCTAAATTTATTAATTCATGAAGGAATACAGTATTGGTCACAATCACAATCCGATGAAAATTGCTACGATGATTTATCTGATTATAAATATGCCCTTGAATTCTTTTCATTAACCAAGATACAGGCAAAAAATTTAATTGGTCATCCCGTGAGTCAAGTCCATTTGAACAAAATCGCAGACTTGAAAAATAAAAAATATGTTTTAAATAAAAATATTAGATTCGTCACATATAGCAATGATGTTAGAGAACAATCTGTGTTACTAAAAATAAAAGATAAAGAAATGTCGTTAGAAACAATGCTGTCATATGTTAATAATTCAATTGATGATGACGAATATGTGAGAGATTTTTCGTTCAGTGCCGAAAATGATAATTGTTATGAATTTGACGCTGACATTTATTATCACTAAAATTCATAATCTGTTACAAATGCATAATTGTCATCATATTTATCTTTTTCACTAATCAATAATTTCTTCAAATTATTTAACCAATATAATGCGACCGTTATTCTTTGATTATTATCCATGACTACAGGTATGATAACTTGTTCACGTTCTTTAGTATGTCCCCATATCCAGCTATTATTGTCAGGATCGGGAGTACCAATTACGTGACCTTTTCCCAACAAATCATCCATTGTTAAATTTATATTAGCGAGTGCTTCATTAATTGATTTTCCAATAATCTTATCTTTATACGGAAATATATCATCAAAATTGACGGTATATTCGAAATATAATTTCATAGTATTTTCATCAATTGATATCGATGTTTCCCCTTCGATATAGTCATAAAGTGATATAATTTTTGGTTCGGGTGGTCGAAAATCTATTCTCTTATCAACTAAGTATGTTCGATAAACCATTTTGTATTTTGTCTATTATTTATTATTTAAATTAATGGGTTATGTGCCAAATATAAAAAAAATCAGTTTTATTTATTTTTATGTTGTACAATGATCACATTTGTTCCATGATGATCTACCGGAACCATTACATTTATAACAACACAAATATCGTGTTTCGGACCTTGTTGTCACATGAGAAACATATTTTGTTCCGTGACATGTAGCACATTTTTTTCTATAAGTTGTTGTGTAGGTACAAAAACAATCTAGATTGTAGGTGACAATTTTATCTTTATTATCTTTATTTTTATTATATTCGTCATACAATTTATATATGTCAACTGGCATAAAATTTCTATCTATTTTTACACAACGTATTTCGATGGGTTCTACAATTTTTTCTCCTCGAACAGAATAACGTGTTGTACTATTGGGATCTTGTTTCATTTTTTTATTAATATCATCTGGAAGAATTACACACCACGAATCATCAAATAATTTAGATAATCGAGTTCCGTACCCTGGATAATCAATCGTGAGATTTTTACCAAGGACCGATCCGGTAGTCACAGCGTCCGTTGTATTATGAAAATTTAATATCATATTCTGATAATTCGGTGTTCCGTGAAAAATAAAATGTTTTGTAAAATTACTCGTTTTTTCTTTTAATTTTATCATAGTTGAGCAAGGAAGACATTTTTGTTTTAGTTGGACTAAACATTCTGTTTGATCATCTTTATTTTCTTCATTCATGACTATATATCCTGTTTTACACACGCAAGGATATTTTTTTACATCTTCTATTTTTTGCTGATAAGATGTTTTACCATTATAACAATCATATGCCTCACATTTTCTCATACGAGTATTATTGCAATGAGGACATTTTGTCCTTTCGTATTCTTCCAATTGTTTTCTTTTTTCTTCTTCCTGTTTTTGTATCTCTAGCTGCCTGAGATATTCCATCATCTGTTCAGTTTCAAGTTGTTTTCGTTTTTGTTCTTGCTCTTGTTGATTTATTTCTAATTGTTGTTGTTGCTGCTGTTGATATCTGTATTGTTCTTGCTGTCTATTGTAATCTGAGTATTTATACGGATCATTGTAAACTTTTGGTGGCTCATATGCAGGCGAACCGTACAATGTCCGACCAGTTTTGTAGTCATATACCGTGGATGTATTTGTCGTATATGAGGACGTCGGTGTATAGTAATTATATTTACTCATTGGATTAATTGAAATTAGTCAAACTTATTTTGAATTTATTTTTATTACTGGTTATACAGTGGCTAATAAATATAATGAATAATCAATTTTTAATCAAAAAATTGAATATTTATATATTGTGCTAGTCCATTATAAATCGACCCTAGTATGTTACTACAAACAGGTAAACTGTTGAAAAAGCCTATTGATTTGTGAACAAATTTCCAAACAAACCCAAAAAATCTATCAAATCTAAATAAAAATGAATTACGGGTTGGCGTGTACCTCAGTTGTGTCATTCGTTTTGATGATCATTTTTGGTGTGATTTCAATCGGATCTTATTACGGAGGAGTCATCCACGATGGAATCATTAACCAAGAACTGTATTCTGTTCAAGCTCTGATCATTTCAGAGCGCGATGTCTATGATCCTGTGACGTATTGTTGTGAATCCGGATCTGGATCAAACAGTGGATGTCTCATGTATTGCACAAGAAATGAATGAGATCATTATTTGAAATTTCGGTACATGGTGAATGCGTCCACGGCACAAGAAGGCGGTTGGCACGAAACAGAACTGTACATGTGGACAGATTACAGTCCAATAATCACAGAATCTGGTTATCAAGTTGGTGATTATTTGACTATATATTACAACTTGTGTGCCTTTACCCCTACTTTTCATCAGGACATTGTTATTTGTCAAGCAGCCAATGATCAAACACCGCTGTACTTGTCATTGTTCAACGTCGGTGCAGCACATATTGCGGCTATTGTGTTCTGTGTGTTTTTTGCAATTGCAGCGGTCATCTTCGTTGTTACATTCGGCATAATAATTGTCATTTACATTCTTGAAAACTGTTCGTGCTCATGCAATTTTACTTTGCCGAAGATTAATTTCAAGAGGAAAGATATTGATGTGACTATTCCTGTTCCCCACATCGGTCAACAACAACTAGAAATCCGTGAAGTTTACATCGATCCTCCCAGATATGATTCTGGTACTCAAGTCCCTGTTGAACTTAACCAATTCCCGCAAAGTGTCCCACAATACAGCGAACAATACGGTCAATCAAGCGATCAACAATATGGTTATGGTAAGCAATTCGGTCGATATGATGACCAATATGACGATCAATACAAAAAGCGAGATTTTTACGGTGGCAGCATTGAAACAGTGTGAATTAACTATTTTTTATTTTATATATTTTTTTTATTTGTTTTAAAATCAACGTCATAATAAATTAATTTGATCAAATGACCGCAAACCATCTTTTTTATATATGATTATTTTTGTATGGCGTCATAATACAGTTAGTTTTTTATTGTTGTCATTCGATCGTTTGAACAAAATGTTTGTGATAAAAAAACATTTCAGAAAAATTTTTATTTTAAATTTCATCTCCCCATCCCTTTATGATTTTAATATAAATGTCACCACTCACCCATTTTGACAGTAAAGTAATGATAAACATTATTGCGAATTATTGCGAATTATTGCGAATTATTGCGAATTATTTGCTTAAAGACATAAATATAATTTAATATTATAATGTCAGTTTATATCGTAAATTCAAAAGGTACAAATAACTATAAAATTGGGTATAGTAGTAATGTCGAATCACGAATCAAACAATTACAAACGTCAAATGCTTGCGAAATTGTCTTAATTGAAAAATATGATTGTAAAGATGCTTATACTTTAGAAGCACGTATACATAATCATGGAAAATTATTCAAAAATAAAAAAAAAGGTGAATGGTATGAATTAACAGAAGAAGAATTATATAAGTGTCAAGAATTAGTGGAAGAATTAAGAAAAGAAGTGAATAATAAAATGGAAGAGAATACATGCAAAGAATGTAAATATTCTACATATAAAAATGATGACCTTAGAAAACATCAAAGTAGACATGAAAATGATAAAAAAAAAGATAATTATTATAAAAATGAAAATAATAAAATAGAATATAAATGTGATAAATGCAACAGAATATTTAATAGAAAACAAAGTTACGATGCACATATTATAAGAAAATTTTCATGTACTAAAGATTTACCAAAATCAACCGAAATTAACCAAATTTTACCGATCGATGAAAATAAATATAAATGCAATTATTGTAATAAAGAATTTTGTAACAAGTACACACTAGAAAGGCATCTCGATAATAGATGTAAAGTTAAAAAGGAAGATACAAACAAAAAGGAAGAAATATATCAAATATTGTTAAAACAAATGAGGGAAATGGAAGAAAATAATAAAAAAATGTTTAATGAATTAAAAGCAGAAAATTTAAAATTAAAAAATGAATTAGCCAAAAAGGACTGTAAAACAAACAATATCAATAATCAACAAAATATTAATAATCAAACAAATAATACGAATAATACGAATAATACGAATAATACGAACAATACAAACAATCAACAAAACAATATTAAAAATTTACAAATAAACTTAATTGCTCATGGAAAAGAGGATCTCTCATTTATCACTGAAGATCAAATAAAAAAGATTCTTTACAAAGGATTTAAATCTATTGAAAACCTCACTGAAATTGTTCATTTCGACAAAAATCGTCCAGAAAATCATAATGTTTATATTAGTAATATTAAGGATTCGTACATTATGAGATACGATGGTAATGACTGGAAACTAACGAATAGAGAAAATTGCTTGCAAGATATGTATGATGATAAATGTGATTATTTAGTTGAGAAGTTTGAACAATCAGAAGGTAAATTGGATGAATCTATATTAAAACGATTCGGTAATTTTCTCAGTAGAAAGGATGAAGATAAAATAATAGAACAAACAAAGAAAGAAATCAAGTTAGTTCTTTATAACAATAGAAAAATTCCTGAAGAAACAAGACGATTACTAAGATTAAATGATGAAACAATGGAACAATTGTGTTAATTGTTTTATTATATGAAATAATAAAAATAAAAAAATTAAGACCTCAAATGAGGATATTTTTCATCCAAGTTAAGTGGACCCATACCCCTTCCCTCTAACTGTTTCTCGAATGATTTCTTAACATCCTTAATGAAATCATTATTCTTTGAAAATACGCAATCATGAACTTGTTCAATGACTTGTTGTTCAGTTTTGCCAAGATGAACATTTAGAAGAGACGTAACTAAAATCTGCACAGTTCCATCGTTTTCTCTTGGATTATTGAAAATCTTTTCATGATTAGTCAGAACGTCGACAAAGAATTCAGTGGTAAAATGTTTTGTGTTGGAAAAGTTCGTCAAGTTTTTCACCAGATATTCCTTAATGTTAACACCGAGTTCCTTAAGTTGGTCTATTGATTTTGGAATAATTAGTTCATCGACTTGAACCCTGTTGCCGATACTAAAGTTTTCACAATCTGAATCCCATTTGATTTGGGTATCAGGATCAATCACAAGGGAAGCTTTAACAATAGTCATACCGGGTTTGACATATTCCATTGTCGATTGAAACTTCAAGTTAATTCCTTTTGGAACTCGTGGATCGATTTGATCATCGAATGGAACAGCTGCGTTGACGATACCGGGTACAAAGAGTTGACAAACTTTTACTTCGTAAATGCGGGGATCGGGGTATGTTGGAATATCACGAAGAACAGTAATTCTATGACACATTGGAGCGTAAACTTTTTCGAGATCTTTTGAATCAGTTGAATAATCGTATGGAATTTGAGGCAATTTGTGGAACCATTCGCCGGCATAATGCTTGCGAATTTCATAGAGTGTCTGCGAAGACACTTTACCATTTGAATCGGGAGCAGGAGCGAATGTCAGAAAATGCAAACCCTTCGCGAACTTTTGTGCTTCCTCAATCTGCTTTCTTTTGATTAATCTCTCGATCTTTTCAACATCTTGAGCTGACCCGTATCTCGGACGCTGATCATCTGGTGAAATTGTTCCATCTTCTCCCCAATTTTGCAAAAAAGTTTTGTTATTCACTAGGGCAATAGCACCTGTGCCTGCAATTCCCAATCCAACGAACAAACTAGTCAAACGAGAAGTAATACCAGACATGACTTGTTTTTTAATTAAGCTTTTATTCAATGAGATTGTAAAGTGTGTTATGGGTAAAAATTAATGGAATGGTTAAATGAATAAAAGTTCAATTTTTCAGTAAATTTTAGGATATTGACATCGACTTCATTCGTGAATTCATTAGGATTCAAGAACATGATCAAGTACATTATCCTTACAACATCGATCTTGAACTTGTTGCAAAATGGTTGA
>Ga0182013_10009813_pt1 | contig 10033 bp, 8 predicted proteins | sample 612S2MmetaG_FD_120487 | JGI IMG/M metagenome (GOLD analysis project Ga0182013, IMG submission 120487) | Permafrost microbial communities from Stordalen Mire, Sweden - 612S2M metaG | ecosystem: Environmental > Terrestrial > Soil > Wetlands > Permafrost | place: Sweden: Stordalen | collected...
GTCGGTAGCTCGCCAACTGGAGCCGCTGGCGTCGGGTGGCCGTTTTGGCTGGCTCCTCTGGCCACCTGGGGACTTGCTACGGCCTCAGCCCCAGGGACCGGCCGGGTCCCTACTGATACGGCGGGCCGCTTGAGTCGCTTGCCACAATGTTGGCAGAAGCTTGCGCCGTTGGATTGGGCCCCGCAGTCGCCGCAGAATGCGGCCGCGTCCTGCACGCCACTATTAGCTTCTTCCGCCATTTTTCGTTCACTCCCCGCCTTGAGCAAATCTAAGTCCGCCTCGCCATTATGGTTCCGCTTTCGAATTATTCACAACCGGTGAGTTGACTCGACCACCGTCAGTGGCGGACCAAGCTCTCTTGAACAAGTGCCATCAAGCTGGGAATCAACGCGCCCCCTTCTCGCCAGTCGCCATGTCGGCAAGCGACTGCCCGCAATGCCTGCCTCAGCCATGCAAGCTGAGAGAATGCCTTAGCTTTCCGGTGTCGAAGTGGCGCCGCGTTCGCTGAAGGGGCGGCGGCGGAGGCTCAACTTCTGCAGTGGCGGGGGCAAGTAGGCAGCCTGGTTCGGTGCGCCAATGTTGGTGCCAGGGGGAACGATCTCGTCGATCCGGTCAAGGATCTCGTCGGTGAGCGTTACATCAATACCGGCGAGCAGGTCGTCGAGTTGTTCCATGGTCCGTGGCCCGATGATGGCGCTGGTCACACCCGGGTGAGAGATGGCGAATGCCACTGCGAGATGCGTCAACGGCAGGCCCGCCTCTTCGGCCAGCGGGATGATCTCTTCGACGACGTCGAGCCGCCGCTCGTCGCTGAAGCTCGTGAACATGCCAGCCCTACGGAGGTCCGTCTGCTTTCCCTTGCGGATGCGCCCGGTGAGCATGCCCATGGCGAGCGGGCTCCACACCAGCGTGCCCATCCCGTAGCGCTGGGCAACGGGCAGTACCTCCGCTTCGATGCCGCGATCGAGGATTGAGTAGGGCGGCTGTTCGGTGCGGAACCGTTCAAGGCCCCGCCGCTCTGCGACCCATTGGGCCTCGACCATGTCAGATGCGGGCATCGTCGAGGATCCGATCGCACGGACCTTTCCACTGTGGATCAGATCCGACAGGGCGGAGAGCGTTTCCTCGATGTCGGTCTCGGGATCCGGCCGGTGGATTTGGTAGAGGTCGATGTGATCGGTCTGCAAGCGGCGCAGCGAGTTCTCGACAGCGGTCATGATCCAGCGCCGCGAGGTGCCCTGCTGATTCGGATCGTCGCCCATCGGGCGGCTCAGCTTGGTGGCGAGGACGATGCCTTCACGGCGACCCTTGAGCGCCTTGCCTACGATCTCCTCGGACTCGCCTCGGGAGTACACATCGGCGGTGTCGACGAAGTTGATGCCAGCATCCAACGCCTTGTGGATCATGCGAATCGAGTCGTCGTGGTCAGGGTTGCCGATGGCCCCGAACATCATTGCGCCGAGTGCATAAGGGGTGACCTTGATGCCGGTCAGACCGAGGGTGCGGTACTGCATGTCTTTCTCCCTGATTCGTGTCCGAAGGTGGTGGGCGCTCCGGCCATGCCCTATCCTGATTCGGAAGTGGAATGCCCTTCCAGAACTATATGGAAAGAGGTTCCGGAAAGCAAGTAGAGGAGTGCTGTGACCGTGAAGCCGGTATCCATCGGAACTGACTCGGGCGGATCGACGAGCCAGGGTGCATCCGACCGTGAACCGCGACGGCTGCGCGTCGACGCTCAGCGCAACATCGTCTCACTGCTCGAGGCGGCCAAGGCAGTATTCAGCACGTCGGGCGTAGACGCTCCGGCGAAAGAGATCGCAGATCTGGCCGGCGTCGGCGTCGGAACGCTGTACCGGCACTTCCCTCAGCGCTCGGACCTGGTCAGGGCCGTATTCCAGCGCGAGGTGGATGCATGTGCTGACGCCGCCCCGGCGCTGAGCGGAGCGCACCGGCCGGTGGTTGCCCTCGCCAAGTGGCTTGAGCGGTACACCGAGTTCCTCGCAACCAAACGAGGGCTCGCTGCCGCTCTGCACTCGGGCGATCCGGCGTTCGACGCCCTGCCCGGCTATTTCCTGCAGCGACTCGAGCCCACTCTCGGGTCACTGCTCGAAGCCGCAGAGGCGAACGGCGATGTTCGTGCCGACATCAGTCCGAAGGATCTCCTCTACGCCGTCGCCGGCCTGTGCCTGCCGGTGGCCGGCGAGGGGGCCGCATACAGCCAGCGAATGGTTGCACTCCTGGTCGACGGCCTGCGCTATGCCGCAACGGGTCCTTCAGGCGGCTGAACCAAGAAGGGACAGTCAGGGAGTCCTGCCGATTTGGAGGAACGGGACCCTGACGTGGAAACCGGCGACTTGGCCTTCTTTGCCCGGGTGAGATCCGTCCGAGGGGAATAGATCGCACTTACCTCAACGTTAAGAGAGGTAACCAATCTCCGCGGCTCGAGCCGCCAGGAAGATCTCGGACGACGTCAAAGGAGCTGCGCGATGGGCGCAATCACAACAAGAGTTCGGTCCATACCGACGTGGGCCGTGCTGGCCATCTGCTGTGCTGCGCAGTTCATGGTGGTGCTGGACGTGGCCATCGTCAACGTGGCACTTCCTCAGATGCGTGCGGACCTCGGTCTGTCCGTGGCCGGTGAGCAGTGGGTGGTCAACGCCTACACCCTCACCTTCGCCGGGTTCCTGATGTTGGGCGGTCGGGCGGCCGACCTCTTCGGACGCCGCCACATCTTCATCCTCGGACTCACCGTCTTCACCGTCTGTAGCCTGATCGGCGGTTTTGCCCAGAACGGTACATGGCTGATCACAGCTCGGGCCGCCCAAGGAATCGGTGGGGCAATCCTGGCGCCGGCGACCCTGAGCATCCTGGTTACCGCCTTCACTGATCCCGATGACCGCCGGCGGGCACTCGGTGCCTGGGGGGCGACTGCGGCAAGCGGCGCTGCGGCCGGCGTGCTGATCGGGGGCATTCTCACGAGTCTTCTCAACTGGCGGTGGGTCCTCTTCGTCAATGTTCCGATCGGCATCGTGCTGTTGGCCGGAGCCTGGGTTGCCCTGCCCCGGACTGAGCAGCGAGGCCCTCGTAAGTCACTTGACCTCACCGGAGCGATCACCGTGACCGCCGGACTAGCCGTGCTCGTCTACGGCATCGTCAGCACGGATGTCCATGCGTGGGGCTCGACCCAGACCATCGTGACGATCGCTATCGGCATCCTCTTGCTCGCTGTGTTCTTCGTCACCGAGTCCAGATTTGCCACTGATCCGCTCATTCCGCTGTCCATCTTCAAGCGTCGATCCCTGTCGGTGGCCAACGGCATCGGGGTCACGGTCGGTGCCGGCATCTTCGGCACCTACTTCTTTCTGTCTCTTTTCCTCCAAAATGTGGACGGATACAGTCCGCTGCGCGCCGGGCTGGCCTTCTTGCCCGTGGGCCTCCTTACGTTGGCAGGAGCCTTGATCGCTTCTCGGATCGTGCACATCGTCGGAGCCCGGAACCAGCTGATGCTGGGACTGGGTATAGCCGGCATCGGAGCGTTGTGGCTGTCCGGTGTTCAGGCCGGCGATGCATTCCTGATCCATGTTCTTGGGCCGGAGATCCTCATCGGACTGGGATTCGGCCTGTCGTTCATTCCCATGACCTTGTCCGCCACAGCTGGAGTCCCAGTCCACGAAGCGGGCCTCGCCTCGGGTTTGATCAACACCACGCGACAGATCGGTGGTGCCGTTGGCTTGGCCATCATGGCCACTGTGGCCACGAGCATCGTGGCCAGCCACGAGCGGGCCCATCACTCCGCCGATGTGGCGTTGACCGCCGGGTATCGGGCTGCATTCCTGATCACTGGGTGCGTCATGATCGTCGGCGTGCTTCTCGCCACGCTCCTCCCCAAGCTCAACGCGGCATCCAGCGAGGCCAAAGCAGTCGACACCGAGGAGTTCGCCAAGGACCTGGTGATCGTCGAGCTGTGATACGCCGGGCAGTCAGGCTCGTCTGAGGCCCGACCGCCGCTGGTGCTACGTCGGAGCCACCACCTGGAGGGAGTTCTCGCGAGCAGCGTCGATTAGTCGTTGGTCATAGACCACCATGCCCTGGAGATCTGAGCCGATCTCTAGGGCAACCGCCAAATGCAGAGCATCGAGTGATCGGAGTCCTGTGGGCTGGAGGAGGCCCGCAGCCGTGTACGTGGCGACGCTTGGTAGCACCAGTGAGACCGTATCCAGCGCCTGTTCAACCGATTGGGGATCGATTCGGAGGCGTTGCGCCGCTCGTAGCGCTTCAGTGCGCAGGAGTTGCGAGGACCACAGTCCTTCATTCGCCGAGTGCCAGGCTCGCATTGCTGACGACGAGTCCTCGTCCACAACCAGTTTGAGGAACGCAGACGTGTCGAGATACCAAACCAAATGGGCTCAGCGGTCCGAACGCAGATCGTCGAGAACATCTCCGGTTTTCCGAGAGGACTTCACCGGCTCGGGCAATTCCGTCGAGGGACGGCGTGCGGGCTGCACTCGGCCCGAGGCGACAAGAGCGCTCGCTCCAGTTGCGGCCGAAGGCGGAGTCAACACAGCGACCAGCCTGCCCCTGTCAGTCACTCCGAGCGTCTCTCCGCGTTCAACGCGGCGAAGGGCGGCAGATGCATGCTGCTGGAGTTCCCTAACGCCGATGGTTTCCATGTGCGTCAAGTGTAGCACTACCAGTGACAACATCACACGTGCCGAAAAGGGCCCGGTGCTCAGGTTGTACAGCTGCGGGTTTGAATTCGAAACGCCTTCCGCCAACGTCAATCGAGGATTACCAGTACTGCCGACTCCTGCGAACAACTGGCTTTGGGTAACCGCGTATGAATCGCCATGCGGCGAGGGCACTGCGGGCTAGATAGCTCGCAGTCTCCTTCGGAGCCCGCAGACCGAGCGACCAAGCTTCCGCCCAATCACCTGAGAGCCGCTCCCGCTGCAATGCCCTCCACACACGCCGAGCCATGACGCGCTGATGCATGGAGTTCAGGGGTGAGTGGAATATCTGGCAATAGGCGTGGTGGACCAGTTCGGCGGCGTCCGGCTTTGCCGATCGATTGTCCTCATGGCGTCGGTAGAAGAGGACCACTTCAGGTAGAAATGCGAGTTGCCCCTCCCGGACAATCCTGGACACCATCTCAAAGTCCTCGCCGACGACCAGCGATTCGTCAAACGGGCCAGCCCGTACGTAGGCCTGTCGCTCAACCAACAGGAGGCCCGGGGGGAAAATGGAACCGCCCGCCAGTAAGGCGGAAAAATCCGTCGGAGTTGTGGGTGGGATTCCCTGGAGCGACTTGCCAACTAGTCCGATCCGCTTGAGACACTTGTCCGCGTACCAGCCGGGATCCGTGGGTGCGCCCGATTCATCGATGAACTCCGCCACACCGTGGGATCCGATGGCAGAGGGCGCGGAACGAGCCGTGTCGACGAGGGACTCGAGAGCCTTGGGTGTCCATACGTCATCACTGTCCATGAAGGTGCAGTAGGCGGCCAACTCGCTGGTCTGTCGAAATCCTGCATTGCGGGCCTTCGACACACCGCCGTGCTCAACGTGGATCGCTCGAATGCGCTCGTCCTTGTGGGCGTAGAGCTCGGCCACCTCCAGCGTGGCGTCCTCAGACGAGTCGTCGACAACTATGCACTCCCAATCCTCGTGGGTCTGAGCAAGCATGCCGTCGAGCGTCACCCCAAGGAAACCCTCGGTGTTGTGCGCGGGGATGACGATCGAGACGAGGGTCATAGTGAACCGACTCTTGTCGACAACGACAACTTCAATGGGGTCCGAGGGACCCGACTGATGCAACGATTCTCCACTTTGCAGCCTCCCGCCAACGCTGTGATTTGGAAGATTCATCGTCCAAATGGAGTGGCAGCTTGAGTGTCGTTGTTGCCAGGTGGCGGGACGCCGCCTGGGCATGTGGGGGATCCAATCGCTGGGAAGGGATACTCGGCCCGCACAGCTGAGTTCGCCGGGGAAACCCCGCTCGCCGTTAGCATCTGGAGTTCATGTCAGCCCTGGAGACCACGTGACAGACGTATCGACGACAGGAACGCCTCTTTACAGCCGACTTGGGGTCGGTGCTCGGCTCGAAGATGGACAGTTGGTCCTCGAGGTGAGGCCCCAACCTGAGACCCTGCACTGCGGCATTATCCGAGCGAGTGTGCTGGCGTTCGCCATCGACGTAGTGGCCGGGATACCCCTCGACAGAGAAGCCGACATGTGGACACTCACTTCTGACATGACGGTGCGAATGCGCCCCGTCCCGGCCCCTCGGCGGATCGATGCAACGAGCGAGGTTCTGCGCCAGGGCCGACGATCGGCAACGTCGGTGGTAGACATGAGAACCGACGAGGGGACTCCGATTGCTACTGGCGCAATCGGCTTCACGAAGGTGCCTCGCAAGCCGACCGATCCTCCGAAGCCGCTCACGCCGCTTGACCAGATTCCTACGGTCTTTCGAGGCATCTCGACACTTGCTCGTCCTCTACGTGTCGAAGCCGGGATCGAGGTGATTGATGCAGCCGAGGGCAAGCTGCAGGTCGAACTCACTGCCGACCTTCTCAACCCGGCGGGGACCCTTCAAGGAGCGATGGTCGCTCTTGTGGCCGAAGCGGCCGCAGAAGATCTCATGGCCACGAGATTCGGGTCGTCCTTCGTGGTGACAGATCTTGATCTTCGGTACTTGCGGAAAACCGGATTGGGCCCCGTGCGCACGCGGACCACACTGCTGGGGGACAGGCCCGACTCGGCTATCCAAATCGAGTTGATCGACCTCTCCAACAATGAGATCACGACGTTGGTCTATGCAGCCGCGGTCGCTGTCTGAGGGCTGTGTAGCAGTCGTTACCGTGTGACCACGGTCTTGCCGTGGATGTGGCCTGCATGCTGAAGCACCACTGCATCGAGAATCTGCTCAATCGGCAAGGTCGCGGCGATCGGCATCGGGTGGGATGCAGATCGCTGGAGCGACTTCGGTAGTCTCTGTGCTGATTGAGTCCGTGGCCGCGGTGACGCCGCCGCCAGCCGCGATTCAGGGCTGCAGCTCAAGCCCCTCGAGATCGCCTTTTTGCCGCCAGGCTTCGAGGATGGCCAGCCAGTCACGAACACTTCCCATATAGGCACCGAGCTTCATCTCGTAATCGGTCGGAGCGGCGCTCTCGTTGTTCAGGTAGCTCGGCGTGCAGTTCGCTAGGTAGGTACCGTACGGAAGAACGGTGCCGGCGATGACGGAGAACCAATCGTCCTGGGCCTCGGGGGTCGGCTCCACCTTCGTGCAACCGCGCTTGAGCACCTGTGCGATGATGTACGCGATCTGCTTGCTGGCCTGGCCGATCGGGAACGAAAAATTGATGTCCTGGCCGCCTTGGATGGGGCTGTTCATGAACATGTTCGGGAAGCCCCGGCTGTTGGTCCCGAACAGCGTCGAGGGCCCATGGGCCCAGGCATCGCTCAGCGGCACCCCATCTTCACCCTTGGGGTCGAACCCGAGCCGGTGCGTATAGAAGGTCAGGAGTTCGAACCCGGAGGCGAAGACCAGAACGTCCACGGGATACTCCTGACCGTTGGCTACAACTCCCCCCTTCGTGAACCTCTCCACGCCGTGCCCGTCGGTGTCGACCAGCGTCACGTTCTCGCGGTTGAAGGCCGGCAGATAGTCGTCATGGAAGCAAGGTCGCTTGCATCCGACCTTGTACCAGGGCTTCAGTTTCTCGGCGGTTTCCCGGTCGAGCACGATTTCATCGATCCGCTCGCGAAGCTGATCCATCTTCTTCACATTGAGGATCTCAAGGCCCTCCGCGTCGGCGGCATCGTTCGGTATCCGTTTGAGGTCCTCACCCAAGAGATCCGTCCACGCGTCTTGGACGAGGTCGATGTCGGGTTTGCGGCCGGTCGTCATGTCGCTGAAGTTCTCCATGCGTTCCTGCTGCCATCCGGGCTTGCTCGACATCTCCGCGAACCACTCCGGGTCAGTCTCTTGTTGGTTTCTCGGCCCGATGGTCGACGGGGTCCGCTGGAACACATACAGCTGCTTGCTCGCCTCAGCGAGTTTTGGGACCGCCTGCACAGCGGTCGCTCCGGTGCCGATGATCCCGACAACCTTGTCCGACAGCTTGTCCATCGCTTGCTCTGGACCTCCACCCGTGACGGAGTAGTCCCAGCGAGTCGTGTGAAAAGCGTCGCCCTCGAAATCGGTGATCCCCGGGATATCGGGAAGCTTGGCCTTGTGGAGCACGCCTCCGCAGATGACGAAGAACCGAGCTGCGATCCGGTCTCCCCGATTGGTGGTGATGTTCCAGCGTCGACTGTCCTCGTCCCACACGGCGTCGACGACCTCGGTCTGGAAGACGGCCCGGGGATACAGGTCGAAATGCCGTCCGAGCAGCTGGGCGTAGGCGAAGATCTCAGGGGCCTGCGCGTATTTCTGGGTCGGGACGTATCCGGTCTCCTCCAGGAACGGGAGGTAGGTGTAGGACTCGACGTCGCACATGCAGCCGGGGTAGCGATTCCAATACCAGGTGCCTCCGAAGTCCCCCGCTTTGTCGATGACGAGGAAGTCGTTCACGCCGCTCTGGGTGAGGCGAGCGGCGGTGGTCATGCCTCCCCAGCCCGCACCGACGATCAGCACATCTGTGGTGACGGTCAGTGCCTCGCGCTCGACCAAGGGGGTGTACGGGTCGGCGTCGAAGTCCTTGATCTCGCTGAGCGCCACGTACTGATCGTTTCCCTCGGCACGTAGGCGCTTCTGCCGCTCGCTCTCGTACTTCTCACGCACCGCCTCTGCGTGCGCCGCGAGTTGTTCGAGGTCCGGATTGCTCATGTCTTCCTCTTCGTTCGGTACTGCCGCGCCAGGAACTCTCCACGGGGTGGAGGACCAGCTGGTGGTCTCCCACGCTCCACGACTCCACCCTATATCAACACCCTGTCATAGGTAATATCAACATCCTGTCATAGATTTGCTTGAGGACTATGGTTCGCAGCAGCTTCTAAACAAGGAGACAGAAGTGTCAGCACAACTCGTTCCCACATCAGCCGTCGTCGCCGCCTTTTCGCTCGAGGGGAAAACCGCTGTCGTAACCGGGGCCGCCATGGGCATCGGCCGACAGACTGCTCTGACGTATGCCGCCGCCGGAGCTCACGTGGTGCTGGCGGACCTGGCAAAAGATGAACTAGACGAAACCCGATCACTGGTGGAGGCGGCCGGAGGAACCGGTACGACGGTAATCACTGATATCTCCCAGAAAAGCCAAGTCGACGACTTGGCTCGAGCGGCGACTGATGTATCTGGCCATATCGCTGTGTGGGCGAATGTTGCTGGAATCATTCGCTGGTCGCTGCTAGCGGATACCAGCGAACAAGAACTCGACGCAATCGTCGCGGTGAACCTAAAGGGATCCTTCTGGGGCTGCGCAGCGGCCAGCCGCGTGATGGCTACGGCAGGGAGTGGCTCGATCATCAATGTCGCGTCAGCCGCTGCCGAGATGCCCGCTCCAACGCTCGCGGTCTACGGCATGACGAAAGCCGCAGTCATACAGCTCACCAGAGTCGCTGCCGTCGAGCTGGGGTCTAGGGGAGTCCGCGTGAACGCCGTCGCCCCGGGGTGGGTTGAGACGCCGATGACAAGAACTGCCTGGACTAACCCTGACGGCTCCGTCGACGCAGCTAGGCGCGAGGCGCTGCTCGCGTCCCGTCGCGAACAGTCGCCGCTCGGCGTTTCAGGAGAAGCCCAAGATATGGCGTACGCAATGCTCTATCTCGCCGCCAGCGCGTCGAAGTTCATGACCGGCCAGGTGCTACGGCCGAATGGTGGTGTGTTCATGTCGTAAGGGTTCACATTGCTGAGCATCGTGCATCCATTCACGAAGTGGGGTCTGGCTGGTCAAACCCTTTCCGAAAAACAGAACCTCGGGCCGCTTATGGGGTTCTTCGGATCTGACGGGGGTTCACATACCTGGCGCCTAGCGAGAGCAGTGCCGCTTGCGGCGCGAGGGCAGACTCTCGGTATGGACATCGACGATCTTGA
>Ga0182013_10009815_pt1 | contig 10031 bp, 2 predicted proteins | sample 612S2MmetaG_FD_120487 | JGI IMG/M metagenome (GOLD analysis project Ga0182013, IMG submission 120487) | Permafrost microbial communities from Stordalen Mire, Sweden - 612S2M metaG | ecosystem: Environmental > Terrestrial > Soil > Wetlands > Permafrost | place: Sweden: Stordalen | collected...
GAGGTCGCTTACCGTGACTTGGCCGCGAAAAAGGAGACGCTCGCAGCGCTGCCCGTAACCCTTCCTGCCGCCGCCGAGAAAAACCAGCGCCAGATCAATCAACTCGTCCGTGATATTGAGCTTCTCGAAAAGCAGATACTCGCAACTCCGGACAGCAAGGAGGAGCTGGAGGCAGAGAAGGCGAAGAAAAACGATGAGCTGAGCGAGCAGCGCCAGCAGAAGAGAGAGAACAGAATCCAGGCTCGCATTGCCCACGGATATGAGGACGTACTCGCCGCCGAAAAAGCATGCAAGAAAGCCGACGAGCCGCTCTTGCAGGTCCTGCATGGGATGAGCGCCAGTGCGGTCTGTTTTTCCGGCGGAGGTATTCGCAGCGCCAGCTTTTGTCTGGGCGTACTGCAGGGCCTGGCGCGGTTCAGCGTTAACCGAGCTCCAAAACCCGGCAGCAAGTCTGTGCTCGCAGGGCTGGATTATCTCTCCACGGTTTCCGGCGGGGGATACATAGGAAGTTGGCTGATGGCGTGGGCCAGCCACTCCAAGTACGAGAGGATCATAGAACTGTTGGCCCACCCCGCGGACACCGCCGCCGATCCCGAGCCGCAACCCATTCGCCACTTGCGCGAATACACCAGTTATCTCGCTCCGCGTTACGGTTTTTCGCTGGACACCATGACGCTGCTTGCTATCGTCTTGCGCAACCTGGTTCTGAACTGGATGATTTTGGTGCCTGCACTGATTTTCCTGTTTTGCGTGCCGGAACTCTTCTACCACGCGTCCGCATTAACGCCGTTGTGCTTGCGCGTGCCGCGTTGGATTCCAACTGGCTACGCATTCGACGGAGCCGTCGTGCTGGCAGCGCTGTTCGTGGCCAGGGGGACCTTGTTCGCGGCGCAGTCAACGTTCAAGCCTTTCTATGCGTCTGAAACCAAGAATCCGCGAAAACTCGGCAGAACATCTCGTGAGGTCGCCCGGTTGGTACTGCCTATCTTCGTGGGCATGTCCATCCTCGCTGAAGCCTGGGCGTGGGCAAACAGGCCGGGGAATCCCGCGCCGGTGACGGCCTCCAGTCCCTTGACTATGATTGCAGCGCACTTCGCCGTCTTTGCAATACTCCCTCCCATGGTGATGGCGTTTGCTCGAGTCTGGTGGCTTAGGCCGCACCTCGACGTGAAGAATCCAAGCCCCCTGCGCCGCAACACTCCCGATGAAGACGGCGAGTCGCACGCGCAGCAGAAAACAGCCGCGGACGATGAATCGTCATTCGTCGGCTGTCTACTCCGCTGGTCCGCCATCGTCGATTGGGGGAAGTTGATCTGGGCTTTGGTCGCCCCCTTCATGACCGGTGTCCTGATTGCTCTGGCCCTCGCTGCCTGTGCAAAGTACATTGACACCCCGTACATGTTCGGAAAACCGGGGCTCTATCAGGTGACGCGTAAGTTCGTCTGGCTCTGTTTGCCAATCATCTGGACCGTAATGCTCATGGCTTCCAGCATTCTTTCCGGCCTTGTCAGCGCAATCGAAGCGGAAGAGGAACGGGAATGGTGGTCGCGCGCCACCGGTCTCATCATCATGTTCCAGATTGGATTGATCTCTCTCATCGGGATCGCTTTCTACGGTGGAGAAACTCTGCGCGCCTTCGTGGCAGTAGTTCTGGCTGCCCTCGGCCTGGCATCAGGCTACGTCGGGAGTCTGAGCGGTTTAAGTGCTGCGACAACTTCCGGACTCAAGAAGGTCACAGCCGACCAGCTCACAACCGCACAGAAATGGTTGTCAAAGCATGATTTATTTGCACCCTTGGCCTGTGCGATCGCCATCGTCTGCCTTTCATTAGCCATAGCGTCATTAACTTCCGGAATACGTGGACACCTCTATGCGTCGCTGCAGGGTGGCCCGAAAGTGGCCCAGAGTTCTGTCTCGAACGCGCTTACCTCCGGCACCGTAACTCCGGCAACCGCGAATACTGAAGAAAGCGGTATCTCCTGGGCTGTCCGAAGCGGTCTCATGACCCTCCACATTGATACTCGCTTCCTCGACGCCGCCCCCCTCCATCAGCCCTCGCCAACCGAAGCCGGACGAGTAGATCAGCTGAAGAAGAGCTTCATCGCGAATATCCTCGTCCTGCTGACAGCCTTACTCATAGCCACTCTGGCTAACTTGTTCATCAACGTCAATACGTTTTCGTTGCATGGGATGTATCGCATGCGGCTGACACGCGCTTATCTCGGCGCGTCTAACTTCGCTCGCCATCCCGACAACTTCACAAATTTCGACAGTCACGACAACATCTACGAAACCGATATCGCCCGCCACAATACGCCTCTGCATGTGATCAACACGTCCTTGAATGTAGTCGCCACCAGCAATCTCGCATGGCAGCAGCGCAAAGCCGAATCGTTCACATTCAGTCCCATCAGCGCAGGCAGTTGGCGCCTGGGATATTTGCCCACCGCCATGTACGGGGGCAGCAGGGGAGTGACGCTCGGTACGGCCATGGCCATAAGCGGGGCAGCGTTCAGTCCCAATATGGGCTATAACTCTTCCCCGCTCGTCACGTTGCTGATGACATTCTTCAACGCCAGACTGGGCTGGTGGCTCCCCAATCCGATCTGGCCGGTGCTAAAAGCAGAGTCCGCGAATGGCGACACGCCTCTGACCTCGCCTGTTACGCTGGGCTCCATCCTTAAGCAGAGCGGCGAAGCTAACTTCCTGCGTCGATCCAGTCCGCTCTGTGCGCTATTCATCCTGATTTACGAAGCCCTTGGACGAACCGATGACAAATACAAATGGATTGAATTAACCGATGGCGGACACTTCGAAAACCTTGGCTTATATGAGATGGTCCTGCGCCGGTGTCGATACATCGTCGTGGTAGATGCCGACGCGGATAGCAATTTCGAGTTTGAAGACCTGGGTAACGCCATTCGCAAAATCGAGATCGATTTAGGAGTTCCCATCCGTTTTCCAGATTACCCGGATGGCCTCCCGATGAAACACCGCATGGATCGATCCAACCACTACTGCGCGCTTGGAGACATCCTTTACACCCGGGTCGACAAAGCCCCTGACTCGTCAGGCAAGGACAAGGATGGCGATAAGGATAAGCAGGAGGATATCGTTGACGGCAAACTGCTCTACATCAAGCCCTGTTTGAATGGCAGCGAGCCCCTCGGCGTCCGAGCCTATGCGAACGCGCACCCGAAGTTCCCCCACGAAGCTACGATCAATCAGTTCTTCAATGAGCCGCAGTTCGAAAGTTATCGAAATCTAGGTTCCTGGGAGTTTGCTTCTATCGTCGGCGAGTTCTTGCAAGGTCAGAAGCCTACGGGCAACGACATTCAAACGTTATTCGACGGAATCAATAAAACCGCTTAACTCATAGCTCGATGCCTATTTCTGGTTACAAGCCGGCATCGGCCACGGCCCTAGATTTCTTGGAGAGTCTCAGCTTTACATCTCCAACCTTATGGGTTACATTTCCGCAATTCATTTCCGGGGCTGGAGACAAAAGTTTCAAATCATGACATTGGAGGAAGCGCATGTTCACCCTCTCTCTGCTGCACCTCCGCGACTTCGATCTTCGTCGAGTTTTCCGCTTTGTCCTTGTTACAGCCTTTGCCATCTATGCTCTTCCCGCACAACCCCAGCAAGCTGCCACCAATGCAGTTCCGACGGCTCAAACTTTTCCCGGCCCCAGCGCTAATTCGTCTTCTTCCATTAACGTCCAGTACACAGGCCGTCTTTTCGGATATTACCGCGTTGAGCCCGATGTCGACCTCACTGATCTGCAGAATGCTTATGATGCTGAAGTTGCAGCAAAGAAGAGTAATTCAGGTGCAGCATTGCCATCCGCCTTACTCACCCGTCCTGGAGCATTTCTCAGACATAAGAAGCTGACTTCTCCAGATCTTTTGCTTGGAATGGGCGATAACTTCGGCCCGGAGTTCGGCGCCAGCATCCAGTCAGAGTTCTCAGGCATGAAGCCTTGCCGTCTTGACGCGCCCGTTTGGGAAGCAGGACGGTTGGACACGTACGCGCCTGAGTCACTCTATAAGTCGGAGAGCCGTAAGCCCCTTCTTGCGGATTGCGACAATGTCACACGGTTTCTGATGGCGGCTGGATACCGCGCCATCGTACCCGGTCGCGAAGACTTTCTTTACAACGGAACCTGGCTCCGCCGGGTTGCCTATCTCCTGCGCGGCGTCTCTTCGGTCAGTCAGAACGATTCCGCAAGCGAGAACTATTCCGCCCCGCACGCGCCTTTAGCTCCGGTTTCTCCTGACCTGCGCTGGACCGTCGGCCCCATGCCGGGGCAAGACGGCAAGTGCGATACCGGCACCTGTGCAATTGCCAGTTTCGATCACAAACTCCATATGCTCAGCGCCAACCTCCGCGTTAACGTCGCCCCCGGGGATGGCCAGGCGGCGGCCAAGAGTAAGAGTTGCCCGCTTTTGTTTGCCGCCGATCTGGGAGCCCCGGTGGAATGCGGTCAGTCGGACTCCACCGTCAGCGCTTCCATGGAGTGGCTGGCGCGCGTTGATGGTGCTTTGAAACCCAAGATTCACGCCTCCATGCAGATGCAGGCCCTCGACTCGACGCCCTTCGCTAAGCAGGTCATCAAGAACGAAATCAGCATCCTTAACACCATCGTCGCGCAGGCTGGCGTCCAGACTACCTATGGCAGCAAAGCCGAATGCAAATACCTCGCGACAGACTTGCAGACCATTTTGAGCTTCAATCCTGACAAACCTGCCGCTGCAGAGTTCTCCCTTACCAGAGAATCCGCCGAATCCGCAGCACGCGCCTGTCCATCGGCTTTCGGACCGCTCAACGGAGACCTTCTCAAGCTCATAGAGTCCATGGAGAAGGCCATCACATACTTCAACGCGTCCGCCAAGTCCCCCCGGGCACTCAGCCCCCTCCTCGACGAAGCCGCACTGGGCTCCGCGCAGCAACTGCTGCTTCAACTCATTTTTGACGAGCAGCAGGACGCCGGTTTCACCATTGCCACCAGCCCAGGCGGGCGGCGCGTCCTCCTGATTGGGGTTGAAGGCCAGGAGACGATGCAGGAAGTCGCTCCAGAGTTCTTTACTGTCTATCCTGATGTCTTCGATTGCCCCTCTGCCGCTGCTCCATCCAGCGCGAATCCCGCATGCGAACTCAAGCAGAGGCTTTTCGACGCCAAGAACCCGCCGGGCAGCGCCGCGGAGAGTAAGTTTTTCAAGCAAGCCGAGAGCGATAGCAAGAACGCTCCCTTTTCGATAAAGGTGGGCGACCCTCTGCTGGCAGCGGAGGCCGTTCTTCGCGCCGTGTGGGCCAATGAGCTACGTCATCATCGGCGAATTGACCTCACGATCCTGATGGCTCAAATGCCAGCCACCGAAGCTGAGGAAGTTGGCTCCCAGCTTCGCTACGATCTGGGCGTCGGCAATAGAACGATGGGCGGCAACTATGATCTGTCCCAGCACCCACACATTGATTTGGTGCTCAGCGAAGCGCAGGACGAGCATATAACCGCCAATCAGGTGGTTGACATCAATCCGCTGAAGAGCACCGTCGTACTTTCACCTCCCCTGGCTTACGAGAGCGTCTTTACGCCTAGGTGGTATCCACCGTCCACAGCCACCATCACCTCTGCGAGTTCCGTCATCCCCAACGGCATCGAGGTCAGAAATACCCTCGGCTTCATTGACGATCCCTCCACGTCCCATCTCTCAAAAGCGGTGCCAATATTTTCGGGACGCGCCACAAGCATGGCGCAGGCGGCAGAGGAAGAAGACGAATCAACTTCGAACCCCGCCAGCGCATCAACGACGACACCTGCCACCGCCGCCAGTCTTCTGGAATCGCTACTTGAAGCCGAGTTTGCGCACAATGATGTCACAACCACGGCACTCACCGACCCATGGAAGAAATGCAACTCGCCCACCTCTCCAATAGCAGCCGGAAACTGCCAGAACCAGGTTCTAACCAGCTATCTGCTTCATATGCTTCAGACCCACTACAAGACCTCGGCCGCCATACTCAAACGTCGCGACTTCTGGTTTGGAAAGCTTGCCCGCGGATACGATGACTACACCTTGTGCGACCATTGGGTTGCTTCCGTCGCTTCCAACAATGCAAAAGCCAAAGCCTACTGCGAGCTTCACGTTGCCCTGGACCGTGTCCTGTGGCGCGGTGACTATTCGGTTCGTGTCCTGGTGGACGGAAACACTCTTGCGTCAGTCCTCAACTCTTCCCGCAAGGCCACCAGCATTGAAACCACCAGGCTAGCAAATGACCTCCATGAGGAGTGGCTCTCCACCTTTGGTCTGGTCTCTACTCCGCCCACGGATCTGGTGGCTGCCGCATCGGGGCCTGAAAGCTTCAGCCTTCCTGGGGTTAACGATTGCAGTCTCTCCGCTGCCCCTCCCCTTGGAAAGAAGGCTGCCGGGCCGCCCCCTACCGCGTACTGTGTTGACGGATTCACCCTCGCATCCGATGCCGCGTACTGGATTGCCACCAGCACTCAGCTCGCAAAGGACCAATCAACCTACAGCGCTATCCAGAACTTCACTCAGGCAGGCAGTACTCGCTTCGTCGCCAGTGCAGAGAAGCGTCTGACAGGCCGCGGAGAAACCTTCCTAACGACGGCGATCGCCGCGGAGATACTCCACTCTTCGCCGGGCAACAATGTGAAGCAGACGTCGGCAAGTTCGACTTCCACGCCCAAGGCAAACACGGTGCAGGATGACCTTGCCCGCATTGAGGCTACCAACCAGAAGCGCCCGCTCGTTCAGTTTGATGTCTCCAAGTTTGTTGCCGGCTACACCTTTACCGCTCCCAGCCTCAGCGACACGAATCTGGGCAATGGCCTCTCCGGGGTAAGCAACACCACGGCCACCACTCCACATTCCGCCGAACTCGATCTGGAGGCCGTCACCAGAACCATCACGGCTCCCATCCACAGGCTGCCGGGCCTGGTTTTTGGTATTCAGAACGATTTCGAGTTCGACCATAGGCGCACGGGCAACATCAGCGGCAAGCCCGCCACTGTCTCTTACCCGCTCAACTCCGAAACAGTTGGCGCCTTTGCCCAGATTCACATTCCGGGGATCTTCCGAAGTAAGTCCGACAGTTCGCTTTCCATGCAGAGTCCGCGAGCCTTGCCACGCTTGTACTGGGTCATCGCTCCCTACCAGTACCAGCGGCAGATCGTCGGCTCACCTCTTTACTTCGGCTACCTTACCCCGCCCTACACCAAGAACCCCTCGCAACAGGATACTGTCACCGTCCCTATCTCCGACGGCTTCAGTTGGAAGTCCGGCCTCCGCTTCGAGTCCGGCGGACGCCCGCAGGCTTGGGCTCCGGATAGCGGGTCCTATGTCGAAATCGGACCCGAATACGTCATTCAGAACGGTATCCTCTACGGCATCTCGATGCCCGATCTCATTGGCCTTGCAAGCCCGGTCACCACCCATTGCGCTAATCCCTGCTACGTTACTGCCGGCACATCCATTACCTCCGCCGTGCAGGCTTACTACAAGGACAATAGCCAGACGCTGAACGGCTCCTCACGCCTGGTGCCACTCACCCAAACCGTTCATGCAGGTGGCTTCTACTGGACCGCCCATGTTCAAAAAGTCCTCAACAAGGCGAAGACCTACTCGATCTCATTTGACACTACGGGCGACAGCTACCTGCTCCCCGGCTATAACCTTCCAACTCAGACTCGCTACGCCATCAGCAACAAGCTGGCGTTCAATATGAACATTCTCGGCAACCTATCGTTGTCGCCAACCTACTCGGTGTTCAATTTCGAAAATCAGGGCGCCCCAGCCGAGCGCATTTCCGTCAACACGACCTCCTTTGAAGTGATGCTCAAGTGGTATTACGGCCGCGACACGCAGAGCCCACCGTTCCGATTGCTCTGGTTCGCCGGACCCAAGTCTGGGGACCAAACAACCACAAGCAAGCTGAAGTAATGTTGCCGTCGAGTCAGAGCGCAATCCGATTCAGTCGCACGGAGCGGCCCATCTCCCGTGGGCCGTACGTGTTTTCTGGCGCGCGTCACCCCGGACTCCAGGCCCAGCGAAGGGCTTTAGAGATGATTCTGCCGACAGCACGCGGCACACAGGCAGCAGCAACCGGGTGTACCGGCCGATGGCGTGCGCGACTTTCCTGATATCTCACTTTTCGCTGCCGCCGGCGAGAACGACAGCTATACGCCTATTTGCCTCCCAGGCCAGGGCTGCACCGGACTGTCAACTTTCTTTGAGGATGTAACGCTCCTGGGCGGAACCTCTGTCTCGTCGCCCTCCATGGCAGCCATCATGGCCCTTGTCAACCCGCAATACGGACGCCAGGGACAGGCCAACTACGGCCCAGCCACCATCACCGCGCCGTTGACGGTTGTCTCTGGATCCACCCTGCCCTTCAGCCTCAGCGCCAGCAATCTCAGCATTTCCCCGGGAGCGACTACGGGCAACACCTCTACTATTACGTCCACGCCGCAGGGGGGATTCACCGGCTCGGTCTATCTCACCTGTGCGCTCACTGCAAATCCAAGTGGGGCCGTGCACCTGCCAACCTGCACTATTCCCGCTTCGGTGAGTATCACCGGCAGCTCGGCCGTCACAACCAATATGACCATCACGTCAACTGCCCCCAGCACCACGCAGGCTCGTCTCACTCCGGCACCCTTTAAGAGCCCGAAGCCTCCGGCTAAATTCCTCTTCTTCGCTGTGGCTGCCGTGCTCTTCTTCTATAGTGCGCAGCCCCCGCGGAGGAGTTATCTCCGCTTCGCACTGCTCTTCACGCTCTTGATCGCCCTGCTGTTCATGATGAGTTGCGGAGGCGGTGGCAGCAATAGCGGCGGAGGGCAGACTATCCCCGGTACAACGGCAGGCTCCTACACCTTCACGGTCTACGCCGCACTCACATCCGGCGGCGTTGCACAGGTGCAAAGCTCGGCCACGGTGACCGTGCAGTAGGAACGAGGGTTGTAGTGCAGAGCGAGCTCTCTCGCAGTGCAGAAGATTGGCTCGAGAGATAGCTTCGTCGGTTTTATGTTGTCTACGCGATTGCCGAGTAACTCGTAATGGTTGGGACCCTTTGCTCTTGTCTCTAAACCCAGAGCTCTGGAGACAGCACAGGCGGCCAGATTTGGCCGCCTGTTTGATTGGACTTATGAGCAACTGATTTGCGTTCCCTTAGAAACAGGAGGTGAACCTGAAGCTCTTGGTACATCCGATTGAACGCAGTCCGCCTGCGCCTTGGGCGCGGCGGCGTGAAGAGGTAAACAACAACATCTTCTATATATGCATCTCCTTCATTTACCACCTACCGGCCAAGGTCTTCTGATCCAGTAAAAGCACATGATCGCCAGAGTGTGACCCCATATCCCGCACTCTTCTACCTCTATCCCCCTATTCACATCTCGCACCCCCTATACCAACCCAATCCTGATTCCCGCACCCTGTAAGCCATACAACCATTGAGACGCTTGGCCGTCACGTCGGCAACCCTCCAGCTAGCTGCTGGAACCAGCCACGATGCCTGTTCATGCGCGCTCCGGGACTACCAGCCAAGCCAGCACGGCACCGGGTTGAGAACGGGGCAAGACGGCTGGCGAGACGGCATTACCGGGTCTAAGGTTCTGGGGGACGAAGATCCCGGGTTCGCCATTTCCTGGAAGTCCTGGACACGCTGAACCACCTGAACATTGAGTTTGTCAGCCGACAGGAGAACATTGATACCGGGGGGCCTCTGGGGCGGGCGATGATCGTCATTGTGGGCGCGATCGCCGAGCTGGAGCGCAACCTGATTGTAGAACGGGTCCGCGCCGGCATGCGGCGCGCCAAGTTGGAGGGCCGTCAGATTGGGCGCCGGCCCTGGAGCTGGACGAGAGCGCCATCCGTCTTCAGCGGGCCGCGGGGCGAAGCTTCCGGGATATCGCCATTGACCACCGGATCTCGACCGCCGCGGTCCGGAAGGTGCTCAAACGGCCAGCTCTGGCCTGTGTGGAAAGGGTCGAAAACCAGGCCTCTGGGACC
>Ga0182013_10009817_pt1 | contig 10031 bp, 7 predicted proteins | sample 612S2MmetaG_FD_120487 | JGI IMG/M metagenome (GOLD analysis project Ga0182013, IMG submission 120487) | Permafrost microbial communities from Stordalen Mire, Sweden - 612S2M metaG | ecosystem: Environmental > Terrestrial > Soil > Wetlands > Permafrost | place: Sweden: Stordalen | collected...
CCGATTCCCGTGGAACCGCTGGTGCTGGTGGACCACGACGGCCCCACCGACTGGGACGAGGAGGCGGTGCGGCGCGAGCGGGCCAATGAAGCCGAGGAGATTATCGCCCAGGAGCAGCCGGGTCAAGCGCTCGACGAAGACTCATCGGAAGAGCCGCAATCAATGAGCAGCGGCGAGGGACCGCAGGCGGTGGTGCTGAAGATTCGCCGGCGCAAGTTCCAGCGCACGCCGCAAAAGGGCGAGGTGGTGGTGACGCGGCGCCTCTTCCGCACCGGCGAGAGCGAGTACCTGCTGAACGGCAAGCTCTGCCGGCTGCGCGACATCCAGGAGATCTTCATGGGCACGGGCCTGGGGCCGGAGAGCTACGCGATCATCGGGCAGGAGCGGATCGGGCAGTTGCTAAGCTCCAAGCCCTACGAGCGGCGGGCGATCATCGAAGAGGCGGCGGGGATTACGCGCTTCAAGACCAAGAAGCGGCTGGCCGAGCTGCGCCTGGAGAGCGCCAAGCAGAATCTGGCGCGCGTGGACGACATTTTCGAGGAAGTCACGCGGCAGATGAACAGCCTGAAGCGGCAGGCGGCCAAGGCGGAGCGTTTTGCGGCAGTGCGCGACGAGCTGCGCGGGCGTCTGCGCGTGGTGCTGGCCAGCCGCATGGCGCTGATGGACGCGGATCAGGCGCGGCTGGAGACGGAGATCGCCGCGCTGACGGAGCGGATCAACGGCTCGGCAGCGGAGATTGAGGCGGAGGAGGCCGAGCAGCACGCGCTGACCGAGCGGGGCTACGAGCTGGACAGCGAGGGCCTGGAGGCGCAGAACCGCGCCAACACGGCGGCCGTGGAGCGGGAGCGGGCTGCGGCGCGGGAGCGCGCCAATACGGAGCGCGTGGCCGAGCTGGAGACGCGCATTGCGGCGGCAGGCGCCGAGTTGGAGCAGACGCGGACTCAACTGGCGGGGATTGCCGAGGAGCGAACGCAGCAAGGCTCGTTCATGGCGACGGCGGCCGAAGAGGCGCGCGCCTTTCGTCAGCAGGTGGAGGCGCGCCAGCAGGAGGCGCGCACGGCTGCTGAAGAGGTCTTCGCGGCGGAGCGGCAGTTGGAGGCCAGCCGCCGGCAGGTGATGCATTTGCTGACGCTGGCCGGCAACGCGCGCAACCACATGGCGCAGGGCGAGGAGAGTTTGGCCTCTCTGGAGCGCGAGGCGGCGCGGCTGGAAGCCGAGATGAGCCAAGCCAAGGCAGAGCTGGAGAATCTGGGCGCGCAGAGCGGAGAGGCGCGGCTGCGGTACGAATCCGCGGCGGAGACGCTGAAGCGGCTGGAGAGCGAGATTGCGGCGCTGCGCGAGGCGCTGCAAGCCCATCGGACGAACGAAGCCGCGGTGCGCGCGCGCACAAATCAGTTAAGCGGAGAAACGGCCAAGGTGACCGGGCGGCGCGACTCGCTGCTATCGCTGATTCGCAACCACAGCTACTCCACCGACACCGTCCGGCGGCTGCTGAAGCCGGGCGCGCTGGCGCAGGGCATGGCGCCGGTGGGCACACTGGCGGACTTCATCGAAGTGAGCGGCGAGCATGAGGATGTGGTAGACGAGTTCCTGCGCGAGGAGCTGAATTATGTGGTGGTGAAGAGCTGGGTGGCGGCCGAGCAGGGTGTTCAGTTGCTCAAGTCGGGCGTGGATGGCCGCGCCACGTTTCTGATTCACTCGGCAGATCAACCCGCGCTTTTTGAGGAGAGTAACGAGACGATCAGCGCCCCCGGCGCGACCCCGCTGAAGGACTCGATCCGGGTGCTGAACGGCTTTGAACTGTCGTTGGAGTCGATTCTGCCCAAGATCAAGTACAGCTACCTGGTGGAAGACTCCGGCGAGGCGCTACGCCTGGCCGGGCGCTACGCGCACGCATTTTTTCTGACACCGGAGGGCGAGTGCTTCCACAACGCCACGGTGACCGGCGGCAAACCTTCCAGCGAAGGCCCGCTGGCGTTGAAGCGCGAGTTGCGCGAAGCCGAGAACCGTCTGGGCAAATTGGAGATCGAGCTGGCGCAAGCGGAGACCGAAGCCGCGGCGCTGGTTGCGGCCATCGCGGAGCAGGCCGCGCAACTGGAGGCGCTGAGCGAGCAGCGCAGGCTGGCCGAGCGCGACACCGCCAACCAGGGCGCGGCACTGAAGCAGATGGAAGGTGAGACGCAGCGCGTTGAGAGGCGGCTGGAGGAGTGGACGACGCAGGCCGCTCGCAATAAGGACGCCCGCGAGGCCAAGAGCGTCAACATCAGCCAGAAGCGCGAGGAGATGCTGCGACTGGAAGCCGAGCACCGCACGGCCGAGGCAGCTCTCGATCAGTTGCAGGCGGAACTGGCCTTGCTGCGGCAGACGCGCGAGAGCTTGCAACAGGAGGCGGCGCAGGTGACCGCGGAGCTGGCTGGGTTGGAAGAGCGGCGGCGCGGCGCCGAGGTTGCCTTCCAGCGCATCGACCGTCTCCATGCCGACCTGGAGCGCCGTGTTCAAACCATTGCCCAGCAGCGGACTGCGGCAGATGCGGAGCGCGAGCAGCGTGTCCGCGAGAGCGCCGAACTGACCCAGCGCGAGCAGGAGCTGGCATCGGCGCGCGCCGAGGCGCTGGCACTGGCGCAGACGCTGGCCGGCCAGGCGCAGGTTTTGCGCCTGCAACTGGCGACCATGGAGACGCAACTCAAGAGCGGACGGGCCGCGGTGGATGAATTACGCGAGCAGCGCGCCAGCCGCTCCAGTGAAGGCTCCAAGCTGCTCTCCGACCTCGAACACGTGGAGGCAAGCTGCCTGGCCGAGGTCAATGCGGAGGCCGCCGCGTTGCGCGCCGATGAACAGATCGCGCGTGTGGCCGGCGAGGAGTTGGTCGCGGAAGAGGAGAGCTGCCGGGGCTTGCGTCAAAGGATCGAGCAGATGGGTCCGGTGAACATGATGGCCCTGGACGAGTACAAGGAGACCGTCGAGCGCCACGGCTTCCTGGGAGCGCAGCGCACGGACCTGATGGAGTCGATCGAGAACACCCAGCAGACCATCAAGGAGATCGATCTGATCTCACGCACCAAGTTCGACGAGGCCTTTGCCCGGATCAACGAGAATTTCGCGCAGGTATTCTCGCGGCTTTTCCAGGGCGGGCAGGCCTTTCTGCGCCTCACCGACGTGGAGAACCAGGACGAGAGCGGCCTGGAGATCGTGGCCTCGCCGCCGGGCAAGAAGCTGCAGAATGTGCTGCTGCTCTCGGGCGGAGAAAAGTCGCTGACCGCGCTGGCGCTGCTGGTGGCCATCTTCCAGTTCCAGCCCAGCCCCTTCTGCGCGCTCGATGAAGTGGACGCGGCGCTGGATGAGACCAACGTCGGACGCCTCGCCGATCTGCTGCATTCGCTGAGCCGGGAGACGCAGTTCCTGCTGGTCACCCACTCCAAGCGCATGATGCAAACGGCCGACATGATCTACGGCGTCACCATGCAGGAGCCCGGCGTCTCCAAGGTGATCAGCTTGCGCCTGGGCGGCCGCGAGCAGCATCGCGCCACGGCATAACTCCGTGCAGTCAGAGCCAGGAAGATCGCCTGACCCGGCGCGGTCTCAGAACTTCCCGAGTAGTTTAGTATTATTAGTGTCAAGATATAGTTTGAAGCACGAATAGAGGCCTAAGTGGCAGATTTGGAATTTGTGCAAACCCAGGCTCAAGATGACAGCGGAATCGCGCGGCCGGCGGCGCTCCAGCGCAGCGCGGTCATGCTGGGCATCGTCTGTCCCATGGCGAACGAGGGAGACAAGGCGGTCGCCTTTTGCCAGGCTGTGCTGGAGCAGTGTCCGGGCATTCGCAAGGTTACCTTCTTCGCGGTTTTTGATCGCGTCACGAAGGACGAGAGCCTCGACAATATGCGCGCACTGGAGCGGCGCGAGCCGCGCTTGCGCGTAGTCTGGGCTCCGGAAGACCGCTGCGTGGTAGACGCCTATCTGCGCGGCTACAAAGAAGCGCTGGATGCCGGATGCGACTGGATTCTGGAAATTGATGCCGGATTCAGCCATCAGCCCAGCGATATTCCGCAGTTTTTTTGTGCCATGGAACAAGGAATGGATTGCGTCTTCGGAAGCCGCTTTATCGGCCGTTTCGAGAAGAGCTCGCTCAAGCGCCGCTTTGTCAGTTGGGGCGGAACCGCGCTGGCGAACCTGCTGCTGGGCACGCGGCAGACAGATATGACCAGCGGATTCGAGTTATTTTCACGTAAGACGCTGGCGATGGTCATTGGCCGTGGGATTCAGTCCAGGGCGCATTTCTTTCAGACCGAGATCAAGACTTATTGCAGAAAATTGAAGTTTGTCGAGGTGCCGATCACTTACCGCGCGGCAAGCCCGCGTCTTGGCTCCTCCGCGCTCAAGGAAGCCTTCCGGCAGCTCTGGCGCCTCTTTCAACTTCGTCTCAAGGAGCAATTGTGAAGGATTCATCGTTTGAAGGCCCTGTCAGTGTAATCGTTACTTCCATCGCCGCGCCGAATTCGGAGATGCGGGATTTAGCCAGTCAGTGCAAGGCGCGCGGTTATTCGTTTTACGTGATAGGCGACGTGCCCAGCCCGGCTGATTTCTCTATCGATGGGTGCGAGTTCTATAGCCTGGAGCGGCAGCGGGCAGCGGGTTTTAAGTTAGCGGAAATACTGCCCACGCGGCATTACTCGCGGAAAAACATCGGCTATTTGCTGGCGATCCAAAATCGGCCGAGTATGATGCTTGAGACCGATGATGACAATCAGCCTTTGCCGGAGTTCTGGAACGCAAGAACTCAGCGGCTGAGTGCGCCGGCGCTCTCCGCGAACGGATGGACAAACGTCTATGGGTACTTTACCGAGGCCAATATCTGGCCGCGAGGATTGCCCCTGGATGCGATTCAGAAGCCGCTGCCGGAGTTTGAGAAGTTGCCGGAGGCTGAGTTAGACTGTCCGATTCAGCAAGGACTGGCGAATGAAGACCCGGATGTGGACGCGATTTACCGGCTGCTGCTGCCGCTCCCGATCTGCTTCAGAACGGACCGGCGGCTGGCTCTGGGGCGCGGGACGTGGTGCCCATTCAATAGCCAGAATACGGCTTGGTTCCCAGCAGCATATCCGCTGATGTATCTGCCTTCTTACTGTTCTTTTCGCATGACGGATATCTGGCGCAGCTTTGTGGCGCAGCGCATTGCCTGGGAGAACGGTTGGAGTGTGCTCTTCAAGGGGCCGGATGTATATCAGCAGCGCAACGAGCATAATTTGATGAAGGATTTTTCCGATGAGATTTCTGGGTATTTGAACAATCGCAAAATCGGAACTCAATTGGATGCGCTGAAGTTGGAAGCAGGGCCGGAGAATCTGGGAGCTAATCTAATCCGCTGTTACGAGGAGCTGGTTCGGCTGGAGCTGGTCGGCGGCAAAGAGATGGATTTGGTAAAAGCCTGGGTGATGGACTTGGAAAGCTTCTGAAGAAGCAGGAGTGTTGCAAGGGCGCGGCTTTGGAATCTCAAATTGAATCGGGATTCATTGGGGAAATGTCTTCCAGGAGTGTAGGCGATCCCCTTCGGCTGCGCGTAAAATACATCCACAGATAGAAGATGGCTACCATCAGCAGAATCAGCGAGGCGGGCCGTATCAGCAGAACAGTCAGTATCTTTTCCAGTATCCCGGCTGTGCCGATATGCAGGTTCTTCGCAAGAATGCTGAGAATCGCCAACGGAATATCCGCGGTAAAGACAAGCCCCGCGGTAGTGATCAGCAGCGCGGGCCACCGGGCCGGGCCGCCTTCAGCCCACAGCATGGCGCAGGCGGGGATGGCGAGCAGCAAGAGTTTCGCATCCCATGGCCGATGATAGGTCACCAGCATGGTGAGTGCCGTAACAGCCGCGAGCGCAAGCCAGGCATTCGGTAGCGAAAAGCGCGCCCGCAGCGTGCGCGCCGCAACAGCCAGCAGAAGTGCTCCACAGAGCAGATAGCTGATGGGATTGTAAAAGCTTGGATCGTCCCGGAAGATGCTGATAGCCGCTTGCAGATCGACCACCGTGCTGGCGCTGCCGCCGTTGAGGGAAGATGGGCCCGGTTCATTGATGCCGCCGGGAGCGTTGATGGCCGACAGATTGGATTGCCAGTCCGACATCCAATGCGGCGCAACGTGCGAAAGCCACAGGAAAGCCGTCAAGCCCAGCACGGCGGTAATCAGAAGGGATTGCAACGCGCGCTTCCGATTGACTCCGCCTGCCAGCAGAAAATATAGCCAGACCAGTCCCGCGTCATGGGGCTTGATGGCCAGGCTGACCGCAAGGCAAAGGATGCCGGCCCATAGAAACCGCTCCTCAAAGAAACACCAGACGGCCACCACGCACAGGCTGACAGCGATTCCGGCTGTATTACCGGTGCAAAAGATCTCCTCGCAGTTGGCCAGCAGGAAGCAGATCAAAATGAGGGTGACGTTGGGCGCATAGCGCGCGCCTAGATTCCACATCAGCAGGGCGGCAAGGATCAGAACGCCTGCGGTTAGGGTCATCCACAACACGTGGGCGGGTCCCCAGGGGAGCAGTGCAAAGGGAGCCGTGAAGATGAGTGTGGTGGGCATGTTTACAAATAACGTCACGGCCTGGCGAGCCTGAATGGTCTCCGACGGACGTTCGCCGCCATCGCTCCGGTAAACCGCCTCCAGCTCGCTTACATTGTAAGGGTTGTGGTGCTGAATCAGGCAGCGCGTCCCGTAGTAAACTGCCCGGAAATCCACCCACCCGTTCCCGGTCTGCCCCACGGCGGAACCCCACAGAATGGAAATCCCGCTGGCCAGCAGAATCCAAACCAGAGCATTGCGCCGCGTCGTGGTCATCTTCCGCCTCTCTCTGGCTCGCGCCGCAGATACGCCCACAGATAGAAGATGCCCATCGCCAGCAAGATGAGCGGAGTGGGCCGCAGCAGCACAGCGGTCAGTGTCTCCGCGGAGAGCCCCGCTGTGGCTACGTGTCTGTTGCCAACGGCGACGCTGATTATTTCCAGTGGAATATCCGAGGTGAAGACAATTCCCGCGGTATTCACCAGAAGGGCAATCCAGCGGAGCGGGCCGCCCTCGGCCCACAGCATGGCGCAGGCCGGAACCGTGAGCAGCAAGAGCTTCGCATCGTAGCACCGATGATAGGTGACGAGCATGGTGAGAGGCACGACCGCCGCGAGCGCCAGCCAAGCACCGCGCCGCGAGATGCGCGCCCGGAGAGTGTGAATTGCGCCAATCAGCAGAAGCGTTCCGCAGACAAGATAGCTGACCGAATTGTAGAAGCGCGGATCGTTCCGGAAGGCACTAATGGTGGATTGAAGGTTGATGATCATGCTCGGGCAGCTTCCGCTAATCGCGGAGTCAGGCCCTAGATCGAGGGGACCGCCCGGCGCAGAAGCCGCCTGAAGATTGGAGCGCAGTTCCTGCATCCAATGCGGCGCAACACTAGTGACCCACAGGACTGCCGGCAAACTCAAAGCAACGGTAAGCGCCAGGGTTTGCAGCGCGCGCTTCCGATAGACCCCGCCCGCCAGCAAAAAATAGAGCCAGACCAAGCCTGAGTCATGGGGCTTGATCGCGAGGCTGACCGCCAGGAACAAAATGCCGGCCGGCACAAACCGTTCCTCAAGAAAGCACCAGGCGGCCATCACGCAAAGGCCTACGGCGATTCCGGCGGGATTGCCTGATTTCATCAGAATTTCGCTGTTGGCAAGAACGAAGCAAATCAGGAAGAGGGATATGCCTGGAGAAGAGTCACCCGCCAGGTTCCACATCAGGAAAGCGGCAAGGAAAAGGCTCCCGGCGATGAATGCCATCCAAAAAATGTGCGCAGGCCCCCACGGCAGCATCGCGAAGGGTACGGAAATTATAAAAGAGGTCGGCAAGTACATATTCAGCGAAAGGATATCCGGGAGAACGCCCGAAGAGACTCCTCCATCCGCCAGATAAACACGCAGAGGCTCACCTGTCTTGTAGGGATCGCTGTGTTGAAGCAGGCATCGCGCGTAGTAGTAGATCCCCCTGAAATCGAAGAGCCCGTAAGGCGAGACGCGCTCGATGGAAGAGCCCCAGAATACAGAGATTCCGCAGCACAACAGCAGCCAAACCAGAGCAGTCCGCCGCCTCCTTGTCATGTCCATGCTTGGTTTCATACTACAAGAATACCCGCCGCCTGGGACCGGAGGCAGGTTCGAGAGGGGTATGAGTGCGACCAGAAAAGAGGGTCTAAAAAGCATGGGAGAGAACGTAGCGGCAATAGTGATGCCCCACGAATCTCTCCCGTACAGCTACAAGGGGAACAGTGATGGGACCGATTCCGTGCCTGGCCGGAGATCATCTAGACGGTGGCGCTGAACTGCGTGGCTAGATTGCTGAAGGCCGTGGAGACGACGTTTGCCACCGCACGGTTAGATACGGTGATCAATAACGCGATTAGGGAAATGACCAAGGCATATTCAACAATATCCTGGCCATCCACTTGCGACATCCAGCATTGCAGTCGGAAGACTAATCTGTGAAATCCGGGCCACATCGGATTGCCTCATCGTGATTCGGACTCACCCGAACCTTAGCCGGAGAGAATACGTCTTCTCGCCAAATCTGGCGGACGCATCTCTCCTGCGAAGGCGCTGGGATGGATTTGTCCTGACGGTATATTGACAGGAGTTAGACGGTGGCCGCGAATTGGGTGGCGATGTTCGAGAACGCGGTGCTGATAGCGGAGGCCAAAGCTCTCATGGCAACGGTGGCGCCGAGGGCGATCAATGCAAGAACCAAGGCATATTCAACCAGATCCTGGCCTTCTTCGCGGTCCATCAGGTCCTGGAACTTCACATACATCTTGAGAAGCATGGTATTCATTTGTGTTCTCCCCGTAAGTTGATTTTCCCAGCCGAGGCCGGGGCACTCTGTCTGGTGCAAGTCTAGTGCCATTCAGAAAAAATAGTAATATCCTTATATAACAATAACTTACTAAAATATTTGGCCAAAAAGACACATCCAGGTGTAAACAATTGTATACAGTTCGACCCGGGCCTCCCGACCCTGTATACAGGACACTTAAGTACCAAACCGAAAGATGAAGGTTATCGAAGACCGCATTGAATTCGCGTTGGGCGTTCGCCTCACAAGAACCTGATCCCGCGCAGCGCAGTGATCCCTCGGAGGAAGTAAAATAGCGTCCATGGCAACCAATATATATGTCTCCACAAACCGGGAAGCAGGCCGCAATATTCTCGCGCTGCCGCGCGCCACCGAGCGGCGTCTGCACATCCATACATCCAGCGAAATCCAGCAGCCCTGGTGTCAGAAATGAAGATCAACGGAGAACTGCTCACACGGCAAAAAATTCTCAGTACTGCCGCAGTACTGCCATTCGTCACCGTTTGCGGCATGACAGCGGGGTTTACCGCGGGTGTACTCTGCGTTGCATTGATCTCAGTCAACGGTCCCGCCACCCGCGACTACATCTTCTTCTGGGCCACCGGCCAGCAACTGGCACACCATGCCAATCCCTATGATGAAGCCGCCATGACGCGGATTGAGCGCTCGGTGGGGATGCCCGCGACGAATCGAATTGGCTTCATGAGAAACCCTCCCTGGGCGCTTCCGCTGGTCTATCCGCTGGGGTTCCTCAGTCCGCGGGTGGGCTGGCTGCTATGGTCCTTGTTCATGCTCGCGTGCCTTGCAGTTTCCGTTCGCCTGCTCTGGATCCTGTACGGCCGGCCGAGGAATTCCCGGTACTTGATCGGGCTTTCCTTCGGACCGGCTCTGCTTTGCCTGCTCTATGGGCAAACTTCTCTGCTTCTGCTGCTCGGGTTGACGCTGTTTTTGCGCCTGCATCGCACACAGCCCTTTTTGGCTGGAAGCGCACTTGGGCTTTGCGCGCTGAAGCCTCATCTGTTTTTGCCCTTCGGCGTCGTGCTGCTGGCCTGGGTGCTGGTTTCCCGGAGCTACAAGCTGGTGGCCGGCGCCGCGGCCGCCATGGCCGCGAGCAGTGCGATTGCATTCCTGATTGACCCGCAGGCGTGGGCCCAGTA
>Ga0182013_10009819_pt1 | contig 10031 bp, 11 predicted proteins | sample 612S2MmetaG_FD_120487 | JGI IMG/M metagenome (GOLD analysis project Ga0182013, IMG submission 120487) | Permafrost microbial communities from Stordalen Mire, Sweden - 612S2M metaG | ecosystem: Environmental > Terrestrial > Soil > Wetlands > Permafrost | place: Sweden: Stordalen | collected...
AAAGTGAATATGGCTCACACGCTCACGCCTTACCTCGTTCACAAACTCCGCAAAGCTGGTCGCCTGGGTCAGGTTCGTAATCGCGTTCGGCTGGATCCCATGCCGGTCGCCGCCGCTGATCAATACCTGGTTCCACTTCTGCGCCAGCGCATGCACTTGGCGATTCTCTTGCCACCCGCGCAATCCGTTCAGCTCCATCGCATGGATAAACTGGTTGTTGCTCGCCAAAAATTCATTCACGCAGAACAGATGCCGCTCCGCGCCAATCTTGTTCAGGTCCCATACCGGATGGTTGAACACAATCAGCACATTCGGCAGCGCATCCAACTCGGCCAGGATCACGCCCAGCCAATCCATCGACGGCATCGCCGTAAACTCCGCGAAGACGCGCATCCACGCCTCGGCGTGTATGCCCGGCAGGTTGTGTATCCCCAGATGAAACATCGAATCCCGGTACGGTGCGCTCCACTCCACGGATACCGGAACGTCGCGCGTGGCGGAGGCTGACCGCAACTCCAGCGGCGCCCGTATGTCGTCGTGATCGGTGATCGAGACCAGGGCCGGCAACTCCAGTTGATCTTCAATCTGGCGGCGCTCCACCTCAAACGCCATGCGTGGGGAGAGTGGCGGCGTCCAGTAGCTGTCCAGAAAGTTCAGCTCAAAGCCGTGTACCTCGCGGCAGTAACGCTCGCGATTGGCGAAGATCGGACGCAATACCTTGTACTTCGTGCCCAATTCCGCAGCATGCTTAAGCGTCTCCTTCGACATGGACGTGTGACTGTGCAGCGAAACGCCAGAAGCAAATCCTCGCGATGCGTCCGGCCTTCGCCAGAAATACGAGATGCTTGACTGTTGCATGGTTGCCCCCGTTCTCATTGCGTTGTCTCGAACTTGGCTCCACGTGCAGCGCAGACTCTGAATTGACTCGGACAGCCCTCCTCTGCTTCTCGGTGTGCCCGCTGGCACTTGGCGAAGGTGGCCTTCCTACCATCATAATCCGCAACATCCCCTCCCGGTGAATAGGGAGTGGGTCAATTTCGATTGCTTTGCAAGAGCACGGCCTTTAGCCGCTGAGGTCATATTCTCGACGCCGACCGGCCTTTCAGCACCTTTAACCCCGCCGGGGAAGGCTTGCCGATCAAACTGACCCCTTGCCTCGGGGCTTGCTTTCGCTGTGATGATGAAAGTAAGGTAAACAATCGTCCTTCTGCGCCGTCCCCCTGCGGTTCGCTTCGGCAATCGCCCGCGGCCTGTGCGCCGCGCTTATCCTGCTTATCGAGCAAGCCGGCTCCCGGAGCCCGAATCATCTGCACCAGAATCGAGGATCTGCAAGAAATGCGAATCGCCCTGATGACGGAGCCGTTTCTCCCCAAGATCGACGGCATCGTCACCATGCTCACCAAGACCACGGAATGTCTCCGCCGCCGAGGCGATGACGTCCTCATCTTTGCCCCCAGCGGCGGCCCTGCTCTGCTCTTTGGCGCCGAGGTGGTCGGCCTGCCTTCGCTGCCTTTTCCCCTCTATCCGGAACTCCGCCTAGCCCTCCCGCGCGCCTCCATGCGCAACCGGCTCATCGACTTTGCTCCCGACATCATCCACGTCTTCGAGCCCGCGCTGCTCGGCATCGGCGGCATCTACTACAGCCAGGCCCTCAAGATTCCGCTCGTCGTCTCGGCCCACACCAACATTCCCGGGTATCTCAGCTACTACAAGCTCCGGCCTCTGGAAAAAATCTGCTGGATGCTCATGCGCGAACGTCATCGGCGCTCCGGCCTCAATCTCTGCACCTCCACCGTCACCCTTACCGACCTCCAGGCCCACGGCATCGCCAACCTCGCCCTGTGGGAGCGCGCTGTCGATTCCAAGCGCTTTCGCCCCGGCGCCCGCACCGCCGAGATGCGCAACCGCCTCAGCAATGGAGAACCCGACAAACGCCTTCTCCTCTACGTCGGCCGCCTCTCCGCCGAGAAGCAGGTCAACCTGCTCCGCGACGTCCTCCGCGCCATCCCCGGCACCCGCCTGGCCATCGTCGGCGACGGTCCCGTCCGCGCCGATCTCGAGCGCCACTTCAAAGACACGCCCACCGTCTTCACCGGTTATCTCCGCGGCGAGGAACTGGCCGCCGCGTTCGCCTCCTCCGACCTCTTCGTCTTCCCTTCGGAAACCGAGACCCTCGGCCTCGTGCTCCTCGAAGCCATGGCGTCCGAGTGCCCCGTCGTCGCCTGCCGCGCCGGCGGAATTCCCGACGCCGTGCAGGACGGCTCGACCGGCTTCCTCTTCGACCCAGGCGACCCGGGCGCGCTCGTCAATACCGTGAAGCGCGCACTCGCCAGCGGCCCCGACCTCGATGCCATCCGCACCCGGGCCCGCGAAGACACGGAGTGCCATAGTTGGGAGGGCGCCACCGAACAGCTCAGCCAGCTCTACCAGGCCGCCATCCAGAACTGGCCAAACCGCTGGCGCCCCCAACCCCCAGGCCTCGTCAAGCGAGTCGCCTCCCGCAACACCATGGCCCTTCTCCGCACCTTCCTTCCTTAGCACGCACGCGTTGTCACATTCCCGCCTCTCGCTTCGGGTGTTGGTATATACTATGGTATGTATCAGGTGGAGGCGAGATGAAAACAACATCGAACACCCTGGCAAAGCAGACCGCCAAGGTTTTCATGACCGGCAGAAGCCAGGCCGTCAGAATTCCAGCCGAATTCCGCTTCAACAGCAAGGAAGTCTTCATCCGGCGCGACGACAAGACCGGCGAAGTCATCCTCTCGCGCAAACCTGTGGACTGGGATGAGTTGTTCGCAAAGCTCGATGCCGCTGGCGTCCCCGACGACTTTCTTACGCCCGAAGACCGCAATCAGGGACCATCCCAAGAGCGGGAAGAGTGGTGACCCGCTTCATGCTCGACACCAACACCGTCTCCTACATCGCGCGCAATCGCTCTCCCGAAGCAAGAAGGCGTTTCAAAGAGGCTGAGCAGCAATCCCCCGTCTATGTCTCTGTCATCTCGGAGGCTGAGGCCCGATACGGCTTGGCCAAGCGTCCGCAGGCCCGCCTGGCTTCACAAGCGATGCAGGAGATTCTGGAACAGCTCACCATCCTGCCATGGACCTCCGAGGCAGCCAGCGCATACGGACTCCTTCGTGCCCGCAACGAAGCCCTCGGAATTTCGGTTGGCAGTTTAGATATGTTGATCGCCGCGCATGCGCTCGCCGAAGGCGCCGTGCTCGTCATCAACGACGCAGCCATCGCGAAACTCGCGGGCGGTCCAAAGACCGTCGATTGGGCAACCGACCTGCGCTGGAATTGAGGCCGACCCTCGCCCCTCCGGTAAAATCGTCCCAATGCTAGACCTCGCCTTCGTCCGCGCCAATCTGCCCCTCGTCGAACAAAAACTCCGCGATCGCAACATGAACCCCGCCACCGTCCTCGGCGACTTTGCCGCCATCGACGCCCGCCGTCGTGACGCCATCACCGCCGCCGAGACCCTTAAGGCCCGCCGCAACGCTCTCTCCGCCGACTTCGGCAAGCTTAAGCGTGAAGGCTCCGACACCTCCGCCCTCACTGCCCAGCTCGCCGACCTCAAATCCCAGGGGGACGCGCTCGAAGCGGCCGCATCCTCCGCCGACGACGCCCTCCGCGAGCTCCTCCAAGCCATCCCCAACCTTCCCCAATCCTCCGTCCCCATCGGCCCCGACGAGCGCTCCAACGCCGTTATCAAAGTCTGGGACGCCACCGACCGCACCACCGCCTCGGGCGCACCCGACACCGCCTACACCCCCGCCGCGCCCGTCTTCCCTCCACTCCCCCACTGGGAACTCGGCGAGCGCCTCGGCATCCTCGACTTCAACCGCGCCGCCAAGATCTCCGGCTCGCGCTTCGTCGTCCACTACGGCCAGGGAGCGCAGCTCGAGCGCGCCATCGCCAACTTCATGCTCGACCTGCACACTCGCGAGCACGGCTACACCGAAGTCCTCCCGCCTTACATGGTCAACTCCAAGTCGCTCTTCGGCACCGGCCAGCTTCCCAAGTTCGCTGAAGACCTCTTCCACTGCGACGACAAGGGTGCCTACATCCCCGGCCAATATCAGGACTCCGACCACTGGCTCATCCCCACCGCCGAGGTCCCCGTCACCAACCTCTTCCGCGATGAGACCCTCGACGAATCCGCCCTCACCATCTCCTACTGCGCCTACACCCCCTGCTTCCGCTCCGAGGCCGGCAGCTACGGCAAAGACGTCCGCGGTATGATCCGCCAGCACCAGTTCCAGAAGGTCGAGCTGGTCAAATTCACCACGCCCGACCGCTCCAACGACGAGCACGAGCGCCTCACCCGCGACGCCGAGCGCGTCCTCGAACTGCTCGGCCTGCCCTACCGCCGCATGTTGCTCTCCACCGGAGACATGGGCTTCGCCTCCGCCAAAACCTACGACCTCGAAGTCTGGCTCCCCGGCCAGCAGCTCTATCGCGAGATCTCCTCCTGCTCCAACTTCGAAGCCTTCCAGGCCCGCCGCGCCAACATCCGATTTAAACCCGCCGGCGCCAAGAAGTCCGAGTACCTCCACACCCTCAACGGCAGCGGCCTCGCCGTCGGACGCACCTACCTCGCCATCATCGAGAACTACCAGCTCCCCGATGGCTCCGTCCGCATCCCCGACGCCCTCGTCCCCTATATGTCCAACTCCACCCTCATCACCAAACGCCCCTGAGCTGCTTCCACCCCGACCGCGGACCGCCCCATTCCATGGTTGAAGAATCGTCATTCTTCCCTGCGCAACCAATGCAATCGCAATGAAGTTGCCCTCACGGACAACCCGCCGCATCGATACGTACTCACACTTGACGTGGGCTGCGTGTTTTCGCTGCTTGCGAGGAGACTCAAATGATTCCTAGAATGATCCATCGACAGATAGGTTTTGCGGGCTTGGCATTTGCGTGTGCGCTAACCCTGGGCAGCACCCTGCCAATGCAAGCGCAGGCCAACAGCAGCGCCACCACCACGGACCAGACGACGACCACCACGACGGAGACGCACGATTCCTCAGGATGGCAGGCGCCGCGCGGTTACGATATGGCGTATCCGGAGAACGGTACTCCCAACATGGTTGCCCGCCAGGGATATGCCGCGGGATTCACCCAGGGCCAGGCAGACGCAGCCCGGGGCGGGAAGTTCAAGCCAACGGAAAACAGCGCATACGCCCACGCGAAGATACCAAAGGGCATGGACAAGGACCAATTCAAGCTGCAGTTCCGCGATTCGTTCGTCAAGGGATATTCGAACGGATTCAAGGCCGCATAGCTGCGCCTGCGGGATTTACGGGTTCAAGAGAGGGCCGACGATCTGTCGGCCCTTTTTCTTCGCCAGAGCGATTGCCCCCGAGGGGAGGGGGTAGGGTACAGTTAACATCGATGGCAAACCGAGTGCGCGACATCCTCAAAAGCTACGTCTGGTGGACCTACCCTCGCGGCAGCTTCCCCTACGACGTCATGGTCACCCTGATCCTGGTCTTCATGTTCGTCTCCCCGCGCCTCATCGACTTCAAAGACCGTCCCGTCGAGACCGTCGCCCTCGCCTCCAGCGAGGTGCTCGTCCGCGAAGCCGGCCAGGTCAACGGCGACGCCCAGTTCATCTACCAGATCCGCGCCGACATGCCCGGCGGCCCGCAGCCCGCACAGACCGAGGACGAACGCCGCGAAGCCATCCTCCGCATCATCGAACCCATCTCTGGCGCCGTCACCTACGAGCACGCCGACCCCGTCTACGACGCTGGCAGGAAAGTCGTCGCCTACAACGCCTGGGTAGTCCGTTAGTCCGCCGATGCCGCTCAACTCCCGCCAATCCGCACTCTTCGCACTGGCCGTCGCACTCGCATTCGCCGGCCATCGCGTCGCCGTCGCGCAGGCCGATCCCGCTCGCCTCAAATCCGTGCTCGCGCAGATGGACGCCGCCAGCGCCAACTTCACCTCCGCCCAGGCCGACCTCCGTCAGGAGCTCTTCACCAAAGCCGTGCAGGACACCGAAACCCAGACCGGTCAGATCTACTTCCTGCGCAAAGCCGGCTCTACCCAAATGGGCATCAGGATGCTCGCCGCCGACGCCAAGCCCGACAGCCCGCCCGCGCAGATCGTCGAATTCAAGGACGGCAAATTCCAGTTGTTGACTACCGGCACCGGCCAGGTCGATGTCTACTCCGCTACCGGCAAGAACCAGGCCACCGCCGAGACCGTGATGACCATCGGCTTCGGCGGCAGCGGCCACGACCTCGAGAAGTCCTGGACCATCACCGACCAGGGCACGGAGCAGATGAGCGATGGCAGCAAGACCGTGTCCGTGGAGAAACTCGACCTCGTCTCCAGGGACCCCAACATCCGCAACAACTTCAGCCACATCGTCATCTGGGTCGACCCCGTGCGCGACGCCTCGCTCAAGCAAGTCTCCTATAACGCCTCAAACGGCACGCCCACCGGCGACACCCGCACCGTCTTCTACACCAACATCCGCCTGAACGAGAAGAAGATGAACACAGACCCCTTCGCCATCAAGTGCAAGGGCAAGTGTACCGTCACCCAGCACTAGCACGCTCTTGCTGACTCGCCGTCTTGCTGACTCGCTAACTCGCTGTCTGCTGACTCGCTGCTCTACTCCGCCGCCGTCTCCACCAGTCCCACCCGCAGCCGCTCCACCTTGCGGTCGGTCGACGCCAGCACCTCCAGCCGCAGCCCGTCCTCTTCCACCACCTCGCCCTGCTTCGGAATGTGTCCCGCAATCTCCGACACCAGCCCGCCCAGCGTGGTCGCCTCGTAGTGTTGCGGCAGATGCAGCGCAAACCGCGGCGCACTGTTCCTGCCCTCATGCTCGCCCGCGTCTTCCTCCGCCGCGGCCTCGCCGTTCTCCGCCGCGTGCTGCCCCGCCTCCAACTGCTCCGCAAACAGCTCGCGCAGCCGCGATACTTCAAAGCTCCCCTGCACCACAAACGTCCCCTCCGCCTCGCGCACCGGCTCGTTCACCTCTTCGGCCTCGTCGTGCTCGTCCGCAATCGACCCCACAATCGCCTCCAGCAGGTCCTCGATCGTCACCAGCCCGGCCACGCCGCCGTACTCGTCAACCACGATCCGCATGTGCTGCTGCTCGTGCTGCATCTCGCGCAGCAGCTCGGCCACGTTCTTGGTCTCCGGCACAAACGCCGTCGGCCGCTGCATCTCCGCCACCGTCGTGTGCATGGCCTCGGTATCCAGCACCTGCAGCAGGTCGCGCGCAAATGCAATCCCGGTCACGTGGTCCAGCGACCCCGCAAACACCGGCACCCGCGAGAACGCGTTCTCCTTCAGACGCACCAGGAACTCCTCAATCGTCAGCGTCTCCGGCACGGCAAAGATCTCCGGCCGCGGCGTCATCACCTCGCGCACCACCTTGTCGCCAAACTCCACCGCCGACCGCACCAGCTCGCGGTCGCTCTCCTCCAGGATGCCCTCCTCCTCGCCCGCCTCCAGCAGCGCGTCCATCGCCTCCGACGGATGCTCCTCCTCTTCGGCGTCCTCCGGCTCCGCCAGCGCCACAATCGACAGCAGCAGACCCAGCGTCAGCGTCACCGGCAGAATCAGGTAGAACAGCGCCTCCAGCAAATAACGGATGTGCACGATCCACAGTCCATCCGTCCGCGTAAACAGCAGCTGCGGAATCAGCCGGTCAAACAGCAGGATCAACAGCACCAGGAAGAAACCGGTGATGACAATCTCCTCCAGGCTGGGCACCCGCGCCAGTTGCGTCGCCTTCACATGCACGTACAGCCGCAACCCGGCGATCAGCGCCACCGCCGCCAGCGCCAGCTGCCGCAGCACCGACGCCGACAGCGCAATCGACTCCCGCCCCAGGTGCAGTCTCGGCTCCACCACCTGAGTCCAGGCATCGATGTTGTCCTGATACTCCCGCGCCAGGAACTTGCCCATCTCGCTGTACACGCGGTCCACATAGGCAGCCAGCGCCAGCACCACCAGCAGCGCCGCCATGGCCAGATCGTGATAGAGGATAAGCTTCATCTCCGCCCCCGCCCTTTTCCGTCGCTCACGCGCCCAATCAAGCCCACCGCCAGCCCCAGCTCGCGCCGCAGCGCCGCCTCGCGCGCCGCCATCTCGCCACGGTCCCTCTCATGGTCGAACCCGGCCAGATGCAGCACCCCATGCAGCAGCAACACCCGCACCTCATCGCGCAGCGAGTGCCCATACTGCTTCGCCTGCCGCGCCGCCGTCTCCAGCGAGATCGCCAAATCGCCGGCCACTCCCGCGCCACTCTCCACAGCCGGAAACGACAACACGTCCGTCGCCCTGTCCTTGCCGCGAAACTGCCGGTTCAGCCGGCGCAGCGTCTTGTCGTCCGCCAGCAGCACGTGGACCTCGCCCTCAATCCCCACCGCGGCGCGCGCGCGATTCACGAAGCGCGCAAGCCCCGCCTTCGACAGAGTGAGGGCATCCGCAGGGCAACGACTCGGAGGTTCGATGGTAATCATCCGTGCTTCGATGCTACTAGACCTTCTTCGCCCGCACCGTGCCGAAGTGAACGGAGAGCTGCACCGACAGCAACAGCGCGCCCGCGCCCACCACGCACCAGCCCACCCACGCCGCATCGCCCACCGGCCAGAAGTAGTGCAGCAGCAGCGCTCCCGCCACCAAGTTGAAGGCCCCCCACAGCACATTGCTCAGCGGCGAAGACTCGCCCACTCCCGGCGGCTTGGCAAACGGCGACTGAAACGGATTGCCACTCACCCCCTGCACAAAGTGCGGCACACCATTCGCCAGAAACGCTCCACTCAAAAACTCAAGCAGATAGAAATACCAGTGCATCTCCACTCACCACTTACCACTCACCACTTACCAATTACCACTCACAACTGCCTCACTGCGGCTTCGATACCGGCTTGATCCCCACCTCCGACACCTCCGGAATCCCGGCATCGCCAATCTCCAGCGGCAACTGCTGTTGCGCCCGCCCATAGCTGTCGTAAGCGCGCACAATCCGCTGCACCAGATGGTGCCGCACCACATCCACATCCTCGAAGTGGCAGAAGCGGATCCCCTCCACGCCGTCCAGCACCTGCAGCGCCTCCAGCAGCCCCGACCGCTTCGGGTTGGGCAGATCGATCTGGGTCAGATCCCCGGTAATCACCGCCTTCGATCCCTGGCCCATGCGGGTCACAAACATCTTCATCTGTTCGTTGGTGGTGTTCTGCGCCTCGTCCATGATGATGAACGCTTCGTTCAGCGTGCGCCCGCGCATAAACGCCAGCGGCGCCACCTCAATCACATTGCGCTCCAGCAGCTTGTCCACCTTCTCCTGGTCCAGCAGATCGTAGAGCGCGTCGTACAGTGGCCGCAGGTACGGATCGACTTTTTCCTGAAGCGATCCCGGCAGGAACCCCAGCCGCTCACCCGCCTCCACCGCCGGCCGCACCAGAATGATCCGGCTCACCCGCTTCGCCATCAGCGCCGACACCGCCATCGCCACCGCCAGGTACGTCTTGCCCGTACCCGCCGGCCCCAGCCCAAACGTCATGTCGCCCTGCTCGATCGCCTCCACATACTTCCTCTGGTTGGGGCTGCGCGGCTGCACCATCCGCTTCACCCCCGCCGACCGCTGCTTGCCCGAGTCCACCACCGACTTCAGCGTGGTCCCCGGGTCCGCGATCACCAGCTTCAGCATCCCCTTCAGCTCGCCGTTCTGTAGCGTCACGCCGCCGCGGCGCAGGCTCTCATAGTCGGCAAAGATGCGTTCCACACGCTCCACGCTGTCCAGCGATCCGGTGATCTGGATCTCGTCCGACCGCAGATCGATCGTCACCTGGAGTCCGTCCTCCAGCAGTCGGAGGTTTTCGTCGCGGGTCCCGTACAGGGGCTCAATACCAGGCGTGATCTCGAGCGATTTTTTTATCAAGTAGTCGTCTGACCTCCATCAGGGCGTACCAGGGTTGGATGCTCCACTGGGGAAACACGTGGGATTTCGGAGAGTTCCGGCAAGTGGGGTAGCTTCCGCGCAGCACGGG